>Ga0315314_1002268_pt1 | contig 16059 bp, 18 predicted proteins | sample TDP9_MG_FD_203631 | JGI IMG/M metagenome (GOLD analysis project Ga0315314, IMG submission 203631) | Freshwater sediment microbial communities from Lake Towuti, South Sulawesi, Indonesia - TDP9 | ecosystem: Environmental > Aquatic > Freshwater > Lake > Sediment | place: Indonesia: South Sulawesi...
CGTGCCGATGGTTAGAGCGCCTATTCCCCACACACTTGGGAGCACTTCTGCGTTTTCATCTGTTGGCTTGAGTCCCTCCACGCCCAACGGTGGAATAGCGTTTATGTCCGCTACGACCCTGCAATTCCTCCCATACTCTTTAAGAACACTTAAGGACAGAAGAGCCACTCCCGCCGCACCCGCAGACAATATAACCTGCGAATCTTTAATCGCTCCACCAACCTCGTGAGCCTCAGCCGCTCTGACTCCGCAGGCTCGTTCAGCGCCTATTTCTTGGTTGATTTTGTTAGCCACGGATGTTGACCTTGCCAAGTCTCGAGATGTGACAACCACGTCAGCGCCTTCCATAGCATAGAGCCGAGACGCAACTTGACCCACTGGTCCTGTCCCAGCGAGGACCGAGACCGTTTTGCCCTTAAAATCTCCCAGCCCTTTCTCCATCAAGGTTGACAGGGTCTTAGCCACAGCTGCAGAAGCTGTAGTGTAGGCTCCCCTAGGGTCAACTATAACAGCTAGTTCGAAGGGTGGAAACATGCTTTTCTTGGCGATTTCAAGGATTTCCACGGCTTTTTCAACGTCGTATCCGCCTATGAACAGTTTGGTTTGTTTGGCGCCTTCGGGTCCTCTGGGAAACATGGCGTCTTGAATAATGCGCTTAGAATCTTGAGGTTCAACATTGCTGTATGCCAGGATTTGAGCGTCTGGAAACAAGTCGACAGCGGTTAAGATGTCGAAGGGGCTGGCATGCTTATCCGTGTCGAGAAAGATTATTACAGTCTTCTTGGCGGGTTTGGACATACCGTTAACCTGTGACTGATTGTTAGAATTACCCTTTACACGCGGGGTTTGCTTTAAAAACTTGCCCTAAGGGGTCCAATGTAATAACCTTAATAGGCGACGTTACGTTTAGTAGATTTTTCAACATCGGAGAAAGGCGCATGCCCAGTTTGAAGGTTCTGCTGGTCACAGGTCGAACCCTGAGGCAAGGGCAGGGAAAAGAGTATGGCAAACTATCGGAAAGATACTGGAAAAGCGTCGCGATATGTGAGGTTGACCCAGACGACCTGAAAAAGCTGGGCATAAAAGAGAACAAGCCGTTGAAAATAACCACCGACTACGGCTCAGTTCTGGTCCGTGCAGTGAAGTCTCTTCGAGGACCACACGCTGGACGAGTTTTTGTTCCATACGGTCCGTGGGCAAGCATCATTGTTAACCCCGAAACCCATGGCACCGGTATGCCCTCGTTGAAGGGAATCCAAGCAACAATTGAGCCCGCCGAAGAGGGAGAAAAAGTGATGACTCTGCCAGAGCTGCTAAGACAAAACTTCCGAAAGGAGTGATGGTCGGCATGACGGTTATCTCGAATGTTACGTGTCCCGGGTGTGGCTCGCTCTGCGACGACCTAGAAATTGATGTGGAAAACAACGTTATAACCAAAGTGAGAAACGCCTGCGGCATGGGTGAATCCAAATTTTTGGGGTATTCAATGCATCGCCCTACGAAACCCTTCATTCGCAAGAACGGCGAGTTAGTAGAGGCTTCTCTGAGCCAAGCCATTAAGAAGGCAGCTGCAATTCTCGCTGAGGCTTCTTATCCCATTCTCTACGGCTGGTCTAACACCAGTTGTGAGGCTCAGCGGGTTGGGATAGAGTTGGCTGAGGAGATAGGCGGCGTAGTTGACAATACGTCCACTGTTTGTCATGGCCCGTCGGTTTTGAGCATTCAAGATGTCGGCTTCTCCACGTGCACGTTGGGTCAAGTCAGGCATCGAGCAGACCTTGTTCTCTACTGGGCTAGTAATCCTTGGAGTGCTCATCCTCGCCACATTGAAAGGTACACAAACTTCACCGAGGGCAGGTTTCGCTCGAGCGCTTGGAACAAGTATCTTTCCAGCCTCGGCACTTACAGGTCAGAGAGAAGGATGGGCAGAGCATTCAAACTCGTCGAAGAAATAGGAAAGGCAGCAGCAGAAACACCCTCAGGATTGCCCCTCGCTGAAAAAGGCGCTCGGCATCTACCGCATTCACTGTTCGAGAAAGAAAGGAAGATGATTGTGGTAGATGTCAGAAAGACTCGGACTGCAGATATAGCCGATTATTTCCTTCAGGTTGAGCCCAACAAGGATTACGAGATTTTCCAAGCATTACGCGCACTTCTTCGAGAGGAAGAGTTGGAAGTCGATTCAGTTGGCGGCGTGCCAGTTGACATTCTAGAAGACCTAATCGATGTCCTCGTCAGCTGTGAGTTTGGAGTTCTGTTCTTCGGCGTTGGCTTAACCATGACCGCGGGCAAGCTTCGCAACATTGAGGCTGGCATATCCCTGGTCAGGGACCTGAATCAGTACACCAAGTTTATTATCATGCCCATGAGAGGACACTACAACGTCACGGGAGCCAACATCGTTTCAACATGGCAAACGGGCTTCCCATTCGCTGTTGACATGTCGCATGGTTATCCACGTTACAATCCGGGCGAAACCTCTGTGGTTGATATTTTGAGCAGGGGGGAATCCGACGCGGGACTCATTGTAGCTTCGGACCCGGTGGCCCACTTCCCCAGAAGTGCAGCAGAAAATCTGGTCAAGAACCCATTGGTCGTGATTGACCCTGAAACAACAGCCACTTCTCTGGTAGCCGATGTTGTCTTGCCCAGCGCCATAAGCGGCATAGAGGTTGAGGGCACCGCCTACCGCATGGACAGAGTGCCCCTGCCACTGAAGAAGGTTGTCCAAGCGCCCAAAGCCATCCTCTCAGACGAAGAAATACTCCGCAAAATCCTGCGAGAAGTGCGTCGAATCAAAAAGAAGGGAGGGCGTAGCAATGGCTGAGCTGCTCATAAGAAACGGATTCGTCTACGACCCCCTCAACGGCATTAACGGAGAAAGAATAGACATCATGGTCAAAGACGGCAAAATAGTCGAGAAACTAGAGGGCAGAAAAAAGAAAATCATCGACGCTTCTGGAATGATTGTGATGCCCGGCGGCGTCGACATCCATTCTCACATAGCCGGACCAAAGGTCAATGCTGGTCGCCTGCTCCGCCCTGAAGACCACTTTAAAGACGTTGAGGTCAAAACTGAAAAGACGCGGTCGGGTGTTGGACGGTCAATTCCTTCCACCTTTACGACTGGTTACAGATACGCTCGAATGGGCTACACCACTGTGATGGAGCCCGCTATGCCACCGCTTATGGCACGCCACGTGCACGAAGAATTGAACGATATACCCATGATTGACAAGGCCGCTTTTCCACTTTTAAGCGACTGCTGGTTCGTTCTGGAACCCTTACAAAAAGGCATGATTGAGCAAGCTGCTGCCTACGTAGCATGGACTATGGAAGCCACACGGGGCTTCGCCATAAAATTGGTCAACCCAGGCGGACTTGAGGCGTGGGGCTTCGGCAGAAACGTGAGAAACATAGACGACACCGTCCCACACTTTGGCATCACGCCGCGAGAAATCGTTCAAGGACTCTGCAAAGTTAACCAGTTGCTTCACCTGCCGCACACGATTCACGTTCACACCAACAATTTGGGTAAGCCTGGAAACTACGTCACATGCCTAGAAACAATGAAATGCGTCGAAAACCTTGCCAACAACGGCAAACCAGTCATTCACGTTACGCACTGTCAATTCAGTTCATTTAAGGGGTCGGACTGGCGAACGTTTGAGTCAGGCGCCGAAGAGATTGCAAGATACATCAACGCCCACAGTCACGTGACAACTGACATGGGTCAAGTGGTATTCACCGACACAACCACAATGACGGCGGATGGACCCTTCCAATACATTCTCTACCAGCTAAGCCACAACAAATGGATAAACAACGACGTCGAAACCGAAACCAGCTCGGGGATAGTGCCCTTCACATACAAGCGCAGCAGTTTTGTCCACGCCACCCAATGGTCAGTCGGACTCGAACTTGCATTGCTGATTAAAGACCCTTGGAAAATCTACATGACCACAGACCACCCAAACGCGGCTCCATTCATCTTCTATCCAAAAATAATCTCGTGGCTCATGAGCAGAGTGGCAAGAGAAAAGCTCATGAAAAAAATCAACAACCGAGCAAGGCACAAGAGCCTCTTATCAACAATTGACCGAGAATACTCGTTTTACGAGTTAGCCATAGCAACAAGGGCTGGACAAGCGAGGGCTCTGGGGCTGACACAGAAAGGACATCTAGGCGTAGATGCCGACGCCGACATCGCAATCTACAACATCAACCCTGAACAAGTGGACCCATCGAAACAGTTTAGGCTGGTTCGCAAGGCTTTCAAGAATGCCGCGTACACGATAAAAGACGGACAAATCGTGGTTAAAGACGGAGAAATCGTCAAGCCAGTTGAGGGGAAAACGTTCTGGGTAAAGCCTGAGCTGTCTAATCCAAAGATGGAGATTTCACCTCGGCTTAAAGAAGCCTTCGAAGACTATTACACTGTGCAGTACGAGAACTATATTGTTCCAGAGCGTGAACTCGCAGTTTCTCATCCCATCTCGGTGAAGATGGAGGTCTAAACCATAGCAGCCGTGGTAACCCTGCGTCCCAAATACCTGTTTAGAGTTCCAGTGGAAGCAGAGTGCATCACGCCGAACGTTTTCGCGGGCAAGAACACAGACGAAATCGCAAAACTGCCACTCTGGGAAGCCAATCGACAGCGCGCTTTAGGCGAACTCTTTGAAATAGATGGCGACTCAACGGACAAACCAGAAAACCTGCGCCTTCATGTTCACGGCGATGCTGGCAGGGTGAGACGAATCGGTTTTGGCATGTCGGCTGGCGAAATCGTGGTTCATCGAGACATTGGCACACACTTAGGCGAAGAAATGAAGGGTGGAAAAATCACGGTTGGCGGTAATGCTTATTCATGGACCGGCGCCATGATGAAAGGCGGAACAATCGAAGTTAAGGGCAATGTCGGCGACTACGTGGGTGGCGCCTACCGTGGCAGCGTTAAGGGCATGCGTGGCGGAACCATAATCATACACGGAAACGCTGGAAACGAACTCGGCTGCTTCATGAGAAAGGGCCTAATCAAGGTTTACGGCAACACGGCACAATTTGCTGGCATACACATGAAAAACGGGGCAATACTCGTCATGGGCGGTTCCGAAGGTCGTGTGGGAGCAGAGATGACTGGTGGAAAAATAATTGTAACTGGCAGGGTAAACGAGATCTTGCCCACCTTCTTGATCGACGGCATCAAGGCTAAGGTTAAGGTCGACAGCGACGAGGTTGTAGGTCCGTTTTATCTGTTTGTTGGAGACACAGCGGAGGAAGGCGAAGGCAAACTTTACGTGGCAAAATCCACGAATCCTCACCTCAAGTTTTATGAGCAGTTTCTTTAAGCTTGTTTGTGAGGCTGACGCTTGTCAACGACCAGACTCAGTGTGAACCGCAAGGCATTAGAACTCGTCGAGAAATTGTGCAGAAACCCCGACGAGTACAACGTTGAGATTAAGCAAACACGAGTGGGCACCACGCTGATCGATGCTGGAATCCAAGCGAAAGGTGGCTTTCAAGCAGGAAAAATAATAACAGAAATCTGTCTGGGCGGATATGGAAAAGTGGAAATCTATCCTAGCCAGTTTGATGATTTGGTTTTGCCCTCAGTTTTCGTTCATACTAATTATCCCGCGATGTCCACGCTTGGGTCACAATTCGCAGACTGGCAGATCAAGGATGGAGACTACTCAGCCATCGGTTCCGGTCCAGCCCGTGCATTAGCCAGAAAAAACCCAGAACTATACGAAAAGATTGATTACGAAGACGAAGCTGACGTCACGGTGATGGTGCTCGAAACAAGCGCTGAACCGCCAGAGCAAGTAATTCAAAAGATTGCAGACGACTGCAGAGTTTCACCAAACAACTTGACGTTGATTCTTGTGCCCACAACAAGCGTGGCGGGTTCTACGCAGGTTTCTGGACGCATCGTTGAAACAGGGCTGCACAAGCTTTTGAAGGCTGGTTTAGACCCGAAGAAAGTGACGAACGCGTTTGGCTCTGCTCCCATTGCGCCTATTCATCCGAAGTTTGCGGTGGCTATGGGTCGAACCAACGATGCCATTCTATATGCTGGTTTTGCCCACTATGATGTGACTGGATACGATGATGTGGAACTCAGCGCCTTTGTTGAGAAGGCGCCTTCTTCGGCTTCGAAGGGCTATGGAGAGCCTTTCCAACAGATATTCAAGAAGGCGGACTATGACTTTTACACGATTGACCCGAACCTGTTTGCGCCAGCGGTGGTTTCAGCGTCCAATTTAGACACTGGCAGTTTTTTCAAGGTTGGCAAGATTAACATAGAGGTTTTTAAGAGGTCAATTGGATTGAGCAGGTCGTGAAGAAAGGAGTGAATTCGTTTTTTGGGTGGGTCTAAGGCGCTTTTGAACGAGTTGTCTGATGCCGTTGTGGGTGGAAACGTTCAGAAGGCTCGCAAACTTGCCGAGAGGGCCGTAAACGAAGGTGTAGCCCCCAGCGTGGTTCTTGACAAGATGATGGAAGCCATGCGTGTGGTGGACAAGAAGTACGAGAGAAAGGAGTATTTCACCGTTGACGTAGCCGCCGCCTCAACAGCCATACGCGAAGCCTTCAAGATTCTTGAACCTCACCTGAAGGACAAACCCACGAACGTGGCTGGTAAAGTGGTTATCGGCTCGTTGAAGGGTAACATTCAAGGCTTGGGCAAAGACATCGTGGCAGGTGCGTTGAGGTCGGCTGGCTTTCAGGTTGTAGACTTGGGCGTTAACGTTTCGCCCGAAAGGTTTGTCGAAGCCGCCCTGCGAGAGCAGGCTAATGTCATTGCCGTTTCGGTCTCTGTCGATGAGTCTGTTCCATTCCTGAAAGACGTGGTTGACAAGCTGCATGAGAAAGGACTGACTGACAGAGTGAAAACCGTTGTTGGAGGAAGGGCGGTTGATGAGGAGAAACGCAAACAATTCGGCATAGACGCCTATGCCATCGACGCCTGGGACTGCGTGAAGAAAGTCAGAGACCTGCTCAGTCGGAAGCAATCATGAACTGCGTCACGCCGAGAAGAGTGCCCAAACCAGCAACAAATCTGCGATGAGGATAAGCAACCAAACAAGCCAGGCTCTTAGGGAAAAACGGTTCATTTCTGTTCTCTCCGTGAATAACTCGTACAGCCACGTCAGGACAGCTTTCTCTGTAAATTCTTGTCGATGAAGCTCGCTTGGTATTCTTATCACGTAATTTCTGAGGTTTACGAGGGAATTGGCCAGTCTGAAGAAGCTCAAATCGACTCCGCCTAGAAGCAACAGTACGAAAATTATTACAAGGGGAGTCTTAACGAGATTAATTGTGACGAGAAGCGTTCTCGAGACGCTGACCCACTGTTTTAATATACCGCTGGCAAGGAGTATCAACAATCCCAAGGTTGTGGTTAGTAGTACAACAGACCAGGTGAGTTGTCTTTTCAGTTCCCAATCGATGAGTTTTTCTAGTTCGTTCTGTCTGGCTTCTTCCTCTCTGGTCTGCCACAATTCACAGCGTGCTCCATTGAAAACCTAAAAAATCCAGAAATATCAAGACAGCAGTAAATCAATTATAGAAGAATTATCTAGAAGTGTGTTTTTCTTCAAAAAATCTTGTAGAGTGGATGGTTGGAAACCAGCGGCTTTATACCGAAATGCTTGGTTGCGTGGTAGGCTATTATGGCGTCTGTCATGGCGCAGGCTGGGATCACGTTTTTGGCTTGTTTTAGAGGTCCATAAATCAGAAAGTTGGCGCCTCTCAATTGAGCCATTACGTGGGCTGATGCGTTGTAGGCGGCGAAACCCTTCTTCAGCGCCTTCTCTTGAGAAAGCCTCCAATCGTACGTGGCGTTGGCTGGAGAGCAGCCTGTCGGATAACCTAACTCTTCTTTGACTAACCTAATTGCTTCCACGGCGTAAGCTATACTAGGGATGTCGAAAACTATCGTGTCTACAAGAATGTTGCTCACTCCAGCTTCATCTGCCATTTTAAGCAATCCTTTTTGTCCCTCAAAGCCCTCCAAAATCGTGATTCGTCCACGGGGCGAGTAATCGACTTCGTTTTGAGCCATCAGGATTGTGGAGCTTACGCCAGAGTCGCGAATGGCTTCTAACTCTTCTCTGGTTGTTTGAGGAGAAATCGCGTTTAATGCAGCTCTCTTCTGTAAGCCGTGTTCTCTGACGGTTTCTAAACCAGCCCTTCTTGTTTCAGGGGTTGCACCATCTATGAAGAAAACACTGCTGGTCTGTTCAACTACGAATCGAATGTACTTTCTCATGGCATCTGGGTGAGAAGCCATAACGTCTAGAAAATGTGGCACACCCGTTTTTTCAGAGTTCGTCAGCGGCGTTGATCCATCTTGTCACTTTCTCCTCTTCGAATTCTCCTCTTTCATGGTTAACTATTTCAGGCATGCCTTTGTAGAATATGTTCCCAACGAGCACGGTCGGCAATTCGCCTGGTTGACCGCCAGTTCTGACGTTTCCGATGTTGAAAATCCTTTGCTTGGCTTTAAACCTGAGCAAACTGAAGCCTCGACGAATCATGCATCAGAAGCAGTTTTTGATTAAAACTTTTATGCCTTTAGTTGAGGCTTCTTCGCCTCGAAGAAGGTTGACATGAAGTCGCTGAATCCATTATTGCCCATTAGGGCACCCATTAAAATGCTGATAACAGCGAGTTCCATCCATGCCTTGACTGCGATTGAAACGAGGAGAGGGATGTCGAGCCAACCGAAGAAGTATGGAACCAACGTGAGGAAAAAGATAACTGTGAACAAGAATTCTGGGACATATCCGAGCAAGACTATGGGAATTGTGAGTGAGGATGCATGCGTTTTTTTGCCCACGTGGAGTCCTTTGAAAAGTGCACCTGAAGTAAGCCCTGTTAAAGACTTGCCGAGAGGTAAACCGATTAGTCCGAGCCAGGAGAGCCAACCCATCGGTCCGAACATAATGCCCGCGGTCACTCCGCCCGCGAAGCCTGTGATAAGTCCTAGGAGTGGTCCTCCATAAAGGGCGACGATGAATGTGGTTATATGTGATAAGTCGAACCCCACCTGTCCCACGCGGGTTAATCCTATTGGGATGAAAGACAAGACGTTTCCTAAGACAGCCATTGTTATAACTAGGGCAATCATCTTCGAATTCATCGTCAATGCCTCGCAGCGAAATTATTGGTTAACCTATTTAAGAGTAGCTACTCAGAAATGCTTACACTTTCCCTAAAAAGTTCAGAATGAGCTTGGGGAGACTATGAAAACGTTTATTTCAAAACCTCTAATCATTCATAAAGACTGGTTTCAAGAACGGTGTACAAACTATGCCTGCACTTCCATCTATTCCGATAGTTTCAGTTGTTGGCAGTCGACGTTCAGGAAAGACAACTGCAGTTGAAGCCCTGGTGAGAGGGTTAACGGCAAAAGGCTACAGAGTGACCACAGTTAAACATATTCATCAACCCGACTTCACAATCGACACCGAAGCGAGGGACACTTGGAGGCACGCACACGCTGGGGCTAAAATAGTTGTAGCCGTGGCTGCAGGGGAACTCACCACGATAAAAAAGGTAGACACGACAAAATACACGCTTAGCGACATCACCAAAAACTGCGAGGACAACACAGACGTTATAATAGTTGAAGGCTTCCGAAACCTTGTAGCCCAAGACCTAACCATCCCCAAAGTTGTGACCGCCAGGACCACAGAAGAGATTGAAGAAGCATTACGAGTTTTCAAGCCAATCGTAGCCTTCACTGGTCTAGTTTCGAAAACTGAGGGAGCCCAGCTTAAAATTCCCACTCCTCTTGTCGACGTGATACAGGAACCTAGAAGACTAATTGAAATAGTAGAGAAGCGAATTGGACCAATCATTCAGAAAAGGCGAGGGTCTAAAGAAACAGTGATAATCGACATCAACGGAAAAATGCTGCCCCTAAACTCATACGTTCAAAAAGTCACAAGAAACGTGCTGTTTGGTATCATTTCTACTCTCAAAGGAGCCACAGTGAATGGAGACGAAAACGTCCAGATAACGATTAGAAGTCCATCGTAAACTGATTATGGTTTGAAAGGGTTTTAGGGGCTTGAAGAGGGTCGAAAGAGAGAAAGGAATCCACTCATAACGCACGAAAATTTACGAGTGCCTCTCCAAGCCTTTCCAACCCGTAACCGCGATTTCAGTCACACGAATTCGCCGCATTTCTTGACTCACATGGTTCAAATATTGAACAAAAAAAATGGGATTTTAGAGGGCTTTAAACGCATCAAACCACTTGTTGTACGAAGCAACCATATCCACTGACACGCTAGGTCTTCTCGCCTCTAAGATGCCTCGAAAGTCATCCATCGAAATAGCTCGTGGCTGAGCCTGCTTGTCTTTTGCTCTGCCCGACTCGAAGAATTCTCCAACCACTTTGAGATGGGCTGATTGGGCTACATCTCTTATGTCGCTGCCTGAGAATCCCTCAGATATCCGACTCAGTGCATACAGGTCCATGTCTGGCGCCAGAGTCAAGTGACTGGTGTAGAGCTTAAACATGCGAAGGCGTGCGTTATAGTCTGGTAAGGGAACCAGAATGCGTTTCTGGAAACGCCTGATGAAAGCCCAGTCGAGGTCCCAGGGTTTGTTTGTGGCTCCAATCACGTACCCGTGCAGGTTCTTGCCCTTGTCAATGACGCCGTCCATCTCCTTCAGAAACTGATTGCGCATGCGCACCTCGCCGCCCACTTCGTTAGAGTGCTTTCCAATCAGCGAATCTAACTCATCTATGAAGACGATGGCTGGTCTCCCGTCTCCGGCTGTTTTCCTAACGGTCACGAACAGCTTGGCAACGTTTTGTTCGGCTTCACCTAACCATTTCGACATTATAGAAGCCGCGTCAACCGAAAAGAAGGCAGCGTCGATTTCAGTTGCAACTCCTGCGGCTAGCAGAGTTTTCCCGCAGCCTGGTGGTCCAAAGAGCAAGATTCCTCGTGGCCATCCGAGTGGAAACAGGTCTGGTCTCTGGACAGGATAAACTATGGCTTCTTTAATAGCTCGTTTGGCTTCTTCTAAGCCCACGACCTCTTCCCATTTTACGTTTGGTTTCTCTTTCAACACCAACTCTTCGAACGTTGACTTCTTCGTTTCCGAAGGCGTCGTTGTTGCATCCTCTGTGTGTGTGACTGGTTTCTCCTCTTCTGTTTCGGGTTCAAACGAGCCGCCCACGCCCTGTATCGCCCGTATTCGTTCCTGATAAGCCATGGCTCTCTGAATGTAAACCTTGTTTAAGCCGTAGTCGGGATACAATTGAACAAGTTTAAGCAGGGTTTCGATGGCTTTCTGGTACATTGTTATTGCCATTCCCTTCGAGCCCTGTTTGTCGAGGCGAACAGCTTCGATAGCGTAGCTGGTTGCTGCCTTTTCTAATTCTGCCGAAGCGCTCAAAGTTTTCACCTTCGAACCACAATTTTTTGTTTCTTGTCCAAACTCTCCAACGCTTTCTCAACATCTTCGTGTGGAACGCTCAACTCGCTTGCGCACTGATCCAAGTCTATCTCGCCTCTCTCTCTAGCATATTGGAGCACCGCGTCTTCCAAGGGCTTCTGTCGCTCGATGGTGTACGAGACCTCTCGAAGCTTGACGTCCTTGTACGTGACATACGATTGAGGCTCTCCTTCCTCTCTCTCCTCATTGGGCTGAGTTATTTCAGAGCATGTGGCCGAGAGGGCTATCATCTGCTTTTTCACGTTTTCCCTACTAGCTTCAGTTTTTCCAACTGGGGTGGAAATAGGTGGTGCAGGCAGTTCTTCGCTTAGTTTCTTTTCCAGAGCCGCTGACGCCTCTTTGAGTATTTCTTCGCCCGCCTCAGTTTTGCGTGTGAGTGGCGCTGTTGAATAATCCCCGCATAACTTTGTTACCGCTAAGGTTTCGCTGATGCTCTCGTTCACTTTCTCTAGTTCCTGCGCCACGTCAGGCATGATGTTGACCATGGTCTCTGTTAACGCGCGCAAGCTTCTCAGTGCGGGTTTTAGGTCAGCCATTATCTGGCTTACTTCCTGAATGGTTTCGAGCCGTAGGATTATGCGTTCCAAAGCCAATTGACATTGTGCTACCATGTTGAGGACTTTGCGAACTTCCGACAATTCGTTGGCACATATTGCAGCGCGTTCTTGACGTTTCATTCTAACCTGAACTACGCAAGCGTTGAAGAGTACTCGGTCTCTTTCACGCAAGCGAACCGTGGCTTGCTCCAGTCGCAGCTGCTGAGTTCTCAATTTTCGAACGGTTTGAGAAATAACATCTCCAATCGGTTGCGGTGGAGGCTGAAAAATCCTCACCAAGTTTTTGCTGGGCCTCCACTTTTCAACGCGGAGAGTTTAACTGGATACCTTGCTTGCGCTCTTTACATGTACTACGACTGGGGGTTCGGGCAGCGGTGGTGAAACCTTTGTGTTTGTGTTTTCAGGTGAAGGTGTGTCGCCGAGTAATAGATTTGAGAGCTGACTTCTCAACGATTCTAGGTCGGTTTTTTCAGAGTTCACTCTCTTCAACCCGTCTTGAATCATCTGCATAGAGGTTTGATAGGCTGAGTCGTCTAATCTGCCGATTTCGCGTTCGATTTCTATGTGAATCAAGGCTGAGTTGAGTTCTCTTATCTGACCGTTGCACTTGGCTACCTGTTTGTCTATGCTTTCAAGATGTGATTGAGCATCTGATTTTAGTTGGTTTAGGGCGCCTTCGAAGTTTTTGTGCAGTTCTTGGAACATTTCTGGCGGGATTTTCTTTTTATCAACGAGGTCGCTGAGGGCTTGGTCTTTTCTCCAGATTAGCGGGATTTCGTCGCAGAGTGCTTTGACTCTCATCTTGAGGGCGGGTTGTAGGGTGATTTCGTCGCCGTCTACCTTAAACTGCTCGTTTGAGTAGCGGATGAATTCGCCGTCGCCTTGTTCTACGAAGACTCCGTTTACTCTTCCGTTTGGAGAAACCGAGAACGATGCTATCTTGCCCACTTGTCTACCGTACTCGTCTTTCACGGGTTTGCCAATGTATAGAAAAAGGTTGGATGTAGGTCGAGTTGACATTTTTTCACCTCATGGTTTCCCCTGTTTTTGCCAATGGCTAGGATTGAGTCTCTGAGGTCGCTGTCTTCTCTGCTCCTGGTAGGGCTGGCATTCCAGCTGGCAGGTCTGGGAACTTCTCCTTGATTTTTTGTTCGGCTACTGTGGCTGCTTCTGTGAGGATTTTTTGGGCGTCTTCGTTGGCGTTTTCGAAGTTTATGGTCAAGCCTGTGCTTTGGCCTGCGTCGATTATTATGCCGTTTAGCAGGTTTCCGATCTGTCCCAGTTCTCTTTCGGCTTCCGGGAATATGCTTGCCATGCCAGTGCGGACGGTGCGCAACACGCCTACGGCTGGTGCCAGTGTGGATACGACGTCGCCTAGTTCTGACACTGTCTTGAGTCTGAGGACGATTTGTTCAAGTGCTAAGCGTGCGTGCATTATCATTTTTTCCATTTTTCGGACTTCGGCGAGTTCGTTGGCGAAGACGTTAGCTCTCGGCATGTCGTGTTTGCTGTAGGCTTCAACTATGCGGATGAAGATTGATTTGTCTCGTTCCGTGAACCTTTCGCTCGCGTTGTCGAGGCGTTGGACCTGGAGTTCGATTCTGCGTACTGCGAAGTCTAAGCGTGGCTTTAGCGGTCCTGGTGGACGCACTGCTTCCTTGAGTCTTGCTTGGAGTGGTGTTGTTTCTTCTCTCTCTCCCCATTTTTTGGCGAATCTTTCTGACATAGATTTTTTCCTCCGACTAGAGCTTGCTTTAGAAAAACGTATTTTTACACATCTAACATGCTCGAAATATCCACGTATATCTGTGGCAGTGTGCACCTGAGTTCTTTTTGCCTTGTTCATTAAATTTCTTATGCAATTAATTTAGTGGCAGTGCTCAATCTTATACACAATTGTGTAGGTTAGACAGAAAAGCCACTTTTTGTGGAAACTATTGGTCAGGTGAAAACAGTATGGGTGAAAGAGTCAAAATGATTGGGACCTTTGCGCTGCTTGGCTTCTTCGCGGGCTTAGTGGCTAATGCAACTTGGAAGTATGTGATTCCTTGGTTGAGCAGTGTTGTGTTTCCAACTCTAGGCGTTGAGTGGATTTTCAGTGGGGTTGCTGGCGCTGCTATAACTTTGGGTCTAGTGACAGCTTGGGCATATATTAGCGGTCCTGGCGACTAACAGGCTGACTGGTTCCAATCCCTCAATTCTTTCTCGTTTCTCCTACTTTTGTCTATGTCTTTGTGAGAGTTCTTTGAGAGAAGCGGGCTTCGTGTTTAGGGTTCTTTCTTGTGGTTTTCTGATTCTCTTTATGAGTTTGGTTTGAAGCGCTGCCCTGAGGCTCAGGTAACGACAACTTCAAATTCAGGTTTACATGAGGTTAATTCGATAGGAAGAAATTACGATGCGAGGTTCAGCCTGACGGTGTCCTTGCTCGAAGAATTATCCTCTTACGCTGCTTCTAAACCACCTTTAGAAGTGAACTTGGTGTTTGTAGGTCAGGGCTTCACGGCGGTTAGATTGGGCACAGGCGATATTGGTTTGGCGCTTTCTCCTTTAACTCGCTTCGATACATGCATTGGAGCAAACAGACTGGCGGGTTCGTTCGCAAGATACAATTCCAGCGAACTATCCAAGTTCTTGAGTCCACACCAGCCGGCTCATTTGCGATCGATTGGATTAGCCGCTGTGAACGCTGTTTTGCAGAGAGAGCTCCGAAACAGGTCGGATTTTCTTGAGGGAGACTTCTTAAAGTTTCTTTCGATAAAGCCGACGGATAATGTAGCCATGATAGATTATTACACGACGAAGATTGAATTTCTTAAGGGTTCACGCCTGATGTTTTTTGACGACAGGTTCGCTGGAAAGCGCAAGGACATCACTATGCTTCCCATGGCTGAGGCGTCTGAGAGATTCCATCAAGCCGATGTGGTTATTCTTCCTCCAACCTTCATGGAAAAGATAGACGAACTAAGGCAGCACGCTGTAAAGGCTAGGCATTTCATCTTAGTTCATCCAACGACTCCACCTTTGCCTGAGCCGTTTTTTAGACGCGGCGTAACCTTAGTAGCCTCTTTCATGATTCTAGATCCCGATCGAGTCTTGAAGCTTGTAATGGAGGGTGCGGGAACAACTCTGTTCAAGAGGTTTTGTAAGAAGATTGCCTTTACGAAGAATTTAGAGAGTTAGAATTTCCCCACAGCTTTCTCATCGACTCGAAGTTTTCTATGAGCTTTGCGCCTTTAGACGTTGTCTTGAATGCTCTTGTTGAATATCTCCTGTGCCTGATAGTTGTGTTTTCTAAAAAGCCATTCTCTACAAGAGGCGGCAGATATTCGTTGATTTGGGCATAACTGAGTTTTGCCTTGTACATTATGTGCGTCTTGATCTTGGGATCCACTGCTGTCTTCAATATTTCGACGATAATGTCGTGGCGGTCTCTCCTCTTCGACTCTTCGTTGTTGTTACTGGTGTTCATTTCTGTTACTCATTTTACCAAAATTCTTACTGAAGATAATAAGTGTTCACTTCATCTGGCTGAAAGGTTTGAGATTTTTCATGAAAACATTTAAATGTTCTCTGAATCATTAATTCAAAACATGTCTCAAGACAGAATGATTCACCTCTTAGTAGAGTTAATTAAGAATTCAAAGAGAAGCGACCGAGACCTAGCAAAAATCCTCGGCGTTTCTCAACCAACGCTTACTCGAATGAGGAAGCGATTGGAGCGAGACAACTACATACTCGACTACACAGCCATTCCCAACATGACCAAACTCGGATTTGAGATAGTAGCCTTCACGTTCATGAACATCGACAGATTTGACGCAAAAACAGGCGAAATGAATTCCGAGCTAGCAGAACGTGCTCATAAATGGGTTTCCCACAACCCCAAAATCATTTTTGCGGCAGGCGGAGAGGGACTCGAAGGAAAGAACTGCATAATGATATCAACCCACAGAGACTTCACAGACTACACAGACTTCATCTCCGACTTCCGCGCTCAGTGGGCATCAAGCATAAAGAATAT
>Ga0315314_1002269_pt1 | contig 16058 bp, 12 predicted proteins | sample TDP9_MG_FD_203631 | JGI IMG/M metagenome (GOLD analysis project Ga0315314, IMG submission 203631) | Freshwater sediment microbial communities from Lake Towuti, South Sulawesi, Indonesia - TDP9 | ecosystem: Environmental > Aquatic > Freshwater > Lake > Sediment | place: Indonesia: South Sulawesi...
AGGCTGTAGGGGTCTGGCAATTCATCGGTGGTGACAATCACCGGCCCCAGTGAGCAGCACCCGGTATAGACCTTAGACTGCGGTAGGTAGAGCGGGTTCTCCCGCTCAATATCCCACGCCGATACATCGTTAGCCAGGGTATAACCGAGGACCTTCCCTCCGCTACCTAAAACAACTGCCAGTTCAGGCTCGGGGGCAGTGAAGTGGGAATCAGGACGAATACCAATGGGCTGGCCGGGACCAACACAGACCCGCGCCGTACCTTTGAAAAATACCTCTGGACGCTGGCTCTTGTAAACATAAGCGTAGAAACTTTCCCTGGTGCCACACTCAGCGTCGCGGAAGGTGGCGCTCGTTTCATAGGTGCAACCGCATGCCCAGACCTCACACGGGTGGATGGGAATGAGAGGGGTAGCTACCTCTCCAGGAGGGTCAGCCAGCCGGGCCACAAGGTCAGTTAGCCGAACCGACTCAGCCTCGGAACGCCGAATCAAATCACACATGGTATGATTTGGAATCGGCAGCGCCAGCTTGCCTTCAAATATGGCAGCCACAATCTGGTTGTTAGACTTAATTTGCCCCAGTCGCATACGTTTGAGTTTAGCCCCCGTTGGTCGGTTTGTCAATAGACCGTGGCTAGACGAGCATATTTGTTGACTTTTCACCCACTATAAGATAAATTATATAGGGTAGCCGATAACTGGCTTTAGTTAGAGCTGAGTGCTTTCCCCTAAAAAGTCTCAGCTTTAATTATGCTAAAATAGGGATTTGATGAAGATTGCTATCAGTGGTAAAGGCGGAGTAGGTAAGACCCTATTAGCTTCCCTTCTTTCTAGGGCATTTGCTGAGTTTGGCTATTCTGTTCTAGCCATAGATGCTGACCCTAATGCCAATCTGGCTGCCACTCTTGGCTTTCCCAACGCTGACAGGATAACCCCTATATCCGAGATGAGCGCTCTCATTGAGGAACGGACTGGGGCACGCCCCAGCCAAATAGCCCCCTATTTTAAGTTGAATCCTAAGGTTGATGACCTGCCCGAGAAGTATTGCCAAGAAAAGAATGGAATTAAACTGATGGTGATGGGACGGATTAAGCGGGGTGGCACTGGCTGCTACTGTCCGGAAAATGCCTTATTACAAGCCTTGATTACCCATTTACTCTTAAGCCGGGATGAAGTGGTGATTTTGGATATGGAGGCGGGGATTGAACATCTTAGCCGAGGAACAGCCAAGGCAGTGGATAAACTGATTGTAGTCGTTGAACCAAGCCGACGGAGCATTGAAACTGCCCTGAGAATCAGTGAATTGGCTAAGGATATCGGGCTACAAAATATTGCTATAGTCGGCAATAAAATTCGAAGCCAATCAGACAGGGAATTCCTAACTTCCAGCCTGTCAAACTTTGAATTCCTCGGCTTTATCCCTTACGACCAAGCCATTATAGATGCTGACCTAACCAATCTTCCTGTTCTCAACTCCAGCCAGCAGATTACTAACGAGGTACAAAATATCTATCAAGCTTTGTTACATAGTGCTCAGGCACCAAGCACAGTAAACTAGAAGGAGGTAAGCAATGACTAAAGAACAATACTACGTACTGGGACAAGAGCCCCTGAAGAGCTACCCAGGGCTGGTAGGTGACTACATGAGCATCAAGAAGAAGCTAGAAGGCCCATTCACAAGACAGGATGTGGAGAAATTATTTGAGTTACAAGGGAAAACCCAATCTGAAGCGGCTAACGATTTTGATACCCTGGTTGCCATCAAAAGTATCGTGCCAGCAACCAAGTAAGACTGTCTCAGAGCAAAGGAGACCACGGAAACGACAGAGTTTAGAGACAGCCTCTTATTTATAACTAGCGAAAGGCAAAGTCATATACAATTATAAATATAAAAGGAGGTTTAAAAATAAATGCCGGTAAAAATTAGATGGCCAGTACCTTCAGACCTTGAGATTGCCCAGGAAGCAGAGCTGAGACCAATCACTGAAGTAGCTAAGGATGCCGGGATTTTGGATGAAGAGCTCGAGCCCTATGGAAAGTATATGGCTAAGATTGACTACACCAAGGTCTTGGAGAGACTAAAGGACAGACCAAATGGCAAGATGATTTGTGTAACTGCCATCACCCCCACCCCCCTTGGTGAGGGGAAGACGGTAACCGCTTTTGGTTTGGGGCAGGCACTGAACCGACAGGGCAGGAAGGTGATAAATACCTTCCGTGAGCCATCCAAAGGACCAACCTTTGGCATAAAAGGCGGCGCCACCGGTGGTGGTTACTCCCAGTCACTGCCTATGGAGCAGATTAACCTCCACTTCACCGGTGATATCCATGCCGTAGATACAGCTCAAAATCTGTGCGCCGCAGCCATAGATGCCAGCATCCTGCATGGCAATAAATTAAATATCGACCCCCTGAATATTACCTGGCGATATTGCGTTGATGTAAACGCCCGCGCCTTAAGGACTATTGTTGTCGGCATAGGCGGGAGGGCTGATGGTTATCCCAGGGTGACTGGCTATGATATCACCGTCGCCACTGAGACTGCGGCTATTCATGCTTTGACTACCGGTCTCAAAGACCTGAGAGAGAGGTTTAGACGGACGGTCATCGGTTACACTTATGATAACAAGCCAGTTACCTGTGAGGACTTAAAAGTGGCTGGAGCCATGACGGTGCTGCTTAAGGATGCTATAAAGCCCAACTTGGTCCAATCTACTGAGGGGCATCCTATGATGTGCCACGGTTTCCCCTTTGCCAATGTGGCTCACGGCAATAACTCGGTAATAGAGGACATGATTGCCTTGAAGCTGGCTGATTATGTGGTTACTGAGAACGGGTTTGGCGTGGACTGCGGCTTTATAAAGATGATTGATGTTAAATGCCGTCAGAGCGGGCTAAAGGTCGACTGTGCCGTCATTGTTGCCACCGTCAGGGCACTTAAGCAACATGGCGGTGCTTTCCACCTCCGCCCTGGAATGCCATATTCCAGTGTTAAGCAAGCAGCCGAGACCGAGAACCTCCCCGCCATAGAGAAGGGCTGTGCCAATTTAGCCCGCAATATTGAGATTGCTAAGATGTATGGCGTGCCGGTGGTGGTGTCGGTTAATAGGTTCACCGCTGACACTGATAAAGAACTGGAACTGGTACGCAGAAAAGCCCTAGAGGCTGGCGCCGATGGTGCTGCTATCTGTGAAGGCTGGGCCAAAGGCGGAGAAGGCGCCCTAGAGCTAGCTAACGAGGTAGTCAAGGCGGTGAAAAAACCCCACAAGATGAAGTTCCTCTTCCCTGACGACGTCTCTATTAAGGAGAAAATTGAGACCATAGCCACCAAGGTCTTTGGTGCCAATGGGGTAGATTATTCGGCTGAGGCTGAGCAAAGGATAAAGCTTTATACTGAGCTAGGCTTTGGTTGGATGACAGTTAATATGGCGAAGACACACCTTTCCCTGTCTCACGACCCGAATTGGGTGGGCGTGCCCAAGAACTATAAACTGCCGATCCGGGATATTCGCGCCTCGGTCGGGGCTGGCTTCTTCTATCCCCTTTGCGGAGTATTCCCAACCATGCCTGGACTTCCGTCAAGACCAGCCTTTGTCGATGTCGATGTTGACCTTGAGACAGGACTAACTAAGGGGCTGTTTTAGCACACGAAACTACCTAGAGGTAAGAGATGGAGGATGCGGCAAGGGAAAAGAGGCGGGTTCACTTTACCCCCGATAATGTTGATATTATTGTAGAGCAAGGTGAAAGTCTTCTAGAAGCAGCTATTGCCGCTGGGGTGCATATTAATGCTTCCTGCGGCGGGGCTGGTGTTTGTGGCACCTGCAAGGTCTTGATTAAACAGGGACAGGTAGAAAGCACCAGGACCGAGAAGCTCACTGAACAGGAGTATAGGCAAGGATTGAGGCAAGCTTGCCAAAGCCGCATAATTGCCGATTTAGTCGTTGACCTCCCGGTAGAATCGCGACTGGAGACGGCGGTGCTTGACCGGGAGAGGGTAGGCGGTATTCAACCATCAGAGGTCTTAGCTACCGGCTGGAAATTTAACCCCCCGGTTAGCAAGCTCTATGTTGAACTCCCACCACCCACTTTGAAGGACAACATCGGTGACCTCTCCCGGTTACTTAGAGGCCTAAAGAAGCGCTACAACCTCAAAAACGTAGAGGTTGAATTTAATGTCTTAGGCAAATTGCCCCAGCTCCTGCGGGATAGCGATTGGAAGGTCACGGCGACTACCTTGGTCACTACCACCAAAATCAAGCCAGACAAGCGCTGGACAAGACTAATTAACATAGAGCCAGGAGATACCAGAGGCAAGCACTATTCGCTAGCCTTTGATATTGGGACCACCGGCGTCCGTGGCCAGCTACTGGACCTAAATCGGGGGAAAGTCCGGGCTGAGGGGCTGGACTACAACGGGCAGATTAGCTACGGCGAGGATGTTATCTCCCGCATCGCCTACTCTCAGAAACCGGGGGGACTAAAAAAGTTGCACCAGACGGTGGTGGCTACCATCAACGGGATTATCACTAAGCTATTGGCTGAGTCTAAGGTCAAGATGGAGGATATCACTCACCTGGTTGTCGCCGGCAATACCACCATGATTCAGCTCTTCCTCAGTCTCGAGCCTAAATATATAAGGCTAGCCCCTTATACCCCCACAGTTAATACCGTTCCTCTGGTAAAGGCAACCTCCTTGGGTCTTAAACTAGCCGGGCATGTTTATGTCTATGCCCTGCCCTCAGTAGCCAGTTATGTCGGAGCTGATATTGTCGCTGGCATTGTCGGCACGGGGGTATATCAGAGGAAAAAATTGACGCTCTATATGGATATTGGCACCAACGGTGAAATAGTCATTGGCAACTCAGACTGGATGGTAACCGCCTCCTGTTCCGCCGGACCTGCCTTTGAAGGTGGTGGGGTGAAGCACGGTATGATAGCCACCAACGGCGCTATTGAAGATTTTGCCATCAATCCATCAAACTTTGAACCGGTAATCAATACCATTGGTGGAACCAAACCGAAGGGAATCTGTGGCTCAGGCTTGATAAACATCGCTGCCGGGCTACTTGAAGCCGGGGTTATTGGCCAGAATGGAAAGTTTAACACCAACCTACCGACAAAAAGAATTAGACCGGGGCATGACGGCTATGAGTACGTTTTAGCCCGGGCACCACAGACCCAGATTGGTAAAGATATTGTTATTACTGAGGTAGATATTGATAACCTTATACGAGCCAAAGCCGCCATGTATGCCGGGTGCCGGACGTTGACCAAAAGCGTCAGCATTAACTGCTCTGATTTAGAGCAGGTGATTATTGCCGGTGCCTTCGGTAGTAATATTGATATTGAAAAGGGCATTACTATCGGGCTTCTCCCCGACATACCTCGGGATAGATTTATCTTCATTGGCAACGGCTCCCTATTGGGGGCAAGGCTAACCTCCTTCTCCACTGACATACTTGATGATGGGGAAAAGGTAGCCAAAATGATGACTAACTTTGAATTGAGCGTGAATGCTGATTTTATGGGTAACTATACCGCCAGCCTATTCCTACCTCACCCCAATGCTGAGGAGTTCCCCTCAGTTTATAAAAGATTAGGCAAGCTTCAAAAAGTAAAGGCATAGAGATATGAGTTTTAATATTGCTGTAGCCGGCAAGGGTGGTAGTGGCAAGACATCGGTGGCAAGTCTCATCATTCGCTACCTGAAAAAGAACAGCCCCGGACCAATCCTGGCGATTGATGCTGACCCTAATGCCAATCTGGGGGAGAGCCTGGGGCTTGAGGTAAGACAGACGGTCGGCTTAGTCCTTGATGAGTTTCAGAAGGATAAAATAAAAATCCCCCCCGGAATGACCAAGGAGGTTTACTTAGAGTATAAACTGAACGAGATTATAGTTGAAAGCGATGAGCTTGATTTGGTGACAATGGGTCGGGGTGAAGGTCCCGAGTGCTACTGTTACCCCAACCTTATTATCAGGAAATTTGCTGACAGACTGGTGGGTAACTATGCCTATATGGTAATGGATAACGAGGCTGGGATGGAACACCTTTCACGAAGAACCACCCAAAATATTGACGAGCTGCTTATAATCTCTGACCATTCGGTAAAGGGGGTTAGAACTGTAGCCAGGATAAGGGACCTGGTTGCCCAACTCAAACTGGCGGTGAAAAGGCAAGCGGTAATAATCAACTTTGCCCCGGCAAAGTTAGACCCCCTGGTCACTGACGAGTTAGCCAGACTAGGAATCGAACCCACCGCTATCATCCCTTATGATAAGGAAGTATATAACTATGACCTCAAGCTAAAGCCGCTCCTTGACCTGCCCGATAGCTCCAAGGCGGTGAGGGCAGTAAATGACTTGATGGCTAAGCTGCTTAATAGAGATTGTTTAGCAACCTATCCCCCTCAGCACCCGCCTGCCCCCCTTATGCAAGGACTTCATCTACCTCTTTCAGGGGAGGAGGAGTGTAGGTAAGAGAGAGGCGAAGCCTCTCTAAAACTCCTTTTTAAAGAGAGGCTTCGCCTCTCTAAAGTCTCTTCCCCCTCCCTTCATAAGGGAGGGGGATAAAGGGGGTGGGTTAATAAATATCTAGAGGGGGTGGGGTAATAAACAACCTCCTTAAGAGAAGCTGAGGAGATTTGTTGCTAAAATTTTAGATATAGGGGGTGAAGAATGACAGCACAGATTATTAGCGGCACCGAGGTTGCCAAACAAATTCGTGAGGAATTAAAACAAGAGATTGCCAAACTTAAGGAGAAGCATAACCTCATACCGGGATTAGCCACTATCTTGGTCGGTGAGGACCCAGCATCTCAGGTCTATGTTGGTCAGAAGGAAAAGACATCTCTAGCCCTGGGCATATATTCAGAAAGGCATGACCTGCCGGCAGATACCAGCGAAGAGGAACTGCTGGCGCTAATTGATAAACTAAATAAAGACCCTAAGATTCACGGGATTCTAGTCCAACTGCCCCTGCCCAAGCATATCAATGAGACCAATGTCCTTTATGCCGTCGACCCCAAAAAGGATGTTGATGGCTTTCACCCGGTGAATGTAGGTAAATTGATGATTGGCGAGCCAGATTATTTACCCTGCACCCCTCATGGAATCCAACAGCTTTTAATCCGGTCTGGAGTTAAGATCGACGGGGCGGAAGTAGTCGTTGTCGGTAGAAGCAACATCGTGGGCAAACCGATAGCCAATATCCTTCTCCAGAAGAAAGAAGGGGCAAATGCGACAGTAACCGTGTGTCATACCCGAACGCGAGATATTTCCCTTCACACCAAGAGAGCTGATATACTAATTGTGGCTGCAGGCAGACCCAAAGCTATCACCGCTGATATGGTTAAGGAAGGGGTGGTGGTGATTGATGTCGGCGTTAATCGGATAGGAAAAACCGCTGAAGGTAAAGATATTTTGGTCGGTGATGTTGACTTTGATTCGGTCAAGGAGAAGGCTAAAGCCATTACCCCGGTCCCTGGCGGAGTTGGCCCTATGACCATAACTATGCTGATGCTAAATACGGTTAGGGCGGCAAAACTGGCGGCTGGACTAGCCTAGAAAGGGGAACGGATGGAATATGAGATTGAGGAAAAGAGTGCTCCTGGCCGGGATAAGGTAGAAGTCCTCGGGGCAACCTATGAGGAAGGTAAACCCAATGGTGAGGAACTGGGGAAATGGAGACACAAGCTGAGGAGCCGGGAGGAGAAACTCAAATACTTACAGACCGGTGAGCGGTATTGGTATGGAAAGGATTGGTACGGCAGTGAAAAGAGGAAGAATCCGGCTTAACTAAGGAGGCAAGGGATGGCAGTTGAAATCCCTAAGACAAAATATACCGGCAAAATCAGAGAGATAACCCTGGGCAAAGGGGACAAAGCTATAACCATTGGTGGGGAGACGTCCTACCCCTTCTACCTATTTGAGGGTGAGATGCCCTATTTGCCCAGAATAGCTATGGAGGTCTGGGACTGCCCACCTAAGGAGTGGCCTGAAGCTGCCTTAGAGCCCTTTGCCGGGGTAACCGGTGACCCGGTGGCTTGGGCAAAAAAATGTGTCAATGATTACGGAGCAGAGATGATTGCCCTGCAACTAATCAGCACTGACCCCAATGGGCTTGACCGCGGAGCCGATGAAGCCTCCGAAGTGGTCAAGAAGGTAGCCGATGCCATTGATGTTCCCTTAATCGTTTGGGGCACGGGTAATGAGGAAAAGGATACCGAGGTACTAAGAAAAGTGGCTGAGGTCTGTCAGGGGAAGAACCTGATTATCGGACCGGTTGAGGAAAAAGACCATAAGAAAATTGGCGCCTCAGCCATTGGCTATCACCATACGGTGGTGGCATCAACCCCTATAGACATAAACCTAGCTAAGCAGCTTAACATCCTGTTGGGCAATCTCGGGGTACCCGATGAGCAGATTATAATGGACCCGACCGTCAGTGGCATAGGCTATGGCATTGAGTATGCCTACTCGGTGATGGAGAGGATGAGGATGGCAGGGTTAACCCAGGAGGATGAAAAGCTCCAGTTCCCGATTATCTGTAATCTAGCTAACGAGGTGTGGAAGACCAAAGAGCTACACCTTGCCGATGATGAGCTCAATATGGGGAATGCCAAGAAGCGGGGCATCTTAATGGAAGCCATGTCGGCTATGGTCTTACTCCTAGCTGGAGCCGATGTGATAATTATGAGGCACCCAGAGGCAATAAAGTTGGCCCGAGAAATGATAGCTGAACTAGCGGTAAAACACTAAAGTTGGAAGGTGGCGCAAGATGGCAGAAGCAGAAACAAAGAGCGTTGACAACGCCAGTATAAAGATGATTGACAAGGCAACCAGTGACGGGGTTAGTACCGCCTTTGATAGAGCCGAGACCAAGAAGCCCTGTCCCATAGGGATTGATGGCAGTTGCTGCAAGTACTGTGGCATGGGACCGTGCCGGGTGCCTCCTCCCAAAGGGAAGGAGGAAACGCCAGAGGAAAAGCAAAAGCGAAGGGGGGTCTGTGGCGCCACTGCTGAAACCATTGCCGCTCGCAATTTCATCCGGATGATAGCCGGCGGGGCAGCGGCTCACTCTGACCATGCCCGAGGCGAAGCTGAGCTTTTCCTAGCCGTAGCCAAGGGTGAAGCCCCAGGCTATGAGATTAAAGATGAGCAGAAGCTACTGCAATTGGCTCTGGATTTAGGGGTAGAGATTGGAGACCGCAGTAATCAGGAAATAGCTATTGACATCGGTAAAATAACCCTAGCTGAGTTTGGTAAACAGGAGGGCGAGGTCCTGTTCTTAAGGAGAGCACCACTAAAGCGTCAAGAGCTATGGCGAAGAGAGGGAACAGCTCCCCGAGGCATAGATAGAGAGGTGGTGGAGATAATGCACCGAACCCATATCGGTGTTGACCAGGACTACCGTAACCTGCTCCGCCAAGGAGTCAGATGCGCTATAGCTGATGGCTGGGGAGGCAGTATGATTGCCACCGAGCTTCAGGATATCCTCTTTGGCACCCCGGCACCAGTCCTAGGCAGGGTAAATTTAGGGGTGCTCAGCAAGGACGAAATAAACCTTATCATCCACGGTCATGACCCACTGCTTTCCGAGATGATTGTAGTCGCTGCTCAAAGCCCTGAGATGTTAGCCTTGGCTAAATCTAAGGGGGCTAGCGGAATAAACATCGCCGGTATGTGTTGCACTGCCAACGAGATACTGATGCGCCATGGCATCCCTCTAGCCGGGAATTTCCTGCAACAGGAGTTGGCTCTGGTCACCGGGGCGGTAGAGGCTATGGTGGTAGATATCCAATGTATAATGCAGTCCTTGCCCGATATTGCCCAGTGCTACCACACCAAGATTATCACTACCTCACCCAAGGCTAAAATCCCGGGGGCTATTCATATCCAGTTTGACGAGCACAACGCTATGGAGTCGGCTAAGGCTATAGTCAAGACTGCCATTGAGAATTTCCCCAATCGAGGGAATAATATCAATATCCCCGAGGAGCAAACTGACCTAATCGCCGGATTCAGCCACGAGACTATTAACTACTTACTCGGTGGTCTGTTTCGGGCTTCCTACCGACCGCTAAATGACAATATCATCAACGGCAGAATCAGGGGGGTAGCCGGTGTTGTCGGTTGTAATAACCCCCGAGTCAGGCACGATGATATTCACACGACTATGATTAAGGAGCTGATAAAGAATGACGTGTTAGTCATCCAGACCGGTTGTAGTGCCATGGCGGCTGCCAAAGCCGGATTGATGACCCCGGAGGCAGCATCAAAGTACGCCGGTGAGGGGCTAGCTTCGGTATGCGAGGCAGTAGGCATCCCCCCAGTATTACACCTAGGTTCCTGTGTCGATAACAGCCGAATTCTAATTGCCGCTACGGCTATGGTAAAAGATGGCGGCTTAGGCGATGACATCAGCGAACTGCCGGTGGCTGGGGCTGCCCCTGAGTGGATGAGTGAGAAGGCAATCTCCATCGGTCAATACTTTGTTGGCTCAGGGATATTCACCGTATTTGGTGTCAATTGGCCTACCCTCGGCAATGAAGAGGTAACTAAATTCCTGTTTCAGGACTTTGAAGCCATATATGGCGGAATGTGGGCCTTTGAACCAGACCCAATCAAAGCCGCCCACCTCATGATTAACCATATCGACAAAAAGCGTAAAGCCTTAGGCATTGACAAAGCTAGAGAACGGATACTCTACGATATGGCAATGAGACGGGAACTGGAAGCAGCTTAAACCTCGTAGTTATTAACAAGATAATGGAGGACTTAAATAAAACATGTCTAAGATAATTGCCTCGGCGGCAATTAGAGGAGCGCACAAAATTGTAGACCGAGCCGAGAAGAAATGGCAGGAGGCGATGGATAGATGGGGAGCAAATGAACCGGTGGGTTTCCCCAATACTGCCTATTATCTCCCGGTGATTTACGGGATTCTAGGCATTCCGGTGGAAAAACTGGGCGATATGGAACAGGTACTGAAGAGATGCAAATCCCTTCTGCCACCCCCGGTGAGGGAGAAACACCCCCTGCCCTACCTGGCACCAGCCCTAGATGCCGGTATGGCAACCTTCTTTGCCGAGGAAATTATCGAAGCCATAAGATATCTGGAAGACCCTGACTTCTATACCAAGCAAGAAGACATCACCGACACTAATATCTGGCTGGGTGCCGCCGATGATGTAATCCTGAGGAGGCGGGGGGTTGAATTTGTTGATGGCACTGCCCCCGGCTTCGCCGCTATCTGTGGGGCTGCCCCCAGCCCTGAAATTGCCAAGGAGATTGCTCAGGAACTGCAGCAGAAGAACCTTTACATCTTCATGTGCGCTGAGCATGACGGAAAGAGGTTTTCCGAACAGCTCGTTGAGGCTGGAGTCCAGATTGGCTGGCCCACCCGCCTGGTCTCCTATGGACCTGATATTACCGCCGCCGTATTTGCCATGGGCTTTGCCACTAGAGTAGCCATGTCCTTTGGTGGCATTAAGCCTGGCGACTTCAGAAAAATCCTTATCTATAATAAAGACCGAGTCTTCTCCTTCGTCCTCCCCCTGGGCTATGTTACCGATGAGTGGTATGCTAATGCCGCTGGGGCAATCAACTGGGGCTTCCCCACCATTGCCGATACCCCGATACCTGAGATTTTGCCTACCGGCATCTGCACCTACGAGCACGTGGTCTCCAATGTTCCTCACGACAAGATAGTCGCCAAAGCCGTAGAGGTAAGAGGGTTAAAGGTTACTGTAAGTGAGATACCGATTCCAACCGGCTTTGGTCCTGCCTTTGAGGGCGAGAGGATACGAAAGGGTGAGTGGTATCTGGAGTGTGGCGGTGGCTTTACCCCGATGGTTGAGTGGGTTACCTCTAAGCGGATGGATGAGGTAGAGGATGGGAAGTTTGAAGTCATTGGTCCCGATATAACCGATGTGTCCCCTGAATCCAGGTTGCCATTAGCCATAGTCGTTGAGGTTGCCGGAAGGGAGATGCAGCCAGACTATGAACCTATTCTGGAGCGGCAAATTCACCATCAGATAAACTACATCCAAGGGTGCTTTCATAATGGACAAAGGGATATCGCCTGGCTGCGGATTTCTAAAGAGCTTTATAACAAGGGCTTCAGATTATACCACATCGGCGCTGTCCTCCACGCCGCCCTGCACCAGAATTTTAGCCGGATATTTGATAAACTGCAGGTAAAACTCTACACCGAGGAGGACAAGGTAAAGGAGATGCTGGCCAAGGCACGGCAGGTATATGCGGTTAGAGATGCCCGCATTGAAGGCATGACCGACGAAGGCACTGATGTCTATTACTCCTGCACCCTGTGTCAGTCCTTTGCCCCGTCTCACGTTTGTACCATTAGCCCGGAAAGGACTGGGCTTTGCGGTTCCTATAACTGGATGGACTGCAAAGCTGCTTATGAAATTAACCCCACCGGACCCAACCAACCAGTGCCCAAGGGTGAAACCATTGATGCCAAGCTGGGTCAGTGGAAAGGGGTGAACGAGTTTTTGTTTAAGGCTTCCCGAGGAAAGTTTGACCACTATAACTTCTATAGCCTGGTGCACGCCCCCATGACCACCTGCGGTTGCTGTGAATGTGTGGCTGCTGTCCTTCCCCTGTGCAACGGGATAATGACGGTAAATCGGGAATTTACCGAAATGACTCCTTGCGGGATGAAGTTCACCACCCTGGCTGGTACTGTCGGTGGAGGATTGATTACCCCCGGTTTTGTTGGTCATAGCAAGTATAACATCTGCCAGAGAAAATTCCTTATTGGCGATGGTGGTATAAAGAGGATGGTCTGGATGCCCAAGATGCTAAAGGAGGAGATTGCCGACCGGCTTAAAGCTAGAGCCATAGAGGTTGGTATGCCTGACCTACCCGCTATGATTGCCGATGAGACGGTGGGCACCACCGAGGAGGAGATTCTCCCCTTCCTACAGGGGAAAGGGCACCCAGCCCTTACCATGGAGCCGATAATATAGAACAGGAGTTTATCAATGCCATTTACCGGGATAGAGATATTTAAATTGCTCCCCAAGACGAACTGTGGTGAATGCGGAGTGCCTACCTGTCTTGCCTTTGCCATGAGTCTAGCCGGAGGCAAGGCGGAACTGAGTGCCTGCCCTTATATCTCTGAGGAGGCAAAGGTTAAGCTGGCAGAGGCTTCAGCACCCCCGATTAGACCGGTTACTATCGGCGTCGGCGACAAAGCGCTAAAGATTGGTAGCGAGACAGTTATGTTTCGCCACGAGAAAAGGTTTGAGAACCCTCCCGGTTTCGCCCTCCTTATCAGCGATGCCATGGATGATTCTGAGGTTAATGCCAGGCTGAAGAAGCTCAAGGAGCTTCAATATGAGAGGGTAGGTCTCAAACTTCGTCCCGACCTTATAGCGATAAAGGACGACTCAGGAGATGCCAGCAAATTTGAGGCTCTGGTTAACAAAGTAAAGCAAAATAGCGATTACGGCATCATCCTAATGAGCAACAACCCCGAAATCTTAGCTGCCGGTTTAAAGGCTTGCGCTGGACACAAACCGCTAATATACGCCGCCACTAAAGACAACCTAGAGCCGGTGGCAGATTTGGCTAAACAAAATTCCTGCCCGGTGGCAGTAAAAGCCTCCAGCCTTGAAGAGCTTGCCCAACTGACGACTAAATTGACCGAAGCCGGCATTAAAGATATTGTTCTTGATTCTGGCTCAAGAACTATTCGCCGGGCACTTGAAGACCAGATATTCATTAGGACGGCGGCTTTAGTCAAAAAGTTTCGTCCCTTGGGCTTCCCCACCATCGTTTTCCCTGCCGAGATGACCAACGACTCGATGAAGGAGGCAGTAATTGCCTCCATTCTTGTGGCTAAATACAGCGGAATCATTGTTCTATCCGACTTTCACGCCGAGAGCCTATTCCCCTTACTAGTAGAAAGACTGAATATCTATACCGACCCTCAACGACCATTAATGACCACCGAGGGAATTTACGAGATTGGTGGTCCTGACGAACACTCCCCGGTGCTTATTACCACCAACTTCTCTCTTACCTACTTTATTGTCTCCGGTGAAATAGAAACCAGCCGAGTTCCTGCCTACCTTTTAGTCATGAACACCGATGGGCTTTCGGTTATGACCGCCTGGGCAGCCGGCACATTCGTCAGTGATAACATTGCCGCCTTTGTCAAGCGGTGCGGGATTATGGACAAGGTCAAACATCACAAATTGATAATTCCGGGATATGCCGCCGCTGAAAGCGGGGGGATAGAAGACGAGCTAAAAGACTGGGAGGTCTTAGTTGGTCCCAGGGAAGGGGCTCATATTCCAGCCTATCTTAAAACATGGAAACTATAAGGAGGGGAGTGATGATTCTTATCGGGGAGAATATAAATATCACCACCAAAATCGCCGGCACCGCCATGAAGGAGAGAAATCCTGAGCCCATCCAAAAAATGGCTAAGGCTGAGGTTGAGGCAGGAATGGATTACCTTGACATCAACATCGGCCCTGCCCGAAAGGACGGGGAGGAGTTCATGACCTGGATGGTCAACACCGTGCAGGCAGTTACTGACAAGCCACTGTCTCTGGACACGACCAACTCACTGGCTATGGAGGCTGGGTTAAAGGTGCACCGGGGCAAAGCGCTAATTAATTCCATCTCCTTGACTAGAATGGAGGAGGAGCTACCCCTAGTCATAAAATACAAAGCCGATATGATTGGTCTCCTGTGGGGCAGGCAAGGAATGCCTCGAGATGCCGATGAAAGGGCAGTTATCGCCGCTGAGCTCATGTATAAAGCCAATGAAATGGGCATCCCTAATGATAAGCTCTGGTTCGACCCTATAGTTACCCCGGTGGTCAATGTCGATACCAACCAGGTCAAGCCCTGCCTGGAATTTATGAGCATGCTCCAGGACATCGTCCCCGGATGTAAATCCACTGTCGGCCTGTCTAACGTCTCCAATGGCGCCCCTACCCACCTCAGACCCTATCTTAATCGGACTTATTTAATGATGCTGATGAAGTACGGACTTTATTCAGCTATAGTTGATGCCTTTGACCCTGAGCTAGTTAGAATCGCCAGAGGTGAGATGCCCGAACTGGTTAATCTAGTGCATCGGGTAATGGACGGGGAGAGACCTGACCCCTCCTCTTTAAGTGAAGAGGAGGTGAAATATGTGAAAACGGTAAGAGTCCTTACCGGCGAAACCCTCTATTCTCACTCCTGGCTTGAGCTATAGGAGCTAGAAGGAGAAACACAAAATGAGTCTCAAATCACTTTTAGAAGCCGGAAAGTTTGTCATAACCGCTGAGGTCGGTCCGCTGAAGGGAACCGACACCACTGAGATAAGGGAGGTGGCTCAGCTTTTGCAGGGCAGGGTAGATGCCGCCAATGTTACCGACCAACAAAGTGCGGTGATGAGGTTAGGTTCACTGGCTACCTGCCATCTGCTAAAGGAAGAGGGGCTCGACCCCGTATTCCAAGTGACCTGCCGAGATAGAAATCGATTGGCTTTGCAGTCAGACCTACTGAGTGCCTCAGTCCTGGGCGTTGAAAACGTATTGGCTATCACCGGTGACTTACCGACTCTTGGTGACCATCCCCAAGCCAAGCCGGTCTATGATGTAGATTCGGTCCAGCTCCTGTGGATGATAAAAAGACTAAATGAAGGCTACGACATGGTTGGCAATGAGCTTAAAGGCAAGCCCAACTTTTTCCCCGGGGCAGTGGTCAACCCCGGGGCTGATACTGAAGCCGCCTTTGAACTGCAGCTTATGAAGATGGAGAAAAAAATCGAGCTCGGGGCTAAATTCTTCCAAACTCAAGCCATCTTTAATGTTGATACCTTCGCCAAATTTATGAAGCGGGTAGAGGAATTTAATATTCCTATCTTAGCTGGGATAATACCCTTGAAATCGGCGGGTATGGCTCGGTTTATGAATAAAAATGTCGCCGGTGTCTCTGTCCCCGAAGAGCTAATTGACCTAATGGCTAAGGCTGAAGATAAAGTCCGAACCGGGATAGCAATTGCCGCCAACCTAATCAAAGA
>Ga0315314_1002270_pt1 | contig 16056 bp, 13 predicted proteins | sample TDP9_MG_FD_203631 | JGI IMG/M metagenome (GOLD analysis project Ga0315314, IMG submission 203631) | Freshwater sediment microbial communities from Lake Towuti, South Sulawesi, Indonesia - TDP9 | ecosystem: Environmental > Aquatic > Freshwater > Lake > Sediment | place: Indonesia: South Sulawesi...
TGTTCCCCGCTTTCCCGGGCAATGCGCACCTTTTTAGAATCCACGGCATGAGCTGTTCCGCATCCTGACAAGGACATCCCCAGAACTTCGGTAAGGCAACTTGTGGAGTTGGCTGTTCCCATCATGGCACAGGAGCCCGGACCCGGACAGATGCAACGTTCAATTTCATTGAAATCTTCCAGGGTGATCTCGCCGCGGCGGAGCCGGCCTACCGCTTCCCGAGCATACGGCAGAACCAGTTCCTCTCCCCGAAAACGCCCGGGCATCATGGGTCCGCCAGTGATCATGATGGCTGGGATATCCAGGCGGGCTGCAGCCATCCAGCAAGCCGGGACGATCTTATCGCAGGAGGCCAGAAGGACGATGGCGTCGAAGCGATTGGCATCCACCACCAGCTCAATGGAGTCGGCAATAAGGTTGCGGCTGGGAAGAATGCGCTTCATGCCTTCGTGGCCTTGAGCAATGCCGTCACATAGGCCGATGGTATTTACTTCAAATGGAACACCTCCCCCGGCCCGGATGCCCTGCTTAGCAGCTTCCGCAAGGGATCGCAGATGGACATGGCCCGGGTTGATCTCGCTCCAGGTGTTGATCACGCCGATGAAAGGTTTTCCAAAATCGCGGTCGGTCAGACCGAGGCAACGGAGCAAGGCCCGGTTGCCAGCCCGGGCATCTCCCTTGATGACCAAATCACTCCTCTTTTCCATCTCTTTTCTCCAAGGGGATCTTCAAAATAATCTAAAATACCACAAATTTTGGATTTTGCATTTTGTTTTTCAATCTAATCTTTCATGACAGCAGCGACACCCTCGAATCTCGCCCAGCCTAAGGGAAGGGAAAAATCCCCCCTTGCCATGTACCAGAACGGTTCATGGCCCGGCCCCCCTTTAGGTAAAGGGGGGTTGGGGGGGGATTTGAGGTTTATTTTCTAACTAATTTCCAGCAATCCATCTTGAGGAAGGAATGAAGCAGACGGGAAGAATCAACCCAACAAGGTCCCTGGTTACGAACCTTCCTTCAGGAAGAATTTCTGCCTGATATAAATCATCGCAAGAAGAACATACCCCACGGCATCGGTGTAAAGCCCAGGTTTGATTAGGAGTATGGCAGCCGTCACTAATACGACCCGTTCCCAGGGTTTTAGCTCTTTCACAAACCAGCCCATCAACCCTGCGGCCAGGGCAATAACGCCAAAAGAAGCGCTGATGACAGAGGTAACAATATCAAAAGTCGAGCCGATGAATAATAGGGATGTGCCGAAGACGAACATAAAGGGTACGATGAAGCCGGTCGCCCCAACGCGCATGGCCCATAGTCCTGTCGGCCACAATTTGGCCCCACCGATTCCAGCTGCCGCGTAAACTGCCATGGCCACAGGCGGCGTAATGGCTGAGATGGTCGAGAAATAAAAGACAAACATGTGAGCAGCGATGTTCAGGACCCCGAGCTTGATCAGGGCAGGAATCAGCAAAGCTGCCTGGACGATATATGCTGGGGTAGTGGGCATGCCCATTCCCAGGACAACTCCGGCCAGCATGGTCAGGATCAAAGCGGGAATGAGCGATTCACCAGCAATAAATAGGACAAGGCTGGTAAACTTCAGCCCCAATCCTGTAAGGTTGATTATCCCAATGACGATGCCGGCGCAGGCGCAGGCTGCGGCCACACCCAATGTATTTTTGGCGCTTTCTTCCAGGGCGCTCAGAATCTTCCAAAACCCCATACGGGTTTCTTTGCGAATGGCTGCCAGGACGACCACAGAGAGGGTGGAATAGATGCAGGCATACATGGGGGTGTACCCAGCTGTCATCATGTAAACAATGATACCCAGAGGGATGAACATCTGCCCACGGGAAGCCAGAATTTTTTTCAGACTGGGAAGTTCTTCCCTGGGAATTCCCTTGAGGCCCATTCTTCCAGCCTCAAAATGGATGGACATAAAAAGGGCGAAATAGTAAAGGAGGGCGGGGATCAGGGCGTAAAGGCAGATGGTGATGTAAGGGATCCCCAGAAATTCAGCCATGACAAAAGCCGCTGCGCCCATGACCGGGGGCATGATCTGCCCACCCGTGGAGGCCGTTGCTTCTACGGCGCAAGCAAAGGGAGGATTGAATCCAGTGCGCTTCATGAGGGGAATTGTCAGCCAACCGTCCACCATCACGTTGGCCACTGCGCTTCCGGAAATGGTTCCGAAGAGGGCGCTGGAAATGCAGGAGATTTTCCCAGGTCCCCCTCGCGTCCATCCGGTTATGGCCGAAGCAAAGTCCATGAAGAGCTGGCCGGTTCCCGATTTTTCCAGAAAGGTACCGAAAATAATAAAGAGGATGACATAGGTCGCTGAAACACTCAACGGGATGCCAAAGATTCCTTCGGTAGTCATGTAGAGCTGGTCTACGATGGCCTCGGTGGTGAATCCAGTGTGGCGAAGAAGACCAGGAAGGTATGGGCCAACGTAGGCGTAAATCAGAAATACCCCCGCAGTGATGGGAAGGGCGGGCCCAATCACTCTACGAGACCCTTCGATCAGAAGCAGGGTAAGCAGAATGCCAAAAGTCATATCCCCGCCGCTCAAGGGATGAACGTACGGGTAGCGAGTGATGAAGTAATCATAATTGAGAAAGATGTATCCAATGCTGGCTACAATCAGGAGGATGAGCGGGCCGTCCGTTAGCCGAATTTTTTTACCCCATTCTTTCTTGGAAAAAGGAAAAAGGAAGAAGATCAATAATAAAGTGAAAAAGAGATGAATGGCTCGGTGTAATAAGGCCTCAGGCGGACCGAAATATCCCGTGTAAAGATGATAGACAGACATGGCTATGCCAATGCCCGCAATGAATTTGGAGATGAATGAAGAAGCCAGAGAGCTCATGGGAATTTCCTCGTTCTGTTAAATTAGAACAAGCTAGCTAAAGGCGACCCTGAAGCAATAAGGGCAGGGAAATAAATCCCTGCCCTTTCCGGGGAGAACCAAGGGCCCCAGGTTAAAGGATCCCAATTTCCTTGTAATATTTGAGAGCTCCAGGATGGAAGGGGATTCCGATATCCAAAGCCAAATCCTTGGGAGTTACTCCCTTCATGTCTTTGACCACATCTCCATAGCGGGGAAGATCTTTAACCAATGTCTTGGTGATTTTATAAACCAGGTCATCGGGCAGTTTGGCGCTGATAATTAGATGAGTGAAGAATCCAAACGTGGGGACATCGTAATCTACGCCCTGGTATGTGCCGCGAGGAATGTCTCGCCTTATATATCCAGCATTGAGTTTCTGCATGGCCTTAATTTTTTCTTCAGGCAAAATGATCAGGCGAATTTTTCGGCTGGAAGCTATGTCCATAACCGATGCGCCTGGAATCGTAGTGCAAAGTAACCACCCATCGCAATGCCCATCCTTCATCAGGGCCACGGTATCGGCATAGCCGACATGATGAACTTTGGACATGTCTTTATACGTCAGTCCATAGATTTCCAGAACCTGGCGGGCGGCAAACTCACCGGTATGACCTCTTGGACCTGGCCCGATCGCTTTGCCTTTAAGGTCCGCAACAGATTTGATTCCCGATCCTTCCAGGACCACGATCTGGAAATACTGCGCATATAGATTAGCCAGTTGTCTCATGTTGGGCATTTTTTGCTTGAAGGGCGGGCGGCCATAAACGCCATCCACGCCCGAACTGGAGTTAGAAAAGCCGATTTCGCATTTACCGAATTCCACGGCCTCCACGTTGGCAACGCCCCCTCCTGGAGAAACAGCCACCGTGACGCCAGGGATTTCTTTCTGAATGCCATCGGCGATGGCTCCCCCCAATGGATACCATGAGCCGCCCATGGGTCCGGTCATCATCTTCAGGTCAAATTTCTGGGCGAAACTAAGGTCCCCCGAAGATAATAATAGAAAGCCGACAAACATTCCCATCATCATCAATGCTATTCGTTTCATGGAACCCTCCTTTTTTTATTGGAAATAAATCGAAGAAGTGCGAACAAGATAGCAAAATTTTTGGCTCAATGCAAGGTTTAATTCTTTTCTCCGTTTCTCCCCATCTCCCCATCTCCCTATCTCCCTATCTCCCCATCCTTATTTAAGGGCGCTCCATCGCCTGCCGGCAGCGAGCCAGGATGGAGAGAACCTCGAAGGGCTCCTCGATAAAAAAGAAGGTGGGCACACCTCTGGGTTCCAAGTAGGCTTTTGCCGCCTCCATGTGCTTTTTCTCGGCAGAGAAGGTTACATAGATTGGTTTCTCCGGATATTTAGCGGCCAAATCCAGGATAAAATCAAGGGAGGGCACACCAGTGTCATCGGTAATCATCAGAATAGGTACCACCGCGTCGATATTCGGGTCTTTAAGAACAGCTTCCATCCCCTCCCTGTAGGCGAACTCAATCCCATGATCATAGGCAGCAGGCCAGATGTCCACGGGATTGCGCATCCGGATAAAAGAGGGGCTGATTTCCTGTAAACGACACCGCGTCATCTCCTCAACCTCTGGGACTTCCAGACCCCAGAATTGGTGGCATAAGTCCGTGAGGACGACGAGCATCGCCCCCGAGGGGGCTGAAAAACTCACGCGGTTGCCCTTGGGAAGGGGCATACTGGCTAAAGCTTTGGCGGCCAGGAAGAGATGGGAGTATTTATAGACGCGGACGATGCCAGCCTGTTTTAACGCCCCATCCATGATTCGATCTTCTGCTGCCAAGGCCGCAGTATGGGCTACCGCAGCCCGCGCCCCCACCCCTGTACTTCCTCCCTTAAGGAGGATTACCGGCTTTTTCCTGGTCACCTCGCCGGCAATCTCGAGGAATTGTTTTGGCTTCTTAAAGCTTTCCAGATAGATGAAAATGGCTTTGGTCTCTGGATCCTCAGCATAATACTCCAGTACTTCGCTTTCATCCACATCCACTTTATTCCCGAATCCCACCACCCGGGCCACGCCAAAATTTTCTCCTGTGATAATGTAGCGCATCGTATGGGTGGCAAAGTTTCCGGTCTGGGCGATGTAAGAAATATTTCCCCTGGGAATCTTGCCGAGAGGAAAGAAGCTGGAAGTGAAGTTGTGGGGAGTGGACGTATGTCCAGATGTGTTGGGTCCAATGACCCGCACCCCGGTTTCGCGGATCGCTTTGATCAGCTCCTCCTGTAATTCCTCTCCTTTTGTATCTACTTCTGCGAAACCTCCCGCAGCAAGGACAATCGCCTTGATCCCTCTGCCCGCACATTCGCGAACCGCTTGAGGGTTGGCACTGGCCGGGAGGATGATAATGGCCAGGTCGATTCCTTCAGGAAGGTCCTGAATTGAAGGATGAACCTTCATTCCCATGATCTCCCCTCCCTTGGGATTCACCAGGTAAACTTTCCCTGCATATTCGTTAGCCAGGATATTTCGAATCACGTCATTGCCGGGCTTATGAGGAACAGAAGATGCTCCAACCACGACGACGCTTTGGGGCTTGAAGAACTTCTCTAAGTTGATGGGCATCATTTCTCCTTTTATTGAATTAATCGATGAAATGGTTGAAAGACCTCTGATTATGAATTATTCTCTCCAATTTTCCAAGAAGACATTAATCTACCATAAATTAAGGATAACTGCCTTATTTCATTTATATTTAATTTTTAACAAATATCAAAAGAAAATTCTTGACAATTTAAAATAATTAAATTATCATTGCACAAATTTTAAGTCAGCTAAATATTTTGCATTAATTCTTCTTTAGATACCTTTTTCCATATCGAGGGCGGGGACTGCTTCAGATGGAAAATTTGGGGCAGAGAATTCGAGAGGAACGGCGAAAGCGAAACCTCACTCTCGAACAGCTTTCCCAAAAGACCAACCTTTCCAAGAGCTTCCTTAGCCAAATTGAACGGGGCCTCGCCCAGCCTTCCGTTAGCTCCCTTAAAAAAATCGCCCTCCAATTCGGAATCAGTGTGGTAAATCTCTTCACGAATGACACAAGCAATCACAACAGTTTTGGACATCTTCCTATTATCAACAAAAATAGGGGGAACGAAGTGCCCTATGTGGAGGATGTCAAAATTGTTCGAGCCAACCGCCGCAAGAGCTTGACTCTTCCGGGGTCCAAGGTTTCCTATGATCTTTTGACTCCAGATCTTAATCGCCATTTGGAAGTTATGTACTTGCGAACCGATCCAACTGAAAATTCAGGAGATGATCCGGTTATAGACCCGCCAGGTGAGAAATTCGGCCTGGTTCTGAAAGGGACACTCGAGGTTCGGGTACGTGACGATATTTATCAACTTCAGCCGGGAGACAGTATCTACTTTCCATCCAATGTTCCCCATTCCTGGCGCGGCAAGGGAAGAGATCCCATAGAGGTGATCTGGGTTCTGACGCCGCCTTGGTTTTAGAATTATGTTAGCGAGGGAATTTAATCTCCAGCACTTCATGATCTGCCCGACTTAATAATAGTGATGGCTTCGGGCTAGAAGCTTCAAGCCTCTTTAGAAACGAAAAGCTGCTTATCTTTGCGTTTTGATTCTTCATGGTTCCTGAGAATAATTGCCGTGAAGCAGAGCAAAAAAGGCTACCCAATAATTTCCGATCCTTCTCTTGCTTTATTCATAAGAGAGAGTCAATAACTGGCTATTTTTGTGGCCAAAAGGGAGGTGAGAATTCAGGAACATAACTAAGGGATTTTTCATTTAGAGACATTCATGCTATCCCGGCCTGAGGGGCAAAATTATCTCGAAGAAAAGCTTAAAGAAAGGAGAACAAAAATGAAGACCAGCAGACATCATAATTTCTTGATTGTCTTGGCGATTATCGCCATTATGGTGGGAATGGTAGTGGGTACTCCCACTCCCACAGCGGCACAGAAACAGACGATCAAATTAAGAATCGCCGCAGGCCATGCTTATGGCACAGACTGGGTCAAATTCACGAGTGACTTCTTTTGCAAAGAGGTCGTAAGGAGAGTAAATGAACGGACAAAATATAAGCTAGACCTCCTGGAACAATGGGGCGGCGCTGTGGCTAAAGTAGATGAGGTGCTCGAGCAGACGGAGATGGGGATTATAGATATAGGAGTGATCTCTACCCCCTTTGAGCCCGTGAAACTATCCCTGCACAATTTTCCCTACTTTATTCCTTTTTACACTCCTGACCCGCGGGTGGCCATGCGCGTCGATCAGAAACTTTACAAGCAGTTCCCGATCCTGAACGATATCTTCAAGCAGAAATACAACCAAATATTTTTAAACACCGGGGGATTTGTAGATTATGGGCTGATCTCTAAATTTCCGATTCGAACACACGCGGATATTGTGGGGAAAAAAATCGGCGCTGCCGGCCCCAATCTCCCCTGGGTAACGGGTTCAGGAGCAGTGGGCGTCCAGGCTCATTTTGGTGAAGTCTATACAGGTCTGCAGACGGGGGTCTATGATGGGTTTATAAGCTTTCCCAGTGTAGCTGTCTCCCTTAAATTCTACGAGATCACAAAATATTACGTGGACATCAATTTTGGGGCCATAAGCAACGGGACCATCATGACGATGAACAAGGAAGCTTACGGAAAGCTCCCCAAGGAAGTGCGGGACATTATCCATGAGGTGAGCGAGGAGTGGCACCCAAAGTATACAGAGTTCCTTGTCGGGCAATATGAAAAAGCTATGCAAACTCTGAAAGATAAGGGTGTCACGATCATCAAAGTCCCTTATGAAGAAAAGGTAAAGTGGGCAAAGGGGCTGGTTAACATGCCGAAAAAGTTTGCCAAGGAGAACGATGCGAGGCAATTGCCTGGGACAGCCTTAATTGCTGGCGCCATTAAAAACTTAAAGGATGAAGGACATGTCTTGGTGCGCGACTGGTTGGCTGAGTGAACAACCGAGGTAAGGAGGGCTAAGTCCAGAGCAATCCCGTCAAAAGAGTACTAATTGGAAGCTGTTGCTTGAAGGGGAAGGCATGGGGGGTTCTGCATCCCCTGTTACAAAAGGGATTTTATGAAGAAATTCCTCTCAGGTATTACGCACCTTGTGGTAATTTTAAATGTTGCCGCAACCGTTGGCATTTTTGCCCTCACGGCCATTGTAGTCGCTGATGTCCTCGGCCGTACTTTATTTAATAGGCCCGTTACTGGCGTCCCGGAACTGGCCAAACTTTCCATCGTAGCCATTACCTTTCTCCAAATCCCCTATGTAATGCTCATTGAGAGGCATATCCGGAGCACTGTATTGGTGGACCGTATGCCCAGAATTTGGCAAACCTGGCTCAATATTATAACCTACCTTATCGGGATGATCGTGTTCGCCATGTTCTTTTATGGAGGTTGGGATTTAACGGTCACAGCCTGGAAGGTCAGCGAATATGAGGGGGAAGGGGCACTGCGCGTGCCCACTTCCCCCAACCGAATCATTATCGAGTTGGGAAGTGCACTGATGGTAATTCTGTGCTGCCGGAACATGGTAAGGTACGTAAAGGAATTATCGAACAAGAATCACCAAAAGGGCTGAGAGGGAAGCGTGGATCCATTATACATAGGATTGATACTATTGGTTGTGATGGGAACGGGGATTATGATGGGGGTCCATGTAGCCTTTATTCTCACCTCATCTGCCGTCTTGGGACTGTGGCTGATTACCGGAAGGATTGAGATAGGAATTAAGCTTCTGGCCACGACAGCATTTTCAGCCATTATGGACTATGTTTTTGCTGTAGTCCCTTTCTTTGTAGCTATGGGATTAATATCCAGTATTTCTGGTGCCAGCGAGATTCTCTACAGTGCTGCCAACACGCTCACCGCCAGAATCCGGGGTGGGTTGGGGATCGCTACAGTCTTGGCCAACGCAGTATTTGCCGCCATTACCGGGGTCAGCGTAGCTTCTGCGGCCGTATTCAGCAAGATCTCACTCCCTTCGATGTTGGCCCATGGCTATGAGAAGAAATTCGCTCTGGGAATCGTGGCCGGGAGTTCCGTCCTCGGGATGCTCATCCCACCAAGTATTTTATTTGTGGTCTACGGGATCCTCGCCGATGAAGCGATTGGCAAACTCTTAATTGCGGGCATCATACCGGGGCTGATTTTAACGGGAATTTATTCTGCGGGAATAACGTTTATGGTTTGGCGGCGTCCCCACCTCATTGCCTTGCCATCTGGACAAAAAGAAAACCCAAAGCCAAGTTTCAGAGAAATGGTAAGAGCCATAGCCAGTTGTTGGGGGATCATGTTCGTCATCTTTATTACCATGGGGGGTATATGGTTCGGATTTTTTACTCCCACGGAGGCAGGAGCCGTAGGGGCCATGGGCACGCTCATCCTGGGGCTAATTTACCGTCAGATTAATTGGCCAAAATTCTGGCGAGTACTTTTGGAAACCGGAATTACTACCTCAAGCATTCTGATCCTTCTTATTTCAGCTCAGTCATTTGCCCGCATGTTAGGCCACAGTGGCGTGGTCAATTGGTTCTCCAATTATATCTTATCGCTTCCAGTTCCCCCTATGGTCATCATTCTTTTATTCCTGATTATTTTTTTGGTTCTGGGTTGCTTCATAGACTCTACCTCGATCTTACTTTTAACCATGCCCCTCATGCTTCCGGTAGTCAATAAACTGGGCTATGATCTCATCTGGTTTGGGGTAGTCGCGGTGGTAACAATCGAAGTTGGAATAATCACTCCTCCTTTTGGGTTAGTAGTATTTGCCATGAAAGCTGCCCTGGGAGATGAGGCGGAAGTATGGGATATCTTCCGCGGATCCTTTCCCTTTGAATTCATGATGGGGATCCTCATTATCCTGTTGCTGCTATTTCCAAAACTCAGTACCTGGTTGCCCAGTCTGATGTGAGATGATGGGGAGGGGTTATTTTGAATGAGGGAAAACATTTAAGCAGGAACAAGAAGTTAAGGGTGTAAGAAGGGGGGTGAAGAGAGAAGAGTAAAAAGTACCTGGTCAAGAAGGGGTGATCAATTTTTAAGGAAGGAGGGGTTTCTATGAGACCGGCAAAATTTGAATATTTTGACCCCCATACGATTGATGAGGCGCTAAACCTATTAGAGACCTATGGGGAGGAAGCAAAAATTCTGGCGGGCGGGCTGAGCTTGGTGCCCACAATGAAATTACGGTTGGCAGTGCCAAGATACGTGATTGATATAACCAGGATTCCAACGCTATCTTACATTGTCGAAAACAATGACGGAGGATTAAGGATAGGTGCTCTGACGACTTACTACACCTTAGCTTCATCCCCAATCGTCCAGTCCAAGTTTCCAATTCTGGTGGAAGTAGCCAATGGGCTCGGTAGTCCACAGATCCGTAATCGAGGAACATTAGGGGGCAACATCTGCCATGCCGACCCGGCATGTGACTTTGTCCCTCCCATGTTAGCGTTGAACGCCGAGTTCAAAGCGGCGAGTTCAAAGGGTGAGAGAATCATCAAGTCCTCTAATTTCTTTTTCGACTTCTTTAAAACCCTGCTTAAACCATCTGAGCTGTTAACAGAGATCAGAATACCCCCCTTACTGCCGAAAACGGGTGGCGCATATCTGAAGCTCACCCAAAGGTCAGGTGACTTTGCCATCGTATCTGCCGCCGCCGTAATGTCGCTGGATCAGAAGGAGGTCTGCAAAACAATTAGTATTGGACTTGGATCTGTCGGCCCCACGGCCATGAGGGCTGAGCAAGCTGAGAAATTCTTACTGGGAAAAACGGTTACGGATAAATTGATCGAGGAAAGCTCTGAGTTGGCCACGAAGGGGATCAAACCGTCTTCAGATATCCATGCCTCCGCGGAATATAGAACCGAGATGACCAAAGTCATTACTAAGAGGGCTTTGAAAGAAGCCTTCATCAGAGCGCGAGGTGAAAAATGAACAAGAGGACAATTACAATGACCGTCAATGGGGTACCTTATATGGGCACAGTAGAGCCAAGGACTTTGCTCATCGATTTCTTGCGCGATGATCTTGGAATCGCTGGCCCCAAAATAGGGTGTATAGAAGGGAAATGTGGTGCCTGCACGGTTATCCTTAATGGCGTATCCGTCCTGTCTTGCATGATCTTCGCCGTACAGGCGGACGGAGCAGACATTCTGACTGTTGAAGGGTTGTCTGATGGGAGCAAATTACATCTCATCCAGGAAGCCTTCAAGGAAAATTTTGCTGTACAGTGTGGGTATTGTTCGCCGGGAATGGTGATGTCTACCTACCAGCTCTTAAAAAGAAACCTCAATCCAACGGAGGAAGCGATCAAAGATGCGATCTCTGGTAACCTGTGTCGGTGTAGCGGCTACCTGTCGATTATCAATGCGGTCAAAGATGCAGCGAAGAAAATGAGGGAACAAGGTTAAGGGGAGGAGGGATAGAAAGATGGCTCAAACATCAACAAAGTGGGTGGGAATGAGTGTCCCGCGCAAAGAAGATGCGAAGTTCTTGACAGGAAGGGCAACATTCGTTGACGACATGAAGATGCACGGAATGCTCTATTGCGCCATTCTGAGAAGTCCATACGCGCATGCCAGAATCAGAAAGGTTGATGTAAGCGAAGCGAGAAAGATTCCTGGCGTTGTAGCTATCATTACAGGAGAAGACATGAAGGGATATAACCTCGCCCCCCAGGCGGAAATGCCGGGCTTCAAATTTAAGCCGGTGGGACCCTATGCCTTTGCTCTCGCTGTGGACAAGGTTCGTTTCGTTGGAGAACCCGTGGCCGCGGTGGCTGCTGTCGATCGTTATGTGGCCGAAGACGCATTAGAATTCATAAAGGTGGAATATGACCCATTACCGGCTGTGGTCGATGCCAAGAAGGCCATGGAAGGGGGATCTTCTCTGCTATACGAAGGCTGGGAAGATAATATTCAGCTATCCTTTGCCACCAGTGCCGGCGATGTTGATAAGGCCTTCAAGGAAGCGGAGCGCATCATCAAAGGTGAAATTTCCGAGCATAGGTACTCTGGGTTCCCCATTGAGGGTCGTGCTATTTTAGCCAGCTACAACCCGGCCGAGGACAAATTGGAAGTTTGGACCGCCACCCAAGGCATTTTCCAAGCCCGTTATTACCTCGCGCGCACCCTAAAAATTCCGGAACATAAAATTCGAGTCGTCGCGCCGAACACTGGGGGAGGGTACGGTAACAAGCTGAACTTTTGGGTAGAGGTCATACCTGCCCTTCTTTCGATCAAAACAGGCCGGCCAGTAAAATTTACCGAAAACAGAATCGAAAGCCTCACCTCTATGCCTCACTCACGGGATTACAGACAGGAATTTGAAGTGGCCTGTAAAAAAGACGGAACGATTTTAGGCGTGAAAATGAAAATGATCCTGGATTTGGGCATGGAGGGATCCAATCGAGGATCGTCGGTAAAAATGCTGCTCATTGTGAATAAATTCGGTTTGGGGCCCTATAAGATCCACAACTATAACTTTGATACCCATGCGGTCGTGACGAACAAATCCTTTGGGTGCGCATATCGTGGATTTGGAAAGGATATTGCTAACCGCGTGATGGAGCGAATAATCAGCAAGATGAGTCGCGAGCTGGATATTCCTCCGGAAGAAATTCGCAGAAAAAATTTCATTCAGCCACATGAATTTCCATACCGGCAAGCCACCGGTGCCTTATACGACAGCGGAAATTATCCCGAGTTGCTAAACAGGGTTATGAAAAAATTAGACTTAGGGAATCTACGAAAAGAAAAAGAAAAGCTGCGGAAGGAAGGGAGATATATTGGGATTGGGCTCTCATCCATGGTAGAGCCAGCAGGTGCAGCGGTCCCTGAATCTGTGGTCAATGGTGTGGAGGGGGCCAACGTGAGAATCAATCCAGAAGGTGGAATTACCCTCCGGGTTGCCCACACCAATATCGGTCAGGGAATCGAAACGACATTCGCCCAAGTAGTTGCCGACGAGTTTACGGTAACCCCGGATGATGTCCGGGTAATCTATGGGGACACGGATATGTCCCCATTTGGATTGGGCACATTTTCTAGTCGAGGAGCTGTTTGGGTGGTGGCCGCCATTGTAACCGCCTGCCGGAAGCTGAAAGAAAAGGTGTTAAAGATCGGGGCACACATTTTGAAAGTCAAACCGGAAGAAGTCGAACTAAGGGATGGTAGAGTTTCTGTAATAGAAGACCCCTCTAAATCCTTAACCCTGAAAGAACTTGCTGGCAAAGCCACCTATTGGCCTGGACCCTTGACTACATGGCCCAAAGATTTGCTTTATACTGACCCCGGTCTGGAGGTTACGTGCTACTGGACAAGCCCGAACCCACCAACATCCTGGGAGCTCCCCTCCAACATCTATACGACGAATCCGAGCTCCTGTGAAGGCGCTGTGGTTGAAGTGGACATCGAAACCGGAAAAGTGAAAGTACTTAAATACGTAGTGGCGCACGACTGCGGCAACGTGATTAATCCCATGATTGTTCAAAATCAATTTATCGGGGGAACCATGCAAGGGATCGGTGGAACCCTTTACGAAGAAATTAAGTATGATGAAAACGGGCAACCTTTAACTACCACTTTCATGGATTACCTAATGCCCACAGCCAAAGAGGTCCCGGAGATTTATGATTTTGATAGCATCCATACGCCGGCTCCTTTCACTCCTCTGGGCACGAAGGGGATGGGAGAAGGCGGGGCGATGTGCTCTCCCTCGGTCATCACCCATGCAGTGGAGGATGCTCTGGGACTTACCGTGAAGAAGACACCCCTTAAACCCGAGACGGTGCTCGAACTGGTAAAAGAGGCCAGGCAGAAAGGTTTACTGTGAAGGGGTTCAGAATTTTCCGGGCCATGGATAAGAGCCAAGAAATAATCCTGAAACCACGATAATCATGAGCCCATTGTTTAAGACCTTGGCATTATCCATGGCCGCAACTTAATAGTCTAATAGATTTTTCTATGAAGAATGATGGGAAGATAATTTATGCATTTTGAAGGGGAATTCACCATCAATCTGCCGAGGGAAAAAGTCTGGGGATACATTTCTAACCCCCAATCCGCCCTTGATTATGTACCAAATATCAGAAAACTTAACGTCCTAAACGGAGATAAATTTACCGCAACTGTTGGAGTGGGTGTTGGAAGTATAAGAGGCAACTTCGACCTCGAATTTGAGATGGTGGAAAATATCCCCCTCAACCACACCAAACTCAAAGCAAAAGGTTCGGGGATTAAAAGCATGGTGGACTTTGAAAGTACCATCGATTTATTTGACACCCCGGATGGTAAGACTGATATCAAATGGATGGCTGATGCCAACGTGGGGGGTTTAATCGCTGGCGTTGGGCAAAGGTTGTTGCGAATGGCGGCAGAAAAAACAGTTGATGAACTTTTTGAACGACTCCGAAGCAAACTAGAAAAATAATTTGAAATCCTATCCGGTGGCCGCTTCAGACCTATTCCTTCCTCGAGTATTGGCCGATGATCCGGTCACTTCAGAAGAGATCGCCAACATTGGCCATGGGGGTTATACCTGAAATGCGGGGTCTGCCAGTAGCCTGCCTGCCCTTAGGGAAAGGGCGGATGAGCTTTCGCCCGGAGCCTCTAAGCGAAATTGGTATTCTTAAACGACGGCTCATTCGGCTATTCAGAGAGGACATGAAAGCTTATGGATTATACTAAAATATTCAATCTGGGGGGGAAAATAGCTTTAATAACAGGTGGGGGCAGAGGCATTGGCAGAACCTTAGCAGAAGGGTTGGCCGGTTTTGGCTGTGACCTTGTTGTAGTAGATAGGGAATCGGAAAATAGCAAAGATGTGGTTAATGGAATAGAGAAAAAGGGAAGAAAATGTCTTTTCTTTACAGCCGATGTGTCAGATTGTCAGGCTATGCATGAGGTCGTGGAGAAAGGAGTTTTGAATTTTGGCAAAATTGATATTTTGGTGAATAATGCTGGCTGTAATATTAGAAGACCGGCTTTAGAATATACAGAAGAGGAATGGAATCAAATATTAGACACAAACCTTAAAGGGGTTTTTTTTACCACCCAGGCTGTCGGAAAAATAATGACCAAAAGGAGAGAGGGGAAAATCATAAACATCGCCTCTGTTATGGGATTAGTAGGCAGCCCACCTTATCAGAATGTGGTTCCCTATTGCGCCAGTAAAGGTGGGGTTGTTCAATTAACAAAAGCTTTTGCGCTGGAATGGGCTAAATATAATGTCTATGTTAACGCGATAGCTCCAGGTTACGTGAAAACCGCAATTGTTCAGCCCCTTTTAGACGATAAGGAAAAATATGAGACTATCATAAATATAATTCCCCTCAAACGATTCGCTCTCACGGAAGAATTGATTGGTCCAGTTGTTTTTCTGGCCTCGGAAGCTTCAAATTACGTGACTGGACATATTCTCTATGTAGATGGCGGCTGGTTGGCTCAATAGCATCTGGATGGTTCAAAGGGCCAAGAAGAGGGAGAGGTCTCTCTCCCCAGTCTATTGATCTAACTCAATTGAGATCCTCGAATTTAATCTGGATTCAAGAGGATAGTTTATGGCGGGTATTTACAATGAAAAACCATGGCTAAAATACTATTCTCCATGGGTTCCTCCGGAATTAGAGATTCCAAAAGAAAATCTCGTTCAGATTTTTAGACGCGCAGTCTCCCACGAGGGGTCTCGTCCAGCAATTTATTATTTTGGTCGTTCCATTTCCTTTACAGAAGTGGACTACTGGTCAGATTATCTGGCTTGTGCCCTTCAAGATTTGGGTCTTAAAAAAGGGGAACGGGTTGTCTTCTTCATGCAGAACATCCCCCAGTTCGTCATTGCCCAGTATGCCGTCTGGAAGGCCGGCGGGATCATTGTTCCTCTAAATCCGATGTATAAGGAGAAGGAGCTGGAATATTATTTCCAGGACTCCGGGGCGAAGATTCTCATTACTCTCGGTTCGACCTACGAAATGGTGGCTAAGAATGCTGTCGCGCAGATGAAACTGGCAGCGGTGATCACAACTTCTGGGCTGGACTTTCTTCCTTCTGATGAACCCGTTCCCAGGATGGTCCAAGAGGAAAAAAGTGTAAGGGGGCCGGAAACCATTGACTTTATGGATCTACTGAAAAGATATCAGGGCCAGGCCCCTAAGCCAGTGGAAATCTTTAGCC
>Ga0315314_1002271_pt1 | contig 16055 bp, 12 predicted proteins | sample TDP9_MG_FD_203631 | JGI IMG/M metagenome (GOLD analysis project Ga0315314, IMG submission 203631) | Freshwater sediment microbial communities from Lake Towuti, South Sulawesi, Indonesia - TDP9 | ecosystem: Environmental > Aquatic > Freshwater > Lake > Sediment | place: Indonesia: South Sulawesi...
AGGCCACAGGGTTCTCTGGCGCCACCCGGTCCAGACCCTCCTTACGGGGGAAGCCCATCTGCCAAAGGTGATGGTCCCAGCCGAAACCAGTGATCCACTCGCCCGGCCTGCACTTCTGGGCACGCTCCTTAACTAATTCAAGGGCTCCCTCCAAGGAGTCGACTCCCTTGAAGTCGAGCCTCTTCAACCCCAGCGCGAAATCTAAGAAATGGACGTGACAGTCGATGAAGCCGGGCACCACCGTTCGGCCTTCCAGGTCGAGCCTCTCCCAGCCTCTACCTCCGGCCTGGGCCCTCACCTCTTCATTGGAGCCGACGGCCAGGATACGGCTCCCCTCGATGGCCACCGCCTGGGCTTGAGGCAGGCTCTTATCCATAGTGTAGATTTTGCCATTAAGAAGTAGGAGCCTAGCCATTTATAACCCTCGCCCTCTCAGCCTTTCTAAAAGTATACGGACCGCCTGAGCCGCATCCCCGGTTATCCGCTCTCCCTTCCCTCGCTCCTCGGCGGCATACGTCTCTCGCACTTGGGTTATGCTCTCTCTTTCGCTTAAGGTGGCCTGGTCGAGGCCCAAATCCGCTAGCGTCCAAGTGGTCACCTCCCGCTCGCGGTAGGCGGATATGATGGCTGAAAGCGCCGCGTAGCGAGGCTTGTTGGCCCCTAGGTCGACGGTCAAAAGCGCGGGTAAAGGGGCCTCCAACCGGATGTAGCCATCCGACCTTCTGCTTTTGGCCTTGGCCTTACCATCGGCGACCTCTACACCTTGAGCCCTGGTTATCTGGGGGACTCCCAAGATCTCCGCCAAACGGGGGCCCACCTGGCTAGCCCCGTAACCGGCCACCCGATAGCCAACGATAACCAGGTCGAACTCCCCCAGTTTGCTGATAGCCCGGCTCAAAACCAGCGCCTCCAGAGACTCTTCTAGCAGTTCGCCTGTAATTAACACCGCCTCATCGGCTCCCATGGCCAAAGCCTCCCGCAAGCCGTCCTCGCACTCCGACGGGCCAAAACTCAAGGCTACAACCTTACCCCTCTGGCTATCCTTCAGGCGCAACGCCTCCTCCAAACCGTTCTTATCGCTGGGGTTGATGAACTTCCTCGCCCGGCGAGTATCTAGCCCGCCCATGGTGCGACTCACTCGCACCGTCTGTGGGTCGAACCTCTCTCTTATGATGGCCACTATCTTCATCGTTTCCCCCGTTCTAGGGCCTTATCCTTATCCCCAACTCTCGGAAGAGATCGGTAGCGATGACAATCCGCTGGATCTCGTTGGTCCCTTCGAAGATCTCGCCGATACGAGCGTCCCGGTACATCCGCTCCACAAAGTAATCCCGCATATAGCCCATGCCGCCGTGGATCTGCACCGCTCGGTCAGCAGCGCGGGAGGACACCTCTGAGCCGAAGAGTTTGCATATGTCAGCCAGCCGCCGGAACTCCTGCCCCGTATCGGCCATCCAAGCGGTGCGGTAGACCAAGGAGCGGAGAGCCTCTATCTCCGTAGCCATGTCGGCCACCATAAACTGGATGGCCTGCTTATGGGCGATGGGCTCTCCAAACTGCTCCCGATACTTAGCATATTCCAGGCTCTTCTGTAAAGCCACCTCCGCTCCCCCCAGGGAAGCGGCCCCTAGGCCCATCCGTCCGATATCCAAGGTCTTCATGGCAGTGACGAAACCGGCCCCAAACTGTCCCAACACATTCTCGGCCGGCACCCGGCAATCCTCGAAGACCAACTCCCCCGTGGCCGACCCTTTAATCCCCATCTTCTCGTCGACGGTGCCGATGGAGAAGCCAGGGAACTCTTTCTCTATGATGAAAGCGGTTACCCCTCCCCTGGCTCCCAGGGCCTTGTCGGTGACGGCGAAGAGACTGATCACATCGGCGATGGGGCCGTTGGTGATCCAGATCTTACTCCCATTAAGGAGATAGTAGTTCCCGACACGCACAGCGGACAACTGGATAGAGGCCGCATCAGAACCGGCCCCTGGCTCCGTGAGGGCGAAAGCGGCTATCTTCTCCCCCCTAGCCAGAGAAGTAAGGTATTTCCTCTTCTGCTCCTCCGTCCCGTCGAGGTAGATGGCCATGCTCCCGATACCGATATGAGCCCCTATGAGGGCCGCCACCGAGGTGGAGACCTTCCCAATCTCCTCCATCATGAGGCAATAGCCCATCTCCCCGGCCCCCGCACCCCCGTACTCCTGGGGGAAAGGGACGCCAAAGAGGCCAAAATCGGCCATCTTCTTGATCAGATCTCGAGGTATCTCCTTCCTCTCCTCTATCTCCGCACTAAGGGGGAGGATCTCCGCCTCGGCGAACTCCCTTACCGCGCGCTGAAGGAGTTGGTGTTCCTTACTCAATGTGAAATCCATACCTACCTCCTCTCAAGGACAAGGGGAGGCTACCTGGGTTCAAGCGAATCTGCCCCTCCCCTTAGAGCATGGTCAGCCAACAATCTGACCATCCTGTAGGAAGGATAGCATCTAAACCCCGGAGTGTCAATAGCCGCCCGCGCCAAAGGGTAAAGCCGGAACTGCCCAAAAGAACATTAAAAGCCCTTCCAAGTGGGAATGGAAAGGGCTTTCAAATACATTTGCCAGCCATGGCATCCAAGCCTTGTTCACTCCTCCGGCTGAGAAAGTATATTTAGGAGTTCCCTCGCACAAAAAACACGATCGCGTCTCCGACCACTTACCTCCTGAAGGATACTAAGCCTGACCAATGTTTCGATCGCTGAACGGGCCGTCTTATAGCTAACACCCCATCTCTTACTCGTACCACTTATCGTCACATAAGGGTTGACAAACAGCTCATCCACGATTCCATAAGCACCTTTTGGTACCCTCCTACCTATGAGCCGTCTGCGATAGTTCTCATGAAGGTCGATCAGTTGTGCCGACCAATTGACCGCATCTTTGGCCTGAGCCACTATCCCTCGGAGAAAGAACTCCAACCAGCCACGCCAATCCCCAACGGTGCTGACCCTCAATAACCGGTCATAATATTCGGCTCGATTCCGCTCAAAATAGGCACTCAGATACAGTAAGGGTTGTGGCAGGTTTCCACGCTGGCATAGGAAGAACGTTATCAATAGCCTCCCTACACGCCCATTACCGTCGAGGAAGGGGTGTATCGCCTCAAACTGGTAGTGCATCAGCGCACACTGAACAAGTGGTGGCTCGCTCGGCTCGGAATGGAGATATTTCTCCCAGTCGCTCATTGCCTCTTTCATTTCCTGCACCGGAGGGGGCACAAAGGTCGCCTCGTTGAGCGCGCAACCGGGTGGCCCTATCCAGTTCTGGCTCGCCCGGAACTCCCCAGGTGTGGAATAACTTCCCCGTACCCCTTCTACGAGGCACTTATGAATTTCCCGCACTAGGCGACAACTGATCGGTAACTCTTTCACCCGTTCGAGCCCGTATTCCATCGCACGAACATAGTTGCGTAGTTCCCGCACATCTGACTCCGGACGCTCCGTTGAAGGAACCATTTCAAACAGAAACAGGTCGTCTAGGCTTGCTTGCGTACCCTCTATCCGGGAACTTAGTACCGCCTCACGCCTGATGTAAGGAGCGATCAGGAGATGAGGGTTAGGAAGTAGCCTCCCCACCCCGGCCAGCTCGCCCAAGGCCCCGGATGCATCCGCTAATAGCCTTGCTAAAGATGTCGGATAGTCGATTTTCGGGGGCAACGGGTTGGGGACGAACGCCCAATAACCCTGCGGCGTCCTTTTGCATTGCCCCGCTGAACTATTGGCAAATTCTTCTGGCTTCACTTCGATTTGTCCTTATTGTCCATTTCTCCAATATGGCTGCTACTTATTGGAATTTTACACGGTTTCCTCCAATAAGTCAAGTCCGTTTTGGATTTGTGGGAAATAAGAGGCCATGTTCTATAATCATGACTGTCCTAGTGGTCACCACCAGCGAGCGGCCGACTACCGCCGACGCCGGCCCGCCAACCGGCGCCATGGTCGTCGTCACCATCTCCTCCTCCATCACCATCATCACCACCACTATCATCATCCCAGAAACGCCAGCGACGCTACCTCCGTTGAATACGTAGCGCGGCGATGATATAATAAGGCCATGAAGAAAGGCGCCTTCACCTTCGTCTTACACACCCATCTCCCCTATGTGAGGGAGTCCGGGCGATGGCCCTTCGGCGAGGAGATGCTCCACGAGGTAGCAGCCGAATCTTATATCCCCCTTCTAAACGCCCTCTATGACCTCCAAGAAGAGGGACACAGATTTCGCTTAACGCTGGGCCTCACCCCTATCCTTCTCGAGCAACTGGCCGACCCCGATATCCTCTCCCACCTAGAGATATACCTCCAAGAGAGGCTGGAGTTAGCCAAGGGCGATCTGGATAGGTATGAGCGAGAGGGCCACGGCCATCTTTCGTATCTGGCCCGCTTCTACTATGACTGGTATGAAAGGGTACTGGCCTCGTTCCGAGAGCGGTATGGTCGGGACCCGGTTGGCGCTTTCCGCCGCCTGCAAGACGAAGGTGCACTGGAGATCATCACCAGCGCTGCCACCCACGCCTACCTCCCCCTCATGGAACGGGACTCTACTATCTATGGCCAACTGGGGGTAGGGGTAGATAGTTATCGCCGCCACTTTGGCCGTGCCCCTCGAGGTGTCTGGCTTCCCGAATGCGGCTACCGACCGGCATATCAAGAAGAGAGGTGGTATAAGCCGGGGATCGAGGAGTTCTTGGATGACCTCGGCCTCCGTTATTTCTTCGCCGATACCCACGCCTTGGAGGGTGGGCCACTATTGGGAAAGGCGGCAGGAGACGTGGTAGGGCCCTATGGCGGGGTCCCGCGCCGGAAATTAGTGGTCAGTGAAGAGCCCCTAGCCACCAAGGGGACAACCTTCCAGCCCTACTTCGTCCATGGCGCTACTGTGGCCGTTTTCGGCCGCAACCAGCGGACGGGCTTGCAGGTCTGGTCCGCGGCCCATGGATACCCAGGGGATTTCATATATAGAGAGTTCCACCGCAAGAGTTCTACCTCAGGGCTCAGGTATTGGCGGGTCACAGGCAACGTGGACCTGGGCCAGAAAGAGTTTTACGACTCTTACCAAGCCGCGGCCAAGGCAAAAGAACACGCCAACCACTTCGCCCACCTGGTAACCGAGGAACTGAGCAGATACCACCACGATACCTCCGGGTTTGGCATCGTCGTCTCCGCCTATGATACGGAACTCTTCGGCCACTGGTGGTTCGAAGGAGTTGCCTGGCTGAAGGAAGTCCTCGCCATCTTGGGAAAAAGCGAGGAGGTTGAACTCACTACCGCTGGGACTTACTTAGAGGAGCATCCACCCACTGAGGCCCTGGCCCTGCCTGAAAGTTCCTGGGGCCAGGGAGGGAGCCACTGGACTTGGCTCAACCCGGAGACGGAGTGGCTCTGGCCCCTCATCCACCATGCCGAGCAAAGGATGGAAGAACTGATAGAGGGCCAGGGGAGCGATATACGCCCGGTCTTGGAACAGGCAGCGCGGGAACTCCTACTTCTTGAATCGAGCGATTGGCCTTTCCTCGTAACCACCGGCCAGGCCAAAGAGTACGCCACCTCCCGCTTTCAAGGACATCTGGCCCGCTTCAACCATCTAGCCCATTTAGCCTCGTTGGGAAAGGTAAAGGACGAAGACAGAGCCTTCCTCAAACTCCTGGCTCAGGCCGATAACCCCTTCCCCCATATAGATTACCTAGCCTTCACCGACCGAGAGGGGAAATCTGAAACAGGGAGATGAGGTGGGGTTTTATAAAGTCCTCGCCACAGATGGGGACTCTTTTGATTGAGGTGAAGTTGGAAGAGTACAACGAAGGGCTAGGCGTGGTCTATGAGCGGCTGGTGCTCAACGACTACCTACACAACCTCATGGAACGATACCATATCGAAGAGGTTCTCGAGGCGCCTATATATGGCATGGCCGGCGTCATCGGGATAAACAGCGTACCTTTGGCTCAAAGGGACTGTAGAGTTACTCTGGTTGATACAGATGCCCAGCGATTGAAAGGGGTGGAGAGGGTCTGGCAAGAATTAGGGCTGCCCTGCAAATTGGTATACCTACCAAATCTGACCTCTCTTCCCTTTCCAGATGGCTCCTTCGAACTGGCCTGGAACTGGGCGGCCCTCTGGTATCTGGACGATGTTCCTGCGCTGCTTGGGGAACTGGCCCGCGTCTCAAGAAGCCTACTCTTCTTGGCCATGCCTAACCGGTGGCAGATGGGATACTGGTTGCGCAAACACATCCTCGACAAGGAGTTCTTCACCCGGGTAGATGAAAGGTGGGTGGATATAGAGAGGGTGAAGAGTGCTTTAAGAGAGGCGGGAGTCGAGATCATCGAAGAGGGAGTCTTAGATATACCTCCCTGGCCAGACACGGTGATGCCTGCGGTGGAGGTGATAAGGCGCTTGGGCATCAACTCCAAGCGTCTAGAGGAGAGGTTCACCGGCCAAGGTTGGCGGTGGAGCAGTATGGATTATTACCTAGGTCGCAAGCCCAACCTGATGGAAGAGGTGCGCCGGCACACCTGGCTAGAGAGGCTTCCCCTACCTTGGCGTCTGAAACTCCTCTGGGCCCACCACCGATACCTATTAGGAAGAAAGGCCTGAGTATGAAGATCCTAGTCACTGGAGGGGCCGGCTTCATCGGCAGCCACGTCACCGAGGCTCTCTTAACCCGGGGCGATGAGATGATTGCCGATATCTCCAAAGCCCGTCGCCTCCTAGGCTATGAGCCCAAGACCCCTTTGGAGAAAGGGCTCGGGCGTTTCGTGGAGTGGTTCCGACGGGAGGTGGAAATTGTTTAGCCTCCTGCCCCGTCTCCCCCTCTATGTCGCTTTTCGAAGGTTCGGCCGGCCACGACTCCTCCCCTTAAGCCTTGTGGTGAGCGTAACCTACCGCTGCAACTCCCGTTGCCTCACATGTAACATCTGGCAAAAGCGGTCGGAGGAGATGAGGCTAGAGGAGTGGCGGAAGGTCTTCGCCAAAATTGGCCCAGTGCCCTACTATCTCACCTTCAGCGGCGGGGAGCCTTTCCTAAGAGAGGATATAGTAGAGATCGTAGCCGCGGCCTATGAAGAGTGTCGCCCGGCGATCATCACCATCCCCACCAACGGGCTGGCATGGAAGGTTGTTCCCCAAAAAGTAGAGGAGATAGTCAAGGTAGCGCCGGGGGCTCAAGTGGGGATCAACCTCTCCCTCGACGATATAGGCCCCCGCCATGATAATATCCGCGGCGTAGAGGGGAACTATGAGCGGGCCCTCAGGACCTATGAGGATTTGCGCCGCCTTAATCACCCCCATCTCACCCTGGGTATCCACACCGTCGTTTCCCGATTCAATGTAGAACGTCTGCCCACTATCTACAGTGAACTGAAAAATTTGGGAGCGGATGTCTACATCAGCGAGGTGGCCGAGGAGAGGGAAGAACTGGGCACTGTAGGGAGCGACATCACCCCCCCGCCCGAGAAGTACGCCTTAGCCGCCGACTATCTCATAGCCGAGGCTAGAGAGTTTAGAGCCTCGGGGCTGGCCAAGACCACACAGGCGTTCCGGGGCTATTATTATGAGTTGACGAAGGGGATCCTGGCGGAGAGGAGGCAGGTGATCCCTTGCTACGCCGGCTGGGCCTCGGGACATATAGCCCCCAACGGCGATATCTGGACCTGCTGTACCCGCGCCCAACCGATAGGAAATCTAAGGAGGAGCAGCTACGATTTCACCTCCCTCTGGTTTGGGGAGGAGGCGGCTCGGCTGCGTCGGAGCATAGCCGCTGGGGAGTGCTACTGCCCCATGGCCAACGCCAGTTATACCAACATGCTCCTCCATCTCTCCACCCTCTTGCGCGTGGCTCGAGCCCTCCTATAAAAGATGAAAAGAGAGATTTACAACCGGCATCAAGATTTCTTTCTCCTCCTGGCCCTCTTCATCGCCTTTCACCTGATGGCCCTTCTCCTCCTACGGCCTGGAGGGTACATCGCCGATTACTCCGACTATAACACCAGTTACCTCCCCTTCGCCCGTTGGTCAGACCAAGGACTTTACCCTTTCATCCATTATTGGCTAGAATGGCCTCCCCTCTTCCCCTGGCTGGTGGTCGGTGTCTACCGCTTGAGCCTGCTTGTACCCTCTTGGGTTGACCCTCAACTCTGGTATGATGTCTTTTTAGGCCTGGCTCTTCTTCTCTTTGAGATCGGCAACCTGGTAGTCATATACCTTCTAGCCTTGGAACTTTATGAGCGAGAAAGGGCCTTCCGATCTGCCTTGATCTACGCCTTGCTTTTCGCGCCCCTCTATATCTGGTCGGGCTGGTTTGACCCTATGCCTCTCTTCTTCCTCCTCCTGGGCCTCTACCTCATCATAAGACAAAGGGCCACTTCCGCAGGCGTAGCCTTAGGGCTCGGCTTCATGACTAAGATCACACCGGCTCTAATATTAGCCGTAGGGTGGAAGGCCTTAAAGACCAGGCAACGAAAAGTGGGGCTACTCTTGGCTTCCGGGATCACCGTTTTGGCTATCGCCGTTCCCTTTCTTCTCACCCGCCCTGAATTTCTTATTGCCTCATTCCGCAGCATGGTGGCTCGCTCCTCCTGGGAGACGGTTTGGGCCCTCTTGGAAGGGTATTACTCCTATGGCGTAGTAGCCGGCGACCGTTTCGGCCCCTCAGCCAATGTGGCCACCCACCCCTCCACCCTCCCTTGGCCCCTGATCACTCTAGCCTTCGCCCTTCTATACCTTTGGCTTTTCACCCGACCATGGGGTGAGGAGAAGAGCCGTATCGTGGCCTTCGCTGGCCTGACGGTGAACCTCTTCACCTTGTATAATAAAGGGTATAGCCCCCAATTCCTAATCCAACTTATCCCCTTCGTAGTTCTCCTCCTCCCTAACCTGCGAGGCGTTACCTACATCCTCCTCCTCGATACCTTAAACTTCTTGGAGGCTACGGTCTATTTCATCATGCTCCCGGGCGAAAGGTGGCTTCTTATGGGGACGGTCCTTTGGCGCACTCTCATCATCTTGATCCTTTGCGCCGAATACGCCGCCATCTTCTTCTCCCTCCCAGCGGAACTGATCGCTCCCCTTCGCCGTCGGGCTTTCACCGCGCTTGTCTTAGCCTCGCTACTTCTGGGCCTCCTGGGAGGCTACCGCCTGATGGGAGCCTACCATAGGATGCGCTACGCCCAGGAAGAGTATCAGCCGGTGGTGGAGTTCCTAGTGAGCGCTGTCGAGCCTGGAGAGGCGGCCCTCATCCTCCCCGACCACACCCTCTACCAGAGGCTATACCCCTTCCTGAGAAAAGAGATGGCCCTCTACGTAGTGGAAGAGAGAACGCTATCTCAAATCATAGAAAGTTATAACGATATATGGTTTGTAAACCCAGAGGGAAAAGTTGAGCGTTGGCTGAAGGGCCAAAGGGAGTTAGTGGCCGCTCACAAACTGGCAGGGATAAGGCTCGTCCATTTTCGATGAAAAAACGGATGAAAAAGCAGGTGAAAGTGATCCTCGATTACGACGGGACATTGACCAAGGAAGAGGCGATGGTCGATGACCTGGCATGTCTCTCCTTGGATACCATGTCCCGAGAGATATTAAGGGTACCCCGTGACCGCTTGGAAGGTGAATATGAGGAGACGAGAAGGCTCATCCTCTCCCGACCCCAGGAGTTCGGCTGGGAGGTAAGGGGGCTCCTGGCTGCCTATAGCGACGAAGGGGCTTTCATCCTCAACACTACCACCCTCCAGGTAATGATAAAGACGAACCCTCTCTACACTCATCGGGTGATCGACTTTTTCAGAGATGCGGAGTACGACCCGGTCGCCGACTGCACCAACTACCTCTTTCACCGTCATACCGCCGAAATAAAACCTCTGTTTCGCCAGGGAACCAAGGAAACCTTAGACCGCCTTCTTCAGGATGAGAGGTTTATCCCCCTTATCCTCACCAACTCCAAGGGGGAGAAGGTCGAAAGGAACCTGCAAGATTTAGGGGTAAGAGGGGTACGGATCCTGGGAGATACCCGCCAATATGAGATTGATCCCTCCTGGGAAAGACGTTTCTTCCACCCCGAGCAGGGTATGATCCAAGGGTTGAGGATAGACACTCACCACAAGGTAGACCTTCGTCGCCCCGCCTACTACCGGGCCCTCATGGGGGAAGCCGAGGGAGCCGAAGAGGTGGTAGTCGTGGCCGATACCCTCTCCCTGCCAGGGGCCCTTCCCCTGGTGATGGGGATGCGGTTTTATCTCCTCAAGACGAGTTACACCCCCTCTTGGTACCAGGAGTTCGTCAAGAAAGAGGAGAGGGGAGAAGTGCTCGAGAGCCTCCCTTCACTGATGGAAAGGTTAGAATTTGACGAAGGGGGGAAGGTCTGTTAGACTAGAATTAGGCGCTGATCGCAGTGAAGAGGGTCGGCGTTATTTTTGAAGGAGCGTCGTATGGAGAGAGAATATCCGGATTTCCTGGTGCGGGAAGATCTCTCAGAGGTCGATCCCGATACCGATCTCATCATCGGCTTCGAGGAGGAGAGACAAGCCCAAAAGATCATCCTCATCCCTTCAGAGAGCATCTGTCCTCGAGCCGTGCGGCAGGCTTTGGGGTCGGTCTTCACCAACGTCTATGCGGAGGGGTATCCGCCCTTACGCATGACTAGGGACGAGGAGGAACTGCTCTTAAACTTCGGATACGAACTTGCCTACTACCGGCGGTATGCCGATAGAAGGTTCTACAAGGGGTGTGACTATGTCCATTTCTTAGAGACCTTGGCCCAGCGGCGGATAGCCAAATGTTTCGCCACCGATAAAATAAGCGCCGATGGGATATATGTAAATATCCAACCCCTCTCCGGAGCGGCAGCCAACAACTCCGTCTATGAGGCCTTCGTCGAGCCCGGTGAGACGGTCATGGGGATGGCCCTGCCCCACGGTGGCCACCTCACCCACGGGAGCGAACTTAACCGCTCCGGCAAAAGGTACCATATCGTCTCTTATGAGGTAGACCCGGTGACCGAGAGGCTAGACTACGACCAGATAAAAAGGCTGGCCATGGAGCACAAGCCTAGAATGATCATCGCCGGGTATACCTCCTACCCTTGGACAGTGGATTGGGAGAAGTTTAGAGAGATCGCCGATCATGTCGGGGCTATACTTTTGGCCGATGTGGCCCATCCCGCAGGGATGATCATCGCCGGCGTCTATCCCAACCCCATAGGCTATGCCGATGTGATAACCTTTACCACCCACAAGACCATCTGTGGCCCCCGAGGGGCGGTTATCCTCACCACCAATGAGGAGAAGGCCCAACTTATAGATAGCGCCGTTTTCCCCGGGGAACAAGGCGGCCCCCATGTCAACAAGTTCGCCGCTATAGCAGTGGCCTTCAAGATAGCCCAGACGGAGAAGTTCAGGAGGCTCCAGGAGAGGATCGTGGAGAACGCCGTGGCCTTAAGCGAGGCCCTAGAGAAGCGCGGCCTCCGGATAGCCTACGGAGGCACAAACACCCACCTCCTCTGCGTCGATCTCAAAGTTATCCCCACGAAGACCGGCTTTCCTCTCAAGGGGGAGACGGCGGCTCGCATCCTGGACCTTTGCGGTATCGTAGTCAACAAGAACACCATCCCTGGCGACACCAGCGCCGCCGATGCTAGCGGCATCCGCTTGGGCACCCCTTGGGTCACTCAACGAGGCTTTGGCCCAGAAGAGCTGGATAAACTAGCGGGCCTCATCCATAAGGTGCTTACCAACATACAACCCTTCAGTTATATAGGGTTACGGGGAGATCTCCCCCGGGGAAAGATCGACCCAGCCATCATGGAAGAGGTGAAGCGAGGGGTAAGAGAACTGGTGGCTAAAGCGGGCGATAAGGTGACCCGGCAGAGCGGATACCCCCACTACTATATTCCCACCAAAACGACTATCCAAGAGACCCCTTTACTGGAGGAACATCTGAGTCTGGGTGCCAAGGTGGCTGAATATCACGGTTGGAAGATGGCCTTACACTACGGAGATCCAGCCGGGGAGAAGGAAGCGACCAGGGATTCGGCCGTCCTCTTCGACCTGGGGGATATGGGGCTTCTGGAGATCAGCGGCGAGAGGGCTAAAGCCCTCCTCCAAGGGGTAACCACCAACGATGTGACCAGGCTCGAACCAGGAGAGGGTCAACGCTCCCTCATCTTGGAAGAGAAGGGCAGGGTAATGGACGATCTTCTCATCGTTCGCCTAAAGAGCGATCGGTGGGGTTGGGACCATTATCTCCTTATGACCAACGCCGCCAACACTGAGAGGGTAAAGGAGTGGCTGCGAGCCCTCTCTGACGGTTATACCCTCTTCGACCACGAAGATATTATGGCCAAGATCGAAGGGCCAGCGGTAGTGGAGGATCTCAAGGAGGGAGCCGAAGAAAGGCGAAAGACCGCCTTGGGGCTTCACGGCCCTCGATCCTGGGAGATCCTGCAAAGGGTGGACGTGGCATTTCCAAAACTGGAAAAGTTCCGCGCTTGGGAAGGGGAGATAGCCGGCATCCCGGCCCTCCTCTTCCGCACCGGATATGGCGATGACGACCAGAGGGTGGAGGTCGTCCTCCCTCGAAAGAGGGCGCCCGAACTTTGGAATCTGCTCCTGGAGAAGGGCTCACTACCGGCTGGCCTTCAGGTTAGAGAGGCGCTAAGGGAGGAGGCCAGCCTCCCCTCCTATGGTGGCTCCCCAGTAGATGGATTCTCCCTATATAGGAATGGATACTCTTCCCTTTTCGCCCTCTCCAAGCCCTACTTTGTGGGCCAGAAGGCGATCGTTCAAGAGGTGAAGCCCAGGGCTGAAAAAAGGGAGTTTGTATACCAACCGGAAGAAGGCGAACCGAGACGGACCCCCCTTTATCCTGAGCATATTAAACTGACCAAGAAGATAATACCTTTCGCCGGCTGGGAGATGCCGGTCTGGTACACAACCATCGCCGAGGAACACAAGGCGGTGCGGGAGAGGGCGGGCCTCTTCGATGTGGGGCATATGGGGGTTCTGGAGATCGCCGGTACCCAGGCCACCCGATTCCTAGATCTGGTGACCACAAACTATATCAGTTGGTTGCAAGATGGCCAATCTATGTACGGCTATATCCTCGACCCCGATGGCCATGTGCTGGACGATATCATGGTCTATCGTCGAAGAGGAGACCTCTATATGATGGTCACCAACGCCGTTAACCAGGGGAAGATCTTGGCCTGGCTTCTGGCCGTCAACTCCCAAGAGTTCCTCATCGATCGGGATTACCCCTTCCGAGAGATCGAAGGTAGCGCCACCATCAGAGACCTGAAAGACCCCTCCTGTGGGGAGGATCAAAGGATCGACATCGCTCTTCAAGGCCCCAACTCCCTAGCCATACTTTTGCGCCTAATCGAGGAGCCAACCTTGAAGCGAACCCTTTCTCGCCTCCGAAGATTCGAATTCATAGAGAGAGATATAATAGGCCTGCCCCTTATCATCTCCCGCACCGGCTACACCGGCGAGGAGATCGGTTTCGAGTTCTACGTCCACCCCCGCCATGCGGTATGTCTCTGGCAGAGGCTCTTGGAGGTGGGAGAGGATCTTGGCCTCAAGCCCGCTGGTCTGGGAGCCAGAGATTCGACCAGGACAGAGGCTGGCCTGCCCCTCTATGGCCATGAACTGGCTGGCCCCCATGATATCTCTCCCCTGGAAGCGGGTTATGGCCCCTTCGTCAAATTCCATAAGCCCTTCTTCATCGGGAGAAGAGCCCTTCTAGAGAAGGAAGCCAAAAGGGAGATGGAGATCGTTCGCTTTCGGCTCAACAATAAAGGTGGCCGCATGCTCAAACAGGGCGATTTGGTGGTAGATAAGAGGGGGCGGTACATCGGCACGGTCACCAGTTGCGCCTTGGTGGATGGCTACCAGTTGGGGATGGCTTACGCCCAGAGAAGATACAATAGAGAAGGGACTCAGATCGCGCTCTTCGCCTTGCCTAGAGGGGAAGAGGCTCCTCCTAAGCCGATAGGCGACTTGGCCTTAGGGGATACGGTGCCTCTGCACCAAGAGGCCACGGTGCTGACTCGCTTCCCCGCACCAGGTGAGAGGGCTCCGCAACCAGGGGAGGAGTAAAAAATGAGCCAAAGGTATCCTTTGGCTCGCCACTTTAACTACCTTGAGGCTTTCGATTAAGGCTGCTCTTCTGACTCCTGAGACAGTGTGGCCATCCTTCTCAGCGCCTGGTGAATTTCCTCCTTGCTGCTCATCACGGGGAAGACGCGAAGGCCTGTGAGTTGGGATACCACTCGGATAGCGAACTCCTGGCTGGGGTCAGCCAAGGCTAAAGTGAGATCTCTGCCCTCCCGACCCACGGGAACACATTCCAGCCTTCTCGCCACCTCCAAAGGAAGAAGGGAAGCCAGCTCCCGACTAGGCACCTCCGGGGGTAAAGGGAGATAGGGAAACCTTCCATCCTGGGGAAGTGGTGCCTCTGGCATCTTTGTTGTCACTTCAGCCAAGCAAATCTGAGAGACCTCGTTGTACTTAGCCTCGTACATGGCTCGGTCCGCCTGGTCCACCAACTCTTGCTTGCTCGTGGCGATGGCAGGGTAAGAGGAGACCCCCACGCTGATGCTGAAATGCCTGGGGCCCTCCCCCTCCAGGGTATGAGGGGTGGCTGCTACCCGCTGGCAGATCCTCCCGGCCACTGAAAGGGCCTCCACCACATCGGTGCGGGGCAAGATCACGGCGAACTCGTCCCCCCCATATCGGCAGACTATATCTCCCGTCCGCACCGCGGAGTTGATGGAGCGGGAAACGCCCCGCAGAACGGCATCGCCAGCCGTATGGCCATGGGTGTCGTTGAAAGCCTTAAAATCGTCCACATCGATCATGAGAAGGGACAAGGGAGCCTCGCTCCGCTGAGCCCTAGCCGACTCTTCCTCCAAGCGTCGCTCGAAGTGGCGGCGGTTCCAAACCCCGGTGAGGGGATCGGTGGCCGCCAGGCGAGCGACGTCATCCCTCAACCTCTGATTCTCCACACAGAGAGCCATGTGATCGGCCATGGTGAGGAGCGCCTCTAGGTCAGACTCGTCGAAAGGTCGGCCATCGGCTCGGTCGGCCACGTTTACTACCCCAATCACCCGTTCCCGTAGGAAAACAGGAACGCTGAGAAAAGAACCGGTCTGATAGCCAGGCCTCGGATCGATGAAGTGAACCTCTCTCTTCAAATCTTTCACTAGAAGAGGCTTCTTCGTCCGGACAACCCAACCGGCAACCCCCTCGCCTAGAGGCACCCTCTTACCCAGGTGGATCCCCTGAGGGAGCCCGAAAGCCCTTTCAATCACCAAGGCATCCCCGCGCAAGGCCATGTAGGATAGGCGGCGGCCTCGCAGCGTCTCCTTGGCCGCCAGAAGGGCTGAGCCCAGGAGATCCAGATCTCCTTGGTTCACCTCTTCCCTTTCCCTCAACTCTTCTCCCATTCCCATGGCTGAATCCGTTGGCTGACCTACGATGAGCCGGTATCCGAAGATCTGAGAACAGAGAGCCCCTTTCCCAGTTCGTGGTCGGAAGGCTCTTTGGAGATGGGGCGGAGAGGGGTCATAGTATACCCCACACCGGGCACCGTGAGTAGATAGCGAGGGGCGTTAGGGTCAAGTTCTATCTTCTGGCGAATCTGATGGATGTGGCTCTTTACCAGTCCGGCCTTCCCTCGGCCCTCAGGCCCCCAGACCAGCTCTCCGAGCCTCTCCTCAGCGAGTACCACCCCTTTGTTGCTGGCTAGGGTGTGCAAGATCTCGAACTCTGTAGGTGATAGGCGGACGGTGCCCCGTGGCCCCGTAACCTCTAACTGGCCAGCATCCAAGGCTAACTCCCCTACCTCTAGCCTCTCTGGGGAGACTTTCTTCACCGGAGCAGCGATTCTCCTGGCCACAGCCTCGACTCGGGCTATAAATATACGGGGGCTGAAAGGCTTAGCGATATAATCATCTGCCCCCGCCGCGAACCCCCTCAGGATATCTTTTTCACTATCCCGCTCGCTCACGAAGATGAAGAGCGCAGGGCCGCTCTCTTTG
>Ga0315314_1002272_pt1 | contig 16047 bp, 14 predicted proteins | sample TDP9_MG_FD_203631 | JGI IMG/M metagenome (GOLD analysis project Ga0315314, IMG submission 203631) | Freshwater sediment microbial communities from Lake Towuti, South Sulawesi, Indonesia - TDP9 | ecosystem: Environmental > Aquatic > Freshwater > Lake > Sediment | place: Indonesia: South Sulawesi...
CCGAATCCGATATCTCCGTATTCTCTCACAAAACTCACGGGCGAGAGATATTGTGAGCTCTTCTCCGAGATATATGGGTTGAGAACCGTCTCTCTTAGGTACTTCAACGTCTACGGCCCTCGTCAGGATCCTGATTCCGAATATGCTGCAGTGATTCCCAGGTTCGTGCAGAACGCTCTCACCGGTCGAAGGCTCATCATTTTTGGTGACGGGAGTCAGACGCGGGATTTCACGTATGTTGGGGACGTCGTGCAGGCGAACATCAAAGCTGCAACGTCCAAGGCGGGAGGAGCTATCAACATTGGTTCAGGCAGGCGCTTGACAATCAACGCCCTGGCTAGAACTGTCATTGAAATAACTGACAGCAGATCAAGAATTGCTCACGAGCAGCCACGTGTGGGTGAAATCAAGCACTCCTTGGCAGACATTGAAAAGGCCCGAATCAAGCTCGGCTATTTGCCACATTGGTCGCTCAGGGATGGCCTTAGGGAAATGATATCCTATATGGCCCAAGAGCACCACCCACGACGGAGTTGACCACAGATGAACAGAGCACTGGCCAAGCGCATAGAAGACAGAACTGCAATGATAGCTGTTGTCGGTCTTGGTTACGTCGGGTTGCCGACGTCCGTCATCTTCGCTGAGAAAGGGTTCCACGTCATTGGATGCGAGGTTCGCCCGTCCGTCGTGCGAGCAATTCAGAAGGGCAAGAACCCACTCGAGGATCTGAGACTCGGTGACAGGATCACGAAGCTGGTGAGATCTGGGAAGCTGGAGGCCACCACAGACGTGTCCAGCGGCGTACGTAAGGGCGATATCGTCCTCATCGCTGTGCCAACGCCTGTCAGAGAGGGCTTCGAACCGGATCTGAGGCATGTCATATCAGCTGGGGAATCGATTGCGAAGGGCCTCCGTAAAGGGCAGCTGGTTGTTCTTGAATCCACTGTCTATCCGGGCGTCACAGAGGAGGTTCTCAAACCCATTTTGGAGAGGTCAGGATTGCGAGCGAGAGCGGATTTCGGCCTTGTCTATTGTCCTGAGAGGTACAACCCAGGGGATTCATCGCATGGCATCGACCAAGTCGCTCGGATCGTAGGAGGAATCGACTCAGAATGGACAGGAGCAGCCGCACTCCTATACAGACAGATCACCGAGATACATGAGGTGAGCAGCATCAGGACTGCCGAAATGGCAAAGATAATTGAGAACACCCAGCGCGATTTGAACATCGCGCTGATGAACGAGATTGCACTCATTTGTGAGAAAATGGGCCTAGACATCATAGACGTTATCAAGGCGGCAGCGACCAAGTGGAATTTCGAGGTGTACTATCCCGGACCGGGAGTCGGAGGGCACTGTCTACCGAAAGATCCGTGGTATCTTGTCAAGGCTGCAGAAAAAGTAGGTTATCACGCGCAGATAATCACGGCAGGCCGTAGAATCAATGACAGTATGCCGCATCATTTGTTTCAGCTTCTCGTCAAGGCTATGAATGCCATTGGCAAGCCGATCAGGGGCTCCAAGATTGCCATATTGGGCCTCTCCTACAAGGAGAATGTTAGCGACACACGCAATTCCCCGGCGGCACCCCTGATTCGAGAAATCAAGAGCATGGGCGGTTCTGTACACTCAGTGGATCCGTATGTCGATGCGGAGTCTGCCATCAAGGAATTCAGAGTCGACGAGCACCACAAATCAGTTAGCAGTGCAATCAGGGACGCAGATTCTATCGTCCTTGTGACTGCGCATCCGGAGTTCCGGGGACTGCGTTTGCAAAAGATCAGGAATTCTATGGCCAGAGACCCAATATTTGTGGATGGCAGACGAGCATACGATTCAGGCATATTGGAGAAGCACGGCTTCGTCTACATAGGAGTTGGCAAGGGCTGAATGGGCTAAGCAGAGTTCGCTAGCCGGCGACGAGACAAGATCACCGCTCCGACTATCGTTCCCGCCGCTTTCCTCCTCGTGATCTCGCAAAGTCCTCCAACACCTTTTGCCATCTGCGAATCGCGTTCTCGCGGTTGAACTCAAATTCCACAAATCGCCTGGCATTCCCAGAGACCTTGTCCAGCTCGGGCGACGTCATTGCTTCAATAATTCCCCGAGCAATCGTCCCTGGGGAGTTGTCAGTCAAGAGGAACCCTGTTTCTCTGTCACTGACTATTTCCGGGATCGCCCCAACTTTTGTTGCCAAGACAGGCGTTCCGCAGGCCATCGCTTCCAGGATTATGTTAGGCAGTCCCTCTGTGTAGGAAGGAACCACGAGAAGCTTCAGCCGATTGAGCACTGTTGGCAGTTCCTCATGAGGAACCCAGCCGGAAACCGTTACCCTCTCTTCAAGTCCCCGATCGAGCAGACTTCTTTTCGCAGTCTCTAGGAGGGGTCCGTCTCCCACAATGACAGCTTCCAGATTCGGCAGGCTTCTTGCGGCCTCTGCAAGGCTATCGATGAAGTTGAGAATACCTTTCTCTTCGGACAATCTGCCGACATAGCCGACTTTGTTGTCTCTCGCCCTTAGGTCCAGTTTCATTGTGAAGTGACGGAAATCAACGTAGTGCCTCGGAGCCACAATGATTTTCTCTCTAAGATTCTCGAGCCCCCACTCCTTGACATGGCTCCGCGAATAGAGAACAATCCGGTCTGCAATAGTGCAGCAGGCTCTTGAGAGAATGGAAATCATGCCGGAAAGCCCTGTTCCAGTCCATTTGTGGGTCTGAACGAAGGAACCTGACATGACGAATAACACAGGCTTCCGCGCAGTTTTTGCGGCTAGCAACGGGACGAACATTGTGTCAGCGCCCATGAAGAATACCCAGAAGTCGACGAGTCTAGACTGAGCCAGGACCAGAAGTGCGAGGCGAGTGTGTACGATCAGGTTCCTAAGAACCTTTGACAATGGCGTAGTGCCACCCCTGCACACAATACCATTGGTGCGGACCTCTTTGCACTTCCTAAAATAAAGATAGCCTGCGTTCCCCGTCACTAGGTGTATTGTATGTTTCTCAGGGTTCAGAACCTCAATCAGGTTGGACAACGGGACTACCCCTGCCTCATTGATCGGGATTGTGAGGAGCCCTATTCTGCCCCCCTCCTCAGAATGTTTTGTCCCAAGCATTTGCTTTCTCTCCGACGTGCGAGGAGCGCCACGCAGTGCTGCGAGCATTGTCAATTCCTATTGTCTTGGCATCTTGTCAGATGACGGCTTTTGTTCCCGATTCCCGACCCTGCCTCAGGTCCTCGTGGCTGGTGTGATCGTCTGCGATCTAAGTCCGCTGATGGTTGTCGCAGGACTATAAGTAATTTGGTGGGTAATGCTTGCCAAGGGTAGTTCAAGGATACCGTCCGACTAGCCCTGTTGCCCTTATGCCCCTACTATCTGCACTCCGTCGCCGTGTTCTGTCCGTTCCTGAGGTCGCATGTGACAAGCGTCTCTTCGATGATCGGGCGTTCAAGATAGCAATGTGGGAGTTCAAGAGGCACTTGAGGGACCGCAAGATGGAGGGATTCGACTTCTCGGTGAGAGAGGCGAGAATCTTGCACCGCAGAGACCCATTATCCTACTGCCTCGGTGGGCACTAGTGTACCTAATTTGGTCAAATAGAATAGGATTTAATACTAAGATGGAATCTAGACGGACAGGTTACGAATTACGGGGCTGTGTCGCGAACGATGAGACGAAATTACCGTGTGCGTCTTGTCATGAGCATACTGATCCTTATGGTTTTCATCAACGTCGCGGCGAGATACCCGTTCGGGACATCGTCTCCACACGGTTCAGATACCTTCTTCGTACTCGACATGGCCAGAGCCCTCGAACGCGACGGACATGCTAGCTGGATTCTCACGCCGTACTCCTACATCGGGTTGTACCCTCTCTCATATCCGGAGGGCGTCCCGTTCCAATTTGCCGAGGCTCGTCTTCTTACAGGAGCAGAGTGGGATTTCCTGCCATGGGCGTTCAGCGTTTTTTATGCCGTGCTGTTAGTCCATGCTGGTTTTCTGCTTTTCAGGGCCTTTCGTATGTCCGATGAATTCGCAGCGGTCTTTGCGGGCCTGATGGCTCTATCTCCCTTCTTCCTGTATTTCACTTTTGGCCAAGCTTCTACCAGGGGTTACATCGTGCCGATCTTCGTATTAGGCCTTTTTTTCTTTTTCTGGCCGGCTGGTGGTACATGGAGAAGGTTGCTATTGTTCCTCATGATGTCAGGCGGGGCGCTAACGATACACAGATCCAGTCTCGCGATAGTCGTGTTTGAAGGTCTTGCCGGACTGGTGCTCCTTGCGAGTCCCTATTTGGCACCCAGGTCGTCGAGGATCCGGCTGGTGAGCTACTCGGCTGCGATTCTTTTTGGGTCGGTGCTCGTGCTTACTCCCTTCATAACACCTGTCCGGAGAATTTTCGAATCAGTTCCAGATCTCATCATAGCCTACAGGCTAGCGGAGTGGGAGTTCTCTACGGGATACTTCCTCAAAGGCGACAGTCCTCTAATACTACTCGTGAATCTCGCGACGAACTACATAGGTAGCCTTGGGTTGATACTCCTGGTGTTCCCCCTTGCGGCAGTTGCGTTTTACCCGTCTTCGAGAGACTCTCGCAAGCGAGACATGTTCGTAATCGTAGTACTTCTAGTATTCGCACCTTTTGTATGGAGAGCTCAATATGTCCAGCTTATCATGCTTCCCTTCATATATTTGGTGGCCGGCCTATCGTTGCAGCGATTGACGAAAGTCATGAGAAATGTCGCGGCGTTTCGGGCACTGATTAGGCTGAGGAGGCTGCGTTTTTCCTTTCGCCCTAGACTTAGAAGGGCGGCGATTGCATCGTTCATTGTGTTCTGCGTTCTCTTCTCATTGATGTGGCATTATCACCGGTCCAACATGACGGATGCCTCTACAGGGCAACCCAACTGGCCGACAGAAGCGAACGTCAACACCGGGTTGTATATGAGGTCTCTCGACGGGAGCGGCTCAGGAGCCTTCGTGTCCAATTCTGGATTGTTGGATCGCAGGCTTGACTGGTATTCCGATTGGAACTCCGCTGCTGGTGACCCTGTGTCGCTGCTTGCTGATGGCTATTTGAATGCAACCGCAGACGACTTCAGGCCGAAACCGGGCATACGTGGAGATTATCTTGGCCTTCTCTCAGCTCTTTACAAGATAGACAGAGTCTTCGAACTGAACTCCTCAATGCCAGACTACAATCTCTACACCCTTAGTTGGGTCGATTCGTTTGGATTTCTAAGACTGTATCTTAGGGATCCAGGCAGCGCCGCTTTCCTCCCTCGCGTCAGCACAAGCGAGGCGAATATCACACTTGTGGTTGAACTCCTCTCTCTGGGCGACCAGATTAGAAACCCGTACACTCTTGAAGGAAGCATGCGAAGTAGGTTCCTGGAAGAAGTCAGCTCGAGCACATACATGATGTATGAAGATGGTGAGACATGCGCATTTCTTGCGGCTATGCCGACTTGGAGCCAGTCGTAGTTCCCTGATTGACACATGCAAAACGTAACCCGACATTGCAGACATGGTCTTTAGCTGTTATGAGCGGTTGTCATTTGAGGCTTCTTATCAGTTCAATGTACGAGCGCGCAAAGCGATCAGTACTGAGGTTTCTTTCTGCGTAGACTCTCGCTGCTCGAGACGCCGCTTCGTGTTCTTTTCTATCTTCCTGGAGTCTCTTGAGACATGCTGCGTATTCGTCTGGTCTCTCGAATGGTATGACGTATCGTCCGAGAATGCTGTCGCGCGCCAAATCCCTGCCAATGCCTGTTGGAGTAACCAAAGGCGGGACACCACATGCTAGTGCCTCCGCAACAGTCAAGCCAAAGCCTTCGTAAACGCTTGGCATGAGAAGAGCATCGCACGATCTCAGATATGCAGCCATCTTCTCGAAACCCACCCTGCCTACCACTGTGGACCCTTTTGGCCTCTCGCTCGTGTTTGTAAGCAAGATTAGATGCTGGGTGTCTCTCACTCTTGGCAGGATTTCCTTGATCACAAGTCCCAAGCCCTTTTGCATATCGCTTGGACCTGCATGGACAACAAGGAAGTCGTTCTCAGGGAGGCTGAGAGCGTTTCTCAGCGCCTTTTTGTCTCCCGCAGGTGAGAACTCGGCGAGATCCACGCCGTCTGTAATTACGGCATCGACCTTCAGGCGGTAATGCTTTTCAATCTCATCCTTCACTGCATTCGACACTGCTACGATCATCCGCCCACTGCCGCATTTCCCATCGAACCACGAGCCTATGGTCATCACAGTTATGTTCCTGAGCACGCCTCTTCTGCCCTTGTTGGATATCGCTCTCTCCCTTTCCGTCTGGTGGTATATTACAAGGGACCTGCGCTTTCTCGCATTCCAAGAGAAATAGCTGTTGCATATGATGATGTCATCTCGCTGAGCAAGGCTGTTCACGAGCCTGCCTATCCGCCAGGCAGCGTATGGTCTGATACTGACCAAAGGCGAGTCCATTATTCCCGCTGCTTCCGCATCTACAACTCTGACTTCGTACCCGTACTTGCGAAGGGAAGAAGACAGCATATCTACGACTCTCTCGATCCCTCTTCCTCCGGATGCCGGAAGGTAGGAACATATCCATACTCTGGGAGAACACTGAGCGGACGGTACCACTTCAGTCATGCTGCTTTTTCGATGAATGTGATCGCCTTGCATAAACATTACCTTGGCGCACAGCGGGCAGTTCCATGTCGGCCTGAGGGACAAGACCGCATGGACTCAGTCAAGGTTGAAATAGCCAGTCGTGAATCCCGCATACGGACAGCCCTTGCGATGGCCGCTCGCGAGATGTGAGCTGATGAGCAGAGATCTGGACACGAGACCGGCAGAGCTTTTCTTGTCAAAAGCTATGGAATCTTCTGCAAAGACGTTGTCGATATCTATGGGCGTGACAACGCTAAACGAAGAGCGGACCATTGGCCATGCCCTTCGTGCATTTCTAGACGAAGCAGATGAGTGTTGTGCTGAGGTCCTCGTGGTTGCAGCAGGAACCGACAGAACTGTCGAGATTGCAGAGTCAATGCTTAGCGGAAGGCCGCGGTCGAGGCTCATCGTGGATAATCCGCCAAAGGGAAAGCCAGCAGCTTTGAACATGTTGTTAGAGAATGCTTCAGGCAACATCGTAGTCCTGTCCGACGGAGATGTCGTGATTCGGCGAGGTTCGGTCAGAGAACTTGTCGACGCCTTCAACGAGGCAGGTGTAGGATGTGCGGGTGGAAGAGTGATGGGAGCGCACGCTGGGTTCAATCGAATCGAGAAGATCTGCGACCTCATGACAGAGATGATGCACCTCTCTCGTCTCAAGATGTTCAAAAGCCAGGGCAGTATCGACGTTGCATCAGGCAACTTGCTTGCAATAAGGAGGGAGCTCGTTCCTCGGCTGCCTGAAGATATCAACTCCGATGACGGCTTTCTCTCACTCTGGGTAAGGAGGCGGGGGTGGAGAATTGCATATGTCCAGGAAGCTGTTGCCATGACAAACTTCCCAAGGACCCTTACCGATTTCCTGAGACAAAAGGTCAGGACTAGGTATGGCCACCTGCAGCTCAGATCTGGTTTTCCGCGGGGTCTCAGCAGGTCGATTGGATCTGATCTCTCGGAATACTCAAGCATGAGCGTGGTCCGGAAATCCAAGAAATATGGAATTGCAATATCCATATCGGCTATTGTGCTGACAGGCATTGTATGGTTCTTGGCTCATGCCAGGTATCGTTTCCCTTGGCTGTTCAGAACCAGGATCTGGGTTCCGGTTGCGTCAACCAAGTAAGCAGGTTCTTCTGTGCTAGCAGCTATCCTTTGACAAGGTTTTAAGAAAGGGACTCCTTACACCTCCCTGTGGATAGCGAGAGGGCCTGCCAGTCAGAATACCATGAGTCCTCCGGGAAACCTTTGTCGCCGCTGTTAAGACAGATTGCCATTATCACGTTGATACTCGTCGCGGTCTCGACACGTTTGCTCCCTATTTCGATCTCGCAGTATCCATTCAACAACGATGGTATTACCGAGGCGAGGATTTCGAATGACATCCTTGGATCCGAATCACTCAGTTATCCTGCGAACAGTTTCTACGTGAACACTCATAGCGCCGCGATGCCCGCCTACAACGTGTGTCTCGCCTTCGCCTCTTCAACGACGGGCATAGATCCATATTACCTCGCCCAAGCGATGGTTGCTGTTTTTTCTATACTGTGTATTACAGGCATATATCTGCTTGGGCTCGTGATGACGAGAGACCTTAAAGCTGCATTTCTATCAAGCATGGTTCTGTCTCTTTTCGGCACGTTCGTGTTCCTGACAGGGTCCACCTGGAAGCCGTCTCTCGGTGTTGCTCTCTTGATGGTGTTGTTTTACGCATACGTAAGGCGTAACGAAAGAAGGATGCTCATTGTTGAGATCTTGATTCTCTCGATACTGCCTTTGGTTCACCATGTGGTGACGGTCATAGCTTATCTTTCAATAGCATATCTGACGCTCTGGTCTTTGTTCTGCGCGGTGTCGAGAGGCGGTCTCAGAAGAAGACATATTTACGATGTGGCAATACTTCTTGCCTTTTCTCTTGTGACGTTTCTATATTATCAGAAGTCGTCTCTTGACAGACTCACGGATGTGAGCGTGAAGTACAACCCGTGGGCACTCGTAGTTGCATTCGTGGCTGTAGCTTTTGGGATGGTTCTCGTATTGAGCCTGAAAAGACATGCGAAATGGACCTTCGCACCAGTCCCAGCCACTGTCGGTTTTGTGTTGTTTCTTTGGGATTGGTTCGATCCTATCTTCCCATATTCTCCTGGAGCTCCCAATTACGCTATTCTTTTGGCTTTCGTAACTTGTTTTCTGATAGGCATAGCGTGGCTAGGATTCGAGAGCATAGTTGACTCCAATTCGCGTTACAGAGCGATTCCTTTGGGTATGCTCGCACCCGTGCTTGCTCTCCTGCTGGTTGCGGTGCTCTCGGGGCCTGAGCTCGACAGCCATCAGATTCTATATCGCACTTATGATTTCGCCGACCCCGCTATTGCTGTCGGAGTCGCCCTTACTCTAGTGCATTTTAGGAAGAGGGTGCGGGCTCAGCGACTTGTGATCGGGGCAGTGCTCGCTGCTCTGCTGATCAGCTTTCCTTTCGCCTATGCAACCGGTCCTCTGATCGGTGTTAGGCATGATACGCAGGCTTATGAAGTCGAAGCTTTCGATTGGCTCGCGAGCGCTTCCTCAAATCCGTATCCAGTGCAAAGCGACGAGCGCCTCGGTTATCTGGCAAGGGCTCTTCGCGATTTCGAGAAGCTGATTCCGACCCTTCCCTATCGAATCGTTCGCAACGGCACACTTGGAGGAGGAGTTTTCTATGTTCTCGAAGACGAATGGATGTCAACGGGTGTGAACGATTATCCACACGGTCACCCAGCGCTGGACTCGAAGTCGGTGAACAGTACTCTTGAGTCATCGAACGTTTACTACGTCGGTGGGCCGCCCTCGAACAATATCGTGATTTTCGAATCCTCGAGATATGGCCGAGAACAGATCTTCGGGAGTGGGTGAAGTTTCGCTCAGGGCACGAAAGTGTCCACAACAACAACGAACGCGCAGACAAGAATCTCAACGACCCAGATCATGCCGACTAGCCTCTTTTCGGTTAATCTAGCTTTCTTCATGAATACATGGGTGAGGGATTCTATTCTGCCATGATACTCAAGATAGCCATTGGCTGATTCGGTGCAGTAGTTTTCCGCTTCGAAATGCCCTCGGAATTTGAGAAAGAATTCAGCCATGAGAGGGATGAATATGAATACAGTCTGGAGATGCAGACCGGAGAGCAGGCCGGCTGCTGCTAGAGTAGCACCAATGAACAGCATGAGGGTGTCACCGGGAAAGATCTGGGCAGGGAACCAGTTGAACCATAGAAATGCCACCAGTGCACCGAGGAGAGGTACCAACAAGAACGCGCCATCGAGCCTATTGTGTTCTATGCACAGTATGACGAGCGTGGAAGACATGATGATGCCGTATCCTGCGCCGAGCCCGTTGAACCCTTCGAGCATATTCGCAGCGTTGGCCGCGCATGTCACAGCAAACGCTGCCGCTAGAATCATCCAGGGGCCAAGGTTGAACTCCCCAACGAAGGGTATGAACACACTCTGCTCAACGGTGGCCCCTAAAGGCAGGGCCAGCAGAAATGGCAGTATTGCTTTGTGTCTCTGTCTGACTTCGAACAGGTCGTCGATCATTCCCACGAACGCCGCACCAAGTATCGTTGACAACGACACGTTTAGCAGGTTCTCGTTCGTTACTCCGTTCATGGCGAGAAGCGCACTTATCCCAGCGAAGAACCCCACGACGACGGCGATCCCGCCCATTTCCACGACCTCGGGCGTACCTGGTTTGTTCAGGTCCTTGCCCACAATTCCCCTGGCCTTCAGCTTGGGGATTATCCACGGGACTATGATGAGAGTTACTGCGAGCGAGACTAGGAAGGCCGCGACGAAAGTGAACGGATCGGCCGTAGAAGTTCCCCAGCTGCCATTGCTCCGCGCCTTAATTATGTTTCCACAATCCATGCCCAGTTCTGTACAGCGCAGCTGGGATTCATTCTAGGCGATGGCACCGCTATTCGAGCATCGCCTTGCCATCGCTCAGATAGACCCTCATCGTAGCGTGCCGAGCCAGCTCCTGGTCGTGTGTGGCTAGGATGATGGTAGCGCCGAACTCCTCCCTCACGAGCTGGAACATCCTTATCACGTTCTCGGTATTCTCGGCATCCAGGTTCCCTGTGGGCTCGTCAGCGAGTATGATCTTCGGCTCGTTCATCATCGCCCTAGCGATGGCCGCCCTTTGCGCCTCGCCCCCACTGACTTTGTTCGCGGTCTCGTTCGCAACGTACGCGATGTCGAACTTCTTGAGCAGCTGGTCCACGTATCCGCCATCCTCTTTCCTCGCGAACCTGAGGGGAAGCGCGATGTTCTCTCTGATCGTGAGGTCCAACAGTAGGTTGAAGTCCTGGAAGACGAACCCGACCTTCTGGAGGCGCAGGTGTGCGAGCTCGTTCTCGGACATGTTGATTATGCTCTGACCGTCTATGATCACGTTACCCGAGGTCGGCCGATCGAGCCCTCCGATTATGTTCAGGAGCGTGGTCTTCCCGCAGCCAGACTTCCCATGGACCATGACGAACTCGCCCTCGTCAACTGAGAACGAGACTCCGTCGAGGACCGTCTTGCGGCCATCGTACTTCTTGACCAGGTCCTGAACCTCTATCACGACATTGGTCATGGCATTCCACGCACTGAGACCCTCGCTATTAATCGTTTTCGATTGAGCTCGCAGACTATGGCGAAGTCATTTTACTCTGTATGTCGTACAACCTTCTTGGAGAGCAGAGCTTGCTGGAACTCGGAGTGATGGTCAGCCTGAATGATTTCAAGCGCATGCGAATCCCAGACGCATCTTTCTCTGAGCTGCTCCTGTTCGATGGAGATCTTGAGCGCATGACTGAGCAGAAAATCGAGGAGATCCTGGAACATGCTGGCCCCCCGGTTCGCTTCGTCCACGTTCAGGAGTTCGTGACTCACGACGGTCGCCGAGAGCTGGTGGACCTGTCCTCGAGGAACGAGCGGCTGAGGGGAAAGTGTATCGAGACCGTCGAGCGAACGCGCAACCTAGCAGCGAAGCTCGGCGACCTCCAAGTGATCGTTCACCCAGGGGGCATAAGGGAGTCCGTCGAGGACCGAGGTGGCCTTATGAACAACCTCCGCAGATCGCTCGAGTCGCTCGGCCCGGACAGACTGCTGCTCGAGAACATGCCCTGGTACTACTGGCTGGGGAAATCCGGTCGGATGATCTCCAACGTGGGCGTGTCCGTGGGAGACATGGCGAAGTTCTCGGACTTCGTCGAGGGGCTGACCCTCGACATCTGCCACGGGTACCTCTCGAGGCCCGAGGGGGACCAGACCTATTGCGCTCGCTTCCTCTCACGTCTCGGGCGATTGATGCAGCACGTCCACGTCTCCGATGCTCGATTGCCTGACCAAGAGGGCCTGCAGATCGGAGACGGGGAAATCGACTTCTCATTCTTGAGAGGCGTGAATGTCCCGGCCCTGGTCGAGATCTGGAAGGGCCACGAGAACGATGGCGCAGGCTTCCGCTCTGGGATAGAGAAGCTCAGAGCATTGGAGAGGACCTGGTAGCTCAGAAGCCAGGCGGCAGTTCCGAGTTCGAGTTCGCAAACCGCTTCGCGTTCGCGATGTCCATCAGCTCGCCGTTGACGACGAAATTGCCGACATAGCACTGGAACGGCTGCGATATCTCCCATGAGCCTATGTACACCGCGATGCTCAGCACCTCCCTGTCGCCGAGCCAACCGACCCAGGTTGCGAGTGGCACGATCATCGACTGGGTCTCGACGGGCGCGAAGACCCACTTGCCGTTCGCAACTGTATCCCTGTTGCCCCACGTGAACTCGGGCGGACTCCAGGTCCCATCTGCATACGAGTACTCAGGATGGCAGATGAGGTGCTTGCCCTCTGTCAGCCTGAGCACGACATAGGGCTCATATGAGCCGCCGCCAGTCTGAGCGATGAAGTCGGAGAACGAGATCGATTGTATGTCAGAGAGCCTGCCCTTGAAGGGTGTCTTGATGCAGACCCAGTCCTGTGCCGTCGACGCGCCAAGCATCATCACATTGGAATTGCCATCGAACTGGCCCATGTACTTCGCAACTGAGTTCTGTGAGCCGAGGTGAACCGCTGCCGATGGCGCGGCGAGCGAGCTCGAGTTGACGGTCAGGACAAGGAATACCACGCTGACCAGCCCTGCCAGTGTGGTCCAGGGCCGTCTCGCCTTTCTCCTCTTCGCTATCCTGTCTGCAAGTGTGCTCTCGAACTCCAGGCTCTCACCTCACTGCCGTGGTTCGGGAGCTGTCGCGCCCGAGAACGGTGCATCTGGCAGATGTCTTATGTCAGGCGCGCTCAGTGCATCCCGTAACATGATATTTTCGGCCGTTTATATAATTTTCTTGGATTGGCCGTAGGCCAATACTGTGTCTGACAGATGCGTCGGACAGCGAAAGCCACAAATCACACTGGCGCCCATCACGGGGCCGGTGGGCTGACGCACCTCTCGGATGGACTGTTCGTAGCGGTCGCTATTTCCTGCTTTTTTCAATGCCCTCCTCGTGAGGATTGCAGTCGGGACTCTGGGGCGGTGTTCACCTGGGCCAGAGCACGGGATGTTACAAGAAGCCGCTGAGCAACATCCTGAACATCGGAGGCCTGGAGGTCGGCATAGCCGGCCTCAACGACATCATGGAGAGGACGCTTGAGCACTCGAACGCCACAGATAGCGAGCTGAAGAAGATCCTGCTGGCCCAGCTGAGGTCCCACAACTATGTTCCTGCAGCTTCCGAGGGCGAGTACCTGTCTGCGCTCTGGACGGAGTTCAAGCGGCTCAGGCTCCTGCGGATGGAGGATGTGGAGCAGAACTACCATGGCATTCCGAGGGAGGAGATCCACTGGTACCCGAACGTGGACGAGAAGAAGTGCTCGGGGTGCAGCTCCTGCGTCGAGTTCTGCACTCAGGGCGTGTTCACGTTCGATGGCAAGTCGCATGTCGCGAAGCCCTTCAGCCGCTTGGTCGGGAAGTCGAGCTGCCGCAGCTTCTGCCCCGAGAGGGCGATATCGTTCCCGACGCTGGCCGAGCTGAAGGGAATTCTGAAAAGGTTGAAGGAGAAGCACAGCATCAAGGAATGACATTATGCCGGGTCTCGGTCAGGGAGCCCCGGCTGCATGCGAGGCGTCGAGGAAGAGGCTGTCTTTCCTGGACGAGTTCCTGACGCTCTGGATCTTCCTCGCGATGATGGCGGGGATCGGCCTGGGCTATGTGTGGCCCGACATCGCCGACGTGCTCGACTCGATCCAGGTCTTCGACGTCTCGCTGCCCATCGCCATCGGCCTGCTCGTGATGATGTACCCCCCGCTGGCCAAGGTTCACTACGACGGGCTCGGGAAGCTGAGGCAGGCGAAGAAGATGCTCGGAACATCGCTCTTCCTCAACTGGGCAATCGGCCCCGTGCTCATGTTCGGTTTGGCATGGCTCGCATTTCCTGAGCCCGAGATGGCGGGATTCAGGAACGGCCTGATCCTCACGGGCCTCGCGAGGTGCATCGCGATGGTCCTCGTGTGGAGCATGCTTGCCGAGGGCGACTGCGAGTACTGTGCCGTGCTCGTGGCGCTCAACTCGGTCTTCCAGATAATCATGTACTCGGTCCTCGCGTACTTCTTCATCACTGTCATGACCCCCATCGTGTCGCCATCGTCGGAAGCGATCGTGGTCGACATAACGATGGCGGAGATCGCGAAGAACGTGCTCATATTCCTCGGGATACCGTTCGCGCTCGGCGTGGCCAGCTGGTACATCCTAGCGAGGCGCAGAGGAAGAGAATGGTATGACAGGGTCTTTGCGCCGAGGATAAGCCCCTTGGCGCTGATCGGCCTGCTGTTCACGATCGTCGTGATGTTCGCCCTGCAGGGCGAGAAGATCATCGAGCAGCCGTTGGACGTCGTGCGCGTTGCGATTCCCCTCGCGTCGTACTTCCTGCTGATGTTCTTCTTCAGCTTCGGCCTCTCCTATAAGCTCAGGTTCAGCTACGGCCAGGCCACAACACAATCGTTCACGGCTGCGAGCAACAACTTTGAGCTCGCGATTGCGGTCGCGGTTGCGACCTTCGGCATCGCGACAACGGAAGCCTTCACGACGGTCATTGGCCCACTCATGGAGGTGCCCGTCCTGATCAGCCTGGTCAACGTCGCGCTCTGGTTCAGACGGAGGTACTACGGCCCCGATGGGCTCCCGAGGCGATAGGGGAACCCCTGTCTGATCCGTTGGCACTTGCGAGAACAGCGGCAGGGCCGCGATGCCTGTCTGCGATGCCAGAGACAAATCCGGATTCAGCCCGTGATTCAATCCTTCGTCTGAGGGATGCCTCCTGCGGCTTCCTGTTCCTTTTCGAACGAAGCGCTTTCTTCAGCTCGGGATACATCTCCATTGTGAGCATGTCGTTGAAGGCTGCGATGGAATTGACGATCGGTGAGTCTTCGTTGAGCTTGTAGAATGTCATGTTGCCTCTCTTCCGCAGGACCTTCACAACACCCCATCTCGCGAACTTCTTCACCACCTTGTCAGCAGCCGGCCTGGAAATCCGAGCCGAGCGCGCTATCTCCGTTATGTTGAAATCGAAGCCTGGTAGGGACATCAGATGCTCGATGATCCTCAGCTCGCTCGTGTCTCCGAGCACTCCCTCGTAGGGTCTTCTTTCCTCCTTGGCTCGCATGCTCGTATCGCTCCTTGTTTGTGTCCTTTCTGTTGTGCAGTCCATGGTTATCCCGGTATTTATGCTTTTAATTTGAATTATCATCAGTGTCAAAATGAATTTACATCCTTCAGCAACCTCCTTCCTCTACGAAGAGGCTCATAGCCATGGTTTGCGAGAGCTGCGATAGCCTTGTGAGGATCTGCCCAGTAGTTCTTTCCTCTCTTCTTCTTGCATCCAATGTAGCCGTTCCGTGAAACTTACCCACCTATCCCATGCGGGATGGCGGCGTTCATTTCCTGCTTCATAGACCCGGCTCGCGGCACCCTCGCGGGCACCGTGGAGGCCAGGTCTCCACAGGCGTTTAGGGTCTCCGTGGAACTCACGGCGACCAGATTGAGAGCTGCGTTCAGGTCCCTGTCAAGGACCAGCCCGCAGCTCTCGCACTCGTAAGTCCGCTCAGACAAAGGCATCTCGTCCTTCACGTGGCCGCACGAGGAACACCGCCTCGTCGAGGGGTAGAACCTAGGCGCCACAGTCAGATGGCTCCCGTACCACCGACACTTGTACTCGAGCTGCCGGCGGAACTCCCCAAAGCCCACGTCCGAGATGGCGCGAGCCAGATGGCGGTTCCGCACCATGCCTTGCACGTTGAGGTCTTCGAGCACAATCTCGCCGTGGTTCTTGGCGAGATGAGTCGTCGCCTTGTGCAGGGCGTCCCTGCGGATGTTCC
>Ga0315314_1002273_pt1 | contig 16046 bp, 17 predicted proteins | sample TDP9_MG_FD_203631 | JGI IMG/M metagenome (GOLD analysis project Ga0315314, IMG submission 203631) | Freshwater sediment microbial communities from Lake Towuti, South Sulawesi, Indonesia - TDP9 | ecosystem: Environmental > Aquatic > Freshwater > Lake > Sediment | place: Indonesia: South Sulawesi...
GGCCCTATCGGGCTCAGACCAAGGGAAAAGTGGAGAGCGGCGTGCGCTATCTCCGTGGCAACTTCTGGGTCGGTCTGCGCTTCACCGATCTGGCAGACCTCAATCGTCAGGCCCTCGGTTGGCTCAACGGCATCGCCAACGGCCGCATCCATGGCACGACAGGTGTCGTGCCTTTCGAGCGCCTGCCCGAGGAAGGACTGGTGTCCATCCACGACAAACCGGACTACGATACTAGTCTCATTGCCTATCGGCGCTGCAGCCGTGATTGCCTCATCAGCTATGAGGGCAACCTCTACTCGGTGCCAGCCAAGTATGCCAGGGAGCCGGTGATAGTCAAAGTGACGGAAGGCGGCGAACTGTCGGTGCTCAACCAGCAAGGAGAGATCATCGCCTGGCATCCTGTGGCTATCGGTCCCAAGCGGCGCATCATCTTTGCAGAGCACTACAAGGGCCTCCACTTGAGCACTCGCACTCCTGGCAAGCCAGGAGCCCTACAGGTCGCTGTTAGGGACTTGACACCGGCTCCTTGGCCAGACGCACTGGCGGTCGAGGTGCGTCCCCTTGGCGCTTATCAGGACCTGGTGGAGATGAAGCCATGAGCGAGCTGACCTATGAGCGGGTACAGACCCATCTCAGCCGCTTGAAGCTCCAACGCATGGCCCAATACGTGGACGCCGTCGCCGAACAGGCAGCCAAGCAGGAATGGACCTATCTGGCTTTCCTCGATCGGTTGCTGGACCTGGAAACCTCGGCACGCTACGAGCGGGATGTGGCCATGAAGACCAAGCTGGCCCATTTCCCCTTCATCAAGACCCTGGAGGAGTTCGATTTCTCGTTTCAACCTTCCATCAGCGAGCGTCAGGTACGGGAGCTGGCCACGGTGCGCTTCCTGGCCCACGGTGAGAACATCCTGCTCCTGGGGCCGCCCGGCGTCGGCAAGACCCACCTGGCCATTGCCCTGGGGATGGCCGCCATCGCCCAGCGCAACCACGTCTACTTCCTCACTATGGTGGATCTGATTGAGATGCTGCACAAAGATGCGAAGGAAGATCGTCTCGGTCATCGGTTGCGCACCCTGTGCAAACCCAAGCTTCTCATCCTGGACGAGATGGGCTACTTTCCGCTGGATCGCATGACCGCACAGTTTCTCTTCCAGCTTGTCAGTCGCCGTTACCAGAAAGGCAGCATCATTCTCACCAGCAACAAGTCCTTTGGCGAGTGGGGCGATATCTTCACTGACCAAGTGCTCGCTACCGCCATCCTGGACCGACTGCTGCACTACTCGACGACCATCAACGTCCGCGGCCACAGCTTCCGCCTACGAGAGAAGCGCAAGGCGGGGATCTTTCACGACCTCACACAACCCCAAAAGGAGGACCAAGACTGAGCATCAGAACATTTGATCTGGGGAATCTTATTCCGGCACTTTTGGGGAATTCTATCCCGGCATTGACACATCGCAATCCCCGCTCTTCTATCCTCAGCTAGTGCCTTGATTTATGTATCTCCATTCTTCAAAAAGTCGTACTTCGACGTCTTGGAAATCCTGCAAAAAGAGGTCCAGCGCAAACACGAAATTAGGGATTCAGGTACCAACAGCTCATAACAGTATGGGTTAGTACAGCCGCTCTACATTATCAGCTATCAGAAGCAGGGCCTCGCGCCCTGCTTTTTTGTCGCCTGCTGGTCACCTACGCTCCCTGCCGACGGGTTGGCTGAGCCGATCTTTCAGACGGAATTGACCGCCCAGACCTAAACTCTCTCCTGGAAGGGCCTAAAACGCGCCCCAGACCCGCGAGAAGTCCTCTTTGTCGGGATGCAGGTATCCCACACACGCTTCCAAGACTGAATATAGGCTTGCCGAAACCCCGAGATCGATTATACTAAAAGGTGCGTTAAAATCGCAAAAGGGAATGATGGAACATACGCTGATAGGCGAAAAAAGCTGCACTGACTGGGAATGGGCAATGAAACCTTTCATAAGAGTCATCATATGGCGATTGGGTTCTCGAGTCACTCTGCTACTTCTCATTGTAGTTCTCATCTCGGCGACGGTCGAACCTGTATCCGCCTGCTTGACATCCACGCCACCTTTCGGTGGGTGGCTCGTACTGGACGGGGACGATGACTATGCTGAAACTGGGGATCATCCCGAACTCGAGGTAGGAGACGAGGCGGGCGAGAGCCTCACTCTGGAGGCTTGGGCCTACATCCGCCAGAGCGGTTTTACACCGCAGTGGTACTACATCTTCAATAAGCCCAAGAGCTATCTACTCTACGTTTCGGCCTATAGTCATCATGACCCTTGGCCAGTCCGGGATTGGCTGTGCGCTGGCCTCATCCTGACGCGGCCCTCGGGCGAGTTGTGGTGGGGGGGCGAGAGCTGTGACACGACTGGTGACGCACGCGGCTGGCACCATGTTGCTCTCGTGTTCTACGGAGAAACCGGTGAGGCCAGAATATACATGGACGGCGAAGCAAAGACCGGTCTCAAGTATTTCGGGCCGGTTATCAATAACTCCGCAGAAGCAGTAAGAGTCGGAAAGGATCTACCTGGAGGCTTGGATGAAGTCCGTATTTCAGACGTAGCTCGATATACAGGCTCAACCTACACTCTGCCCACATGCCCTTTCACATGTGACGAACAGACTCGCGCTCTGTGGCAGTTTGACGAGTTTGAGGGATCGACGATCTTTCATGACATATGTGGAACAGAGGTGCACCCCATTTCTTGGACACGTTTGAGCCCTCGGAATTGTGATGTCATGGCCACGGCTGCAGACTCGCTACATACGCTACTGGCGCTTGATACCCGATACTGGAGTGTCTTCGTCGGTGGTTATAGTAGTCCATTCTTTCCGCCACAGTGGCCCGCAGCTGGCCGGGCGTCTGGGCGTCCAGAAGCAGGGACCGGTTCTCGGTCTTGAAACGGCCAATGAACGATTCCATCTCCGGGTTGTCCGTGGCTCCATTCAGGGCATACGACACCCTGGCTTGGTCTTGCAGCAACAACTGGGCTGTCCAGCCATACCCGGTGAACACAGGGTCCTGGTCGTGATGAACGATCACCTGTCTCAGGTTGATGCCTCTCCTCTCCAGAGTCTGGCTTGCCAGCCGCCAGGCCTCCAAGGCCAGCTCCGTCACTGCTCGTTCTCCTACCGCCCACCCCAGGGCCATCTTGGTCGAATGGTCAACGATCGGCACCAGATACGCCTTCCGTCGGCCGTCGGCGTAGACAAGCTCTGTGAAGTCCGTATAGGCCACTCCAAAGGGCCGGATCGCCTCTCTGGTCGCCACCAGGTTTATCCGCTTGCCGGCAGTAGCGATCACCCGCCGGATGCCGCTGGGTTTGGGCAACCGTGTGCCCCGGATCAGGGGCAAATCCCACTCCCGATGCAGCCTCTGGACGACTTTGTGGTTGATGCGATAGCCACACGTCTCCCTGAGCTCCACTGCGGTGCGTCGGTAGCCGTACTCCGGGTGCTGGCGGGCTATGGCCTCCAGCGGCTCTCGCAGATGGCTGTACTTCGCGGTGTAGCTCACCCGATGGCTCTGGTGGTAGTACCACGTCGACCGAGGCAACTCCAGGGCTTGCAGAACGGACGAGAGAGCATGCTCGCCCTGCGCCTCGCGCGCCAGGGCCACCTTCTCCTCCGTGCTCATCCGTTCCGGCCCAGGAAGTTTTTTAAAAGCGCAATCTCCACCTCCTTCTTGCCCAACAGCTGCTCAAGCTCAGCGATGCGGCGCTCGTATTCCCGTAGCGTCTTGTCCTCGGTGAAGAGCTCTGCCCCCCTCTCCAGGAAGGTTTTCTTCCACAAAGCGACGGAATTCGGGTGCACGCCATACTGCCTGGCAATCTGCCCCGGGCTCTTCTCCCCGGTCAGTGCTTCCAGGACCACGTGGAACTTCAGCTTGGGTGAGTACCGCTTCCTGGCCATGACTGATGCCTCCTTTGGGCGCAGCCCTGGCCGTAGCGTACATCAAATCCCAGTAGGGTCAACTCCACAATAGGGTGGTGTCCAACTTTTGGGGGTCATATCCAACGGTAGACAACTTTCTCGTTGGCTATAACGGCGCTCACACCGAGGGAGTACCCGCTCATAGAGCTTATCTACCGCTCGTTCTCAAGTAGTTTGGGATGTTGCGCCTCAGAGGAGGCAATTGAAATGAAGCCCTTGCAGTCAGTTCCCATGTTGCAGTGGGGCTATAGGATGGCGTTATTGGTTCTCCTCCTGGCCACCTCCTCCACCACAGCTAAGGCTCAAACTATTGCCCTGGGCGAAGCCGTAGACAATACCTCTTTGACCTGGACTACAGGTGGCGATGCAGAGTGGTTTGCTCAAACGTTGGTTTATTATTATGACGGTGATGGAGCGCAAAGTGGAAACGTCGACGGCGGCCAACAATCGTGGATCGAGACGACGGTAACAGGTCCCGGCATTCTGTCGTTCTATTGGAAGGTTTCGTCCCCATTTGCGTGGACTGATCTCGAATTCCACATAGATGGAATCCAAAAGTCTGTGTGTTGGGCTGACAGCGCGTGGGAACTAGACACCTATGCAATTCCATCAGCCAGTCATACTCTCAAGTGGAATTTCGCACCATCCTTGAGTGGATATGCAGGATATCTAGACAAGGTCGAGTACATCAGTGGGCCAGCGATCATCGTGAAATCCCCTAATGGAGGAGAAACCTGGTACAATCGCAATTTTCGTACCATTACCTGGACAGGTACCGAAGATGTGGGTACCAATGTGAAAATCGAATTGCTCAAGGGAGGCAGCTCAGTCAAAACCATCTCGACGAGTACAGCCAATGATGGCAGATACCACTGGTTTGTCCCGACGGCCATCATTCCAGGATCGGATTATCGAATCAGAGTCAGTTCCGCGACCAATGCCTCCGTCTACGATGACAGTAATGGCAATTTCTCAATCATCGAATCACTCCAGCCGCCCCTGCCGTCAATCTTCGGCGGGGTTCTCATTCTGGACGGAGTTGACGACTATGCCGAAGCCGAAGACCATTCTGAACTTGATGTGGGAGATGAGCCAGACGAGAGCTTTACTATCGAAGCCTGGGTTAACTTCCAGGATCTGTGGAAGGAAGGCATCATCAACAAGCGCAATGCTTACTCACTGTTCGTAGAGCAAGCATATCATGACCCCCCGCCTGCAACTGATTGCCTTGGCTACTCGTTTCAGTCAGCGTCTGACCAGCCTTGTAGCGTCATACACTGTCACTGGCCCGGTGACCTCTCCTACGGCTGGCACCATGTAGCTCTCATGTATGATAATCCGACTGGCACAGTGACAGCTTACTTTGACGGCAAGAATAGGTGCAGTGGGTCTTGCCCTTCGCTGAAGAATTCAAATGAAACTCTGAGAGTGGGTGATGGACCGTGGATGGGAGACGAATTAAACGGCGCGATTGATGAAATCCGTATTTCAGCCGTTGTTCGTTACTCTGGAGACTTCAGTCCGCCTACGTCTCTTTTCACGTGCGACGAACACACCCGTGCCCTGTGGCACTTTGACGAATTTGAGGGAGCAACGGTTTTCCATGACGCGTGTGGATTGGTAGATAATCTTCTGGTCGGCTACAACGGCGCCCATACTGAAGGGATCCCGGTTTACCGGCTTTACCTGCCGTTCGTTACCAAGCAGTACTGAATTCCCATCGACGCGACTTTTTGGTCCCGAAGGGACAGCACCGACCCCTGCGAATTCTTCGGTTCTTCTTTTCGTTGCCTTCTGCTACAAAGTGCAACAGAACCCATCGGCTAACCCTTTGTTGCCTCGTGGTCACACCCTTCCTGCGTGTCAGTGTCGGATGCGCCCCCCAAAAACGCCGAAGGCCCGGCCTTGCGCCGGGCCCCATAGAGATCGAGCACTATTCGGATCGCGCCGGTGGCCCGGGCTGAGGCACCGGCCGTGGGACGCCTGCAGGGATCGCGATGGGGACTTGAAGGGAGACTTTCTCGGCTTGCCGTCCCCAGTTAATGCCATATGCATTCTCAAACACCTTGTAGAATGTCGTCTTGTCGAACCATAGCTCATACTGATTGCAGAGACTGCGCACAAGATTCGCCAAGCCTTCCGTGTCTTCAGTATTCCAGACCAGCAGTCCTAGTTCACGGGCTTTTTGTCGGTCAATGCTACGCGCATGACTCTTATGCAAATCGTAATCCGAAAAGAATTCCACGATGTTTGTAACACACGGGGCTTCCTTGGGGCACTGCAGCATGTAGGTGCTCAGCCAGCTTAGTGCCAATTCCTGGGATAGCTCCTGAGCGCTCCTGCACATTTCTAGAAGGTGCAGGTCGTACTCTTCCAGAAGAGGCACATAAGCAGTAAGTGCTCTCGGCCCCTCATTTTTCAGGCGCTCTTCAATTCTCTCAAACGCCCGCTGTATTGCACGTGCAGGAACACCATCAATCTGTGGATCTATCGGCCCAAAGGTTCCTAACGAGTCCATGAGGATCTTGTTACCGGAAAAACACATAAGCGTAGCTGCGCTATAGGCATTGGCGGGCACAATAAACCGAACCCTCTTGAAGCGCTGGCGAAGTAGCCGAACAATCCGTTCGGTCGCCTCGGCTGATCCTCCGTTGCTTACGACAAAAACATCTACCGCGTCTCCCCGAATTGATTGAGTAAGATCGCCAAATCCAGTGAGATCGCTATCGTCAATATACGCCGGTAGGCCACGCGGAAGGTGGTGCGTCTTTGCCACATAGCAGATTAAAGGGATTCCAGTAACACGTTCTATACGCAGAAAGGTCTCCTTGCGAAGGGCAAAAGGGTTCACCTCTTCAGACATCCCGAAGTAGCCACTAATATCCTGGTAGGTCACGGGCAAGCGCTCTAACGTAGCAGGATCTTCCACGAGCCATCTCCTCTACTGCTGATCGGTCGTCGATGCCGTAGGGCGAAATGAGACCGTCACTTCTGCGGAGTTCTGCACCTCGAGCGTAGGAGCGCCGGTTACTCCCATGGCTTCCAGGGCCTCGTGATAAATGCGCTCGGCTTCCCCGAATACATCAAGGACGAGTGCTATCTCCGGATCATTCTCACGGAGTTGACGAAGTTCCTCTGTTAGACTGTCCACCTTATGCCCCCCTTTGATGATCTTCCAGTGTCCCGCCTGCAAATAATAGCACACCCTCCAAATAGTTGCAATTGCGTCCCCTGGCCACAATTCGCGGCGCTTCCTAGCGAGCTGGCGTTAGACCTGGCTACCTGGCATTCTTCCCCTCCTGGGAGAGTAAGATGGATTAGGATGATGCCAGGGGAGGCATGTGGCTTCTTTGGGGCGCGATCGCATTGCCGCCACAGATTCCAGGCTCATCTGTGTCAGATCGACCTTTGACCATTATACCTGACTCCTGTAGAACGTTTCCAGCCCACTGTCTACAAACTGAATAGCACTCATAGTCTCGCCATGAGGCTTTGAGCTTTGGCCGCATTGCCTGGCCGGTTAAGCAGGGCTAAAAGTCTCCAGGCTAGGACGAGAGGACAAGAGTTGTGGAACTTCAAGGAAAGAAACCTTTGTACTTGGCTCTTACACCACCGTAGAGCTTGAAAACCCGGATTACGGGAATGATATGCCTCAGTGCTCAATCAGGTGAGCATATGGCCCCTCAATGTAGCGCCTCCTGTCATCCTCCACTCTCCCCATCACCGGTGGCTCCTCGCCTGCCTTGAGCTTGCTCACCAAGAAGCCGGGTATGTTTGATAACCCGTCGCCATTGCGACGGATGTATTCGATCCAGCCAAGCACCATCTCAGGTGGTCGCTCACTAGCCCATTTTTGGGCCTGGCCTTCGGTGATTCCTAGGGCCATTAGTTTCTGAGCTAGCTGTTTGGAATCACCATCACCATGTTTTTCTTCTTGGTGTTTTGTTCTGTTTGTTATTTCCCCTAAATCTATTGAGGGGGAGTCCCTAAAACGGTTTAGGGGGTAGTCCCTAAAAATTTTTAGGGGGTCATCTTCTGCCGTGTATGCCTCCATCACTTTGCGGCTGAACCCCTCGAAGTCATAGATAGAGGTATTGCCTGGACGAAGACGGCGCGTGAGCATCCCCTTGGCCTCTAGGTTGCGCAGGTGATAGCATACACTCGCACTACCCTGAAAGCCCATCTCTTCGGCTATAGTCTCCAGGCCAGGACTGGCCTGTCCATTGGGCGACTCGTACTTGTAGCTCGCAAGATGCAGGATAAGCAGGAACTCGACCCGCGTTACCCCCGCACCGGCGTAGTAGCGAAACATGAAGTTGGGGATGGTGGTATAGCCCTCGTCCAGTAGAGGGATGCCCCATCGGAAGCTGAATCGTTCGTCAACCATGACCTGCCTCCTCTCTGGCGAACGAAAAAAGGCCGCCTGCCCTTGACGCAAGCGGCCCAATGTGCTATCATATCCTCCGCCAGGCCGCTTGAGCCGGTCTGGCCCCCGCCCCAGGTGTTCTGAGCACCGTGGGGCCTTTGTTTTTGGTTGTGTGGGGAAGATTATAGGGTAAAACAGCGGATTTGTAAAGTCCCAAAACTTCTTCGATTCAGAATGCCTGCTCGTCGGATCTTCTCCGAGGATCGGGAGGTGAACCCTTCCTGGGCAGAACGTCTAGCGGGTCGCAGGACGCGCTTTAGCCAATTTTTCGGCACTGAAGGTAGAAATGGATGCTTATTCCTCGCCAAACCGGGCTAGAATCGAGCCTAGAGCGATCCTGCCGCAAGGCCCAGGCTCGAATGAATGTTGCGTTAGACTTCCTTCACTTCTCTCCTCCCAAGATTGCCGCCGCCATCGCCCTCAGTTCCTCCTCCTTCTCGTGATCCATTTCGGGCCTGACGACTGTAAACACGTCGCCAACGATAGTCTGATAGGAGTAGTGCACTCGCCCTTCGATCTGGGAGATATTCAACAGCCTGGCCTTGCCGCTCTCCTCAAGGGCCACGGCCAGGAGGAAGTGCAACGCTTCCCTCACCTCGGGTGACTGCTCGTCTATGAGCGCCACCAGGTGCGCATACTCTGGTGGTAGTTCGTCATCCATCACTTTACGCCTTGCGAGGGTAATGGCCTTCTGTATCTCCTCCTCCACCGATCCGTAGCGGCCTGTAGAGCCAGGTTTCAGGACTCTAAGGTAGCCTTGCATGCCAGAGCGAAAAACCAAGCCCAAACCCCCTCTTAGCGGCGCTGTAGCCAAGATCCCTGGCTCCTGAGATAGGAGATGACCTGGAAAATCGCGAAACCAACCCCGTTCGAGAAAAGGTACAATAGTACCTATTGAGACAGTGCTTTTGTTCACCTCAGAAAGTACATCTTTTATCTACAATAGTCGCCCCCCATGGCGTATAATTCTTACTGGGAGAGTCCCAAGGCGGATATGTTTGGCCCTCTTTGAAGGGAATACTACTGTTCAACCAAAAAGGGCTGGCGATAGGAGGATGGCAGAGATAAGGATTCTTCTGGCAGACAACTCCACCATATTCAGGAAGGGCCTGCGACAGATCATCGATGGGCAGAGCGATATGATTGTGGTGGGAGAAGCCAGCGATGGGCTTGAGGCGGTGGACAAGGCCCAAGAGCTACTGCCTGACATCGTCCTCATGGAGATCAGGATGCCCGGCCTGGATGGCATAGGTGCTGCTCAGACGATTACGGAGCAGACTCGTGGGGTGCACATCATCATCCTGACCACACATGTCGAGGAAGAATACGTCCTGGCCGCCGTCAAAGCTGGGGTGCAGGGCTATGTCTCCAAGAACGCAGACCTGGAGCAGGTGTTTGAGACGATCCGCGCTGTTCATGGCGGCGAGGCGAGGATTGACCCAACCATCGCCAGCAAAGCGCTGGTGAAGGTCTGTCGAGAGGTCGAACACCTCCGGGAGTCTGTCGTCAGACTGACAGAGCGCGAACAAGAGATCCTTTCCTTTGTGGCCAAGGGGGCCACTAACAGGGAGATTGCTGAAGGGCTATTGCTCTCAGACCAAACGGTCAGGAACCGTGTTTCGGGCATTTTCAAGAAGCTGGGGGTGAGAAATCGGACCGAGGCCGCCCTTTACGCCGTTCAGGAGGGACTGCTCCCCTGACAACCCGGCTCCTTGAGGGAGGGGCTTGTGCCCAGGGTGATGCTTGTTGAGGATGATGCCTCACTGCGTGCTGCACTTCAGTTCAAGTTACAGCGGGCAGGATATGAGGTCTCCGCAGTCGGCACTGGCCGGGAGTTCCTGGCGCGGCTTCAGCTCCACAAGCCGGACCTGATCCTGCTGGACCTGATGATGCCCGATATTTCGGGGCTTAAGGTGCTGGACTACCTGCGGTCGGATCCGGTGCTATCTTCCATCCCTGTCGTCGTCGTGACCGCCTGGGGACAGGGGGCCATGCGGGCCAGGTGCACCCAATTGGGGGCGGCAGGCTTTGTGATGAAGCCCTTCAGCCTGCGCGAACTGGCGAAGAGGGTCGAGGAACACCTGGCTTGAGCGAGTCATCGTCAACACCGAGTCTCTGCTCTGGAACGCCTGTAGAGGCACCTGAATGGTGGTGGTAGGGACGATTATCCGTAGAAAACTTTTGCTTTGGAGAGGAGGTGATGCCTGGCGATGATTTGCTGCTTCAACCGTTGGCTTCTTAGGACTGAAAGGAGACGTAGAGATGAAAAAGGGAATATTGATTGGTCTGGTCCTGCTGCTTGCCCTGGCGACGACCGGGTCGGTGGTGCGGGCGCAGGACATCTACAACATCGTGAGACCTAAGTTTGAGGATCACGAGGGCGAGCTGGAATGCTTTGATGCCGCATCGGCGGAGTTCAGCGAGGCAGAGACTGTTCTCGGAGACCAATCGGTAAAGATGTACATCCCGCAAACCTGTATACCGGAGGGGGTCTTCTATCTCGGCGTGAATGCTGAGACGCGGCTCGCCACAGGCATGAGCAGGCAACGGGGGCTGGCATTCTACGATGGCATCTCCTTCAAGGCAAAGCCAGGAGTCGAGGGAAGACACGGCGCCCTCAATGTGTCCCTCATCCTTTACGACAACACGAATGATGTCTGGGTGTCGATGCTTACCTACGACACTACGTGCTCTGCAGATGGCGACGGTTGGCAAACCTGTGTGGCCCCAGTCGGGGCAGGGTGGGATGCCTGGGCCTTCACCGGCGAGTCGTGGCCCGATGCGCTAGGCTATCCCGATGCAGGGTATGTCAGCCTCGCCGATTGGGACGAGTACATTGCCGACAATGACCTTGATGCTAAGGTGAGGAAAGTCAACATCCAGTTCGGGTACGATCCGAACGCCTGGGGCACGGTATATGTTGATGGGCTGAGCTTCGCCAATAGAACGCTCGACTTCGAGGGGGGGCACTAAGAGAGGGACACTGATATCGGAAGCGGCCTCCGGAGCCTTCTCTGGGGGCTGCTTCTTTTTGCCTCTCCCGTCAAAGCCTGCTATGATGATCTCTCCAAAGAAGGCCGAGGTGAGCGCAAAATGGAACTCGTTAAACAACAACTCATTTGGGCCCTGTAACTCTTTCCCTTGCTCACCGGACGTGGACCCTCGGGGACTTGGGCAAGGGGCTGGATGATCTATGAGCACGACCAGGCGCTCAAACTCTGGTGGGGAGTTCACTACTCATCGTTTGCATTCTCCGAGGTAAATCCTTAGCCGGAGGCCCATTGGCCGAGGCGCAAGCGCGCCAGAAGCGGGTAAACCAGAACCGAGGGTATGATTGTATAGGGTGATCGCAGAAAACGGCTCCAATCGGCGCTAGGTGATTGTTCCGGAACTTGCAAACGGAACACTTCGCACTATACTTCAAATGCGACCAAGCTCTGGAGATACTAACCATGACCAAGGTTGCTGAGGATATCCAGAAGGTGCTAGACACTATCGGCGACGCGCCTGAAACAAGGAATCAACTGCTGTCCCTCGTTCAGGAGTTCGAGGACAAGCACCGGATCAGGATTAAGGAGAAGCAAGACATGGGAATCACTATGCTTCGGGTCAAGAGCGAGCTGCGGAAACGGGCCTTGCGGGAGTGCTACGCCATGCTTCGGGCGACCATGGCCCTGCGCGACGATGACGAGTCCTTCGACGAGCGCATGGGCAAGCTGATAGACAAGCTGAAGTCGATCAGAACGCGTTATCCAACGCCCTATCCTGAGGCCAAGAGCTTTATCCGCAAAGCGATGACGGCTCCCAAGCCCGAATCGACACGAACGACAGTCAAAGCCTTCGAGCGGGCTATGGGACTCAGAAGGGACTGACCTAAGCCGCACTCATCTCATAACCCAATCGCTGGCTACTGGATACGGGAATCTGATACCTCCGATCCGATCTTTTGTGACCCGATCGCAGCACGAAGGGGCCTGAGTTCGCAGGCTCCTTCGTGCTTTATCTGCCCGGCCTGGAAGGTGCTATGGCTCTCCATGACGGCCTAAGAGAGACCTGCTATTGGAAGTCAAGTGCGGAAGTTGGGAGGTCGAGGGTTAACAAGGCTGTCGAGTAAGGTAGGGACGTTGCTCCTTGAGGAGAATAAATGCTTTGAGCTTGGCATAACCGGCTCAGAATTCGGTGCTGGGCGATCTAAGTCAGTACAAACGTACCTTGACAAGGCAGGAGACCTTCAAGCATAATGGTGGTGCGTGACTAGCCTCTTCTTTTTTGCTTTAGGGAGAGGAGGTGATGCCTAACGACGATCTGTTCTCTCAACCGTTGACTTCTTGGAACTAAATGAGGAGACGGAGACATGAAAAAGAAGTTGCTTATCTTGATAGCGCTGATGGCTACCCTCATCCCCCTCGGCGGGGGAGTGGTGAGCGCTGACACATCCGTGACCCTCGATTACGGGGACGTGACGCTCACTAACTGGGAAAGCAGCAATACTCCTCAGGTGTGGGATCTGACGGCATGCGACTTGACCCTCTCCTATACAATTGACATGAGTTCGATAGCAACCGCAGGCTGGGCGGTGACTGAGGTGGGGCTTCGTGAGCTAGGAGCCCCCAATATCGACCCGAACCTCGTGGGTGGCTGGATGCAATCGAATTACATCTTTTCGACCAGCAATCCCAACTCACTGAACGACAACGACATGCACCTTCTCAGCAAACATGGATGGCTGTACCAAACATACGACGCCACCGATGCAGCCACCCTAAGACCTCCCTACTGGAGTAACGACAACTACGGCTTCTGGTTTGACCGCGACGGTGTCGATGAGTGGCAGGCAACGATGTGGGGCATGGTTGATGGTGGGACATACAACACCGGTGGCATATACGAGGTCGTCATCACCTACCACGCTCTTGACGCGAACACGGCCACGATGTTTGCCACCATCAATGGCGTTCAGCAGGGGTTATACATCGGCGGATGGAAAAACGCTCAGCCCGAGTTCTATCCTGCTGGCAGGAGCTTCACAGGCGACATGGCACAGATGCAGGTCTTCTGGGGCCGGGGTGGGGGCGGTGGTACTGTGACGGTATCCGACCTGATGGTCACAGGATGCCCCGCCATGGTCGTCATCGATGGGTGCGACACGGGTGTCACGGACCAGGAGTTCGACGGCACCACCATCTCCGGAGAGATCGCAGAATGCGCTGCGAGTGCTGGCAACCACGGTGAGTTCGTGAGCTGCGTCGCAAAACTCACGAACGATCTGAAGAAAGACGGGGTCATCACCGGCAAGGAGAAGGGCGCGATCCAAAGCTGCGCCGCTCAGGCTGACATCCCCTAGCGGGCTGTGATCCGACGAAAATCCAAGGGGCGGAGCCGTAAGCTCCGCCCCTTGTTGTACTCTTGAACTCGAATGGCCACGAGCTGACTTTAGCCCGTGGCCGTTTCTGTACATGGCGGTGAGAATTTTCTAGATTCCCCTGCAGGCTCTCTCTGACCTCTTGTGAACATGTCTTCGAGAAATCATAGCTTGTGTGAGAGGCGGAGGGCTTGTCTTTTCTCTGGCCTGCCATTTTTTTCGGCCCTTTTTCCTTGGCTCGCTGACCCTCTTGAGAAGCTGGCAGGCTGAAGGCGAAGGCTACTGCGCCCCTTGCCATTCGATTCGCTCACTCGCCATTCAGACTGGGTAGGTCCAGCCTGTCAACGGCTGAGTTGACCATCGCATCATGCCGCTTCTCGTAAGTGGCGACCATACTCACCGAGGCATGCCCTGTGACTGCGGCCACCTGGACGTAGCTGGCTCCAGAATCCAGGGCCTGAGTGACGAAGGTGCGCCTGGCGTCGTGCGGAGTTAGCTCCCGATCAGTGTGCCATTGGATCAGGGCGTAGATGGCGTTGGTGCTCAGCGGCTTCTTAGGGTTAACACAGCGATACTCCGCCTCATTCCCTCTTCCAAACCTCCTCACCTGATAGAAGAGAGATGTGTGAGGGTTCAGTTCCCTCTCTGATGCTTCCAGCCACTGGTCGAGGAGGCGCCTGACGTCAGCCGTGATGGGCACGATCCGCTCCCTGTTGCCCTTGCCCAGGATCCTCAAGGCGGGACGCCCCACATCGGTCGCCTGGTCGCCTATCCTGGCGTTGGCCAGCTCCGAGCGGCGCATCCCGGTGGTAAATAGCAATGCAAGCATCGCCCTATCTCGCTTGTCCTTCAGGTCGGAGGTATCAATGCCAGGTAATCAGCTTGATGACCTCATCACGGGTATAGGCTCTGCCCTTCCCTACCCTCTCACGCCCTTCACGTCCCTCAAGAGGGCGTAGCGCCGATCATCAATCACCCCCTCAAAGTACGCGAACTTGATGAGCTGCCTCAAGGTGTTCAGTTTTCGATTGATCGTAGAAGGGGCCAGGCCTCGCTCCTTGAGGCGGGCGATCAGGTATTCCACATGCTCCCTCATTATCCGCTCGCAGGGAATGGGGGTAATGGGCACTCCGAAGATCTCCTCGATAGTGCGGAAGTCGCTCTCCATTGCCTGGCGGCTAGGCTCCGTGCGCTGGCTGGCCAGGGCCTTTTGGGGTATGAGGCTGGGCTCTCTCCTCCAGCTTGATCAGATGGGCGTCCATTTCCTCTCTCCTGATCTGGCTGTGAAAATTGTTGAGGAGTGGTAGGTGGTGTCCCGATTGCCGTGGAAAATGCAATGGTGTATCCTCCTATGGAGATAACCAAACCCCTTGAAGGGGAAGAAAAGGAGGACACACCATGCGAATTAAGCATACCAATAATCGCTCCGCAAAGCAAGAGGAGCCCTGTACCGGCAGGCTGCTCTTTGAGGAGGATCCCTTGACCGAGGCTATCCGTGGAGAGATCCGCCGAGTAGTGGAGACGATTCTGCGGGAGGAGCTGCAGATAGCCCTGGGAGCCAAAGCCTATGAGCGCATCGCCCAACGTTGCGGATATCGGAACGGCTCTGAGGAGCGCCAGCTGACCACCTCTCTGGGGAAGACCACCCTGGCCGTACCTCGGGGTCGGCTCTTTGGCTCCCAGGGGAAGAGTAGGGAGTGGCATAGCTCTCTCCTCCCTCGCTATGCTCGCCGGGCCAAAGCTGTGGACGACGCTATCTTGGGACTCTATCTGGGCGGGGTCAATACCCGACGGATCAAAGTGGCGCTGAAGCCTCTGCTGCGAGATGCTCCCCTCTCCAAGAGCACCATCAGCCGCCTGGTGTCCAGGCTCAAAGAGAGCTTTGAGCGATGGCAGAGCCGATCTCTGCAGGAAGAGCCTCTGGTTTACCTCTACCTGGATGCGGTAAGCGTCAAGGTACGGGTGGCCGGCAGGGTCTCCTCCCTGCCTGTGCTGGTGGCCTTGGGGGTGCGAGAGACGGGGGAGAAGGTGCTTTTGGAGCTGGCCCTGCGAGGTGGGGAGAGCAAAGAGGCCTGGCGAGGGGTGCTGGAGGGGTTGGTGAGCCGCGGCCTGCCTACTCCTCGGTTGATCATAGCTGATGGCCACCCGGGGTTGCGAGCCGCGATCGAGGAGCTGTGGTCTGGGATCGATGTCCAGCGGTGCACAGTCCATAAGTTGCGCAACCTGCTTGCCCATGCCCCTCGTCATGCTCATGATGCGGTTCGTGAAGATTTCCACGCCATCGTCTATGCTGACTCCC
>Ga0315314_1002274_pt1 | contig 16042 bp, 16 predicted proteins | sample TDP9_MG_FD_203631 | JGI IMG/M metagenome (GOLD analysis project Ga0315314, IMG submission 203631) | Freshwater sediment microbial communities from Lake Towuti, South Sulawesi, Indonesia - TDP9 | ecosystem: Environmental > Aquatic > Freshwater > Lake > Sediment | place: Indonesia: South Sulawesi...
GCTTAAACAGGCCAGGCATCTCGGCGATGTCATGGCCATAGAGTCTACGCTCTACCTCGAGGAAGGATACCCGGCCGCCGAATATCCCCTCCAGGAATGCTCTCTGTTCAGCACGAACCTTTCCCATAGAATCCTTTCCTCCTGCCCAGGCGATCTCAGATGGCCTGCTGTATAGTGAGATGGAACCAATCTTGCATGCGGAGCCTGAGTACTATACTACTATAACAAAATTAGATGAAGCGATTCTTTCTTTCGATTCAACTGGGCTAAGATGAAGCTGCCAGGCCCTGCGGTTACTCTTTCTATTGGCGATCCGTTTCCGGGAGGCCCTTGTCTCATAGGCCCCCAGAGGACAGTAAGCCTTAACTTTGGGTATTGTTGCGGCCTGAAGCCAGGCGTGGGGCCGAGTTTCCTTTTGACATGGGCCCTTCCATTTAGTAACATATGGTTTTTCTGGGAGGTCTAACCCCGGATGCCCATGGGATTTAGCCTGAAGGAATCGAAGACTCGATTATTGGCCTATGCCAATATGGGGATCGGCCTGGTGCTGATTTTTTGGATTCTGATGGTAGTCAGGGACCTGGTTTCTTTACCCCTCAAGCAACAAACGAGAGCATGGGAGCCCCGAAAGAGGATGGAAGGCGTGATCCCCAAGAGGATGTTTCAAGATTATGGGATCATCCTGGAGAAGAACCCCTTTGGCTTTCCCGGCGGACCACTCAAGATGATTTCCCCCTCCTCCCCCTCCCAGGAAAGAGCTGCTTCCCGAATCAATCTGAATCTGATTGGCACTGTCTCCGGATCTGGAAATTGGGGCTTTGCCATATTTTCAGATCAGAGTGGAAACCACGAAGTATTTGCGATCGGCGACTCGGTGTTTGGGATGGGAAGGCTGGATCAGGTGCATAAGGATAGGGCTGTGATCATGAAGGATGGGAGGCCAGCTGAAATTCCCCTCATCGACACCCTCTCTCTCAAGGGGCTGTTGAGTCCAGGTGCAAGTCCAAGTTCAGGTCCCCGCCATGCCGACCTCTCCACTTCGGTTCGGCCGGTGGGCAGCGAATCCTATATCCTGAATCAACAGATGCTACAGAGAGTGATAGAGAATCCCAATCAAATCATGACCCAGGCGCGCCTTTTGCCCTATGTGGTAGAGGGAAAAGTCCAGGGGTTTGTTTTGAGCGAGGTGAGGCCCGGGGGAATCTACGCGAGCCTGGGCCTTTTGGAGGGTGATGTATTGGTGAGGATTAACGAGAACGAGATCTCTACACCTGAATCAGCACTTCAGGCATTCCTTGCCCTGAAAGGAATAGATCTGGTTCAATTGGATGTGCTGAGAAACGGGGCTCCGGTGACGCTGACCTACCAAATTCGATAGGATGCGGGAAATCGTTTTGGCCAGCAAAGATTACAGCAAACCGCGAAGCTTCGGCTCGATCGCTCTTCCCATTGGCTCCTGCCTGGTATTCTTCGTCGCGGTTGCCCTTCAGATCTGGTGGTCCAGCCCCTGTTTCGCCCAAAAAAAGGGAACGGAGAAGGTCACCATTCACTTCGTGGATGTGGATCTGCCCGCGGTTACTAAGTTCATCAGCGAGATCACCGGCAAGAATTTCATCTTCGATGAGAGGGCAAGAGGAAGGATCTCCATCGTAGCCCCCTCCAAGCTGACGGTGGATGAGGCATTCAATCTCTTCACTTCGGTATTGGAGCTCAAGGGCTTCACAGTCCTCCCCGCGGGAGTGAATACCTATAAGATCATCCCTGCTGCCGAGGCGAAGCAGCGGGGAATCCTGCGAACCGCTGGCGACCGGGTTCCCGTCAACGAGACATATATTGCCAGGTTAATTCCCCTCAAGTTCATCCCCACCGATGAGGCCCTGAAGTTTCTTCAACCCTTGGTCGCGCGGGATGGCCATATCTCTGTGTTTGGCCCTGGGCAATTGCTTTTGGTCGTTGACTCGGGACTGAATATGGAAAAGATCCTCTCCCTCATCACATCCATCGACCTGCCCTCCGTCAGGGAGAAGCCGGAGCTGGTTCCGCTCAGGCATGCCAGTGCAGATGCAGTGGCCAAGATCCTAAGTGAGGGTCTGACAAGAGGGCGGGTCAGACCCATTCCGGGTCAGCCGCCCCTGGAAGAGGGAGCAGGGGCAATCGCTGAGCCCAGATTGAATGCGGTCATCCTCTTCGGAGAGAAGGGGATCAGGGAATCGATGAGGGGATTGATCGCCCTGATCGATACCCCCTCGCCGGAGGCTCAAGCCCGGATCAATGTCTATTTCCTGGAGCATGCCGATGCCACCGAGCTCTCCAAGGTGTTGGAAGGAATCATCAAGGGGATCCAGCCAGCTCGGGCGGCCGGACCCGGGGTACCGGGGGCCGTGGTTACCCCCTTTGAGGCCGCAGGTGGCATCACCATCACCCCGGACAAGGCGACGAATTCTCTGGTCATCGTGGCATCTCCCGCCGATTACCGGAGCCTCCTTCAGGTCTTGAAGCAGCTGGACCGGAGAAGGAATCAGGTCTTTGTGGAAGCGATGATCACAGAGGTCTCCATCGATAAGCTCCTGGAGCTGGGATCGAGGTGGCGCGGAGTCATTACCAAGGATGAGAAGCCCATCTTTATCGGGGGATTTGGTCGAGTTGATGCAGCCACCATTCAGTCCATTATCACCGGGCTGACCGGGCTGGCTGTGGGCGGGCTCGGCAATTACCTGACCATCCCCAAGGATCTTATTCCCGGAGCCACCGCCGACATCACATTTCCCGCCATTGCCGGCCTCTTCAGCCTCGATGAATTCAAGGGGGCCATTAACATCCTCTCCAATCCTCAGGTCTTGACCTCCGACAACAGGGAGGCAGAGATCATCGTGGGTGAAAATGTTCCCATTATCACCAAGAGAGAGGCGGACCCCTCCAGGCCGACTTCGGTGTTCAGCACGATCGAGAGGAAGGATGTGGGGATTACTTTGAGGATTACGCCCCAGATCACCGAGGGAGACTATGTCAAGCTCGACATCTATCAGGAGATCTCCGTGGTAAAGCAGGAGCCGGAGATCGTTCAGCTCAGCGTGGGTCCGACCACGATCAAACGCTCCACCAAGACCTCGGTCGCGGTGAAGGACCGGCAGACGGTGGTGATCGGGGGCCTCATGCAGGAGAGGGAGGAGGAGAACCTTCACAAAGTTCCCCTCCTGGCCGATATCCCCATCTTGGGCTGGCTTTTCAAATACAAGAGCACCTCCAAGAAGAAGACGAACTTATTGGTTTTCATCACCCCCCATATGGTCAGGGAGGCAGAACAACTGGCTCAACTTTCTGAGGGCAAAGTGGAGGAGTTTCCCTATGTGAAGAGGCTCTATGTGGAAGGGGAGCTCTTCCTGAAATTCAAGGAGGGAATCAGCCACGAAAAGGCAATGCTACTCATTTCTCAGCGGGGTGCCTCACTGAAGAAGTACATGAAATATGCCAGAGTCTATCGTATCAAGCTCAGAAGGGCGCAAACGGTGGAGGATGGCGTCAAGGAGTTCTCGGCGATGCCAGAAGTGGAATATGCCGAGCCCAATTTCCAGGTCAAGTTGGAAGGTTTGGCGGAGGAGGATTGAGCCAAGGGGAAACCTTGGGATTTGAGCTCATCCTGAGAGAATATGGATGCCATCGATGCCATTAAAGACGAAGATGTGGAACCCTCTCTGATCAAGGGGATTCCGCTCTCCTTTGCTAAAGGGAATCTGATCCTGCCCATGAGGGCGGAGAATGGGTATCTGTTGGCGGCAGTGGCAGATAGCAGAGGAATTCTGGCCCTGCGGGACCTCTCCCAACATCTGGGTCTGAAGCCCTTGCCGCTGTCTGCTCCTTTGCACTTGATCATGGAATCCATCAACCGATTTTACGGGCAGATGGGCTCCGCCGAGGAGGTGATGGGCAACATCACCGGCGAAGACCTCTCCTCTGTGGCTTCAGAGTTTGAGAGGCCAAGGGATATCCTGGAACTGGCGGAAGAGGCCCCCATCATCCGGCTCTTGAATGCCATTCTGCAGCAGGCGGTAAAGGAGCGGGCATCCGATATCCACATTGAGCCCTATGAAAAGGAGCTCGAGGTGAGAATGAGGGTGGATGGAATCCTGCATGGCGTATTATCTCCTCCCAAGATCATTCAGGATGCACTGATCAGCCGAGTGAAGATCATGGCCAACCTCGATATTGGCGAGAAGAGGCTGCCCCAGGATGGCCGCATCCGGCTTCTCATCGGAGGGAAGGACATCGACATCAGGGTGTCGATCGTGCCCAGCACGTATGGGGAGAGGGGGGTTTTGCGACTTCTTGATCGAAGGCAGGGACTGATCGGGCTGTGGGAGGTAGGTCTCGGCGAAGAGGATGGGAGGAGGATAGAAATCCTGTTGCAGAGGACCAACGGGATCCTCCTGGTTACGGGTCCAACGGGAAGTGGCAAGACCACCACCCTCTATGCGGCACTGAATCGAATTCATACCGAGGAAAGGAACATCATGACGGCGGAGGACCCCGTCGAATACCAGCTGAAGGGCATTGGGCAGATGCAGGTAAACCCGAAGATCGGTCTGACCTTTGCATCGGGCCTCCGGTCCATTCTGAGGCAGGATCCCGATGTGATCATGGTGGGCGAGATCAGGGATTTCGAGACGGCGGAGATTGCGATTCAGGCGTCCCTGACCGGCCACCTCGTTCTCTCCACCCTTCACACCAACGATGCTGCCTCTGCGATCACCAGGCTCATCGATATGGGGGTGGAGCCCTTTCTGGTGGCCTCCTCCTTGGTCGGTGTCCTTGCGCAGAGGCTGGTGAGGGTGATTTGTCCGGGCTGCAAGAGTCCGTATGAGCCAACTTCCGAGGAGGCCAAGTATGCCTCGGCGTCCCGCCTCTTCCGGGGGAAGGGATGTGATAAATGTAATGGCAAAGGGTACCTGGGAAGGACTGGGATCTTTGAGCTCCTGACCATCGATGATGAAATCAGACAGATGATTTCTCAGAGAACGGACTCACCCTCCATCAAGGGGATGGCCATCTCAAAAGGGATGAAGGTCTTGCGGGTGGATGGCTTCCAGAAGGCGAGGGAGGGCAAGACGACCGTTGAGGAAGTATTGAGGGTGACGCAGAGAGACGCCATCGAGATCTGAGCCCAAGAGCATTGGAAAGCGATCGGAAAGGCCATGCCCATATTCCAGTATAGGGGATATAGGAGAGACGGCTCCCAGGCAACGGGGACCCTGGAAGCGGAAGGGCTTCAAGATGCCATCCTGAGCATTAAGGAACTCGGCGTCTATCCCAAGGAAGTTCAGGAGTCCTTTCCGGGCCGGAAGCGGGAGCTTTTTCGGAGGCGCGACAAGGCCCTTCTTCCTCAGGTAACCAGGCAATTATCCACCTTGCTTTCCTCCGGTGTGCCCCTCATGGAGGGATTGAAATCGCTTGCGGAGGAGAATAAAGGATTCTGGAGGGAACTTCTGGTCAGCGTGAGGGAACGGGTAGCTGGCGGGGCAAGCCTTTCCCGGGCCATTGAGGACGAGCAAAGGGTATTCCCGGAGTACTATGCTCACATGATAGAAGCGGGAGAGCAGAGCGGCACACTGGATAAAGTGCTCCTGGGATTGGCAGACTTCTTGGAAAAGCAATCTGCCATTCGGGCCAAGATGGTCATGGCTATGATCTATCCCACCTTCATGGTCAGCGTGGGATTCTTGGTGATCTCTTTCCTGTTCACCTTCGTCATTCCCAAGATCGTGAAGATCTTCGAAGATACAAAGGCTGCCCTTCCCATCATCACCATCCTCCTCATCAAGATCAGCCATCTTTTTCTCAATTACTGGTGGGCCATCCTCATCCTCCTGGTAGCAATTGCTTTCGGGGCTCAAAGGCTTCGGGAGAGGCACAGAAATCTCCTGGATGCCCTGAAGCTGAGAAGTCCTGGGAAGATCATCCAGAATTTGTACCTCGCTCGCTTCACCAGGACCCTTTGCCTGCTCTTAAGGGGTGGGTTACCGATGCTGAAAGCCCTCGAGCTTTCCGGCAGATCCACGGGGAATACCGTTCTGGAAACGAGGATCATGGAAATAGCAAGAAAGGTGGCAGAGGGTGCAAGCCTCTCCGCATCCCTGGAGGATTTTCCTCCGGTTCTCCGTCAGCTGGTCGCCACCGGAGAGAAGGGTGGGAAGTTGGATGAGGTCTTGGCCAGGGCGGCCGATTCTTACGAAGAGGAATTCAGTCGGAGGATCCAGGGAGCTCTTTCGCTCTTGGAGCCCCTGATGATCTTGCTGATGGCGGGGATGGTCGGCTTTATTGTCTTAGCCGTCCTGTTGCCCATTTTCCAACTCAACCAGCTGGTGAAATGAGGAGGAGGCGGTTGCCTCGTTTTTGGACATGGGGCAGAAGGTGAGATCAGGAGAGGTGGGGGTATGAGTAAATATCTGCATTCGCCAGGAGTGGGAAGAATCATCGATGTTTTCCTCCCCAAGAGAAGGCAGGGGGGTTTCACCCTTCTTGAGGTCCTGGTGGTGGTCTTCATTCTGGCTCTCTTGGCGGCCATCGTCACTCCCAGGATCGTGGGCCGAACGGATGATGCGCGGATCGCGGAGGCGAAGGTGCAAATCAGGAATTTTGAGACCGGCCTGAAGCTATTCAAGCTGGACAATGGCTTCTATCCGAGCACCGAACAGGGGCTGGAGGCCCTGATCGAGAAGCCCACCACGGGCAGGATCCCCAATAACTATCGAGAAGGCGGTTACATGGAACAGCGGAAGATCCCCAAAGATCCATGGGGCGGTCCCTATATCTACCTTTCGCCGGGTCTGCGGGGGGACTTTGACATCATCTGCCATGGTGCCGATGGGCAGGAGGGCGGAGAGGGCAAAGATGCAGATATTGCGAACTGGAACTTGTAGGGGCAGCCTCATGCGAAGATGAGGGAGGAATGAAAGAGGGCGTCAAAGGGAGCCCCAGGGGGTGCCGAGGGCAGTTGGGTTTTACGCTGCTGGAGTTGGTGGTGGTCATCTTCATGGTCTCCCTATTGACAGCCATCATCTTTCCCTCCTTTTATCGTTGGGGGGATCGCGGCCTGGAGTACGATGCTCGGAGGATTGCCTCCGTCCTGAGGTATTTAAATGACAGGGCGATCTCCTCCAAGGAGACTTGTTCTTTGAAGGTGGACCTCCAAAAGGATATCATCTCATGGAAGAGTCCGGATGGGGAAAAGAGGGAGGGGTTTCCCAGCCTCGTTAGCATCACTTTACAGACAAGGGGCGAGGTGAAGGAAGGAGAGGTCATCCTTTTCTTCGGCCCTCTGGGGATTCAGGAGGCGATCGCAATTCGATTGAAAACCGGGGATAAGGGGATGAGAATCGCATTCCATCCGGTCAGCGGGAAAGCCAAGATTGTGTCCGACACAGAATAATGTTGATCAGGCCATAGCCACAGAGCTGGCATCATCCGTTGGATCAGCCAATCCGCAATTCACATAGCCCAAAGATGCAGAACGATTCGCGCCAGTCAGGTTTTACCCTCCTTGAAGTCATGGTAGCCGTCGCCATTGTGGGGGCTCTCCTGGTGACCCTGATATACACATTGAATTACCACCTCAGTGTTGCCGAGAGACAGGAATCTCTCACCGTAGCCTATCTGTTGGCAAGAGATAAGATGGAGGAAATGGAACAGAACCCAGCAGAGATGAAGGGCGAATTTGCCGAACCCTACTCGCACTATCACTACCTGACCGAGATCAAGACCTCCCTCTATCCGGACATGTCAGAGATCCATGTGATGGTCAGCAATGGAAGAGAAGGTGCCAAGATGGTTGGATTAATGAAAAGGAGGGAATGAGGTGACATTGATCGCAGCTTCAATTGCCTCCCGTCAAGTCCCCCATCCCGGGCCCCATTTCGATGGAGACGGAGTCTCCCCCACCTCCGAGAGCGGCTTCACCCTGCTTGAGCTCCTCCTGGCCTTCGCCCTCCTTTCTATCCTCCTGGGAGCCCTTTACAGCACCTTCTTCCTTTCTCATAAGGCAATGGAAGGGATGGATCAGACGCTGGTGAAGCTCCAGGAGGGCAGGATGGCACTGGATACCATCTGCAGGGAGATAGAGTCCGCCTATGACGGCAAGGCGGGGAAGAATTTCATCTTCAAGATTGAGGACCGAGATTTCTATGGCAAGCAGGCATCAAAGTTTGCCCTGGTTACCTTTTCCCCTCTCCTGCCAGGCACCTCCACAGTCTCCTATGATGTGGAAGAGATCGAGGGAAACCTGACTCTCCTCAAAAAGATCCATTCGACTCATGGATCGGAAGCCGAGGGGAAGGGAATTGAGGTGCTTGAGGGGATCCAAGCCTTCCTGGTGGAAGCCAGGGACGGAAGCGGATGGGTCAAGACCTGGGATGTCTCAGAGAGGAAAGGACTTCCCGATGAGGTGAGGATCACGATCACGGTCTCCCTGAAAGATAGGCGGCTCTCCTTTTTTGAGAGGGCAAGGCCTCAGATGGGAAGGCCAATCTGATTGGACATGAAAAAGGAAGACCCAGCGTGATTCATCTGAAGCTCCGACAGGGCCTGAGGCGGCCTCGATGGGAATTATTCAAAGACGCCATGGGCAATTCCCAGGGGTTGGCTCTGATCTTGACCCTTTGTGTGCTTGCGATCATCACCGCGATGGTGGTTGAGTTTTGTTATGGGGTTTACATCAGCACCCATTCCCTCTATAACTGGCAGACCTGCCAGAGACTTTCTTTGGTAGCAAAATCGGGTCTGAGGTTGGCTTCCACGATGATTTCTCAGAATTCGCAGCAGCGTGCTTATACCTATCCGGGCGTTACGGATGCCCTGCATGAGATTCCGTTCAAAGACCTCGAAGGCAGAGTCTCAATGAGGGTCAGAATCGAGGATGAAAATTCCAAGTTCAACATCGACTCCTTGGTCTATCCGAATGGGATCTTGAACGAAGTGGCCATTGACTCTCTGGTGAGGCTTCTGGAGGCTCTAAGCCTCAGTCCGAACATTGCAGACAGAATGGTGGACTGGATCGATCGGGATCAAGAGCCGAGATTGCCAGATTCTGAAAAGGGTTCCAAGAATCAGAACTTCGACAGCGCGGACGAGATCTTCTTGATCCCAGGGATAGACCGCTCAGCCGGTGAGAAGCTGCTCCCATATATTACCGTCTACGGGAATGGACTGATCAATATCAATGGGGCTGAGGTACCTGTGCTCATGTCTCTTTCCCCTTTGATCGACAAAGGAATGGCGGAGCGGATTGTTCAGTTTCGGGAGGTGAAACCTTTTGAGAGGGCCGAGGAGATCTTGAAGGTGGCCGGCTTCGAAGCGATGGGACAATCATTAATGGGCCGCCTGACCGTAAAGGGAGGTGCCTTTCGAGTGATCTGTACCGGGAGTGAGGGGGAAATCAGGAGGATCATAGAGAGCGTCCTGGAGATCTCTGGTAGCAATAAGTTGATGGTGAGGTATTGGAAGGAAATCTGATCCCCAGGATCCCCAGAGAGAAGGGGAGAATGAAAAGGTTGGCTTTCCCTGCCGTAGCTGCCTTCCTTTTCCCATTGGGCATCTGGTGGGTCGTGTTTTCGGAGGGGCTGCTTGTCCGTTTCTTTGAGAGTTCATTGGCCCCTTACGATCTTCATGCCGATTTCATCCACCTGAAGAAGGGGCCCTTTTACAATTTTGAGTCACACAGCCTATTGCTCAAGAGATCGGGCAAGCCCCTCTTCTCCATCGATCATTTTGCTGCGCGGATCCATCCCCTCCTCCTTTTTCTGATGAGGCCCACCCTTTCCTTTCATGGAGTGATCGGTGGGGGCGATATTGCTGGCAAGATGGGCCGGCCCTACGGAAGGGGAGCACAGGGTCAACTTCGTTTCGATCGTATCCCTCTGGATGCAATATCTTTCCTGGCGGACAGAGGCGTCGCCGGCAGCGGAGTTATTACGGGAGAGGGAAGGCTCGATGATTACCGGGGGGAGTTCACATTTTCGATCCAGGCTCTGCGCCTCAAGAGCGAATCTTTTTGGGGAGTCGTCATCCCCCTGGATTTGTTTGTCCGGGGTCGGGGCATCATTAGCATGGATGAAGAAAGAATCCGTATCGGCTCCTTATCCCTGGAAGGAGATAGGGTTTATGCCAGGGTGAAGGGGACGATAGCGAGAGAGACAACGGATTTGACGATAGAAATCATGCCGGATCCCCTCTTGGTGAGAGAGAGATCACAGAGCTTTTCCTTGATAGAGAATTTCAAGGTCTCTCCAGGCTATTATGTGATCCCGATTCAAGGCAAGTTCTCCCTTTAGCGCCCTAACCCTTGGCGGGGAGAAGCGATCAAAACGGGAAAGGGGAATGGTTGGGAAGGCAGGATTACTTTTTCCCAAACAAGGCGACCGTCATGGTCACATCTAAGAGTTCAGGGTTGTCGAAGGGCTTCTTGATGGTGGTCCTCTTCAGGAAGAGAATGGCCTTAGCCTCCCTGATTTGATAAAGAACATTGATCAGCTCATTCAGAGTGAGCTTCTCCATCTGAACCTCAGCCGTCTCTTCCACCACAGTATCGGAAACCCTCCGGCTCCCTATGATCTTCATCGATCTCATTTTCTGCCGGATGCCCAGGGAGAAAATGATGTCATCCATGGCCCGGGCGATCCCAGAGGAATCACTGAAGGAGAGTCTCCTTTCCATCTGATCGATCTGCCCTCTCAATAACAGATATTCCCGGCTGAGGTTATGAAACTCGATTTGCCTGGCTTGCAACGAACTGAGTTCCCTTTGGGAGGATTTCTGCAGGATCAGGGAGGGGATAATGAGGGTATAGAGGAAGAGGGCGGTCAGGAAGAGGTAGATCTTCCTCCTGGACTTCTGGTCACGGATCAAGCTGGGAAGACGGGAGTAAGCGTCGGCAGGCCTCACCTTTTTCTGCCCTTTGCCACCATCGTAAAGAGGAACCTTCCCGCCCCCGATGGCTTCATTTCTGAGATCGAGATCTCCTGAAGCGATCCTCCCAGATTCGTCTTCACCTTCTCGATCTCGTTCACGGAATTTGTCTCCCCCTTCATCGTGATGAGGGCCCTGTCCACGCTGACTTCGTGAAAGGTAACGCCCAGAACATTCTTTTCGGAGAGATCCATCAGCAGCTGAAGGAGGTCCACATCGATCAAGGCCTCCTTCTGATCTTGAAATCCCTTCATATGAGACTTCAAGAAGTAGAGTTCATCGGAGACGTTCTTTTCCTTGGGAAAAAGGATTGCGTACTGGGTCCTCATCTCCGCCCGGATAGAGGAACTCTCCTTTCTTGCACTAACCGTCTTTGCAACCAGATCTACATTGATGAGTAACCCCAGGAAGATGGAGAGAATCGCCGTAATCCGCAGAGCTCTTTCCGCTTTCTCCGCTTCCTTGATATAGGCCAAGGGACCGATCCTGAGGTTGATCGTGGGCGTGCTGAGCTCCTGTTTGGCAGCATGGATCCGATCTTCAGAATGGAAACCTACCCCCATAGGCTGCAAGAGGCGCAAGGCAAAATCTTCCACTCCAGATTGGATGAGGAGTCGTAGATCGAGGCAGGTGACCAGCCGCGGATCAATGCTCAAGGGGGCCAACCGATGCAAGATGCCTTTGAGGGTCTCCTGATTGGTATAGGCCACCAGGATATCGAAGTTGCCATTGGATGATCCCAAAACAATGGCATCGAAGACCACCCCCTCCACCCGATCCATGATCAGGCTATCCAACTCGAAGGGTATGATCTCCCTTAATTTTTCGGGCTCGGAAAAGGGGAGGTTCAGTATCCTGAAGTTCAATAATTTCAAGGGGAGGCTGAGATAGAATTCTCTGATACCGGCCAAGGAGGGAATGGAAGAGGGATAGGAGGGCTGTTGGGGCAATTCGATGGATTGCTCAAATTCGTATTTGCCCCCTGCTTTCTTGAAGATGTACACTTCCGAGGCTTCCGTGCCTCCCAGTACCTCAGGGGATGGCAGGGTTTCAAGGTGATTCCCACCCCCCTTGGAGCGAAGATCAATGAACCCGATCCGCCTCATCCGCGATCTTGTTGCCTCCTGGTCGGCTTATCTGCCCGGAATTGAATTGGATCCCCTGGAGTCGTCCATTCAAAAGGATTATACCCCAGGCGAGGGGGAATCGCAATTGCCAGATCTGAACGATCAGACGCCCCCTCATTCCCGATTTGCCCCAACCTGGGCAACCCCAGTCCAAAATCGACTGTCCGCTGCGATTGGATTATCGATTTGCCGGGCGTGAGGGGTGGCATAAAATCCGCCCGATTGCTTCTCAGGCTATCGGGAGCATGTCCAAGAAAGGCGCAGGGTTGGAAAAATCGGGGAAGATGTAGGTAGGCTGGTGCCGCCCCAGCTCCTCGACCGATGTGGTCCCCGAGGCCACCGCAACGGTCAGGGTACCCACCGCCTTGCCTGCCTCAATATCCAAGGGGGTGTCACCTATTACATAGGCAATGTAACTATCTGGTGACTGTGGGAGTAGCTTCTTCGCCCGTTCGATCCCCAGGGCCACAATGGCAGGTCGATGTTCGGTGTCGCTTCCGTAGGCCCCAAACCGGAAGTAGGAGAGGAGATCGGCCCTTTTCAGCTTCATTTCCGCTCCTCGCTCCAAGTTTCCCGTGGCGATCCCGAGAAGCACATCCTTCCGTTCGGATAGCCGCCTCAAGAGCTCCGGCACACCGGGGAGGACTCGAAATCCGGGAGAGGTGGCTACCTCTTCCCTGAGGAAGGTGAGATAGGTCTCCGCCATCTCATTCATCTCTTCCTCCGTGCATTCTCTCTGCTGAAGGTAAGAGAAGAGGCTTCTCAGGATGGCAGGATCGGTCATGCCACAGAAATCGCGCCCCTGGGTCGCCCCCTGGATCCCATAAAGGAGGGAACAGGCGCGGTCCATGGCCCGATTTCCCGCCCCTCCTGACAGCAGGAGGGTACCGTCGATGTCAAAGAGGAGGATATTCATATCATATTCCCTGATGTTCCATTTTCCGCACCGAGGGTCTATTGATCCCTGCTACTTTATGCTCAGGGCAGCGAGTGGGCCCCCTTCTTATAGCAATCCCTTCCGATCCGGTTAACGAAAAATGACGAAACAAAAGGAGGGTTAGTTCTATGCAGATTCCGGCTTCCCGTTGGTTTGAGGCCATCCAGAGGCGAAGATCGAGAAGGCGATATGATGGGAGGAGAGTGGAGCCGAAGCTCTTGGAAGTCTTGGCAGAAACCTGTGTGAGGTTCAAACCATTCCCCCATGCCCGGGCGGTCCTGGTGGAAGAATCCCCGGATGAGGTCTTCCGGGGCGCCATTGGCTCTTACGGCAAGGTCAAAGGAGCCTTGGCCTTCATTGCCTTCATCGGAGAGATGGGATCCCCCCATGTGCAGGAGGAGGTTGGCTATCTGGGGGAGGGCATCATTTTGGAGGCGACTGCACTGGATCTGGCCACCTGCTGGGTGGGTGGGTTCTTCCGCCCCCAAGCAGCCGCCTCCCTGGCGGGCGCCCAAGCGGGCGAAAGGGTCCTGGCCGTCACGCCGATTGGCTATGCATGGCCAGGTTGGTCGGTGGAAGAGAGGGTCATGGCGGGGTTTGGCCGTAATCACCATCGAAGGGCTTTGGCGGAAATCGTGGAGGGATGGGAGGAGAGCCGGTGGCCTGATTGGATGAGGACTGCCCTGGATGCGGCCAGATCAGCCCCCTCGGCTGTCAATCGTCAGCCGTGGCGTTTTCGATTGGAGAAAGAAAGCATCACCCTCTCGGTGGATAGCCCGAAGGATACCTTCCACATATCCAAGCGGCTCGATTGCGGGATCGCCATGTTGCATCTGGAGGTAGCGATCCGCCACCTGGGAAGGGATGGGAGGTGGGAATTCTTGGAGGCTCCCCAGGTGGCTCGATTCCAGATTGGGGAGGGAAGGGCTTAGGAGGGCCGGTTCATCACCTCTTCCACACCCTGGAGCGCCTCCTCGATATCCTGGAAGGAGACATCCAGGTGGGTAACGGCCCGAATGAGGGACTTTCCGGTGGGATGAACCATGATCCTTCTCTGCTTGAGCGCTGAGGCGATCTCCTGGGCAGACCGGCGGCTGGGAGAGATGTCGAAGTAAAGGATGTTGGTCTCCACCTCCTCGGGGCGGATGAGAATATTCTTGATGAGGGCCAGGCCCTGGGCCAGACGCTTGGCCTTGCGGTGATCCTCTTCCAGGCGCTCCAGGTGATGGTCGAGGGCATAGATTCCTGCGGCGGCCAGGATGCCCGCTTGCCTGGTTCCACCGCCCACCATCTTTCGGAATCGGTGCGCCCGCCTGAGAAACTCCTTGGAACCTACCACCAGGGAACCGACCGGGCAGCCCAGGGCCTTGGAGAGGCAGACGGAGATGGAATCGAAGGGCGCGGCATACTCTGCGGGTGAGATTTTTGCAGCCACGCAGGCATTCCAGAGGCGCGCTCCATCCATATGCATCAGGAGGCCTTTGCGGGTGGCCAAATCCTGCACTTGCCGGATAATGGATAGAGGGAACACTGTGCCACCTCCGCGGTTATGGGTATTTTCGATGACCACGAGACGGCTCACGGGGAAATGAACATCGTCGGCGCGGATGGCCGCCTCCACCTGAGCTGCATCGAAGATCCCTCGGTTTCCGGGGATGGCGAAAAACTGAACGCCAGAGAGCATGGCCCCCGCACCCGCTTCGAAGTTCATGGCGTGAGAGGTCGCCTCGATAATGACCTCATCCCCCGGCTGGGTGTGGGCCTTGATGGATAACTGGTTGGCCATGGTTCCTGAAGCCACAAAGAGGGCCGCTTCCTTGCCCAGGAGGCGAGCCACCTTCTCCTGGAGGGCATTCACCGTGGGGTCTTCTCCGAAGACATCATCCCCCACTTCGGCTTCCATCATGGCCTGACGCATGGCAAGGGTGGGCTTGGTTACCGTGTCGCTTCGCAGATCGATGGTTCTATCCATTGCACTTCATCCCGGTGAGTTTGATTGGTCCCCGAGAGGGGAAGATGGAAGGGAACACCCTTCTGATTAGCTGAACCGAAGAAAAATGTCAAGCTGCGAAGATCAGATCCAAATGCCCTCCCCGCCAAAGAAGCCTCTTGCAGGCCCGCGCGGTTTCCGCTATGATGAATCTGATTAGGCTTTGGGAGCGAATCGTGGGCCATTGAGAGGAGGCGAGGCCTGACCAGCGGAGGCCGGTCTCGCATCAGCGTGATTTCTCGCAGATCTGTAGGGGAGAGTTCCGGGAGAGATTTCTGGGGAAATAGTGGGCAAGGGTCCTTTGCGAGGAGGGAGAAGCCGTGATGATGATCAAGTTAGAAAAGATCCTCTATCCTACCGACTTTTCTGAGGCCTCGGAGAATGCTCAAAGGTATGCCATATCCTTTGCCAAGGCCTTCGGAGCGAGACTTTATCTGCTTTCGGTGAATCAGCCCTTCAATATGGCATTTCTCGATCCACTCATCGTGCATGACCTGGATACCAACCGAGAAGCTGCCGTGCGGGAGAACCTGGGTCGGCTGAGGGCGGAGATGGCCCAGCAGGGAATCGAAGTGGAAGCGGAGATGCGGCGCGGGTCAACCTCTTATGAGATCGTTTCCTTTGCCAAGGAGAAGGAGATTGACCTGATTATCATGGGAACCCATGGGTGGTCGGGATTGAATCATGTACTGATGGGAAGCACTGCCGAGGTGGTGGTGCGGAAGGCCCCCTGCCCCGTGCTGACCGTCCGGCCGGTGGTCCATGACTTTGTGGAGGTGTGAGGTCGCGGGGAGCCCGGGATGAAGATCACAGAAGTGAAGACTAAAGTCCTCTGTGTGCCTCTAAAAGAGCCCTGGAGGATTGCTACCGCAGTTATGTCCAGGATGTATGCCACCTTGGTCTTCGTGAAGGCCGATTCGGGCCTAGTGCTTACTTGCATAACTCAGCGTAATGAGTCTTGAGGCTTTTCGGGAATACGTCCCTTTTTCTCCATTCGAAGGGAGCGGCATTTTGATTATGGTTTTTCAGGAACCG
>Ga0315314_1002275_pt1 | contig 16042 bp, 12 predicted proteins | sample TDP9_MG_FD_203631 | JGI IMG/M metagenome (GOLD analysis project Ga0315314, IMG submission 203631) | Freshwater sediment microbial communities from Lake Towuti, South Sulawesi, Indonesia - TDP9 | ecosystem: Environmental > Aquatic > Freshwater > Lake > Sediment | place: Indonesia: South Sulawesi...
TCTGTTCATTCCCAGAAGTTTAGCCGCTTTTCTTCCATCTCCGGTAAACCTCCTCAGGACCAGAACCATAAGCGCCAATTCGAAGTTCTTATTCGCCTCCTTGAGATGGACTCCTTTCCTCAACATCTCCTCTATAACATTTTTTATGAGGATTTCTACATCCAAAGGCAAAATCTTAAATCCATAGCTCCCGCTCATTCTCTATCTCCCCTGGTAGCTATATACTATTTATCCATTGCACGAGGTGAATTTTCTCTATCTGTCACCAAAACCTTATTTCAATTCAGCGGCAATTTTATGGTAAAGGCTGTTCCCTTTCCCACCTTGCTTGCCACATTGATATGCCCGTTATGCTCTTTGATTATTCTACGGCTAATGGATAATCCCAACCCCGACCCTCCATTCTTCGTAGTGAAGAAAGGATTAAATAGATTGCTTAAATTTTCTTCAGAAATTCCACAACCCGTGTCTTCAAATTTTACAGCAACAAAGTCTGAAATATCGCCGTCCACAGACTCTTGCTCGATACTTGTAATAATTCTCAGGTTTCCGCCCTCGGGCATAGCCTGGATAGCATTCAGAACTATGTTCATAAATACCTGCTTTAATTGTTCGCCATCTGCCATAATCTGTGGGACATCTTTGCCATACAGTTTGACAACTCCTATATTGGATTTGGACAACTCCATATTCATTAAACTCAGTATACTGTCAATAATTTCTTCTACATTAAGGAAATGGAATTCTGGTTGAGAGAAACGTCCAAAATCTAAAAGTTGATTCAAAATATATTCCATTCTTTCCAGTTCCTCGGGAACAATAGTCTGGAATTTATCTAAAAAGTCTCGACTATTAAATTTCCGGGGCGCTAACTGAGTGAATGTCTTGATAGAAACCAAGGGATTTCTAATCTCATGAGCTATACTGGAGGCAAGTGTTCCCAAGGCGGCTAACTTATCGGCCTGGTGCAAACTCTTTTCCATCTCCCTCATCTCTTCGTATAGCTTAGCATTTTCAATAGCTATAGCTGCCTGATTGGCTACAGTGGAAAGTAATTCCAGGTCTTCGGAAGTAAACATATCCCCGGACATCTTATTATCCAAAGTGAAAATGGCAATTAGCCTGCCCTTCACCATCAATGGAATACATAGCATCGCTCCCATTTCTTCCAATTTATCCAATGTCTCGTAAAATTCTTTTTCTTCACTGTCCGTTTTGGAAAATTCTTTTCTGCCAGGAAAGATTTCAATCTCTTCTATGCTAAATATTCTTTTCTCTCTTTCTAACCATTTGACAAGGTAACTGTTTCGTTTAAATGAGATTTTATCAAAGACCTCTTTTCTTAAGCCTTTTCCAAACTTAATCTTGAATTCTTCTAACTCTTTATCCCACAACATAAGGCAACCCTTATCTATGTGCATAATTTCGGTTACTTTATTAACAATCAGGTTGAGTAACCTATCCAACGAGAGAATGGAAGTTACAGCTCGGCTAAAGTCCTTGAGAGTCTTATGATAATCATACCTATCCTTGAAGAACAACTTATCAACCATCGTTTGAATTCTATTCCTTAATGGCTGAAAGCTGAGTGCAATAATCATAGCTGCCAGACCATTTACCAAGAGCGAGCCCTGAGCAAATCGTGTAATGCCAAAAACACCATAGAAGACTCCCACAATTATGGCGTAGATGGCGGTTATGGAAACAGTCAGTGCTGCATAAACAACACTTTTCTTGATAACAACTTCAATATCCATCAACCGATGCTTCACAATCGCATAAGCAACAATGCTCGTAAAGACCATATTATTTGTATTCCCAATAGGATAAATCTTTATCCTGAACGATGGAAGAAAATTGGTTGAACCAACCAGCACAGTCAATAAGGCCGCTACAAGAAAATATGCTATCTGATTCCGCTTAATTCCGGAGGTCGTCTCTTTATATTTTCGAAACGCAAGGAATAGACCATCCCCTATAAAAAGAATAAAATTTACCATATAAAGCTCAAATATTAGCCCTGCGCGGGGGAAATATTGGTTACTAACCTTAAAAAACTCACTTACAAAAAAGCCTGACAAATTGAGAATGGAAAAGACCAGAGCGGACCCATAAGAAGCGTAAAGTATCTGCTTTTCAAATTTACCCCTATATTCTATAAAAGCCAATATAAGTCGAAGAGCACCTGGAGGAATTAGCATAAGCCCGATACCAAATATTTTTGCCCAATACCAGGCGAAATTTTCATCAGGAGCAATAATTAAGCCCAGAATGTTAATATTCCAGACTGTCAGAATGAGACACAGTAAGAGAAATGTTCTGTATAAATCGTTCTTCTTATTCCTGGTATAGACAAAAATACCCAGTCCGAGATTACCCAAAGCACTAATTATTACTGGAAGAGTACTGAGACTCATCCTTCCCTCCTAAAGAAAAGAGCCTAAGAGTGCCTGAGAAGTATCCAAGCTACAATGCTCGTAAAAGTTATACCGCCCAAGTGCCCGATGGGATAAATTATTACTCCGAAAGATACCAGAAAGTTTGTCATCCCAATGCCAACAGCCAAAAGCAGAGCGATTAAGAGAAATCTAAGTTGAGTCCGTTTTAAATTCTGGTCACTTTTTCGGTATTCAATAAATATCCTTGACATACCATAGCCTACAACAAGCGTAAAAAATAAGATGTATAGGTTATATATTTTTGTTGGCCGGGGGAAATATTGAGAAATAACGTAAAAATAGTCTTTTACGAGAAATCCTGTCCAGAAAACGATAACAAAAGCAAGTCCAACTAAGTAGCTCCCGTAAACAAGCCATTTTACTCTTTGGCTGTTATCTCCGGTGAAGGTCCTTACAAAGTGGAGAAAAACCGGGGGAATCAACATCAGACCCAAGCCGAATACCCTTGCCCAGTACTCTGCAAATAGTGGATCGGGAGCAATATACAACCCAAATTCATGAATATTCCAGAGACCTATTACAACACAAAGCAACATAAAGACTTTATTTAGCTCACTTTTTTTTCTCAAAAAGACGAGAACACCAAGGATAGGATTGGTTATACCGCCTAAAAGAGGAGGAATAGAATGAAGGTTCATCTTTTAACTTCCGAGACCTTTTGAAGAATCCCTTCTCTAAAATCTTCAGGGTAAGTGGCTTCAGGGAAGAGACCTTACTACATCGTTGAGACTGAGATTTATTATTATGGGAGAGATTCTATCCTGCAATCGCACATTGTTCTTGTTCCATAAATTCCAGACTCCCCTTAGCCTTTTAAAAATCGCTTCATAATAGTTCACTTGTTGCATAGCCCAATTATATCCATTCTGTAAAGCCTCTTGAGACATCAATTTCGGTCTAAAGCAGACATGTCTCCCATTGTATTTCCGCCAATGATTATATAATAATCGGCCTTCCCTGTCAAACATTTGGAATAACCTCGTTCCAGGGAGAGGTGTAAGAACGCTCAAATTGGGTAACGCTAAGTTGGTACATTTGATAAAATTCACCGTCTTTTCAAAGACAGTCTCGTCGTCAAAGTCGTAGCCAAACATAAAAGAACCTTGAATTTCAATCCCCGAGGATTGTATCTTTATAATATCTTCTGCATATTCTTCTACTTTATAGGACCTGTCTTTTCCCATCTGTCTTAGATTGGCACCAAGCAGAGACTCAAACCCAATTATTACCTTCCTACAACCACTCTCTGCAAGAAGGGAAAGCAATTCATCATCAATTTCATGAATCATACTCCTTAAAAGAGCACTTGCCTTTTGGTTGGAACCAGGATTTCTTCCTTATAGGAAGCAATGCAGGAACATTCTTCCGATAATCCTCATATTCTTCTCCAAACTTTCTTATAAGCTCTTTCTCTTCCAGATGTAACCTCATAAGATTTAATGGAACATAAATAAGCACTACCCCTATTAGAGTATAATAGGCATTAGCGATCAGGGCTACCCCGAGATATTCCATTAGATTACTCAAATAGGCTGGATGCCTGAGATAGCGGTAAGGTCCGTCTTTTATCAATTTGTGTGATTCTCTTATCTCAATATGTACGCTCCAGTACTCACCAAGGGTGGAGATAGCCCACCACTTCAGCCAGATACGGACAGCTACTATTCCTATACCTATTCCACTTATCCATAAATTAATCTTTCTGGGAATCAAAAAATATTCGGCTACGCTCCCAAATATAAGTAAGGGATAAGTTACAGAAAAACTAATCCATGTCCATTTTGCCAACTCTACTCCTTTTACCTTTCTGGAGTTTGGCAAGTATGACTCAATCAGTCGCTGAACCACAATCGCCCCGATGATAAATAGAAATATAGTATTAGACAAGATAGCCAGGCCCTTCTAAAATTTCTCGATTTACCTTACCTACTAATTCCTCTATATTCCTATAATCCCCGCTGGAAAGATATTTCCTCTCTTTATCCCTCAAATCTTTCGGCGACATCCTCGCATATCCGGCTATTAAAGCCGTCTCGCTTGTAACCTGGGTTAATATTCCATTTTTCTCTAACAAGCGAATGAAGTTCCCGGTCTCTTTCGTAATTTCTTTAAATGGCTTGCTGTTGAGCCTGTACTCAGAAGAAGGCTCCCATAGGCTATGTGGGTAGAATGATTTTATTTTATACAGCATTGCCTCTCTTAGAAAACTTTTGCGGTCTGGTATATCGAAGCCGTATTTCTGGCTATTCTTGTACCAATCTGTACCCAACATCAGAGCCGGAAACCAGACCACAACCGAATCCGGTCTCAGCATCAATAATAAATCAAAACTTTCCTGCTTTGTCTCCTCGGTTTCGTGAGGAGCAGGAATAATCACACTTCCCACCACATATAACCCCGCTTCCTTACAAGCTTTTATCGTTCTTGTTATCTGTTCAATTCTTATTCCTTTATTCATACTCTCATCAAGTATTCTCTGGCTGCCTGATTCTATACCAAAAAATAAGGAATAGCAACCTGACTTTTTCAATAGTTCAAAATCCACATCCAAGCCATCCCTTATATGTCCAAAAGTAGTGTAAGTAACTTTCAATTCTCTGTTCAATATTTCATTTGCAATTCCTTTCTTTAGAGAAGGTGGAGGATTCGAACCAGCAAACTTAAATGCTGTAAAGCCGTATTTTCTATTCATTTCTTCCATTTGCTCCACTAATCCTTCCGGCGTCCTCTCCCTCCATCTATTCCCGCTCTTGATAGGGTGGATGCAGTAACTGCAATGGTTGGGGCAGCCTCTGCTTTCATCAATAAATGCCATCTTTATCTTCTGGTTACCTTTCATCCCTAAATATACATTTTCATCATAAACCGGCGAGGAAAGAGAGTCCAGGTTCTCTATTCTTCTTATGGGCGTGGTGATGATTCTGCCATTATTTTTATAGATTAAGTTGGGTATATCTTCCAGTTTCCTTTTACCTGAGACATAATCTGCCAGCATGGTTATAGTCTCTTCCCCCTCTCCATAAACAAGTGCATCGAACAGACCACATGCATCAAATATATTTTCCATAAAAGAGTCAACGTGGGGACCTCCGGCAAATATGGGAAGTTTGGGGTTATCCTGTTTAAGCCTCTCAGCGATACTTACTGACCCTTCAAACCCATCGCCTGACCACAACTTGAATCCTACAAAGTCTGCCTTATATGCTTTAGCATATTCGCTGATTTCCCGGGCAATCTGCCGCACTTTTTTCTTCTGTAGCTCATTTATCCGACTATCGAGTTCCCGGAAGGCATTCAGGTCGGTCTTTTGAGGTGAGAGACCCATCTCAAGAGAAGCAATAATCTTTCTGGTCAAATAGCTTAACTCATCACTATATTCATGTGGAAATAGTCTTTCTATTGTGTTTACGGTGGCGTAATCCAGTATCGTAGTTTGGTGACCCTTCTCGAGCAGTGAGCCCGCCAGATTAGCTAATCCGTTGTCTAAAGCTAAACCGCGTATTACCGCAGGATAGCCAGAATAGTTTATCAAAAGACTTCGAGTCAAAGGCTATGAGTCCCCCTTTAGATTTAAAATCACCAATCAAAACTGGAAACTACTAATTTTTCCATAATCTTTATAGCCTTCCAGAAAACCTCTATGAAATTGCTGACCGGTTATTTCGGGAACAACAGATTTTCTTCCCTGGCAATTTTTATCTGGAGCGTAGCATCTCCAATATAGATTAGCTAAACATTCATGGAATATCTTTATTGGCAGTTTTGTGGGTAAGACCGAATGGCAAAAATCGAATAGTTCATAATTCCAGTTGGTCAATTCGGTACATCTTTTCTCGAAGAGTTCGGTACCTGGAAATGGTGTTAATATAGTAAACACAGGATGGGTAAGATTTAGCCTCTCCACATAGTCCCCCAGAGCAAGGAAATCCGAGACTGCATAACTGGGGTCTATTAAGAAGTATGCTGCAATTTCTACTCCATTGGCATGCAAAATACGAATTGCTTCCTCATTATTCTGGATACTATTTTGCTTTCTGTGCTCCCGCAATTCCTCGTCCCTGAAGGACTCAAAGCCAATGAGGACAAGCTCCAAGCCTATTTCCCGCCACTTCTCAATTATTTCGGGGTGTTTCACTACCGTGTCTGATCGGGCATAAAGTTTATATTTTTTCTTAATCCCTCTCTCTTTTATTGCCTGATACATCATTACAGCTCTTTCCACATCATGCAAGGTATTATCGTCAAGCACATCAACATACTCTTCCTCTATACCAGCCAACTCATCCGCAACACGCCCGGGGTCTCGGACCCTGTACTTACCCCTGGCAACTTTCCACATAGCACAAAAATTGCATCTATAAGGGCAACCGCGAGAGGTGTAAACAGATGCCATAGGCTGCCATGTCCCCCTGAAGTAACGATGACGATACTTTTTGGTTAAATGCCTATCTGGAAATGGCGCTACATCCAAATCTGCAATTGTCTCGCGAGCCGGAGTAAAAACCAATCTCCCATTTTGTGGTAGTGCCAGACCTTTAACCTTCTTGAAGTCGTCTTTAGCCTCATATGCGTCTATTAGTTCGGGAAAGGTAACTTCGCCCTCTCCAACAACAATAGCATCAATGAATTCTCTATTAAAGTCTTGAGGCATCAGGGTTGCATGGTGTCCACCAACAACTGTTAGAATACGTTGATTATGCGTCTTGACCTTTTTAAGGGTAGCCAATGCTGCGTAAACACCAGCGGTATAACTTGTGGTAGCCACAATATCGGGCTGAAATCCGTCAAGTTCCCTTTCCAGGCCGTCGTCCAATCTCATATCAAGAATTCTAACGTCATGATTCGTAGCACAAGCTGCTATTATTTCTAAAGCTAAAGGCTCGTTGAGCACGAGCCTTCCCGCTGTAAAATCGATTGGACTGATAGGTGGTTGTATTAATAATACTCGCATTTTTTGGTAACCTCAGGTAACCTAATATCTTTTCAGAATCACGGAGATGTTATTACCTCCCTGGCCAAACGAGTTAACCATGGCTACTCGCACTTCCTGCGCACGGGCTTGATTGGGAACGTAATCGAGGTCGCAGTCAGGATCGGGTTCCTCATAGTTTATTGTCGGTGGCAAGCAGTTATTCTCAATCGCCAGAGCGGTAGTAATAAACTGGATACTCCCTGTGGCAGCCAGCGGTTGACCTATCATCGACTTTATAGAACTTACAGGCACCTTATAAGCATAGTTCCCAAACGCAGCTTTAATAGCTATTGTTTCCCTCTTATCCGCTACCAGAGAAGAACTACCATGAGCATTAATGTAATCTATATCTTCTGATGTAAGGCCTGCGTGCTCCAGGGCAATTCTCATAGTCCTGGCTACCTCTTTCCCCGTAGGTTCCATCTTGTGCATACTGTATCTATCATTGGTTATCCCGTAACCAGCCACCTCTCCATAAATCTTTGCTCCCCTTTCCAGAGCGTGTTCCATCTTCTCCAGGATTACTGCTCCAGCCCCTTCTGAAAGAACATAACCATCCCTGGATTTCTCAAAAGGACGGCTTGCCTTTCTCGGGTTTCCATTACGCCTGCTCAGAACTTGTGCGGCGCAAAAAGAATCGAAAGTAACCGGAAAGAGAGGAGCCTCTGCACCAACAGCAATCATTACATCTGCCCTGCCATTACATATAGTATCAAAAGCATACCCGATACCATTGAGCCCGGCCGAACAGGCTGTAGAAATAGTTATGTTTGGTCCAGCCAATTCTAACTCAACGGCAATTGCGCCCACACCAGCATTAGGATTCATAGCCATAGCAGAATAGGAACTCACCTCGTTGGCACCTTTCTTATGGAAAATCTCACACTGTTCTTCTGCTATCTGCAGACCACCTACAGCGGTTCCCAAGGCTACGCCCACTCTGTACTTGTCTTCCTTGGACAGTTCCAGCTGAGCATCCTCTATAGCCATCCTGGAAGAAGCCAGAGCAAATTGGGCAAATCTACCCATAAACTTGGCCTTGTTCTTACCAACATAGTTTGCTGGATCGAACCCATTAACCTCACCTGCTATCTGCGTTGAGTACCGAGAAACGTCGAATTTAGTAATTCGGGTAATGCCAGATTTTCCCGCTTTTATAGAAGCCCAATAATTGGCTTTGCCAATTCCATTGGGAGCTATAACCCCCAAACCCGTGACCACTACCCGCTGTCTCATCTTTTATCCTGTAGCGTCTAAGAGAGTTTTCTATCTGTTTCAGCTTGTTTTCTTTTAATCCTTCGAGCCTTCCTCTATACCAACAATTCTCATGGGGCCAGCTTTTCTAAACTTAGAGGTGCAAATATTATGCCAACTTCCCAAAAAATAAAAAAGTCATCCAGGATTCCTGGATGACTTTAAAAAATAGCGATTTTACGCCTCTATCCTATTCAGAAGTTTTTAAGAACTTATTCCTTTGTCCCTCCCGGTCACCAATTTTTTGGGCAAAACCACGAGAGAGAGTATCCCTAAGAAGCAATCAATTACTAAAATACTTATGATTCTATTGCACCATAATTTCTTGTGTAATTTGCATAAGATGTTGTGCATTACAATCATAACATCAAATCGCAATTTCCCTGTGTTATGTAACTTTTAAAAGTGAACGTCCGGGAACGTAACAAGTGTATGTAAGGCAGTAAGGTAATGAGGGAGCAGTTTTTCTTTCTTTTTGCTCCTTTTTCTTTCTTTGTTAATATTGTGGATATGTGGATATCAGCGATAGCCAGTAAAGTGATATTGCCATGTCTTTTGATTATCTTTAGAGGCCATAAGCTTTTTGCCGGGAACTATAGCGACTGTGATTTTTCTGCACTGCTGCACAAATTGAATTTGTGCCTACAAGGAACAAATAGAGAATTATGTAGGCACGATTTCAAATCGTGCAATGTAGCCCTTTGTGGCCGTCCCGATTTATCGGGACGGGGACAAGCCTTTGGGCGACCATCCCGATTTATCGTGATAAATTTCGGTCGCCCCTACGCGACCAAAACCATTATGGGCACAAAGCCTTCTGCTACAAAATATTTCATTAGTGTCCGTTTTCTTGTTCCCGATGTACACTTTTTGCGTTCCCGAAGGTACACTTTCTAAGTTACGCATCAAAATCGCAATTTCCCTGTTGACTGATTCCGCGAAAATAGATATAATCCTGAAAGGCTGAAATCAGTAGGTCAAAAGTCCTGAGCACTCTGCCATGTTCAGATAGGTCTTTTGGCTATGCTATTAAAAAGGCCTTAGGGTTTCCCGAAAACAGGTCAGACCAAGCGATGGGCAGCTTATGAAAACAAAAGACACTTCTTTTGATAAAAGAAAATCCCAGCGGGTTCCGAGCATCTTTCCTGTCGAAATAGAAATCAAGGACTCACCAGCCCTGCCGGGTGAGGCTATTAATCTCAGCGAGGAGGGCTTGTGTCTGTTACTGGAAAGCTCCCTGCCGGATTCCCCGTCCTTCAAGATGCGAATTGACCTTCCTCCCTGCTATTCTCCCAACCCCATAGATGCACAGGGCGTTGAAGTAGAAATAAATGTTGTATGGAAAAAAACCTTTGCCAAAGGCAGGCAATTCCGATACAGAATAAGCTTCTCTGAATGCGAGGCTAACAGACCTTCATTGTCAATATTGAAAGGAATTCTGTCCGATGAGGCGGAAAAGCTTTTCAAGCCTTCTGCTGTCTTGGCTGAGCGGCCTGAAATTTCCTTTGTCCGCATAGCGCATTCCTGCAACATGTATGCCGTTGACCTTACTGTTGGATGCGAACATGGCTGCTTGTACTGTCATTTTTCGAGGCTTAATGAAGAAGAGTCGTGCAGGAAATATCCTTTCGTTAAGGATTTTCCCGTTCCCGTTGACATCGGACCGATGTATAAACAAGATATTTCTCCGTTATCACCCATATACCTAAGTCCTTCCAGCGACCCTTTTGCGCCTAAAGCTAGGGACCTCACTCATGAACTACTGGAGTACCTGCTACCCAAAGGGATCGTGTTCAACATTTTCACGAAGGATATAATCCCAGACAAGACAATAAAGCTGCTGAAGAAATATTCTTCTTCCATTGAGGGATTGGTCGTGGGCATAACAAGCCTGGATGAAAAGAGAAATGAGCTTCTTGAGCCGGACTGTCCGTCCGCAGAGGAAAGGCTTGGTAGCGTGCCCAGGATGCTTAAAATAGGCTGCCGGACTGGTGTCAGAATGGACCCAATTTTTCCGCTAATTGACGACACGGATGAAGCACTCAATTCCACAATAAACGCGATAGCCAGGACAGGCATGAAAGACATAACCGGAACGTATGTGTTCAGTTTCGGAAGATTTCTTAAGCGATTGAGGAAAGAACCCTTCCTGCAAAAATCCATGGAACTCTTAAATGAGAAATGCTACATAGCGGGAGGGGTGGCTCTTTCCATACCTTTAGAAATGAAAAAAAGAATGTATAGGAAAATGAATGAAATTTGTAAATCTTATGGAATCATATTCAATACGTGCGGTTGCAAAGAGGTGCGCCTCAAGGATACTGGGTTTTCTTTAATATGCAGAAATCCTGACTTTGTTAAGCCTGCCTTTCAAAAAGGAACAGCAAAATGAACCATTATGCCGCCGCAGGATTATTAACGTTCTGTGTGAGTCTGGTAATAGCATTCATCGTCTAGTTCAGAAGCCCGAAAAGAGCAGTAAACAAGTTCTTTGCCCTTTTTTCAATTACGGTAGCCCTCTATGGTTTTGGATTTTTCAAACAGGCAGTAGCTTCAACCAGTGCCCATGAGATGCTTGCCATTAGGATTAATCTTTTCGGCACTATCTTTGTACCTATATTCTTTCTGCGCTCAATCTACTGTTTATTGGAAAAAAAGCTCTCTTTTAAATCGCTAGCTCTTATCTACGGGACCGGGATTTTATTTGAGGTAGTCAATTTTTCCACTGACTGGTTTGCTAAAGACCCCATTCCAAGGCTTGGTTTTAGTTACCTCTTTCAGGCGGGTTTTCTTTACCCTGCTATGGCTTTTGGTTTTGTGCTTTGCATAGCTTTCTGTCTGGTGAATCTGTTTAAGGGATACAGGCGTTCTTCCGGCCTCAGGCGCAATCAATTAAAGTATCTTTTCTGGGCCGCCTTGATTGGCTTTTCAGGAGGCTCCGCAGGATTTGCCCTCGGATACGACGTTAACCTCTATCCATTTAACCCGTTTGGGGCTTACTTTGTTTTTGTAGGAAATATATTATTGGCTTACGCAATAGTCACGTATCGTTTAATGGACATCACCTTCGCTGTAAGAGACACCACTATTCGAGTGACTTCTTCGTTGATTCCCGCCGCCATTTTCGTAGCCATAGGAACGGCTTTCTTCTCTCTTCCGACTATGATAGCCATGATTGTCCTCACTGCAATTACTTCGCCTCTTCTTTACGGACCTTTAAGAAGGCTGCTCATACCAGTTATCCTGGGAGGCAAATACGGATACCAGCAGAAGCTCCGCCGGATTAGCGACAAGTGGTTTTCCATCTTCAGCCTTGATAGACTGTCGGAGGCTCTGGTGAAAGATGTTGCCAGTACCATAGGCATGAAGTATTGCAATTTCATGATTTACGACGAAGAAGGTAAATCGTATTTCATCAAGGCAAATGCAGGCTTCAAGGAAGGAGAGAAAATAGAAGAGTTTTTCTTTAAGGAAGAAGGTCCTTTGGTGTCGTATCTCAAGAAACAGAAGACCATTGCAATCAAGGAGGTGCTAAAAATACAGCCTCCTTCCCCTGAACGCGACCCCATTGTCAAGGAAATGGATAAGGTAAAAGCTGCCGTCAGCGTTCCGCTTTACATAGACGACGAGTTAAAAGGAATATTGAATCTCGGCGACAAGGTTTCGGGAGAAATGTACAACAGGCAAGACCTTGAAATACTCTCACAGATAGCCAGGGATGCGGAAGTAATGTTTCGCTACTCTTTCTTCAATTATGAGCAGTCACTTCTGGTTTACAGATACAGCCATGACTTATGCACTCCTCTTGACCCTGTCCAGACTTACTTGTATTTGATGCAGCAGGGAAAACTGAACGAAGAGGAGAAACAGAAATACCTTGAGATTGTCAGAAAAAACGTTGACTTCGTTGCCCAGGGACTAAGTGATATGTATCAATTGAGTCAGATGGCATACGACCACATAAGAAAGAAATTCGTCTTTGGCCATTTTAACATAACCGAAATGACAAATCGAATAGTGGGAGACTTTACTTCGGAGGCGAAAAAGAAAGACATATACCTCAGGTTTAGCAGAAAAAAACAAATTCCGTTAGCTTATGGCCACGAGCAGAGCATAGAGCGCCTGGTTAGAAACCTGATTCAGAACGGGATAAAGTTCACCCACAAAGGGGGTGTTGAAATTAGTTTATCTTCCGAAAAGGAAGACATTAGAATAAAGGTGAGTGACACAGGACCGGGAATACCAAAGAAAGATTTGTCTAAAATATTCAATCCCTTCTTTAAAACGAAAGGCAGAGACCAGATAGCGGAAGGCTCCGGCCTTGGATTGACCATTGTTAGGGAGATAGTCGCTCTCCATGGAGGAGAGATAAACGTGGAAAGTGAAGTGGGCAAGGGCACGACGTTTGCAGTTTTACTGCCCGCTTTAAAGAGAAAAAAATCTGATTGAAGATACGAGGAGGTAGCCGATGGCAGCACACATCCTCATAATAGACGACGAGAGACAAACCATCCAATCAACGCAGCTTCTATTGGAGAAGAACGGATACGAAGTGTCCAGTATTGATGACCCTGTGATGGTTTCTCAAATCTTTGTAAAACTGGTCTCGGAAGAAATGAAACCGATTGATTTGATTATACTGGACCTTGACATGCCCGGGATAACAGGAGGAAAGCTATTTAAAGACCTTAGAGATTGGTGCTTTGCGAGGGAAGTGCCTGTGGTGGTTTACACAGCGGCTCACACCAGAGGGAAGAAAGAGCTCATAAGGGATGCTTACTCACAGGGGTTGTTTGCAGTAGTTCCCAAAGCCTGCCCGGATTATCTCTTGATGAGGATAAAGCAGGCTTTAGGGTCGAAAAAGGGATTCCTCCAGCTTGAATTATCGGTAGAGAAGTCGCAATTAGAGGAAAAATATTTAGTTGAAAAATGCTCTCCTGACGACCCTGATTATCTGAGATACATGGAACTTTGCTTCCTGGAGCAGGGCAAGATAGAGCAGGCGTCCGCATATAAGGAGACGAGGCTGCGGCTGGAGAGAGGAAAATAGAAAAAAATTATCCAAAAACCTTAAAACTGTTCACCCGAAACATTTAGGGTGAACATTATACAAGGAGAAAATTATGTAAAGGAAAGGTATTTCAATCCATAAAAGGACATATCCGCGGGTCAAGGCTGCTTTTCCAGCACAACTTAGACTTAAGAATGTGGCTCCAACCATCCCCTCGACTTTACGGGGAAAGACTACCAATTTGAGCGAGGGGGGCTTATCTATTGTCTTAGAAAATCCCATACGACTTTCTTCATTGGTTGCTCTCCGTATTAACCATTCTTTAGCCGCGGTAGAAGCAGAAGCCCAAGTAGCATGGATTAAACCCGTAACCGATAATGGGAAATTTCATTGTGGCGTTCGTTTCCTAAAGATAGGGCAACGGAACCTCTTTAGCTTAGGAGAAATCATGAAAGAAGCATCGACAATTGTCACGGCGAGCTATCTTCCAAAAAAGGTGGTAACGAATCAGGATATCATTGATGCTGGCCTCAAGACAACACCGATAGTTATAGAGCGTGGTCTCGGGGCTAAGGAACGGCGGGCTGCAGCGCCAGATGAAACTGGAGCAGATATGATGGCAAAAGTAGCTAAAAAAATCCTGGAGAAAGCCGAATGCCTTCCCCAAGAACTTGACTATATTATTTGCAGCACGGATGTCGGCGATTCTGTTGAGCCTGATACAGCAACTGCAGTTCAAGCCAAGATTGGTGCTTCCTGCCCTGCTTTCGGGGTTTCAATGTCCTGCACAGGCTGGCTTGCTGCGATTGATATAGCCCTGCGTCTGCTTGATGCAGGTAAGAAGAGGATCTTGGTGCTGGCGAGCTCGTTAGTGGGCTCACGGGTCTTCTATCATAATCTCATGCACCGAGCGATTTTTGGTGATGGAGCAGGTGGTATTCTCCTTGAATCGCATCATCGGAATCAATTTCTAGGAACTATTCTTTGGACCGATGGGAAGCACTATTCAAAAATCTATATTCCCCATCCCTGGTCTGTAATTCCGAAGGATATCCCTGAAGAATATAAGGGTTCATTCTATATGTCGCCCGACCAGAAGAAATTCTTCACCATCATGGATTCTTACCTTGTGCCCTATACTACGCGTCTTTTAAACGAAGCCGGAGTCAAATTGGAAGACATTGACTTATTTTTCCTTCACTATCCCAGCAAGCCTTTGTTCGACTATTCCTTGAAGCTCTTAAAGGTTCCTCGAGAGAAAACTTTTAGTCGGTTTGAATGTTATGGTAATCTTGCTGCTGCTGAAGTCCCTGTCTTTCTTGACGAAGCCATTAACGCTGGACGGCTGAAAAAGGGGGATCTTCTTCTTATCGTCACTTATGGGGCAGGGTTTACTGGGGGAGGGTTGGTATTGAGATATTAGGTCTGGAGAGCTTATGAATCCTTACGCCATTTCACCGCTTCTTTGTGCAGTTTTAGCTTTGCTACTCGGTAGTTTTGTCCTTTCGAAAAATCCTAAATCACCTATGAATCGGTCATTTGCTTTACTTTGTTTTGAGACCTTTTGGTGGCAGGCTTGCTGGTTTGCTATATATTATGCCGGAACAGATGCGCAGAACGACTTGATTGTAAAGGTCGGTTATTCGTTGATTCTCTTTATTCCTTTTACATATTATCATTTTGTAATTCAATTTCTTGATCTCAAAAGAGAGATGGTATGGGTTCGGCGATTCTATCTTATTGGTATTTTCTGGCTAATTATTCTCTGGGCAACTAAGGTATTTATTGCTGGGCATAATGAATTTAACTGGGGAAGCTACGGGAGAGCTGGTCCCCTTCATCCCCTCTATTTAGTCTTCGTGGCCACAGTGGCTTGGCGAGGTTTGACTTTCCTTAGAGCCTCAATGGTTGACCCTGAGCGTTCGGCACTTGCCCGAAATCAGAATAAATTCGTTTTCTTGGCAGTTTGCCTCTATTGTTTTGCACTTGTTGAATACCTCATTAATTACGGTGTTGCATTTTACCCCATTGGTGTATTCTTTATCTTGGGCTCATTCCTATTAATCACTTATGGCATTATTACTCTCCACCTTATGGACATTACTTTTGCAATAAGGGACACTACACTTAGATTGGTATCTTCTTTGATTCCTGCCTTTGTCTTTCTGACCATAGGAATAGTCTTCTTCTCTCTTCCAATTATGGTTGTCGTTGTTATCTTGACTGCAATTACTTCGCCTCTTCTTTACGGACCTTTAAGAAGGCTGCTCATACCAGTTATCCTGGGAGGCAAATACGGATACCAGCAGAAGCTCCGCCGGATTAGCGACAAGTGGTTTTCCATCT
>Ga0315314_1002276_pt1 | contig 16041 bp, 16 predicted proteins | sample TDP9_MG_FD_203631 | JGI IMG/M metagenome (GOLD analysis project Ga0315314, IMG submission 203631) | Freshwater sediment microbial communities from Lake Towuti, South Sulawesi, Indonesia - TDP9 | ecosystem: Environmental > Aquatic > Freshwater > Lake > Sediment | place: Indonesia: South Sulawesi...
AGTCTTAGGACCTTCATCCCAATCCATACCCAGCCACTGGAGTCCGTGAATGATTTGTCCGACTGCCTCATCTGTAGAGCGCACCTCATCAGTATCTTCAATCCGGAGAATAAATTTACCGCGTTTCTGCCGGGCATAGAGCCAGTTAAATAGAGCAGTGCGGGCTCCACCTAAATGGAGATAACCTGTCGGTGAAGGCGCAAATCGTACCCGAACAGACATTGAGCCTCCAAAATTATCTGGACTCCTTGCGAATCGCGTAGGGGCGACCTTTATGGTCGCCCGAACCTCCCTTTCGGGAGGGCTCCAGAGTCTTTCGTGCCTAATAAATTACTTTGTTCAGGGGATACTCTATTATTCCCTCAGCACCCGCGCGCTTCAGTTCTGGAAGAATCTTCTTTGCCATTTCCTCTTTCAGGATTACCTCGAGGGCTGCCCAGCCCGGAATGGTTAAACGGGAAACTGTTGGCTTTTTGAGCGCGGGCAGAATCTCCATAAGTTTAGGAATGTCCTTCTCTCTCACATTCATCTTTAATCCCACCATACCCTCTGCTGCCAGAGCTCCTTGCAAGAGAATAGCGATATTCTCAATCTTATTCCTCTTCCAAGGATTCTGATAGGACCTCTTATTGGCAATGAGACGCGTTGTCGATTCCATAACCGTATCTATAGTCCTTAAATAATTTGCCTGCAGAGAAGAGCCGGTCTCGGTCAATTCCACAATAGCGTCAGCTAAAGTCCCTGCCTTTGCCTCGGTTGCCCCCCAGGAAAATTCCACCTCTGCCTTTACTCTCTTATTCTTCAAATAATCTTTAACTATATTAACCACCTCACTGGCTATCTTCTTTCCCTCCAGGTCTTTCACGGATTTGACCCGTGAATTGTTGGAAACAGCCAGGACCCACTTCACTGGACGGTAACCAGACTTGGAATATACCAACTCGGACACTTCTTTTACTTTTGCCTTGCTCTCTCTAATCCAGTCATAGCCAGTGAGCCCTGCATCGAAAATACCATCCTCAACATATCTGGCTATCTCCTGGGCTCTTACCAGCATAACTTCCAATTCCGGGTCGTCGCAAGAAGGGAAATACGACCTCTCTCCTACATAAATACGTATGCCAGCTTTACGGAAAAGTTCCATAGTTGGCACCTGAAGGCTCCCTTTCGGTAAACCCAGTTTTAATTTTGGCATCAATCCCTCCCTTAAAAACTACCTTTTTGGGCGACCGCAAGGGTCGCCCCTACATTAACATTTGAAAGATAGTTTGTTCATCATAAATCTCTCTTCTCCATTACGATGGCATCTTCTCCGGTATACGCATAGTAACCTTTCCTGATTCCTGCCTTTTTGAAACCCCATTTCTCGTACAACCTCTGTCCAATCTTATTGGAGGTTCGAACTTCCAGGGTCGCCATTTTGGCTCCCAAATTTTTTGCCTTCTCCAGAAGGAATCCGAGTAGCTTACTCCCTATGCCCCGACTCCTGTAGTCTGGATGTACGGCAAGATTGGTTATGTGTGCTTCATCTTTAACCATCCAGAAGCCACCGTAAGCGACCATAATTCCCTTTGTCTTTTCCTGAGAATCTTTTCTCATTACGTAAAAGTGGGAGAACGGTAGTACCAGCTCATGATAGAACATCGCCACTGTCCACGGTTCAGGGAAAGATAGACTTTCTATCTTCACCACCTCCTCCAAATCACTGTAATCCAATGGGAGTATGGTAAATTTCAAATCTTCCATAATTTTTTCTTCTCTTCCCATTTCAGTTCAGCCTCCGGTCTCCTTATATATAGAGGAAAGACTTCATCATACTTCATCCCTTCCCCTGAAACAAGTTTCTCCAAACCCAGCTCGGCAACTCGGGCTGCCGAAGCATAACGCTTCTCCTTCTCAACAATTTTTGCTTTCTTCTTTAGAAAATCTCTAATTAGATTTTCGTAGATGTCCACTGCGTCACCGAGAAAGAGTATGATTTCCCCTTCGTCTTTCAATCTTTCCAACCAGTTCTCTATCCCAATTAGTTGATGGGGAGTCAATCTCTTTCTACCCTGATATAGCGCAGTGTAGATTTCCCGGCGCAGAGCGTCAACCATCGGGCAAACGACCTCTCCAGTTGTCCCCGCGCCAAAGGCTAAGCCATCGAGACTCGGAATTCCCACTAGCGGAACGTTCAAACTCTGAGCGAGCCCTCTGGCTGTGGAAACCCCAACGCGAATTCCAGTAAATGAACCTGGCCCAATGCTCACCGCAATTCCATCTATATCCTTGATAGATACGCCATTCCTTTTCAATATTTCATCAAGGAGTGGAATCACCCTCTCGGAATGAGAAAGTCCCGGCTGGAGTGAAATCTCATCACTTATCTTCCCTCCATCTGTCAAGGCTACGCTCGAGGTCTTAGCAGCTGATGTTTCTATTCCCAGAATTACCATTTAGATTGATTTCCCTGCCAATCAGATTGGTTATCCTTATCTCGCGATTATTCTCAGAAATTATCTTTAATTCTATTTCGATTCTCTGTTCAGGCCAAAGTGGCCTTATCTTCTCAGCCCATTCAATAATTGTTACTCCCTGGTTATAGAAGTATTCTCTATAACCCAGCTCTTCTACTTCGGATAATTTATCGAGACGAAAGAGGTCGAAATGGTAGACTGGAATCCGTCCTTTATATTCATTAATCAGCTTGAAGGAGGCGCTAACTACAGAGTCTCGAACTCCCAACCCCTGGGCAATGCCCTGGGTAATGGTCGTCTTCCCCGAGCCGAGCTCACCAACAAGGCAGACTACATCCCCGGGCAAAAGGCCTTTGCCAATTGCTCTACCAATCTTTCTTGTCTCCTCCTCACTCCTCGTAACCTTTACGAAATTTCTATTCTTCATTTAGAAAAACCCTGACCATTAATGCCATTTCAATACAGCCGCCCCTGAACGTAATCCCAACAGTTCTTCTTTTATAGGATGGCTTTCAATGTACTTAGCCTTTTCGTTCCAATCTTCCTCATTGCGAATTATGTGGTCATAAAATCCTCTCTGCCAAAATGAACTTGAAAATGACGCGTAGGGGTGGGGCTTGTCCCCACCCTTCTTAATTCTTGAAAATGACGCGTAGGGGTGGGGCTTGTCCCCACCCTTCCTCATCCGATGATAAACCAAAGATTTGAAAGTTCCGACTATCTGACCGAGAGGAGCGGACAGATTATCCAATAATTCTAATACCATATGAATGTGATTGCTTGATACAACCCCACAATCTAAAATAATTCCGAACCGTTTCACCAAATGCTGCATCTGTTTTAAAATTTCCTGTCGTATCTTCTTTGTACTAAAAATATGTTGATTATTTTTACAGCAAATTGTGACAAAACAGGCGCCGCGCTGAGAATAATCATAATCTTTCAGTCGAAGGCTGCTATGCCTTTGCTTGAGAATCGGGCGACCGCAAGGGTCGCCCCTACGCGACACTATTCGTTTTGAAGTGCTCGTATCCTCGACCTTTCGGTTTAACTTCTCTATCTTCCTTATCCAGATACCTTACTCTCCATTTTGTCGGCACAATTTCGCCAACCATTGTACCGTGGGGAATTTCTCTCAATGCTCTATCAGCCTTTTCCCTCGGAACTGTAAACACCAGTTCATAGTCCTCTCCGCCGTATAGAGCATAAGTCAAAATCCTCAAAGCACCTTCTTGTCCTGAAAGAGAAGCAAGATATTTTAGATAAGGTGAAATGGGAATCTTCTCCAGCCAGATTTTAGCGCCAACCTTGCTCGCCTGACAGATGAACCTTATTGATAGGTCCAATCCATCGCTGCTATCAATCATAGCTGTTGCCAGTCTGTTTCCAGAGATAATTTCTGCCTCCTTCACTCTCGGCTGTGGAAGGAGATGTTTCTCTCTAAGCATCTTCTTACACTTCTGAACATAATCGGATTTTGCCTTAATTTTCCATCTCTCCTTAATTATTTCTAACCCGGCAGCTGAATCTCCAAAATTTCCTGTAACCAGAATCCTGTCTCCTACTTTAGCTCCCGAACGACATATCACTCTACCTCTTGCCACTTCTCCAAGCAAACTTAGAGTAATTACAGCATTCCTCGGTGAAGAAACTGTATCACCACCAACTATCATAACTCCAAATTCCCTTCCGCATTTCAGCATACCTTCGTATAGACCATCCACATCTTTGGTCAAATTGTCTTTACTGACTGCTAAAGAAATCAGAGCATACTTTGGCTTTCCGCCCATAGCAATGATGTCGCTAATCGAGGAGACCATTGCCTTATAACCTACCTGCTCAAAATCGACATCCTCACTATCAAAATGGACACTCTCTACCATTGTGTCGGTGGTAGCCACCAGAAGCTTATTGCCATAAGGCTCAATAACTGCTGCATCATCACCGATGCCAACAATAATCTTTTTAATCTGAGAAGTGGTGTAGTGTTCTCCCACCTTCTTCTTTATTCGTTCTATTAATTCAAACTCGCCAATTCTGGATATCTTCATCGAATGTAAACAAAAAAGGGGCTCCCTAATAGGAGCCCCCCTGTTTTATGTCTCAATTATTCCTTCTTCCGTTCAGAAGCCTTTGCTGCTGCCTCTTCTTTCTTAGCTACAATTTTATCCTTTATGCTGCTAACACCAGCAATTATAGCAACCAATCCGCCTCCCACTAACATAAGCGGAAGAACTCCTTTCACAACCACCCACAATTCAAACCAGAGTTTCCCTCCGAAAAACCAGATTAAGCCAATAGCTGCAGCTACTAATCCGCCAATAATACTGCCCATTCCGTTCACCTCCTCCTAAAAATGGTTGCCTCTTATGGCAACTTTCAATTCTCCAATACCTCTCTTATCGCCGCTGGTATCTTCTCCGCTATATCGGAGGCGATAAGGCCCATCTCTCCCTTCTCACGCCTGGCCAAATCTCCTGCCAGACTATGCAGGTAGACTCCAGCGATTGCAGCAGAAAGCAAGCTATCTTTCTTTTCAGTCTCCGTTAACCAAAGTTGACCCAAAAGCCCACCAATCATCCCTGACAGAACGTCACCACTACCGCCGCTAGCCATTCCCGGATTGCCGAGGGGATTAATGAACGCATCTTCTCCTCCTGCAATTACTGTCTGGTACCCTTTCAAAACACATATCAGATTATTCTCCTTAGAAAATTGGAAAGCATATCTTATCCTTTCTCTCTGTATTTCCTCTGCTTTCTTTCCCAGCAATCTCCCCAATTCTCCTGGGTGAGGAGTGATAATAATTTCAGCTCTTGCCTTAGCCAAGCTTACCTCACCAACTAACAAATTTATTCCGTCGGCATCCACGATACAGGGCAAATCTCCTTCATGAAGTATCTTCTTCACCAGCTTTCCAGTATCTCTATTTGTCGACAGCCCGGGCCCAACAACAATAACGTCCACTTTCCTCCTTTCTATGAAATCTAAGATTTCACCTACTCCTTTTGAACTCAAACTCTTTTCCTCAGTTTGGGGTAGAGGAAGTGTCATCGCTTCGGTAATCTTAATTTCCATAATGGTATTCAGGCTTTCAGGAATTCCTAAGGTTACCAATCCGGCTCCTACCCTTAATGCTCCCTGGCAGGTCAGAGTTGCCGCTCCTGTCATACCAGGGGAGCCAGCCAAAATTAGAACGTGTCCAAAATCTTTCTTATGGGCATCCTTGCTCCTTTTGGGTAATATCTTCCTGATTTCAGAGGAGGTAATCATATTCCATCGGGAAGGTATGTCTTCCTGTTCTATGCCGATATCGACGACCCTGATATTTCCCACAAATCTGTAACCTGGATAGAGGAAGAGCCCCCTCTTTGGATAAGCGAAAGTAATGGTCAAATCGGAAGCTACACAGCTACCCTTCACTTCTCCCGTATCACCATTTACTCCTGAAGGGATGTCGCAGGCAACCACGAACTTCTTTGAACTATTAACGGCTTCAATTGTATCTTTTGTTATACCCTCTATGACGCCTGAAAACCCTGTACCAAAAATAGCATCAACTATTATATCGCTCCCGGAAATCTCTTCTCTTATCCTCTCAGTAGAAAGGTCCTTGAGGCCGATGGTGTCTATCTCCGCTTTCCTTGCCCGGGTCAGATTGGTCTTTGTATCCTCTTTCATTTCCTCCTCTTCTGCAAGGAGAGCCACTATAACCCGAACCCCCAACTCCCTCAACTTCCTCGCCACTACCAGCCCATCTCCTCCGTTATTTCCTCCTCCCACAAAAACAATAAACTTTTTCCTGGCTATCTCGGGAATTTCTTCCTTGAGAACCGAAACCAGGCCAGTTCCAGCCCGCTCCATTAATTCGATTCCAGGAGTACCTCTGGAAATCGCCCTCTTATCCATCTCTTTCATCTGTTCCGAAGAGACTATCTTCATATCAATGTTTTGCTACAGAAATTTGTAGGGGCTCAATTTATTGAGCCCGTTCCCCAGGGTTCGATGAATCGAACCCCTACAGTTTCCCTCCTTTCCCCTCATCTTTTCTTCCTCTCCCCTCGGGGGAGAGGGTCGGGGCGAGGGGTTTCCTCTCCCCAAGTGAGAGGGTTGGGGTGAGGGCACTACTTGACCACTATTGCCTGGGCAACTGCATAGTCACGGGAGTGGGTTAGGCTAACCAGAATTTTAGGAGTGTCCAGTCTCTTACCCTTTAGATAGACCTGCGGCTGACCGTTCGACCTGTTTCTTATCTCTATATTTTTTAAACCAACGCCCCCCTTACCTAAAGCTTTCCAAACAGCCTCCTTAGCAGCAAAGCGAACTGCATAGTGGTGGTACTTTTTCCTCTTCTTCTCACAATACCTGACTTCGTTCTCAGTAAATATTCGATTCTTCAGCCGATTATCTTTTTCCATTAACTTCTTTATTCTACTAATTTCAACTATGTCTATTCCTGTCCCGGAAATTGGCATTTCTTTTTTCCTTCTAAACAGAGTAACTCGCTCTTACACCAAATTCTTTGGAGGCCTCCCGAAAGGGAGGTTCGGGCGACCATCCCGATACATCGGGATAAATTTCGGTCGCCCCTACGCGATTCGCAAGGGCTCCAAACACGTTCAGAGTGCGAAATGAAAGTTTCGCTCAGTCTCAATATCCAACGATTCAAATTTTAGTTTATAATACAAAATAGTTTCAGGAAAATCAAGGACAAATTTCATAAAGGTAGATTCACTGATTAATAGCCGAAAAGACTACTCCACGGTGACACTTTTGGCAAGGTTTCGAGGCTGGTCCACATCGCAACCCCTGAGGGCAGCAATGTGGTAAGCTAAGAGCTGGAGCGAGACCACATTTACGATAGGAGATAGTATCTCAATCGTTTCGGGCAAATAAAGGACATGGTTAGCTTTCTTCTTAATCTCCTTATTGTTTCTATTAGCCAGGGCAATTATTATCCCGTCACGTGCTTTCGCTTCTTCTATATTTGCCAGGACTTTTTCATAGACTTTGCTATTTGTGGCGATAGCTAAAACGGGCATATTCTCATCGATTAGAGCAATCGGACCGTGCTTCATCTCGCCAGCAGGATAGCCCTCTGCGTGAATATAAGAAATCTCTTTCAATTTCAGTGCACCTTCCAGAGCGATCGGATAGTTTATATGTCGGCCCAAAAAAAGAAAATCTATCCTCTTAAAATAATCCTGTGCACAGGCTATAATCTCCTGTTGATTCTCCAGAACCTCTTCCACCTGGTGAGGAATGTGAAGGAGATGCATCAATATGTTCTTCGCTTCTTCCCTCCCCAGAGTTCCTCTCACTCTCCCGAAATATATTGCCAATAGGCATAGAGCAGTAAGTTGGGCAGTAAACGCCTTACTGGAAGCCACACCAATTTCCGGGCCAGCCCTGGTATAGACTACCCCATCTGCTTCTCGAGTGGCTGTGGAGCCAACTACATTACATATAGCTAAGGTCTTGCCACCCTTCTGTTTTGCCTCCCTCAGCCCCGCCAGCGTGTCGGCAGTCTCTCCTGACTGGGAAATCAAAAGAACGAGAGTCTTGTCATCTATGATAGGGTTTCTATAGCGAAATTCGGAACCGATGTCAACCTCACAGGAAAGCTTCACCAATTCCTCAAAGACGAATTCGCCATATAGCCCGGCATGATATGAGGTGCCACAGGCGACAATATGGACTTTCTCAATATTCCTGATATCTTCCTTCGAGAGTCCCAATTCCTCCAAATAGACCTCGCCCTTATCTGGCGCCATCCTTCCCCGAAATGTGTCCTCGATAGCCCTCGGCTGTTCATGAATCTCCTTCAGCATAAAATGCTTATAGCCGCCCTTTTCAGCCATCATCGGGTCCCAGCTTATCTGAAATACCCTCTTTTCTATTCTTTTGCCCGACTTGTCGTAGACCTCCACTCCGCTGGCAGTCAATTGAGCCGTCTCGCCATCATCAAGATAGATTACCTTCCTCGTATGTGCCAGTATCGCCGGCACATCGGAAGCAATAAAAAATTCTCTCTTCCCCAGTCCAATAACCAGGGGACTATCTTTCCGTGCACAGACAATTCTCTCAGGGTCATCAACAGAGATAACTCCCAAAGCATACGAACCCTCCACTTCCTTGAGAGCCCTCTGGAGCGCGGGAAGAAGATTCTTCTTCCCTCTCGATTTCATAAAATACTTTTCTACAAGATGAGCTAAAACTTCAGTATCCGTTTCAGATTTAAATTTATGCCCCTCCTTTATCAACCTCTTCTTCAATGTGAGATAGTTCTCAATAATTCCATTGTGCACTACAACCAATCTATCCTGGCAATCGGTATGGGGATGCGCATTCTCTTCGGATGGTCTACCATGCGTAGCCCACCTCGTATGACCCAGGGCTATATTTCCCCTGGTGGGCTTCTCCTTCAACACATTTTCCAGATTACAAATCTTCCCCACGCATCTTCTCAGTTCTAGCCTGCCATCTTCAATTACACCAATCCCTGCCGAGTCGTACCCTCGATATTCGAGTCTCTTTAATCCGTCAATTAGAATTGGAACAACATCTCTATTCCCAACATAGCCCACAATTCCACACATAAGCCACCCCTATCGCTTAGGATCTCCAAAAGTCTGTCATTGCGAGCCCGAAGGGCGTGGCAATCGCTACAATAAAATAGGATTCCTTCGCATTCGCTCGGAATGACACTGCGTGTCAGATTGCTTCACTTCGTTCGCAATGACATTTCTGTGTAATCTTCTTTTTAATCAGTGTAATCGATTATGGCACTTTTGTGAGGCCCTATTCACTTACTAATCTCTTCATCTCCCTTACAGCCTGAGCCAGGCCAACGAAGACAGAACGGGAAATAATAGAGTGCCCAATATTCAAATCTTCTACCCCAGGAATTTTTGCCACAGGTCTTACATTCTCGTAATTCAGTCCATGACCGGCATTTAGCCGTAGCCCCAGCTCCACCGCCAGCTTACCAACCTCTTTCAATTTTTCAAGTTCTTTTAGCCTGCTTTTTTTACTTTTTGCTTCCGCGTAAGCCCCTGTATGGAGTTCCACGCAGTTGGCACCAACTTCCTTTGCTGCTATAACCTGTCTGGGCTCAGGGTCAATAAAAAGACTCACTAAAATCCCTTTCTTCCTGAGCCTCTTAGCCACCCCGGCCAACCTTCCCCTCTGGCCCCAAACATCCAGGCCCCCCTCTGTCGTTAGCTCTCTTCTCTTTTCAGGAACTATACAGACTTCATCCGGAACAGCTCTTAAAGCAAACTCCACCATCTGGCGGGTGGCAGCCATCTCCAGATTCAATTTTGTCTTGACTAATTTCCTCAAAGAATAGACATCTTTATCCTGAATATGCCTCCTGTCTTCCCTTAAGTGGACAGTAATTCCATCCGCTCCTGCCTCCTCACAAACCTTCGCAGCTTGTATAACGTCAGGATAAGAGGTGAATCTCGCCTGCCGGAGAGTCGCCACATGGTCAATATTCACTCCCAAATTTGCCATCCAATCCTCCATCCAACATGGTGAGAGTCTAATCTGTGTAATCTCCTTACAAATCTGTGTAATCAAGTAATCACTTTATTCCTGTTCATCCGTTATCTTCTTTACATCTTCCTCACTCAAAATGCCACGCTCTTTTAAAGCAATCATAAATGCATCTACTGCTTCAGCATCAAATTGCGTCCCCTTGCATCTCAACAATTCCTTTGCCGCTTCTAAAGGAGATACTGCTTTCCTATAAGGACGGTCAGAAATCATAGCGTCATAAGCATCGGCAACAGCCATAATTCTTGCCCCACTCGGAATCTCTTTACCTTTTAACCCATCCGGGTAGCCAGTCCCATCCCACCTTTCATGATGGTGACGGGCTACCAGAGCGTACTCCTTAAACTCCTCCACAGTTTCCAAAATATGAGCCCCCTTCACCGGGTGTAATTTAACCTGCACCCATTCCTCGCTCGTAAGCTTGCCTGGTTTATTCAAGATTCCATCAAGAAGTGCGATTTTGCCAAGGTCATGCAAAAGACCACCATTCTGGATAACCTTCGCCGTCTCATCATTCCAGCCCGGCTTTCCTCTCAGTTTCTCGCCTATCCAGGTAGCATATTTAGTAACCGACTCGGAGTGTCCATGAGTATAAGGGTCCCTCGCTTCCAAAGCCTTGGCAAGAGCATAGAGAGCCTGCACAGCAGTCTGCGCCAGTTTCCCATACGCTTTCTCCAATTCCTCAGCTTTTTTCTCTAACTCCTTATAAAGAAGTTCCTTCTCCTGTGCCTCCTTCCGCAAATCCTCAAATAACTGTTGATGCACCTTACCCAATGCCACCTTCTGCATATACTCAAACGAAAAAGGCTTAATCACATAATCACTCGCTCCCAGCCTGTTAGCCTCTTCAATCTTCTGCTTTTCATGAACAGCAGTAACCATAATCACTTTAATCGTACTATCCATCTTTTTCATGCGAGCCAGAACATCTATGCCAGACATGCCCGGCAACCCTATGTCTAAGAAAACCAGGTGCGGCCGCGAATTCTTTATCAACTCTAAGGCGTCCTCTCCATTGGAAGCAGTATAAACCTCGTAATTCTGCCTTTCAAAGAAATCCCTCAAAAATTCACGCATATTAATCTCATCTTCCACCACCAATAATTTTATCAACCCTTCCCCTCCTCATCCACGGGTTCGATGAATCGAACCCCTACATTAACTATGTAGGGGCTCAATTTATTGAGCCCGTGAGCAAATTTGTAGGGGCTCAATTTATTGAGCCCGTTTTTAGTTATTCTCGTAGTTCCTCTACCCGCAAAGCACCAGCCTTGCTGGCCTTTTTGCACGGTTAAAACCTTGCCTACAATGAAATAAATCTGCAATTTTGTAGGCACGATTTCAAATCGTGCAGATGGCTTAGCGTCAAGAAATTCCTCATACGACAAACAAACTATCCAAACCTTACTAATTCCCAGAGTTGAAAGATAGTTTGTGAGAAGCATTTGGAATTTTAGCCAAAAAAACGAGGACGACAATCGGGCGACCATAAAGGTCGCCCCTACGCGACTTTCCAGCAAATCATTGTCTGACGAGCGAAGCGAGGAGTTTTGATTTGCGCTTTGCAGAGTCCGAAGTTTTTTGGCGTCAAGAAATTCCTTACGCGACGAACAAACTATCTTTCAACTCCCCCCTCCTTTCCACACCGGAAGACGGATACTAAAAGTCGTCCCCTTCCCCACCTCACTTTCTACATCAATAGTCCCGTTATGCTTCTTAATCATATTATAGACCACAGACAATCCCACACCAGTCCCCTGCAACTTAGTGGTGAAAAGAAAATCGAAAATCTTACGGAGATTCTCTCGAGGAATACCACACCCCGTATCCGACACTTTTATCTCCACCATTTCAGCCTCGTTACCCAGCGTTCTCGCTGATATACCAATATTTCCTGACGGCTTACCTTCCATTGCTTCTATGGCATTATTGAAAAGGTTCAAGAATACCTCCTGCAGTTCGCCAGCAATCCCTCTTATCATCGGTAAGTCCTTGGGAATCTCCTTTACCACATCTATCTTCTTCTGGCGAAGAGGGTGCTCCACCAACCCCAGGGTAGCATCAATCAACTCCTCCAGTCCCACAGATGTAAAATCTCCCATTGGTGCTCTCACATACCCCAATATCCTCTCAATGATATGGGCTATCCTAAAAGATTCACTTTTTATCTTTTCCAACTTATCTTCAGCATACTTGATAACCTTCTCCTTTTCCCCTAAAGTTTGAGCCTTAAGCAGGTCTTGTCTCAAGGCTATCAGACTAAGTTCAATACCTGAAATAACTATTGCCACAGGATTATTTATCTCATGAGCAAAGCTTGCTGCCAACTGTCCCATTGAGGAAAGTCTATCCGCCTGAGCCACCGAGGTATAAGCTTTCTGGAGGTCCTGGCTAAGCTGGGCACTCCTTATCGCCAAAGCAGCATACCGGGCAAGTCTAAAGAATAGTGCCAGCTCCTGACCAGTGAATAAACCCTTCTCTTTCTCTCCCAAAATCAGAAAACCTAAAAGCCCCTCCTGATAAAAACTGGGAACGCAAAGGACTGCTTTTAATTCCACCATCAATTTCTTGAGTTCAGTTAGAGTAGGTTTAATATAATCGCCGAGACGAAGCAGTCTCTCCTCCTTAAGCCAGAAATCAATATCCTCTCTTTGCAAAACATCAAGCTCTCTCCTTTTGACAAATCTCTTTTCATTTATGAGCGGAACTATCTTATTAAACCATATATAAAAAGGATTCTCTTTTTCAGGGAGAGCCTTATCCAGAGAAATCCTTCTCGTTCCGGAAGTTGATTTCAATACATATTCTCCTTTATCTTTATCTAGAAGAAAGATAGTGGCATGGGTTATACTGATGCCCAGGGCAGAATGGTAGAACTGAGTAAGATATCTCGGGATTAACTTCACCAATCTTTCCACACTATCTATCTCAATCATCCCCTGACCAGTTCTCTCCAGATGCTCCTCTGCTCTCAATTCTTTCTCCCTTTGTTTCGCCTCAATCTTCCTAATAATAAATAGTGCCACAAAAGGACCAACCAGAGCCAGCCCCGCAAAAAGCCCCAAGGGAGGAACCCACCATTGCCTCCCCATACTTACTATAAGCCAATGCCTTGCCACCGAAGCCACCAAAGCCGGCACCCCGATAATAAAAGCATAAGTCCCCACCAACACCCCACCCCTCGTAACCACCACCGTAATATCCATCAGCCGATATGTAACAATTGCGTAGGTTATTATGAAAGCCCAAATAAAAGAAGAATAAGGTCCCACCCAAATATATCTGTAGTTCCCGCGTAAAATAAGGTATAAATTAAAATATGCTCCAAATACAACTGATATAAGCGTAGCCATTATAACATACTTTATTTGTAATCTCGTGGCGCCTGTAGTACTCATATATGATTTAATGTAATTTCTAAACGTCCATAACATATAAGAGGTAAAATACAGCCCGTAATAAATATACCAACTCCCCAAAATACTCTCTTTACCCCAATCCCTGACTACGATATCCTCAATAAGACATCCCGGTACAAAGAGCATGCAAAAAATAATAGCATTAGGGATATAAATTGCTAACTTTTTTGCTAAACTTAACGTCTTTGGCTTGTTGGGGAATATGAACGAGAAATGGACACCACCACTCGCAATTAGGCTTGCCGTAAGAATGAATTCTCTATTCCAAAAAAGTGCCGTATTTAAATTCTTTGTAATTCTAAATGCTAGAATACCCAAAGTCCATAATGCTACATTAAAGGTAATAAATGCAAACGAAGCAGCTACTTCGTCATTTCTCTTTTTAAATAAAACAAACGCACATAAAAATAGATCTACAAGAAAGGCTAATAACAAAAAAATGTTTATTAAATAGAAGTATCCCAACAGTCCTCTCCAGACCCACCTTCATTTATCAATAATGAGGAATACATTCATCCCGGTGGTGGGTTCCCTTTCAGTATGAATCTTGGTAGCCCCAGTAATATTTTTTGCTAAATTCATCATTCCTTCTTCATCTCGATGAATAACGACCCATTCACCCAACATTTCCATACAAGCCCTTGAGGGGTTATCGCTATGAACATTGCCTATTATTAATACGCCGCCATTTCTGAGGCAACCATAGAGTATCTCTATTATTTTAGTCGCTATTCTATCCTTGATGTAATCAATTAGACCTGCCGCATATATTAGGTCTTGGTTATCAATAACTTTTTTCATCTGAGATTCCCGCATTAGTTCCAAAATATCTCTATGAACATAATTAATAATTACGTCTTTACTTCTTATTACATTATTTATAGTCCTAATCTTATCCTTAATAAACTCCAATGCTAATTTTTCAGAATCCACCAAGGTAAATGTGCATTTAATAGAAGAAGGTAGCTCCGTTAAAACTTCTATTATTTCCCTTGCGGGTCCACACGCAACGCTGGTAATTTTTGCATTATTAATCTTTTTTATTGTACTCCAGATTCTTTTTTTAAAGTAGTATTTTCTATTTTTATTTGCAAGTGTTGCTGGCAAACTGAGTACATATCTGTGCAATAGCTTATTATAAGTGGTATCACCCTCATAACCATCCTCATATATATAGTTCATCATTACATAATCCCCTGCATACCCTAAGGGCTTTTCATATATTCTCCTAATAAAGGGGCTACTTAAATAAAGAGGGTGTAATTCTTCTTGGGAATATCTCTTATGAAGCTCATATAATGGATGGGGAAAACTCTTAGATATCTGCCATAAAACATCAAAATATCTATTAAGTTTTTTAAAAATAGAAGCTTTATTTTCCTCTAAAAACCTCATCCACTGCTTTCTTTTTGTAACAGTATTATCGTATGAATCAAATTTGTCTTTTGTAGTTACTAGACACTGCTTCAGAGCTTGTACATTTTCAATAAAAGCCTCGTCTAATAAACTAAGTAATCTCTTCTCTATTGCTCCCGCCTTCCAGAGCCGCTCCTTCAGTTCCTTTGTCTTTGCCCTTCTGTCAGTCTTTCTCCTCTCGGGAACAGATTTATTGTTTTCAATTCCTTCCCCTATGAGTTTATTCAGGACTTCTCGATGTTTTTCTCCCAAGTCAAGAAACCGCACTCCACAGTTAAACTTTTTATTCTTCTCTAAGAAATAACTCCACACTACTTGTGCTTTAGTCTCTATCGGCGAAGAGTCAGGAGGTAAATCGAGTCGAAGAGTAACTAACGAAGAGACGGGCAGTGAACTATTCAAAATCAGAGATGCCCCCTCACTACTTATATTACCAATCTCTCCAGAAATACTGGTAGGAAAATCCGCAGGCGGGTTTTCTATTTCTATATCAACAGGAAAGCCAGATAGAATGCGGGGAAACCCCCTTCTATCAGATGAAAATTCGTATCTTTCCATTTATATGGCCTCCCGTAGAGAAAATAACCTATTTTTTTCTACGTCTATTTCTATACGCCACCTGTTGTTCCTTAAGCCACTTCTTAATCTCTTCTTCGTCAAACCTCCAGTGCCTACCAACCTTAGAAGCAGGAATGCGTCCTGTTTGAGCTAAATAGTAGACTGTAGGTTTAGGAATCTTTAGATATGCGGAAAGTTCATCTACTGTGAGCAATTTGGAAGGCATAATATCCTCTGTGGAAGTTATCAGTAGTTACCAGTTGGTAACGATAATTATAAATATCTATAAACCCCCTGTCAAGAAAATTCTTGCCGGGCTTTCCCAAATTTGGTGCAATTTTAATTTAACGTCTGCTTTTCCCTCTTCGTTGGTCGTTGTTTCTATCCGCACTCGGCACAAACACAGGACTATTTTACTTTTCGCCAGGAACTAAATCTTGGTTTCGTTTATCTGGCAGTTCCCCCTACAGGCGGCAAAATTGGGAAAGAGTCAATATTTTCCCTTGACTTGTATGGTATTATCTTTTTATAATTCACATATGATAATCGATGTCTTTCTTGGTTTACTGGTTGGAATTTCTGCGTTTACAGATTTAAGATACGGCAAAGTTTATAATTGGATAACATTC
>Ga0315314_1002277_pt1 | contig 16039 bp, 18 predicted proteins | sample TDP9_MG_FD_203631 | JGI IMG/M metagenome (GOLD analysis project Ga0315314, IMG submission 203631) | Freshwater sediment microbial communities from Lake Towuti, South Sulawesi, Indonesia - TDP9 | ecosystem: Environmental > Aquatic > Freshwater > Lake > Sediment | place: Indonesia: South Sulawesi...
TTTCCAATGTGTAGAGCCGCCCCAACAGCCGCGGCTATGGTGATTCTGGTTAGAGAGGGGGCTAAAGCTCTTAACGAGACCATCCGCTACCTTCCTTTTCTTTCATTCGTCCATAATTCTGCAAAGTCGGTGTAGTTCTGGGCGATTTTTTCAATTGTGGCATCTCTTGTGATTTTTCCAGCCTTGTATTCGGTTAGGGGTTCCCAAAAAATGGTTCTTCCAACAGCGAACCCTATGATGCCAGTGATTTTGGCGCCTACCTTGAGCCATTTTTGCACCATTTCTTTGCTTTCGCCTCTTCCAAGAGTTATCACTGCTGTTTTTCTTCCGTCTCTCTGCGCCTGTTTAACTACTGCCTTTGCGTCTTCGGGTTTTTCAACGCCTTCCAGTTTCCAGACTGTGGGTTCTATATCAGCGTCTTGAATCTGTTTCATGGCTTCAAGCATTAGTTTTGGGCGTAGTTCTCGGTCGTAGGCTTCCTTCGACCCGCCGAGTTTTGACAATTGCGCTTGAGTTGGGGGCACAAGAAGCTCGAATAAGAATGGTTTCCTTATAGACTGGAGGTGGTCGCTGAGGCTTCTGAGTCTTTGAAGTTGCCTTTTGTTGAGCATTAGGTCGCCTTCGGGATTGTAGCGCACCAAAACCTTCACGAGAGTTGGGTCAAACTCGTCGATGTGCGCTGGAAAGTCGCTGTATTCAAAGTCAAATTCATCTTGACCCGACTTTTCCACTGGCATGGCGAATGCCAAGCCAGTTTTTTTGGCTTCTTCAAGGATGTCAGCGCTGAACTCTTCATCAACCAACAAGCCCGCGATTTCTCTTGGAACATTCTTTTTCAAGGCTTTTTTGAAGCCTTCGAAGATCATTCTTTTGTAATCTGAAATCTGCCTCTTCTCTTCAGGAGTTGGTTGTCGATTTTTGATTCCGAACATTTTTTCAGTGAACGACGCGCGGTGGTCAAACGCAAGAATCAGCAATTCTTTTTTAGTCCAATCAATCACCATTTTTTCACCAAGCTTGCTTTCTGATTTCCAACCCATATAATCTTAATGCTTTATAGTTTTTCTTGGCATTTTTGAAAGAACTTATCGAAGCCGAAGGGGCAGACTATGTAGCTGAGCTGAAACTTTTTGTTCGCTTGCTAACTATACACTACTGCAAACGGCACAGTGAGGATGTGTTGAGCTTGATTCTGAAAGATTTCAACCTTCTTGCTACAACTGCTCGGGGCAACGAAGAGGACGCCTGTTCTGAAATCTGGTATCTACTTGGAGAGATAGGCGACTCAACCGCCAAGGTGGACAAAACCGGCATAACTGGCTTAATCGCCGCAAAAACTGTACTCGACTCGTTCGAAGTCGTTCAAAAATTTCGTGTTATTCTAAAGGAGAGACCGTACGAGTTTCGCTACACCCTCAGAGTTATTCCAATTGAAAAGGTTGTGCGCACCGACCTAGGCGAGATTGAGCAGGCTGTTAAAGAACTAGGCTCAAAGATAGGTGAAAACGAAACCTTCAGAATCACTGTTGAAAAGCGATTCACCTCAACTCCATCACGAAACATTATCGAGGCTGCAGCAACTCACATCCAACGCCGAGTAGATTTGAACAACCCAGACAAAATAGTCCTAATTGAAGTTGTTGGCGGACTCACAGGTGTTTCTGTCGTAAAGGCTGAAGATGTTCTCTCTACCACCAAAGAAAAAAATGTGATGCGATGAGTTACTCAGCGCTGAGTGACTAGCAGAGCCATGTGCTCAATCACTAAGTTGGTCAAGGCTTGTTTTTCAGCGCCCTTATGCATTGTTTTAGCCTCTAACTCCAGATTGGAGATTTTGAAAAACATCTTCAAATCAACTGTTTTATCGTCTGTCAAATCGACCACGGCATCGTCTCGTCGACCTCGGAGGAGTTTTGAAATAATATCTAAAATTGTGGAAGCCTGTTCTTCTGTTTCAGTCAAGATGAGAACAGCAACACGATTGGTGTTAGGTTTGATTCCCATCAGTCTGACGGCTTCCTTAATCTGGCGTTGAGCCGACGCGTAGAGGAGCGTTTCCATGGCTAGGCTGCTGGAAATGTTAACCTTATCCTTAAACGCGTTTAGTGCGTTTAAAGTGGCAAAGCGTAGGTGTTCCACGCCTGAAACCAACGAAGCATCAAAAAACTGTACACAAGCATTCTTAGTTATGTCTTTGACAGCTTGGAAAAACTTGTTTACATCCCTGATTTTGACATCTCTAAAGCCCGCAATTGTTAAGTGATGGTTGAAGCCTTCCAGCCAGATGTTCACGTCTTTCCCTCGGCGATTTCTTTCATGAATCTTTCTATGAGTTTGCTGTCAAACCCCGAATGCACCAGTGACTCTTTGGCTTTCTTAATGGGCACGCCTTCTTTCCTGCACTTTTCTAGTATGCGCCTCACGGTTTCTTTGCGTTCCCATGGGAACACGACCCAGCTGCTTGTTTGGCGTTCGAACCAATCAGGCTTGACAACGCTCCAAGGCTTGTAGTAGATTGTTGCGATTTTCACATCAGCCGCCCCATACACCTTCAGATGTTTCCTGACAAGAGCAAGACTCTTGCCTGTGTCAGCGACGTCGTCCACCACGAGGACCTTCTTGCCTTTAACTGGCACTGACACAGGCTGAGTGATGACTGGTTCTCCTTTGGTTTCAGCCACGCCCAAGTAGAATTCAGTTTTTACGTTGGCTATTTCTGGGTTTTCTAGCAGATCAGACATGATGCGAGCGGCAGGCCAACCGCCACGAGCGACACCCACGATAACGTCTGGCTTGAATTCTGCCTTTCGAATCTGGCGGGCTAAGTCCAAAAGCAACACATAAATGTTATCCCATGTTGGAATCTCGAACTCCCAGTTGAAACCCTTCTGTGGCACTGAAACAATACTCCTAACTTTTCCCTGCGCCCTTTATTCACTAGAATTGGCGGAGTTAAATGGTTTTTTATTTCATAAAAAGAAGAAGAGAAGGATTTGTAGCTTAGGAAGCCTTTCATGCAGGTGGCTTAGGTCTTCTGAATCCGTAGACGATGACGCCGATGCCTAGGAGTATCCAGCCGATGCCGAACGCCATCCAACCGTAAGCGTTGGTTAGCGCTGCGTCAGCCGTAACCATTGCCGCATCCGCCGTTTTCAGTGCGGCTTGGGCTTCGTCTAATGTTGCATTAGCTTGTTTAGCGCGTGCCAGGGCGTCTGCGTTGGCTGAGTTTGCGAGGGCATCATAGTAACTCGTTTGAGCGGCTCTGTAGTCTTGGCTATAGATTGACTCGGCGGTGTAGGCTTGCTCATAATAATTGACGGCGTTTTGGAAGTTTGTCTTAGCGCCCGCGAAATCACCCACTAGGTAAGCGGTTTCGCCTCGGCTCAGTTCGGCGTTGCCCTTTTCCCACAGCACTCTGGCTTCGGCGCTGGAGAAATTTCCTGTAGGTTCAGTGTAGGTGTCTGCTCTCTGCCACAGTCCTTGAGCGTCAGCTTGATCGTTGGAATAAACAGCGAAGTAGGGAGCAAAGTCAGGCCAGCCGAAGTTGGGTACAGTTGTGTAAGTACCGACTCTTCTTTTGGGTCCAGTTGTTGCGTTAACGTATTCCACGTACATTTTGTATGTGTGAGGAATCAGGTTTGAAGCCACAGAAGTCGATGGCACTGTAAAAGCGACAGTGAAGGATGCAACAGTGCGATTTGCGTTCAGCTGCACAGGATTAGTTAAACTGACATCAGTCGAAGTGTAGTTGATGCCCCAGTCAAAATTCACTATCACCGCTGAAACATTCAACAAGTTAACGAATGGATCGCTGCGGTCTACAACCACCGCAAGTTGCGCTGTTGAGCCTTCTCGATAAGCAACCACGTTGACTCCGAGAAACGGTTCAGTGCCAGAGAAGACTGGTCCTAGCCACATCCAGTCGGTTATATCCGCCTTCACAGGAACAACCGCTGACATTGAAGTGCCCAAAGCTAATACAAGGCAACAAAGCATTGCAATTTTTTTCTTCATTTTTCTCATACCTCGAAGCCTTGCATATTATCAATTTTTGTATAAATCATTTATCTGCACCGTTCGGAGAGATACAACATCGAGTTTTGCGTCTTTCAACTCTATTTTGCTTTATTTCGAAAAGGATGTAAACATCATTTAGTACATTTCATGGTTTTTGTGGGCTCGGATTTTCTTTGTATCATGAAAATCCTTCTGGTGATGCCGCCATTTTTTGTTTGACGTGTGAGCGCATGCAAAGATTAATTCTCACATATGCTCTATCTTCAAAGTAATTAGAGGATAAAAATACTTGGGGAGGATGATTTGAGGGAAATCGTCGAGTGTGTGCCAAACTTTAGCACTTCTGATCCCAAAGTTGTCGAAGCGATTTTGAAGGAAATTAGAAAAGTTGAGGGCGTGTATCTCTTGGATTACTCTTTCGATGGCTTCTACAACAGACTGGTTGTTTCGTTCGTGGGCAACCGCGACTCGGCTGTAGAAGCAGCGCTAGAATCTGCTGTCAAAGCCATAAGGCTCATCAACATGAACAAACACAAGGGTCAGCACCCGCGCATAGGCGCGGTTGACGTTGTACCGTTTATTCCAATCAAGAACATCAGCCTCGAAGACTGCGTTGATTTGGCCAAGAAATTCGGAAAGGCACTTGCTGAGAGAACCAGGGTTCCTGTCTATCTTTACGCCGCGGCTGCGTCAAAGCCTGAAAGAAACGATCTTGACTGGATTCGAATGGGCGAATACGAAAAGTTAAGCGAGATGATGAAACAAATAGACCGAAAACCCGACTTCGGATCAGCACGACCTCATCCTACGGCGGGCGCAACCGTAACTGGTGCACGCAAAGTTATGGCTGGCTTCAACGTGAACCTTGGAACACCAGACCTTGCAATCGCAAAGAAAATCGCTAAGGCGCTGCATGCGAAGAAGGGTGGGTTTACCAACGTGAAAGCCATGGCGGCTGAGATTCCCGAGAAGAAAATCACGCAGGTTGGGATGAGCGTTTACGATTTTGAAAAGACGCCTTTGTACCGAGTGTTTGAGCTCCTTAAAATCGAGGCTGAACGCTACAACGTGCCAATAGTGGGCTCAGAGTTTAACGGCATGGCGCCTCTGCAAGCCATTTTGGACGCAGCCGCCTACTACATGAAGATTGACAACCTAAACATGGATCGAGTGCTCGAAACAGCCATATGCAAAGCGACTGAGGAAGGAAAGAGAAAAAGTGCCTAAGCAACCAGCCGACCTAGTGATCAAAAACGCCAGTGAACTAGCCACGCCTGTAGGCGGCAGTAAGAAACCACTTGTTGGCAAACAGATGGAAGCGTTGAGAATCATCAAGGACGCCGCTCTGGCAATCAAAGGCGACAAAATAATTGCTGTGGGGAGAACAGCAGAAATAGAATCGAAGTTTGAAGCTGTGCAGAGCGTTGACGCCCACGGGAAAACAGTTATTCCAGGGTTTGTTGACCCGCATACACATCTGGTTTTTGCTGGGTCACGAGAAAAAGAATTCGAGATGAGGCTAAAAGGCGCAAGTTACATGGAGATTCACAGTAAGGGCGGAGGGATTTTAAAGACTGTAAGAGAGACCCGACGTGCCAGCGAAGAGGAACTGGTTGAAAACTGTAAGAAAACCTTGAAGGTTATGCTTGAGCATGGAACCACCACTGTTGAGGCAAAGAGCGGCTACGGACTCAGCGTCGAGGAAGAGATCAAATGTCTGCGTGTAATACAAAAATTGAACAAAACACAGCTAATTGACATAGTGCCGACTTTTCTTGGGGCACACGCCATTCCACGAGAATACCAGAAACAACCTGACAGATACGTGAAACTCATCATTGACGAAATGATTCCAGAGGTGGCAAATCGTAAACTCGCTGAATTCTGCGATGTCTTCTGCGAAAAAGGAGTGCTCAACATCATGCAGTCGAGACAGATTCTGACCGTTGGCAAAAAATACGGATTGAAGCCGAAGCTACACGCCGACGAACTGACATCCTTCGGAGGAGCAGAGTTGGCGGCTGAGGTTGGCGCTGTTTCGGCTGAGCATTTGCTTTACAGCTCTGATAAAGGGTTTAAAATGATGGCTGAAAGGGGCGTGACTGCGGTTTTGCTTCCAGCCGCCTCGTTCACGCTCATGACAGAAAGGTATGCTGACGCCAGAAAAATGGTTGATGTGGGCGTGCCAATCGCCTTGGGAACAGACTTCAACCCCAGTTGTTGGGTGGAAAACCAACAGTTGATAATAGCCTTAGCTTGCCGCCAAATGAAGATGACACCAAGTGAAGCTTTGACTGCTTCGACGATAAAAGCGGCGCATGCAATAAACCGAGCGGGTAAAGTTGGAAGTCTTGAACCGGGCAAGAAGGCAGACGTCTTAATTTTGGAAGTTCCAAACCATCTTTTTCTGGGCTACCGCTTTGGCACGAACTTGGTTGATAAAGTGATTAAGAATGGGGAAATCGTCGTTGACCGAGGATAAACTATGGAGAAGGCTAAAACAATTATCGTATCCATTTTGTTAGACAAGAGACTTGTTTTTTATGGATTATTTCTCTTAGTCATCCAAATCGTCGGTGTTCTCCTCTTTTATGATAGGATACCAGAATATGACATTTTACCCCATCTCTGGTTTGGTTACGTGCTTTCAGAATACACGAGCAAAGGCGCCAACTCACTCAACCTGCAGTCACGTTTAACCGAGAAATTTCAACAACACGGTTGGCCAACCGCAAATCCGCGACGAATAGATTTTCTTCTGAGGTTTGCTGGTTTTCTCCTGATTGGAGGCTTGTTCTGGGAATCAGCCGAACTGTTTGTCAGCCCTCTTATTGGGAGGGTTCCAGACTCTTTTTTCGCTTTTCCGATAACTCTGAGCAATATTGATGGCGCTATCGACGTTGCTGTTGGGGCTTTAGGTGCCACCGTGGCTTTCTTCATAAGACGCTGATACGCTACTTCTGTCTAATCGAAGGAAGCGCCGACGCCACTGCTAATATGCCGATTACTACGAGCAACAGCACTACTGACAGGATGAAGTTGGCGGTTGCGATGTAGAAGTACCATGAGCCGCCTACTGCGGTGAGTATGACCCCCATGACCAGAGTGCTGTAGGCTCCTCGCCCATATTTCTCTGGATACTTGGTTCTGATGCCAGCGAGAATCATCGTCCACACGCCGTATAATGCGAGGATTAGCGCAACGACTTCGTCCAGCCTCGTGATTAGCAGTGCAAGGTAAGCCACTAAGACTATGGCAACGATTATTAAGAAAACTCCGAAAGAGAGCATCTCGTACTGCTGCCTAGGCATAGGCTGGTTCTCCCTTAATCTTTCATCTTGTTGCCGCATTCGGGACAGAACTTGGCAGTGTTCAGCACTGGGTGTCCACACTTTGGGCATTTGGTTGTTCCAACGGGCGCCGCCAAGCTGGTTCCACATTCTGGACAAAACTTCGACATAGCTGGAACCCTTGCGCTGCAGTTGGGGCATATAACTAGGGCTGCAGCAGGTGTAGGCGCTGGACCTGTAGGTGTCATTATCTGTGGTATCAGCACCATTCCTGTTCCTAATGCGGCGCCTGGAGATTTTCCGAGTTCTTTGGCTGCTTCTTTAACGGTTTCCATGCGCAAGACTTCTTCAGCTGCGCGTGTCTGTTTGAGCCAGAAGAGGCGGTCGCGATATTCAGGCGTGGTGTCTATTCCCTCGAAGCGCAGGTCGGTGATGTCGAGTCCAATCCGCTTAAAGGCGTCTAGGATGGCGTTTTTCGCCGAGACACTAGTTTCATCGAGTTTGGTGAACACGGTGAGCAAATCGTACCGAGACAACTCGTCGATAATCTTTTCGTTGAGGTAGCCACGGAGGTAGTTGTTCACGTCCTCGCTTGAGTAAGCGTTCTGACCGCCCACAACCTCCATAACGAAGAGTTGTGGACTCTCAACTTTAAACCAGAATGTTCCATGAACTTGCAGAGGCGCCAGTTCGGTCGTCTGCGCTCTTGCGCCAAACTTGCCTGCGAAGATTCGTGTTGAAATGAAAATCACCTGAGCCTTGAACGGTTTCTCTCCGTAGCCAGCTATCCTTGACAGTAAGCCTGTCAACAATGGCAAGTTTAACGTTGTAAGTGTGTGTCTACCCGCTCCAAACACGTCGTAGGCTTTTCCGTCCCTGAAGAAAACCGCTGCTTCAAACTCTTTCACAATAAGTTGGGCGCCCCAAGTGATTTCCTCGTCTGGGTACTTGTAAATGATGTCTTCTGGACCTGGATTCTTCCATTCAATGACCTGGGCCATTTTCACTTTACTCCTTTGACAACTTCGTCTCTTTCGTCAAACGTTTCCTCCAGCGTCTCCAACGCATCATCTAGGTTGCTGATGTGGGCTCGCACCTTTTCAAACTTCTGTTTGGCAACCTCCCTCTTGAAAGTGTCAGCCTCCTCAACAATCTTTTCCACTTCGTCGAGCATGTCGGTGTCAAACTGAATCATCTTGTCAAGCTTCTCCTCGTCAACCTTCACTATGTTGAAGAAGCCGGCGTAACCATAAGACGCGTGATTGATTTTTTCAGAAACTCTGTCAAAACGCATTATGAAACGGTCCATGTCTGTCAAAACCTCATGGAGGCGACTGTCAGAAAGCTTCTGAAAAACCTCTTTCAGGTCTTTTCGGGCTTCCACCAGTCTCTGATAAAGGTGATTGCGGATGAGCCTATCGCTTTCACGGCGAAGTTCTTTTTCCTTATAGCCTCTAAAGCCAGGCAACGCTGCGAGAATGCGCTCTGATAGACGCATTTCTTCTTTAGCCTTTTCATACATTCCCTTTTTCTCGCTCAAGTCAATTTTTCTCCTACACACAACTATTGTTTAGAAGTTTTAACAAGATGCTTTTAAGATGTTCGGAAATTGTGATTACTAGCATGGATTATGAATGGTGTCTTCGAGCACAAGCCGAAGGAAATATCCGAGAAACTACAAACTCAAGAACCGAGTTATCTCGGAAAGTTGAGGGATTTTGCTTCATTTAAATATGTGTCTGGGTTAAGCCTCCATGCTTTGATGTCAAATTCTCCTCTGGTTTGGGCAAGTTGTTTTACATACTCTCCAGCTTTGACGTTTCTCCACCAGGTTTCGCCATAATCCTTAACGAGTCTCTCTTTTATTGTTGCAACTCGGACCGCTGCAATAACGTAGCTTGGTGAGTAGAGGTCGTAATTGGGCATCACGTGATGAAGTATCCAGTAATTGCCCGGTGTCTCTATGAAGAATCGCTTTGTCAATTCTTGCCATTTTCTTGAGGCTTCTTCTATTGTGTAATTGTTTTTCCAGAATTCCATCTTCATAACACTGTTTGCCGCGTAGAAAGTCAAGAACGCCAGATCCATGAACCTAACTCGATTAATGATTTCTTGGACAGCGGCTTCCTCAAGTTTGAGGTCTTGGCTGAGGAAAAGCGGGTTTTTCAGCAGGCTTTCAATTAGCGTGCTGAATGTTTCTGCAACACTGGTAGGCACCATGTATCTCTTCCAAACAGAGTCTTTCGGGTTGGCGCTTTTATCATGTATCCCGTGGCCAAATTCGTGGAATAGGCTCCCGAAGTCTTCGAATGGAGTAACTTTTCTATAAAGCACTCTCACGTCGTTGGGAACGTGAATGCCCCAACATGATGCACTTGGGCTCTTGTTAGGTCGGTCTTCGTCGTCAACTTTGAGAGCCGAAGGAGCGAAGCCAAGATTTTCTAGTACTCGTCTAATCTCTGTGAGCGGGCTTCTTGATTCTAGGTATTTGCTCAGAGGTTTATAGATGCGACCACGCCAAGTGTAAAAGTCATCGTAGTATTCGGTTGTGGTTTTGTGGAGAACTTGAAGTGCAAAATGTTCTGCTGCGGTTAGGAATGCTTGTTTGGCACCGTCCCCAAGCTTTTTGATGAGGTCTGAGAGTTCGTTGTAGGAGGTTTGTTCGAGTTCTAGGAAGCTGTCTAATGGTGTGAGCCCGTATCGTTTGTAGACCTCCTTCGAGATGTTCATGCGTTTTTCCACGAGATTGGAGATGGTTGGTGCTTTGGCTATGAACTCATCGAAAACTTCCTTGCGTTTCTGCGGGTCTTCTGTTTGAGAGTTGAATTGTCGCCAGTTTCCCCAGTTAACCTTCAATCCGCTAATGCTGTGTTGGTCTGTTGAGATTTTTTCCATTCGTTGATCATTAAAGTCAAGTTCAATTTCTAATCTTTCGGCTTGTGCAATTGTTGCTAAAGACGCCAAGTACATGGCTCTTGGCTCACTGAATTTTTCCAAAAATTCCAAGCTGGTCTCTGTTATCTTCTGCGAGAGTTGTTTCATCAATTCACGGTCGTAGATCAAGCCTGCTTCTTGATTGTAGTATTGTTCCGTGAGTTGACTGTTCAGTCTTTCATAACGTGATGCCAGCTCTTCCAGAGACAAGGGGGCATCATCTCTTTGAAGGCTCTTTCTTGCTGCAAGTGTTATATGCTTTTGCACAAGTCGGCGATAGCGGGGGAATAAATTAAATTAGCCCAAACTTGGCTGGTGGTATGTCGCCTTTGATGACGGCGCCCGTAGAGCCATCTAAAATAATGCGGTAGCGTTCGCCTCGGTACTCGTAAACTATAAACCAGATGGGCGCATGCAGGTAAACGGCGTCTCCAAACTCAAAATCGATCTTCAATTCCACAATTTTGTCCACATCTTGCTGAGCCAAGAATCGATGCAGGCTCTCAATCTGCTGCCTTGCGATTTCAACCGCTTCGTCTTTTTCAACCTCGCTGTTCAACACCTTGGCAAAGCCCTCGATTTTTTTGAAGTCGTATGGGATTTTCCCCTCCAGAGGAATCTCATACTCTCGAGTTGGGAAGTCAGTGGCTTTTCGTGCCAGAATCAGCCAATTATACTCCTTCTTAATCTTTCCATCCTTGAAAACAGGAGGCGTGAGCCTTTCAAAAACGCCTTTGTAAGTACTGGTTGCCTTGGCTGGAACCACCCAAAAGGGCACGTACATCAAGTTTTTCTCCAGAATCTTTGAAGCCCTCGCCAAGTCGCCTGGTTTGAGGAAGCCACCTCTCATCCAGTTGCGAACCAGAGTGTCCACCTGTTCGGGCTTGTACTCGTTCAGAATCACGGAGTGCTCAAAAACAAACGCTTTTCCAGTTTCAATCACCTGTGTGAAGCCACAGTAACGACATGTTGCAACAATTTCGCCTGGATTAAACGATATGGGCGCGCCGCAGTTGGAACAACGAATTTCTTGAACTATACTCATAGGCATCCATCGTTTTTGACTAATTTGACATGTTTGAGGCTAGTCTTCCTCATTAAATCTGACTTGTTTTTGATTAAGGTTAAATATATATAGTATGCAATTAGTGTAAGGCAAAAAGTTGGAGAGAGCGCTCAACCCCATTACGTAGTGAAAGTGTTTGATACCGATTCGGGATGAGAACAGGTCGCTGACATCGCCGCATGTTACGAGGATGCTCATAATAATTAACGTAGTCGTCTTCTTAGCCTATTGGCTTCCAGACTTCCTCGGCTACACCAACAATTTTGCCACCTTCATCAACACGTATGGTCTCGTCCCCAACTCTATAATCCAAGGAAAAAACCTAAGCACTTTATTCACCTCGTTGTTTTTGCACGCCGACCCGATTCACTTGGGCGGAAACATGCTGTTCTTGTACGTTTTCGGCGACAACGTTGAAGACACCTTCGGGCACGCGCGCTACACACTTTTTTATTTCATAGCTGGGTTGTTGGCTTCGTTTGCCCACATTGGGTCTCTGTGGTATTTTGGAGATTTGGAGGGACTGATCACTCCGACGATTGGTGCTTCTGGAGCCATCTCAGGCGTGCTCGGAGCCTATTTAGTACTGTACCCAAGAGCCAGAATCTTGACTCTCGTCTTTTTAGGATGGGTTTGGATTACGGCTCTTCCAGCGTTTGTTTTCTTGGGTCTATGGTTCTTCTATCAATTCTTGTACGGTACGCTGGCTCCCGCAGCTGGTGGAGTAGCCTACTGGGCTCATATCGGAGGCTTCGTGGGAGGGTTGTTCTTCGGCGGAGCCTGGAGGGGGAGGAGGCGTAAACGTGATTTTTAGCGACGTAATCAACGGAGTCTTACTAGTCGCTTACAATGTTTTCATAATACTTCATGTTTCACGCAAGGTAAGCCAAAGGTTTGGCACGTATATGGCGCGCAAGACCATACACCTGTTTTCCGCTGGCGTAAGTGTGCTGCTTGCGCCCTTTGCCTTCAGTGATTGGCAGATGCCCTTGGTTCTGGGTTCTTTAATGGTTGTGTTTACTCTCTCGGGGCATTTGCTGAAGCCGTTTAAGTGGTTTCAGATAAGCAAAAACTACGCTGACGTTTACTTCACTGTAGCCTGCACTGCACTGTTGGTTGTTTTCTGGAACTACAATGTTTGGATAGGCGTCCTCTCCGCTTTGTTTTTGGCTTGGGGAGACGGATTAACCGGCGTTGTGCGCAACATTGTTTACAAGAAACGGAACAAGGGCATTTGGGGTACTATTGCCATGTTTGTGGTTTGCATGATTTTGAGCTTATTCATGAACGGACGGGTGGGTTATGTTGCTTTTGTGGGAGGAGCCTTCGCCAGCCTTGTCGAAAAGTTTGAGCGCGTTGATGACAACATTTCTATACCGTTTGGTTCAGCGATCCTCATGACACTCCTGCGCTTGCTATAGTCAAAACGCAAAACTTAACTCAACGTTTCTTTTTCTGAATGGAACAGCAACAAAGGACATCAAACATGGCTACTCTGGCTCAACTGAAACTCGCGATGCTTCTTCCCAACGTGTTGTTAGGCGTCATATTCGCCGCCTTTCTAGCCGCAATTATGTACATTTTGCAGCTTGACATGGTTTGGGCTTTCGTCTTAGCTGGCTTTTTCATACTCATTCAGTATCTTGTAGGACCAGCAATAGTTGTTGCATCGACTCGGCTGCGTTATCTAAAGCCTGGCGAAAACCCGTGGCTTGAATCGACAGTGAATGAACTCGCTCAGAAAGGCGGCATCCCAACTCCTAAACTCGCTATCGTGCCAGACTCAACGCCTAATGCTTTCGTCTTCGGAAGAACCAGTCGAGACGCCACTCTTGCAGTGCACGAGGGCTTGCTCAAAAACCTGAACCAAGATGAAGTGCGAGGCGTCGTTGGACACGAACTGGGACACGTCAAGCACAAAGACTTTCTCATCATGACCGCGCTGTCCTCGCTGCCCCTTATAGCCTATCTGATATTCAGGGGAACCTTCACAGCTGCACGCGTGAGTGGAAGAACAGCGCGCAAGAAGGAAGGCGGTGGACTTGCGGCTGCACTGTTCGCGGTTTCTATCATTTCATACATTGTTTACATTGTTGCGCTCCTGTGCGTCATGAGGTTGAGTCGACTGCGAGAACATTATGCCGACGCTTACTCAGCATATGCGACTAGTTCCCCGAGGCAACTAGAGAGCGCATTGACAAAAATAACCTATGGGCTTTCACTCTCGCCTAATCCAGCCACGGAAGGAGCTCGAACCCTCTACATAGGCGACCCAGCTTTGGCAAAGCTGGAATGCCAGAACATACTGCGAAGAAAAGAGGAATACGACCTTGACAAAGACGGCGTCTTGGACGAAAGAGAACTTGCGTTTGCGATGGAGAAAGAGGCAAAATCTCGTTGGCTAACGATAAACCGATGGTTTCAGACTCATCCAGCTACTTTTCAGCGGATTCTTTTGTTGCGAGAGATTGAAACCGAGATGACGACTGGCAAATATTCGAGTGAACGAGTGTACGCGCATATTTAGTAGGCTTAGTTACAAGTTGAGACTATTAGAAGAGTTCACTGTTTATGCGCACGGTTTAAGAACACCGTATCTGCTGATTAAGGGAGGAAAGCGAGTAAGCTTGAGCACCAACGCGGTCAAGTCTGTTGACTTGGTTAAAGTCTATCATAGCCGAGAGAAAGTTGAGGCTTTGAAGGGCGTTAACATCACTATAGGCAGGGGAGAACTATTCACGCTGCTGGGTCCAAACGGTGCTGGAAAAACTACTTTCCTGCGCATCATTTCCACTCAACTCATGCCGACTAGTGGCGATGCCCGGGTCTTAGGCTACAGCGTTGTAGACGAGCCTGAGGAAGTGCGCAAGCACATTGCGGTTGTTCCACAGGATGTTGCCACTTACAGCAATTTCACGCCTTGGGAATACGCCTACTATTTTGCTCGTCTGAGAGGCATGCCAGCTTCGGAAGCTAAGGGGATTTCTGAGAAAGCCCTCAAAGCCGTGGACTTGTGGGAACTAAGGAATCGTATGTGTCAAACGCTTTCTGGCGGCGAGAGACGACGCGCCATTATTGCATCGGCTTTGTCTTCTAACGCTGATGTGCTCATGCTTGACGAGCCTACTAGCGGCTTAGACGCAGTGGCTAGGAGAGGCGTCTGGTCCGCGCTAAGAAACATGGTTGAGGCGGGAAAAACCATACTCTTAACCACGCATATGATGGAAGAAGCCGAAATAGTCTCAGACAGGCTGGCCATAATCAGCAAAGGAAGCGTCATCGCCGATGGCACATTAGACGAAATTAAAGCGTTGTCAAAGGAAAAATACCGCGTGGTAGTCGAAGGAAAGTTTGAGAAACTCTCAGATTTTGGAGAAGTTAGCAAACTCGGCGATAGGAACATCGTCTACGTGAAAACTCAGGAAGAAGCTCTGGAACTGTTGAAGACCACTTTGAAAATGCATTTGCGAGCTGAGGCTTCACCAGTCACGCTGGAAGATGTTTTCGTCAAACTTGTAGGAGGAATAAATAACAGTGAAAATCACTAAAATCCTAAATGACGCGTTGATAATCGGCTGGATTAAATCCTACCCTGACTTTAGGCGGAACCCACTTACGCTCATACTCATAGCTACTGTAGGCGCCATTCCATTGTTCTTCATGCTCATATTCAGTGGAGGTGGTCTAATCGTTCATGGCTTAATAGGCGCAATGGTCTCGAGCGCAACATTCATCGGCGTATTGGCTGGCATTCAGGACATCTCTTGGGACAGATATGTCAAAATACGAGAAATGATTGTTGCAATGCCAGTTCATCCGGCGTCTTACGCCTTGGGAATAGCGCTGGCCCCTTTCTTGCTCTCGATTCCCAGCTTAATCTTCTACGGCACTTTAACGGCTTATTTGGGATTCATAACCCTAGAAGCGACCCTCTGGACGATTCTAGCCCTGATAGTTGCTTGGGCGGCGATGAGTGCCATAGGCTTCATGATATCAACGTATCTTTACAAGGTCAGCATGATGGTTTTAAACAACATTTCAACGCTTTTGGGCTTCCTCTTCGTTTTCATCCCACCAGTTTTCTATTCCGAAACCATCTTGGGCAGTCTTAGCTGGATATCGGTGTTGATTCCCACATCAAACGCAGCCAATCTAATAAGAGCATACATGGGGTTGCTACCATTGTCGGCGGAGACCATCATCATTCGATGGGTGATCCTCATCGCAACGACCGTTGCATTCGTAGTTTTGACCTCAGTGAAAGCCCGATGGAGAGAAAACTAACCATCCATCCAAAACCAACACAAGAAGTTATGCTTATTTGCTAATCTCGGCGAGCAGTACGCTAAGCCTTGTAACTTGAGCCTTGTTGCCGAGTTTGCTGTACAAACATAAAGCCTCTTTAATCTGGGTTATGGCTTCTGCGGTTCTACCCTGCTTCATAAGAGCCTTTGCGTAATCTGTTCTCGTTACTGCTTCCCACAACACGTAGAAAGCTCCTTTGTACAGGTCGAGGCTTTCATCGAAATGCTTGTTTGCTTCACTCCACTGACCCTTCGCCGCAAAGAACACCGCTGTGGCCCCAGTCACTATTGCATGCAACAATCTGCTTGCGTCATGACTGGCCTCTGCGAACAATTTGGTCATCTTCTTGTAGTATTCTTCTGCACGTTCTAAATCTCCCAGTTGTGCATAATTTATCATTGCATTCATGTAAGCGGCAGTTTGAATG
>Ga0315314_1002278_pt1 | contig 16028 bp, 17 predicted proteins | sample TDP9_MG_FD_203631 | JGI IMG/M metagenome (GOLD analysis project Ga0315314, IMG submission 203631) | Freshwater sediment microbial communities from Lake Towuti, South Sulawesi, Indonesia - TDP9 | ecosystem: Environmental > Aquatic > Freshwater > Lake > Sediment | place: Indonesia: South Sulawesi...
AATAACATCGATTGTGGCACATGCAGCGGCGCAAGCGATGGGATTGCCACCAAACGTTGAAGAATGTTCCCCAACCTTCAGAGAGTTCATTATATCGTCTCTTGCAATCGTGGCACCGATCGGGATTCCAGCGGCCATCGCTTTAGCAACGCACATTACGTCGGGTTCGACGTCCCAGTGTTCAGAAGCCCACATCTTTCCGGTTCTGCCAAAACCAGTCTGGACTTCGTCAAATATCAGCACGATCCCTCGTCTGTCGCAGATCTCACGTAAGCCCTCTAGGAAACCTTCGGGGGCGATGTAGACGCCGCTTTCGCCTTGAATCGGCTCAACGATTATGGCAGCTGTCTGATCGGATACGGCTTCTTCAACCTTGTCCAGCCTGCCAAACGGGACAAACTTGAAGCCAGGAATCAAGAAATCCTTGAAAGCCTCTCTATACTTTGGACCCCAAGTAGCCGAAAGAGCACCAAGCGTCTTACCGTGGTATCCCCTGATCATGGCTACAAACTCTTTTCTGCCCGTGTGCTTTGCGGCTGCTTTGATTGCGCATTCCACGGACTCGGTTCCGCTGTTAGAAAGGAAGACCTTGCCCAAACCCTTCGGTGCAATCTTTCCGATCCTTTCCAAAAGTTCAGCTCTCTTCTCGTTGTAGAATGAACCGTGACAACCCAAGAGTTTCTCACTTTGCGCTTTGATAGCCTCGACAATCTTGGGGTGGCAGTGGCCTACGATGCTGACGCCGTATCCGCCCATGCAATCTATGTGTCTCCTGCCTTTGGCATCGTATAATACTGCGCCTTCTCCCCTAGTTATGCAGACTGGAAACTTTTGGTACACATTGGCGAGAACGGAGTCTTCAATCTTCACGATTTCGTCTTCATTCAAGGGGTGATCACTGTACCAACTTCATGGCTTATGGCTTTTGTCAGGGGTTCATCTACGAAACCAGTCGATATTATGGCCTCTTTCACTCCGGCTTTTATGGCTTCAATTGAAGCCAAGACTTTCTTATTCATCCCGGCTCCGATCTTGGGTAGCAGCAGTTCCGCTTCTGCGAGAGAAGATTTCTCTACATATTTCCCATTCAAGAGCACACCCTCAACATCTGTCAGAAAGATCACTTTATCAGCGCCCAGTGCACCTGCTATCTGTGCCGCGGCTCTATCACTATCAACGTTCAACAGCTCATAGTCGTTCCCCAAAGCGGCGGGGGCAACCACTGGGACATATCCGTTTGTGACGAGAACTTTGAGAAGATTAGTGTTGACTTGATGAATTTTTCCAGTGTAGCCGCCTTCAATTATCCTCTTCCGATTTCTTTCATCTACCATGACGAGGCGCTTCTTCCGTTCAGCCCTAAGCATGCCCGCATCTAAGCCAGATAAGCCTACTGCTGAGATTCCTTGGCTGAGGAGCCACCTTACAATAGCCTTGTTTATCTTGCCAGCCATGACCATGGTATAAAGTTGCACGGTCTCTCCATCCGTGTATCGGCTTCTGATTCCTTCAGGGGATGTGACGAAAATCTGTTTCTTTCCCAGCTTCTCGGCGATCCTCGTAACTTCGTCCCCGCCCCCGTGTACGAGAACCACCTTCTCACGTTCTAAGATTTTCCGTATATCCTTTGAAAGGCTGGTACTCATGCCTTTCTCGAAGATGTCGCCGCCTATCTTTAGTACGATCATCGCTTACACCGGATGGAGCCCTAAGCTTTTGAGTCCCTCTGCCTCATCCCAACCCATCATGATGTTCATGTCTTGGACGGCTGTTCCCGCAGCTCCCTTCATCAAGTTGTCAATCGCTGAGAGCAGGACGACTCTGTTCGTGTGTTCATCGATTTCGAAGCCTATGTCGCAATAGTTGGTTCCCACAACGACTTTGGGGTCTGGGTATCTGAAGACGCCTTTCCTGTCCCGAACAAACCTTATGAAGGGTTCACCTTTGTAGAAGTCTCTGTAGACCCTCCAGATTTCGTTTAAAGCAATGGGCTTGGTTAAAAAGACATGGCATGTTGAAAGTATGCCCCGAACCATGTTGACGGCGTGTGCCGACATGGACACTGAGACCTTGCCTTTGGCCAAGGCGCTTAGTTCCTGTTCGATCTCGACCGTATGGCGATGTCCAACAGGCTTGTAAGGTCTGACAACGCTGTAATGCTCTGAGTGATGAGATGAAATCGAAGCCTTCGCCCCAGCGCCAGACGATCCTACTTTAGTATCGACAACGACTCTGTCTCTTTCGACGTTGTCCAAACGGCTGATAGGGGCTAAAGCCAATAAGGCGCTCGTAGCCATACAACCAGGACACGCGACGAGATTGGCTTTTCGTATCTCCTCTCTATGGAGTTCCGGAAGCCCGTAGACAGCTGCCTTCAAAAGTTCAGGACTTCTATGAGTCCAATTGTACCATATTATGTAGTCCTCTGGGTTTCTCAGACGGAAATCCGCGCTTAGATCGATTATTTTCGTGCCTCTTTCGTGAAAGGTTGGTACTATGGTTGATGATGTTCCATGTGGAGTAGCCATGAAAATGAGTTCACACTTATCCATGATATCCAAAGCATTCGGCCGCTCGAATTTGAGGGTTGTTTGCCCTCTCAAGTTTGGATGTACGCGGTACACATATTCACCGTCGTATGTTTTCGAGGTCACAACCGTAACCGTAACTCTGGGGTGCTGCAAGAGGAGACGTAATAATTCGCCTCCGACGTATCCAGAGGCTCCGTATATGCCTACATTCAACCTCTGGCCACCCCAACGGCGTAATCTATGATTTTCTTGGCTATGTCGACATGCGTTGCAGAGCATAGTCCCCTAAACTCGACGGTGCTGTTCACCTCATGTACTAGAATCTCGCTCGGGCTTTCCATGCAGTCAACGGCCAGTACCCCGCCTCCCACGGCCTCAGCAGCCTTGAGCGCCAACTCCTCAAGTTCGTGGGTTACTGAACACGGCTTGCTTACGCCGCCCCTGGCGACGTTTGTGCGCCAATCATTTTGAGGAGAGTACCTGTACGAGGCCGCGATCACTTCATTTCCGATGACCATGATCCTTATATCTCTGGGCGGCCTCTCGACGTATTCTTGGAAATAGTATATTTGTAGGAGTGCGTTCTTCATCTCTTTCCGAGATTCTATCAAACCTTGGGCTGAGTCCCTATCTTTGATGAGGGCTATCAACCTTCCCCAGCTTCCGACCACGGGCTTCATGACAGCTGGATAGCCCAAGTTCTCCAAAGCCTTAAATGCACCTTCTTCCGTGAAGGCGACAAATGTCTTGGGACTTGGGACGCCGGCCTTGATCAAAGCTAAGGTTGTGAGGAGCTTGTTTCCGCATATCGACGAGACATTGAAGGAGTTGATTACAGGTAGACCCATGCTTTCGAGGGTGGCGGTCAAATGTAGACCCCTGAAGTAACTGATGCAACGTTGGATGACCGCCTCACCGAATTTGACTCTTGTCTTTGATGGATCTTCCATCGTATTAATGTACAGCTCCTTAGAATCCACCAGCTTTGGGTTAAGGCCGATCCTTCTCGAAGCTTGTATTAACGCCTTCTCTTCCCATCGGATTCTGTCGTAGATTAGGCTTATCTCTTTCATTGGCTGTTACTCGCCCCAGTCTTCACCCTCTATCTCAGCAGGTCGGAGCTCAACCTTCCCGTCTTCACTTACGTGAACTTCATAGTCCATCCCACAATCCGGGCAGCTAACTATTTCACCAGAGACTACGTCGTCTGGAATCTCCAGATCCGCATCGCATTCTGGACATTTTTCGATTAACGTTGGCGCCCTCCTTAAAGTGCTTTTATAGAAAGATAAAGATTTTCTTATAAATCTTTCGTATTGTTTGAAATCCATTAACGGATTGCCGATAGAAATGTTTTTTTCTCAATCCATACTTATATATCCCGTAGCCAACATTGTGGCTAGATGTCTCTATGTCTTGGGCGATCGATGAGGTGGATAAAGTTATCCTGGACATGTTGCAGGAAGACGCTCGAATATCGTTTAGAAAGATAGCAGAACAGCTCGGCGTCAGCGAAGCGACGATATTTGTGAGAGTGAAAAAACTTCTCGAGAGAGGCGTCATAAGCCGGTTCACAACGATAGTCTCTCCGGAACTTGTCGGCAAAAGCTTAACAGCCTTCGTCTTGATCGATGCGGACCCTAAGAAGCTTCCGAAGGTTTTCGAGTCTCTGAGCGAGATGGATGACACATACGAGATATACGACGTAACTGGCAGCTACTATGCCATTGTGAAGATACGGGCAAGAGATCGAGACGAGTTGAAGAAACTAATCGATAATATCGGTTTGGTCGATGGGGTGACCAGAACCGAAACCGCAATCGTGCTGAAAAGTGTGAAAGAAAACACGAAAATCAAACTAAGAGACTAGCCGGAAAGCCCTCGGAGGTGGGTAAGAATCCCAAAGAGAATAATCGTAATCACCGGTACTCCGGGAGTTGGCAAAAGCTCGGCATCGAAGCTTCTGGCCTCGAAGCTCAATGGCGTGCTCATCAGCCTAGGGGAGCTCATCGAGAAGGAGAGACTCTATAGCGGCGTCGACAAGAAGAGAGGGACCTTAATCGCCGACATGGATGAGGTTTCTGAAAGGGTTCAGCGGATGATTTCGGGTCTGGAACAAGACGTGATAATCGAGGGTCATTTCGCAGCAGACATTGTACCAAAAAACCTGGTTCACTTGATTTTTGTTCTTAGACGAAGTCCAGATGAATTGAGGGGACTGCTGGGGGAACGGGGGTTTAAAGGGGAGAAATTGTGGGAGAATCTTATGGCGGAGATTTTGGATGTTTGCTTGTGGAGCGCAGTCGGCCGACATGGGACTGAAAGGGTCTGTGAGGTGGACGTGACAGGCAGAAGTGTAGAAGAGGTTACGAATAACATACTCTCAATATTGAGCAACGAGAAAGAATGTCGCGCCGGATTTGTTGACTGGCTTGGGAAACTTGAGGGCGAAGGAAAACTGGACGAGTATCTGGAACATTTCTGATTATCTCAATTCCATCTTTATCTCGGATTTTGTGATGAGTTTTATAGCACGCCGATTAGCATAAGCCTTCGCATGATCACTAAACTTTCCAGCAACTAGGATGGGGCTAGAGTAGCCCACGTCGGAGGAAGCCCTATCTATATTTATGACTATGTTGACGCCGACGGTTCTTTTCCAGTCTTTTATCCATACCGGATGACGCTTATCTCCCCTCGCGACGAGGAGATCAAAATTCCTTAGAAGGCCCGAAAAACCTTCGTGGCGTACATTCCTTTCGATGTTGTAGCCTCTCTGCTTGAAGTATCTTACTGCGAGGTTGAGAAGATTGGATTCCGCCATTCTCCTCCCTACTAACAGAATTTGTGTGCTCAGTTAAAAAGTCTTTTCATTCAGTCTGTTCCTGTATGGAAAGCTTCGTTTGCCTTCTTTTGGGTTAACACCCTGATTCCCATCCATTGTGCCATAATGTAGCCTACGATTATCGGTAACCAGAACGTTACGATCCTTATCAGGGCAGTTGCTGTGCCAGCTATGGGCAGCGGAATCTCAAAGAGATCGTACAGGGTTATCATGACGATCTCCACGAGGCCAACAGGTAAACCTATCGGGATGGTCTGGACTGCAACGCTGATCGAGTAAACTGTGATGGAAACGCCTAAACCAATTCTGAAGTCAAGGGCGTAAAATACTAGGATGTATGTAGATAGATGAAGGAACCACGCGGCAAAGTCAAATATTAAGGGCTTTATGAGCCCCCTGGGTTTGCTGCGGATCACTTCAATCCCTTGATGGAATGACCCCAAAGCGTGGTATGCCTTAGTCCGTAGGTCATCGATTTTCCAGCGACCTCTGGAGATGAAGTTGATTAACCTCAGTGATGATTCGATCATTCCTTTTGTCGCCTTTTTTCTGAGGGAGAGATAGAGTATCATAAGAATCGAGGCACCGGTTCCGACTTGCACAGCCATCAAGAGATTCAGTACAAATTGTTGGACTTTGTATCCGAACGCAAGAGACATCGAGCTGATCGTCAAACCGACCAAAACTGCAAGTGTGGATAGGATTCGTTGGCTGGTAACGGATGCGATGATTCTGCCTACGTGCTCTGTAGAGTTACGTGCAGCCAGATAGATCCTTGTGATCTCTCCAGAAACCGTTTCAAACGGTACCACTAGGTCGACAAAGCTTCCCAACCAGCAATATACCCAAGCGTTGCGGAGGCTTACCTTGACTGAGAGAAGCCTAAGTAGTTCATACCATGTTAAAGAATAGAAAAGTGTACTCAGGACAACCGCAACGAGGGCTAACGAATAGTAGGATACATAGTTGATGAGGTTAATCGCTCTAAAGACTTCCAATATTTGGCTAAAGCCAACGATGAAGTAAAGGTACAGGATGAAAAGGAGCAGTCCCGCGCCTGTTAGCCCAACAATTTTCTTCACTGAGGGACCTTGGTCTTCAGTCACGGAAGCCCCATCCTGTCGCGAATGAAAAAGGTTGTCTTCATATTTTACGTTTTTCTATATTTCGGCTAACAATATAGACGTTGTGATCGGTGAGGAGACTCCACAAGCGAACCGTTGTCCCTTTGATGACCAGAAGAATGCTTAGATTCTCGCAACGAGGTATGGAGATGTTATGTTTGAAGGTTTAGAACCCTTCGAGATCATCAGCGTTTTCTTGGACTTTCTCGAATGCTGCCACTATGTCATCCATGTCTTCTCTTGACCCTAGGAGCACGTTCTGTGGTAGCCACAAGCCTTCATCATAACAAGCCCTTTCAGCTACGGGTAGCTTTAACTTTGAGTAGTCGACAGGTTTACCGTAGTAAGGGCAGGATAACGGGCACTTCTTAAAGTATTCCAAGTAAGGTTCCTTGTAAAGCGGTCTAGAGTAGCCTACGCTGGAAGGTATGCCTTCGGCTTGCAGAGCCTTAGCCAAGACCGTCTTGGAAATTCCTCCGAAAGCTTCTGGGCTGAATCTAAAGATGAATAAATGATAAGCATGTCTGGTTATGCGTTCATCGTCTTTTAGGGGTTTTATCCCTTCTATACTGGAAAGTTTCCCAGTTAGGTAACGGGCGTTCTCCATCCGTTTCTCAGTCTGTTCATCCAACCTCTCCATCTGGGCTAAGAGTAGAGCCGCTTGGAACTCCGTCATACGGAAGTTTCCGCCTGGAAGATGATGCTCATACCATGCTCCTTGAGGTAGCCTTCCACAGTTGTGGAGAGACCAGGCTTTGAAGTAAAGGTCCTCATCGTTCGTCACGATTGCGCCGCCTTCGCCGCTGTTCAAATTCTTACTAGACTGAAAACTGAATGCTCCGATGTCGCCTATGGCGCCGACCCTTCTATCTTTCCATTCGGAACTCCATGCTTGACAGGCATCTTCGAGTAGTCGGATATTGTTTTTTCTGGTTATGTTAGCAAGTGCATCCATGTCAGCGGGCCGACCCGAGACGTGAACAGGCAGAATAGCCTTAGTCTTATCAGAGATCGCTGATTCGACACTCTTGGGGTCTATGGTGTACGTGTCTTGGTCTATATCTGCGAAGACAGGTACAGCATTAACATAGAGTACAGCTGTCACCGTAGCCATGAAAGTGTAAGGCGGAACTATGACCTCATCGCCGCACCCCAGACCAAGAGCTCTGAGAGAAATCTCCAAGGCCGCTGTGCCGTTAGTCACAGCGACACCACGCTCGGCATGCTGGTAAGCCGCGAACCTATCTTCAAACTCTTTTTTGTACGGGCCTCCTGTCCCCCAGAATCCGCTCTCGAGAACGCTTTTCAATGCCTTCAGGTCTCTTTCATCATATATGGGCCATTTTGGGAAAGGCCGACTGTGAACAGGTTTGCCGCCTCTTATGGCTAGCTTAGCCAACTGGGAACGCCTCATATAAGTGGTTAGTCTAAGAGAATTTAAGCTGAGTGGTTTACGAGATAGGCACAGGATATCGGATGCTCATGCGATCTCAGGATGAAGGTCTTTCAGGAGTTTGACCGCGGTGTCTGAAAGGATTTGGTAAGCTTCCGGCTTCAGAAAGCTCCATCTGGCCAGTCTGGTCTCGTATCCTCCTTGCCTGAAATCTTCCTCTGAGGCTATGTAGCCAAAGTATCCATTCCCATAGCCTACCACAGCGGTCTTAGCGAAAGGAGAACCCCTCTTTACGGCCAAGCCCAGGTTCACGAGAGCTTCTCCCGGAAGGGCAACCATAGCCATGTCATCTATTGCCAAGGCTTGAACCTCAGCTTTGACAGAACCTTTTAGTTCTTGCAGAGCGAGGAGGTACTCTTCCCTCGCATAAATCAACTCTACATCTAAGGGGCCAGAAGCCCGGGACTGAGCTATCTTCAATCTTCCTTCAGCACTCTCAAGAGGCGGCGGCTGTCTGACAGGTAAGTCTACTGTCAAAGCCGACAACTTGAACCTTTCAGGCTTTTTGGGCTTAAGCTCTTCGTATACCTTCAATGCTTCAGCCGCTAGGATCGTTCCAAGTCTGTCGGCGTCTTGAAAGGTTCCGGGACAAGCATAGCCTTCAGAAGTCACAGGGTTTATGTCTCCGCAGGCTCCGTTGAAGAACGCAGCCTTCAAACTTTTGCCACGGACCTCCATGAACTTTTCCAGGCTTCTCACGGCGAAACCAGGATAATCTGCAGAGATGTAGAGATTTTCAGCTCCCAACACAACAGCGTGACATGTATAGTTCATAGCCACTGCCAAGGGCTGCATAGAAGCCTTATCGACTCTCAAAAGGCACAGCTGGGGATCAACAGGCCCGCCTTTTCTTCGTCTATTAAAGCCTATGTAAGCGTCTCCTAAACCTGAAGCCACGACGGACTCCTCTCTGGAATTGTGGGCTGAGACGGCACAACCGGCTATTTGGAGCTGCAGATTCTCAATCCAACTTCTGCTGACCTCTTCTCGGAATGGTATAGCCATGTCTGGTCCTGAATGTGTATGAGTTGCAGCTACCAGAATCTTGTCTCTCGATAGGCTGGTTTGAGCCTCTACCATCTCTCTAATGGCTTTAACTGTTTCAAAGGTTAAGGCTAAAAGATCGCATGATACCATTACTACGCTTTCGGGACCCATTTCTAGAGCTAACGCTCTAGCTTTGAGTTCATCATGTATGCCTACGGAAGGTTTTAGTCTCGCAGCAAAGCCTCCCAAGTGTACGCCTATGGGAGGCGTTATCACAGCCTCTGCGAAACCTGCTTTGAGAACCTTGTTCAAAAAGCCCACCACTAGACTGATCCTCACTTGTTTTCCCAATTCTTAAATCTATGTTTCTTTGGAAAATTGGCTCGGATCAGAAATCTCCGGAGACGCCCTGACCTCCCGAAGCTGGAATCTCGGAGCATACGTTTTCGAAGTTAGATCTCTGACAAGACATCTGCTAGGAGATTCACTATTCTCTTGCGAGACTCTTCCAATTCGTTAGATAGACCTTCTCCAAATCCAGTTTCTTTGGGTTGCACCGCGAGAAGAAGGATCTTTGCGCCTGTTTCCTTTGATAGATACTCGGATAGTAGGCTCAATGGAAGGGCATGAGTAGAAACCGAGGACCCCGAAGCCCTAGTGGGTTCAAGAAGCGCGGCGGAACCTGCCTGCAGATTCAGCAACGCAGCGTCTATTATCAATACGTGACTCGGCTTCATTTCTATTATCAGTTCAATGAAGCTCTCGGGAACAGTCTCACACACTATCAAGCGGACTCTCTCTGAGACCCTACCATGCAAGTCCTCGACAATCTTAGCCCCGACGAAGTCATCCCGCCTCAGCGAGGTACCGAGGCCCATAATGACTACTGTCTTGGCGCTTTGAAACCAAGTCCTCAAGTCGCGCTGGATACTTTCGTATCTCCCCTGTTTTGGCATGTTAAGGTCCCTTTCCCGTACCTTTCTCTTCGAGAAGAAAGGGTAGTCGGGAACGCCGTCGCCTGACTTGTTTCTGCAAGATTACCTCTCCCTAGGGGTATAAACCTTTGAATCTCCTCTAGGGGTATCTTAAGTATCTCTTCGCGTTCAGTATTCAATAACGTTTGCGCTAGCCTATACCTTATCTCCTTGGCGAGCTTTCCGCTGGCATTTTCGCCAGGAACAATCCCGACGTATACATGTGCCTGCTTGGCAATCGCTTCAACCGGTCCGCCTATCACGCTTAGGTGGTTTTCTTTCTCTATTCCTATCGCAACTTTGACTGGAACATTTCTCACATAGTTTCTCTTCCCGTAGATCATGAACGCTCCCTTCGGCAAGTACTCGCCTGAAGGCGGACGCTTACTCACCTGTTCCGGCGAGACCCAGTAAACATTCGTCGTCGTTAGCATCTCCTTCCAAGCGCGAGAGTAAGAGCCTGCAAGTTGAGCCGCTTCTCTAATGGTCTGATCTGTTGGCTGTTTTCTATCTGTCTTGATCAAGACAAAAGGCGCGCCGGGAGCATCTGCATGGAAGACCACATCCTCAGGGGTCATGTACCTCCTAATGAGAACCTCATTCGTAGAGGCGTCCCTGCCCCCAATCACGAGAAAACCGTCAGAGGAGTAGAACCAGTGGAATTTCCCGTACCATTCCCTTTTGGGCCCAGTCAATGAAAGCTTGGCCGCTTTCTCCCTCTCGTCAATCATTCGGTTTTTCAGCTGTTCAATTTTCAGCTGAGTTTGTTCCATAGCTCTCTTTGCACCGATCAGTTTTCTCTCAGCTCTTTTAGCACGCTCGTAGAACTGCGATGCGTTGTCTTGGATCGTTTCCTTAAGGTTAAGTTGAAAGATCTGATCTTCGACTGAAACTTGAAGCGTCATAGTTTGAGGTACTAAAGAAACAAAGTATATAGCCGGAGAACGCAAATCTGCTTTTTCAGTTTCAAGTTTCGCTGTTATCTTCTCCCAACTCTCCCCGCTGCGTTTCTCATCCATAATATTTTGAATCAAGAATTCCAGTTCGTTCAGATGTCTGTAGACTATGTCGCCGACTTTTCTGTACAAGTCGGACTCCTTACTCCGGTCTTCAATAGCTTTCCTTTGATCTCGAAGTGCGGCGTTCAGTCTCTCCAGTTCCTGCTCAGCTCGTTTCTCAACCTCTCCGACGCCTTCTTGGGCCATTGTCCTAGCGTAGTACTCATCCAATGCCTTGTTGAGGGTCTCATAGGCTACGCATTTAAGATGCGCATACCTTCTCAAAGGTATTGGTGCCACATCGATCCATCTTGACTGCTCATCCACAAAGACGCGCGGTTCAGCTTTCCTTTCAACTATCTCAAGGATAAGACCTCGAAGCTGTGCAAAGATACTGTCAATATCCTCGTCTTTGAGATCTTTGCATGGAGTATTCTTGTCCACGCCTGCACGGAGTAGGATCTCTTCTGCGTATGGCCCACCTATGCTCATGAACCTCGTCGAAGCTTTCACAATGCTCAGTTGGCCGAAATCTCTGATTTGGTCCAAGTCTTCCCGTCTCAGGTTGACGGGATTTCTCCCGATTGACGGAGGATGCATAAACCTTTCTTTGCGTACGACGTTTCGGTCCCTCATCCTTCGGTATCCGAGAGCTTGAACAATCTCATTTTCTGGCCCTACGAGGATGATGTTTCCTTCTCCGAATAGTTCAGATACCAGTTGGTATTCCGAGCCTTCTCTTTTCACGGTGATGATTACGATGCGTTCGAATTCATGTTGCCGAACCTCAGCGATCCTGCCATTTCTTAAATACTTGCGGAGCGCCATGCAGAAACCAGGAGGCTTCAACGGCTTTGTAAGACTGTACGAGGTCAAGTGAATTCTCTTCCCAGCTTCTATTAGTAGTTGAAACGAAGGTTGGTCCGGTCGGCGAATCTTTAATAACAAGGTCTTAGGATTAATCTGGTAAACGTTATCAACTCGAGCATCCTTCAGAAGACTGTTGAGTTCAACGGTGATTACAGCGATGTCGAAACTGCTCATCTCTTCTTTCAAAGACTTTCACTTGCGGAGGTGTTCACATCGAACCCTTTAAGCCTCATCTACTGGATAAAGGCAGGGCTAGGCATAGTAGTTGCGCTCGTCTGCGTCTTGATAGTGGCCAACTTGATTACGGGAATCGGAATAGCCCTGATGGCGTACGTCACCTCTGACAGGATTTTCCGACAGATATTCATCAACAAGGTTGATAAACCCTCAACCGTTACAAAGACTGGAATAGGTGTTTACATACTCACTTGGCTCTTCTTCTGGGCGCTTTTCTTCACCTTGCTTAATCCGCCTGCTTAGCTTTCGCCCTGAGATTTAAGACGACTCTCAAGAAATCTGCCCAAGCCGAGAAAAACCCCCGATCATAATCGGCGTAGAAATCACCTTTGACATAGTTGAGAAACTCATGTCTGTGTCTCTTTAGCGCTTCTTCATCATCGAGATTGAGGTTGGCAAGCAGAGATCTCTCCTCACCTGATTTTCGAGTCAGAATTATGCCGCTTAGAGCCTGCGTATAACCTCGGTTCCATTCGTTTTTTCTAATTTTCCCTTTTAGTTTTTCCAGCAGGTTTTCCGCTTCTTCAAATTGTTTTTCTAAGGCTAGCTGGAAGAGCCGTGCGGCAAGCGCACGAGTGTTCGCCAAGGCTTCCTGTTGGTTTTTATCGCTCTTACTCTTCAACGACATCTTCTATACCGTTCTCTGTGACTTTGAATGTCGTTTCTCCTTCTGGCAAGTATGGACTGGAGACCAAACGAGCGATTCTTACAGGACCACTGGAGGACTTGCGAAGGAAGACCCTTGTGTGACTTGTATGTCCAACCACATGACCGCCGATCGGACGAATCGGGTCTCCAAGGAAGACATCTGGACTGGCCATAACTTGGTTGGTTACAAAGGCAACCGCGTTGAAGGCTCTAGCCAACCGAATCAACTTATGCATATGCTTATTCAGCCTCTGCTGCCTCAACGATAGGCTTTCTCTGCCTAGGTACTCGCTTCTGAAATGCGCCGTCAAGGAGTCTACAACAATCAGAAGGATATTGTTCTCCTTAATTATCCGGTCTGAGTTTTCGAGGAGGAACATTTGGTGGTCAGACGTGTATGCCTCGGCAATGGTTATGTTTTTCACGACTTGATCGAGATCCAACCCCAGATACCTCGCCATCTGAGCTATGCGTTCAGTTCTAAAAGTGTTTTCAGTATCTATGTAGAGGGCACCGCCGTTTAATCCGCCTCGTTCGACGGATAACTGAACGTTGACACACAATTGGTGGGCTACCTGACTCTTGCCAGAACCGTATTCTCCGTAGAATTCCGTTATTGTCTGGGTTTCAAGCCCGCCGCCTAGGAGCTCGTCGAGCTTCTTGCTTCCACTTGTCAGACGTAAGACGTTCTGGCGCGTCTTCAAGAGTTCATCTGCCCTTACGAAGGATAGAGAGATTGAAGATCTCGCAACCTCGATTATTTCAGAGGCCTTCTTCTCGCCTATCCCAGCTTGCTCAAGTTCTCTGATCGTCGCCATCGCTAGCGACTCGATGGTTTGGAAGCCCAGCTCGCGTAGTTTTTTGGCTGTCGAAGAGCCTATTCCCGGCACATCTTCAACGTACTCGAATCTCTTCTTCGGAACACTCTCTTCAGCCATTTTCTCCACTGCTATAATCAGTTAGTTCAAGTCCTAAATGAGCGGGTAAATAACGGAATAGGACTCCTTTCTCACCGTGTTTCACGGTCACGATTCTGATCTGGTATAATCTATGCTAGCCCTATTTAAAAGCATAAACATGCGAGTCTGTAGAATTACCCAGAATCTGCAATCAAGTTGACGCAAAGTCATCGACTAGCCAAGATCCTAGATCTTGCGATATTTCGGATTGGGTTCGATCACCGGTATTCCGTCCCTTTCAACGACAATCTTGGAGAATCCCGTCCTCTCAATGCTTTCGTAGTCGTGACCGGAGTCTGAAGGATAAACTGCGAGGAAGACAAGTCTATTTTCGCCCGTGTTTACAGATCTATGCGCTGTGTTTGGAGGGATGTAAACAAGGATGTCGGATTTGATCTCGATGCCCGTGGCTTTTCCCATTCGATCTTGTATGAGTATTAGGCCTTCTCCTTCTAGTCCTAGGTATACCTCACTCGTTGACTCCTTCTGGTGGAAGTGACCCTTTGTAAAGTAGTATTCGTTCCCAACCTTGCCTGGATGCAAGATCGTACAACCGACGTTCAGTGATCCTTCGTTTGCTGGTTGCGGGATCTCATAAACCTCATAGATCTTGGGGTCTTCCCCCTTTGACAAAAGAGCCTTGACGAGTTCTCCGTCCTGAAAGTAATTGGTCAGTTCGCTAAGCTTGTGCTCAAACTGTACCTTATGCGGGAAGATTCCGGTTACGCCGCCCAGTTTCGAAGAGAAAGCCTTGGATATGTGACCCAACATGATCCAACCGTATTTTTGAAGCCTAATTACAATGACGCTACCAGATAAGTCTTTTCGTGATGCCTCATGGGCGCGCAAATTCTCTTACGTAGTTGAGGACGTTTCTGGCTTGTTCTTCCGACGTTTCCTGCGCGTCCAGAAGGCTCTTGATGATCTCTGAAATGGTGGCCACCGAGTGGATCTTGTAACCCATTTCTTCGAGTTTGATTTTCCCGCATTGCTCCCTATCAATGACGACCAGAACTGCGGAGATCTTTCCGCCCAAGCTTTCGATGGATTTTATGCCTTCGATCTTCGATCCTGCGTCTGTAACCACATCGTCGAAGAATAGTATGCGATCGCCTTGTCTGACCTCTCCACCAGCGATCATGCCGGTTAAGCCGTATCTCTTCGACTCCTTCCTGACCACGAAAGAAGGCACATTCAGTTTGTAGGCGATGCTTGGTAGAAGCAGAGCTCCCTTGAGTTCGATGGAGGCTAACTTATCTATCTGGACGGAAGAGATTATCTCCCTAGCTTTTTTGACAGTGCAGTCGACTACTTGCTGGAAGCTACTTGGGGATGATAGTAGCCAAGATAGATCGATGTAGTATGGGCTCATGATTCCGGATTTGAGCCTGAACGAACCGAACTTTAAGGCTCCTGAACGTACTAGTGCATGAGCCAGATCCGAAACCGTTTTAGATGCTCGCATGTTCATCCAAACTCTCAGGTTTCTAAGGGTTGGTCAGGATTGGGAACATTTTTTGTGCTTGCTCAATAGGAATATGTCCAGTTTCATAAATCAAGCACCGACGATTCTGTCTCTGTTCTTGACCCAATACAGAGTAATATCGTGAACAAAATCGATGGTCCTGTCGATAGCGCTTTCTGGCATTCCCGGATAAGCCGGTTCAGAGATCAGTTTCACACGATAGTAATCTTCATGAGGACTCTTGGTCAAGATCAGACTGTTCCGTGTCTTCCTCACTTGACCCGAAGCTTCAAACCGATACTCGAACCTAATCTCTTTGATAAGTTCTCCCCTCACATTCTCTATTTCCTTCAGCTCTTGGATGTTCTCAATTCTCTCTATGTAGCCGGTTTTCAAGTCGTCAAGACGGTCCAAGAAGATGCCAACGAAGAAAACTTTGTCATTCAATCCGACTTTAACAGGCATAGTCAGTTCCCTTGCTTGATAGACTCTGAATATTTCTTCTTTCCGGACTTCCGCCTCTTCCTCCGACGTCTTGATTTTCTTGACCTTGGATGGGGTATACGTGCTGACGGCCAAAGCCGCGGGTCTGACAGCCGACAGAATGGATGCTGAGAGGGCTATGGCAAAGCCGACAGCGCTCCACCACCATTCCAACTTTTCCCGAACCATGAGCTCTTGACCAAACAACACCACGATCCTGTAGAATCCAAGCCCGAGCAGGTATCCCAGGCTTCCGCCGACCATACCTAGGATAACGGCTTCTGCGACAAAGACCAATCCTATATGGGTTGGGTTCAACCCGAGCATGGAAAGCGTTCTAATCTCTCTTCTCCGTTCGTAGACGCTGTTCAGCATGACCATTCCAACGTTCAGCCCAACCATTATTAGAGGAATTGAGAGCTCGGCCGCCCCCTTGAACTCAAGGTAAGAACCA
>Ga0315314_1002280_pt1 | contig 16018 bp, 28 predicted proteins | sample TDP9_MG_FD_203631 | JGI IMG/M metagenome (GOLD analysis project Ga0315314, IMG submission 203631) | Freshwater sediment microbial communities from Lake Towuti, South Sulawesi, Indonesia - TDP9 | ecosystem: Environmental > Aquatic > Freshwater > Lake > Sediment | place: Indonesia: South Sulawesi...
TACGCTTGAACCTATATATGACTTTTCCGTTACGTCTGATAAGTAATTCAAGTCTTCCTTTCAGACGTATGATAGGTCTATGTGTACCAACTGTTACGTCTGGTTGTATTGCTCTCTCTGGTCTAAATGGTGTGTATGATGTGCAGTACGCAACTATTTCTCCGTTACGCTTGATTTGACTAATGAGTTTGATATATCGTTTAGAAAGAGGCAAATTTAGGCTGATAGACATTACGCTTGCTTCCTATGAAGTTTTACTTTTTGGTCAGTTTGTCAATTAGTTTCTTTATGAAGTCTTCGCCAGCATACGCCGATACGAACGCCATTATGAAGTTAGGGAATCCGTAGTCGGTGTGCAGAAACATATACAGAAATCCGATGATACTACCTATAACGATACGTTTGAAACTGCTGAACTTCTTTAGGTCTTCCCACGATTCCGCTTCGATGACCACATGTGTAATTCCGCCCAGCGTCCCTAGTATCACAAACGTAACGATAGTGATTATATCCATATCACTATCACCTTTTGTATCAATATTACGCAGACACAGACACAGTATATCGTACCGTTATCGTTGAACCGTCTGGAACTTCCTTAGAAACCGCTAGAACGTCTCTGCATCCGAGAAAATACCTAATAGCGTTTCCCGTATCATATATTCCAAATATAAAGCCTATTTCTCGTACCGTTATCAACGAACCACTATTATTAGTGAATACTCTAGTATTACGCCAACTAGAAACTGAGCCTACCACTAGAACTGCCTCAACACTCTGAGCACCATATACCATTTGTCCCGCACCCGTACCTTGAGCAATTTTGCCCACTAGGTTGTAATCTGCGGGTTCTACCGCTTGATTACTCGTACCAACAGCAATACCATAAGCATCAATATTTACGGGTGCTAGCCAACCCCCCCAAGCACCCATGGCACGGATTCCACCATAAGGAACAGTTCTTCCTATGTTTCCCGTATCATTCATCGCAACTGTTGGCGGTGCGATATCCCCTGCCACTACGGTTGCAAATATTCTGAGCCACCTTACGAAATTCGTTACTAGACTTTTACATGACCGTTTCTCTCTGCTTAACACTTTGCCTTTCTTGTCTCTGACTATGACTTCATATTGCAGACGTAACGCTATTCCTCTAACCATTTTCATCATTTCTCCTTTTTTGTTTTTTACGGTACTGTAACTTCATACGAAGTAGTTATCACGGCAGTTTCTACTACTCCCGCCAAGACACTTACATCGTATGACGTACCCATGATTATCAATTCAGACGGTAGGTTGACCATTAACTCGGTACTGCGGACTAGTTCTTCGGTTTTCTCTATCGTAAGGTATCCCGTCTTACTTATACGTATCGTATAGATACCCGCTTCTAACGTTTTGGTGAACTTACCGTTTGAATCGGTGTATCCCGTATAGATTAGTTCCGAATCCTTAAAGATTTCGACTTTCGCATCTGCTATTGGCATGTTCTCATCACCTATTCGTAACCTTTCATATTGAACACATCTACCTCAAGCATATACAATTCTGGATATATCCCTATAACGGACTGTTGAATATTTAAAGCCTTACCCGTGTTACGGTACGCACAAACATCGCTTATAGTATCATCCAGAAAACCTACCAGCGATTCTGTAAAGGTCGTAACGTCATTGAACAACGTATCGAAAATATTCTTTATGAGTAATGAGTATGCAAACTCGTTACTATGCAAGTCGTTTATCGCTTGAGTTATCTTAGCGTCCCATGTTGCTATGGCTGAAGTTATCGCATCAATTATATCGGTCTTGTATTCGTCATAGTTGCCTTCACTCGCTTCTCTTTCAAGATTAGTGCGTATCGCAATATCCCTAAGTTCATCGTCTGATATTAGCCCAGCGTCCCACCACGCCTTAGCCCCTTCCAGCGTATCGAGTTGCTCGCTTATCCTAGCCATGTGTTCGTTAGCCACTTGCTCTAAAAGGCTGTACGCACGTTCAGTTGCGGTTTCCTTCATTTCGATAGAGTCTTCAAAACGTGTCCTAGCCATACTGTGATAATGGCGATAGTAACTTAACGCTAGGTCGTTCCACTCGTTAAGCAACGTATCAATGTCTCTAAGTACGGTACGATACATTTCTTCCACACGTACGTTACCGCCACGTATCAGATTGAACGCAGTTGTAGGAATGTTCTGTCCCACTTCCGCACCTAGAAACGCTCTCATGTGACGGTTAGCGAAGTCTGCGAAAGAACCTATGCTTGACGATTCTGCACCACCTAGATACATTGAACCAGCATAAACGTTGCCCGTCGTACCGATAGCCCCAGCATGACTAGAATGTATCGCATAGGCAATACTTTGCTGAATCATTTGTATAAACATCTGTGTCGCTATCGCTTCGTCCGTATACTTAGCGAAGTCCAACGTCTTATCTATAAACTCAATAATCGTATCAACTTGTCCCTTCGTACTCAGCCCCGTTACTTCGTCCTTCTCTGCACCGATAAGCCTCTGCATTACGTCTGCAACCGTACTGTACGACATGCCTTTTAACGCTTTCCACTTAGCCCATAGCAACCCGTATCGTGCCGCTTCGCTCAGTACGCCGTACCCTATGCCTATACCTAGACCGCCAGCAAAACCCGCTACCGCTTGAGCCACTTCTGTCTACCCCCTATAACAGTTCAAACACCGCTTTCATCGTTATATCCTTATCTATCGGTACGTTTATAGGGTTCGTTGAGCCTTTGTTTACCCCGTCCTTCTCCCAACGGTCAAACACGTACCCCGTACTTGGGAACGCTTGACATAAAACTGAGTATTCCGCTTGGTATTTATGGTCGCCTACTGTCGGAGTTACCGTACCGCCACCTACGGGTTCAACTGCCATAGTAAGAACCCACTCGTTCTTCCACATATCCGTTTCGCTTACTATACTGAAATCATCACACGCCCTAAAGAACCCTACTATATAACTCTGTTCCATCGTCTTAGGATTAGTATACACGCCAAACTCGGTACTAGGAATATGTTGACCAGCAACACTACACGTAACGGAAGGTCTAGGCACAGCATAAGTAGGATGCCACACTATGACGGGCGGATTATCAATTATCGTACCGTCCGCTTTGTGGACAACGGGTTCAAGAAATATACATAAGTAGTAATACACGTCATCCGTTGTACCGCTAGGAGTCAACGTCCTACGGAAAAACGTTAATTCTCCCCGTATCGTATGCCATGTTGAACCCCATAACGGGTTAATCAGTTGATACGCACCTTTAGTCCTTTTCTGCGGAAAGTAGGAGTAATAATCGTATGCGTAGTTTTCCGCTTCTCCACTTTCCTCAAACGTACCGTTAGGTGCTTGAATAAGAATGAAACTCTTAATATGCGCTAAATCGGTTTCTTTCAACAAGTCAATATCCGCTAATGGCGTATATGCGTATACGTCAACTTGTGGTAATGGTCTCTGTGGTACTTGAAAAGGCGGATTCAACGGATAATCCGCTAACGTACCCGTATAATTCGCAACTATCTTACGGTATCCACCTACACCTACGTCTTTAGTATCCAGACGTAACGCTAGAGCCTTCTCCCTAACCTTCCCGAACAAGTAAGGCGTAATGCTTAAACCTTCAATCATACCGCTCATTTTGACCATGCTATCATGGTTCGCATCTAATCCAGCAATTAGCCTAGAACCAACCATATCAGTAAGAATCTTAGTGCGAAACGCTTTTAGGTTCGTTATCGCTTCGGTATACTCTGGTGGTAGAGGCATTTTAGAAGGACACTCCTAAACTTTCGTAATGGCAAAAAATAGGGAGTAAACCACACGTAACGTGTAGGGTTTGCATGAGCATCACCTTTATATACGGAGTAAGTCCGTACCGTTACCCGACTATGGATGTGTATCGGTCACGGTTACCTTCACATTCGCATCTGCGGCAGACCACGAAAGGACGTACGTTACGTCGTACCCAGCCCCTAGATGGGTAGCATTGAGAGCCACTTGGAGAAGGGCATCAACAATAGTGTTGACACTCGTGATAACACTATCTCGTATCGCTGAAAGTCCACCTTCGTCGGCGAACTTCGCCATAACGCAACCATAAACCGCTTCGGCGAGTATGGAAGGCGTTATGAGCCTACCCTCAGTCGGCTTGACCACAGTATGCAACGTACCCGCAAAACTGTCGTTAGCATCGAAGTACCTAGAACACCTAGTGTCTCCACGAAGAAGCAGTACACCCATCGTTGCGGGATTCCAAACTCCGAAGGAATCACCGACAGTAGCACGGTGTCCTACTGCACCTAGAACGTACCGTGCAAGTTTGAACTTGTCCGCTTTACTGTCAACTCTGTTAGGGAAGTATCCCCCTACACCAAAAGACGCATCAATTCCCGTCTTCCAATCCGCATACTTGCGGTACAGTTTAACCCGTTGCTTCATTTCGATAACGTCTGCATCCCAATCGCCACCAACGGTAGCGAGAAAGTCTCCAAACCTATCGCTTGAAGCGTCTGCGATACGGTCTTTGAACTGAGCCTCTGCTGGAATCTTCGTCAATAGAGAAGCGTAGATACGACTCTGCTCTCCTTTCAGAGTGGCTTTCCACTCGTCAAGCACACCGCTAGGAAGGTCTGCTGGCAGAAGTACCGTACCGATGTACTTCCATTGTTCAGCCATTTTCATCACGTTCTTCTTTTTAGTAACGCTTTACGTACCGTTTCAATGCGGGACGTAAAACGTTCCAAATTATACCTTAAAACGGAAGTTATATATATGCCTTTCGGTATTTCTACATTTAGAGAGAAAACGTGAGATGTGGCGGAAATGAGCCTAAACCTAATTGAAAAAGCACTTCAATTCGCTAAAGAAGGTAGACTTGAGTTTCTTTCGCTTAATCTAGGCATAACTGAAGGGCTAACACCTAAAGCACGCCGAAACGTACAATATTTAATGGTCAGAGAGTGGCTTATGAAGGGATGCCGAGAAGCAACTAGGCTAGTTCTAGACCACTACAAACGTCCCCCCGTATACAGCATACTCGTACAAGCGACAGAAGCAATATTCGACTATGGTAAGAGACCAGAGATTCTAGCGTACTACAACGACCTATTAGATAGGCTTATTGGTACGCATTAGAAGGTGAAAACATGGTACGCAAACTATTAACAGCAATAGACCAGCAAGTAGCAAGAGCAACAACAACATTAGCAACCGTTACGTCTGGAAGACAAGCGTTACTCATGGCATGGACAAGAGCAGAGCAAACAACAGTTACAGTACAAAAAGCCGTAACGCTTCCATTACTCAACGTACAACGCCTAATGACGTATATGCGGTTAATAGCACTTACCAAACTCTTACCAATGCTACCGCCAAAAGAGTTTAGACGTGGCATAGACGCTTTACTCATACCCACTCCAGAAGAAGAAAAGGCGATACGTAGGAGAACGTTACCGTATCGTCAAATGGAAGAACTACGTACCGAAAGAATACAACGACTACGACCAGAACGAACCCGTCAACAAGCACGTGAAATACCGTTTTCACCAACGTCAATCAACCTAATTGACCAAACCGCCTTCGCCCGACTTGAGGCATGGTTATGGACAAACTTTCCGTTACAAGTTATGCAAGTTCTCGGCGAACTCATCGAACAAGTGATACGTAAATCTTGGTATTTAGACCGTATCGTAGGTCTTGAACCTTTAGAAAAACTCATGCTACAAATGTACGTATACGCTTTCATGGAGTTTCCACAACAACTGAACATGCTAGGCTTACGTGTCACTCCGCTAACCATGTTCGTATTGAGACATAGAGTAGGCTCAATATACATGACCTACGCAACACTTAAACAAGACGTAATGAGCAAAGCGTTACTCCTATCCGCATTATTACGTAAACCAGAACTTAAAGGCATACTTGCGGGCAAAACTAGGCAAGAGTGGATTCCACGTAAAGAAAACATAGCAACAACAACTGACGTTACGGAAGAAACCATAGTAAGCACGGGACGGGACTTAAAGGGAAAAGAATGGTTCTTCACCGCTTTACGTTACGCTTACGGGATGCCTTTCTGGTTAAGAAGAAGGTTAGCACGCCAATTCGGGATGCCCGAAAACCACAAATACGCAAGATACTTCGGCATAGGCTGTATCCCTACACGTTACGCAAGATACTCATGGAAATACAGACGATACACGGAAGAATCCTTCACGTATTTTAGAAGGGACGAATACCTAAAACGTCTAAAACTATACGACAAAATGCACAACGTAGGCGTATCATACAAGAGACGGTACGGCGGGTGGCGGTTCTGGACACGGCGGTAATGCTCGGCGGACATTTCGGGGACATCAGCCATTAGTTCTACATAAAAGCGTATGATTTCAACGGTACGTATGCGTAACGAAAATTGTCTCCATCCTTTGTATACTAAAAATACGCTTAAATCTGTCTTATTTCGTTAAAATAAGCCTAAATCTATCTTCTTTTATATATATAACTATGTTATATAACTATGTTATCTTTTCATATATCTTTATCATATATTCATAAACCATTATTAAAAAATCCGACAAATATAAAAAACGTACCGCTTACGTTACGCAGAATATGTATGCTTATATCTTGAAAGCGAAGCGTATAAGGAATGTAGAAGGAAGGAGATAGGAAGGGGGTACGGGGGAAGGAAAGAGGAAGGAAGACGAAGGGAGAATGGGCTTAACGGTGTTATAAACCGTGAAATATGGCGGAAAAGCGAAAAGAAGATAGAAAAAGGCTCAGAATAGCATGATAGAAAGGCTTAAATACAACTTATGATAAGAGGCTAGCATCTTCATAAGGAAGCGGAAACGTGGAAAGAGAGACCTACGAAGAAAGAAACAAGCGAATAACTGTCGCCATACCTAGACCGCTCTACGACCACATACGCAAAAGGCTCAGAGTAAGCGGATACTCAACCATGTCAGACCTAATAAGAGAACTACTCCGCAAGTGGACAGAAGAAAGCGTAATAGAAGTGAAACCACATGCTTGAAACACACGCACAAATGGAATGCAGAGACGAAGAAGAAGCGGAACACATAGTTTACGGTACGTCACAACCTAAACCTACCGTAACGTTTACTATTGTCGCCTTCCGATACGACCAACACCGAAGCGTATTATACAAGTCATGCAAAGACGAAGGCGAAGCGGCAAAAGAAGTCTTACTAGCGTTACATGGATATAACGCAGACGTAATCAGCATAAGGAGAGTGTACCAAAAACGTCCAGAAGTCTAGAACGAGAAATATTCGACATATTACGTACCATGCAAGAAGACCAATACAACATAGGTGATGTATGCAAGAAAATACAAGCCATGATAGAAGTGGAACGAGATGTGGCTCATAACGAAGGATATTATACGGGACGTAACGAAGGACATGATGAAGGTCACGAAGAAGGCAAAAGAGCGGGGTACGACGAAGGTTATTCTGCTGGTCTTAGTGATGCATGTGAACGTGTATCATCGGTCTCAAGTATAGACCGTATCGTGAGAAACAGAATAATTAGACGTATACGGGGGTGAATCATGGCATGAGTGTAGGTCAACACATACATATCGTAGACGGTAAGCAAGTGGCATACCCAAACAACGCATGTCCAATATGCGGAACTGCACCAGCGCAACCAGAACCAGCAAGAACGATACCAAACGTACACACAAAAGGAATAACGGTAGTGGTACAGACTACCAAACTTCAAATGTCAACAACCACATGGTACGGAAAAGGAAATTGTTTCCTTCACTCGATACGCAGAGCGCAGAGAGACGCAAGTGGCAAACTGATGATTGGCGCAGACGGAAGACCGTTATGGAACCAACTGACGATACGTATGAGTGTAGCGATAGCGAAAGACTACATAAGGGAACTGTCGAAACTGATAAGTGACGTTGAGAAACCGCAGACAGTACCGCCGACAACCGTACCGCAAAGAGCCTAAAGGGGGTGATGTGCAATGGTAGATATACCAGAGGAAGTACCGAACACATGTCCGTTACTAGACACATGCGAGCGTAACGTAACGAAAGAAATGTACGACTGTATATGCACAAGTAGGTCATGGATGGTATGCGGTAACACACGGGAAATACGGAAGAAATATCAAACGACACCTTCAGAATGGCGTAAAATATATACAGAAGTGTGACGTAGAGGATGACCACAATACAATGCGGATTGACAGAATGTAGAGCATGGCTCAACGGAACATGCACAAGACGTACCGTAAAAGTCGTAGGAATGAAGTGTTTAGACTTCACTAGACGAAGGTCAAGATTCGGACACACAACGACAACGGTACAATGCGACCAGAAAATGTGTCTGCAAAATTACGGCGGTGTATGTACCGAAAAAGAGTTACGCATGAAAGGGGACGGTTGCGAACCGTTAAGTAGAAGGAAGGTAGAAGGAAATGACGGAAGAAGAAGCGAAGGTAGTAGACAAATACCTATTAGACGTTAACATACCGAGAGATACAAGCGTACCGTTAGAAGTCTTCATAGCGTTTCCAGAAACGTTGCGAAACCTAGAAGAAAGAGAACGGGTACGCAAACAATGGCTCTACGGTAACGATAGGCAAGTTGTAAGCATGGACTTAATGTTCAGAAACGACCTATCGTGTATATACAGACCAATGGGGTTACGTATAGATTGGCGTAACATGGTACTCAGTACGTTAACGCCTTCGGGGCTAGAGATAGTTGTACCGAACATATACCTAGAAAGACTAGGAAGTACGACAGAAGAACGTGTGGCAAACCTAAACGACTACTTATACGTACACTTCAACAAAGTACAAGACGGATTAATATCAGACGTAGTTGTACCGTTACGTGGAACAGTAAGCGAAGCAATAGCGAAAGAACTTATGGAGACAAGCGGTCTATCACCGTTAGAGTTAATACTGATAGGTCTTGGCTATCGCCCGACAAGAGAAATGAAAAGACTCTACATACCACGAATCCTAACGTGGTTCAGAGGATTTGACGGTAGACCGATGCACGTATGCCAATTTACGTTACCAGAATCGGGCAAAACAAGTTTCGGGTTACGTAACGAAACATTATTCAATTGGCGATACCTAGCAGAACCGCCTACCTTAGCGAGACTTGTTCTGGATGCCCGTTCTGGAGTATTAGGAGAAGTATTCTTACGAAGCGGAATAGTCTTCGACGAATTTGACAAGTGGACACTCGATACGCAAGACAGACGGTACACATTCGATTCTATTCTTACGGGTATGGAACAAGGAAAATGGGAAAGAGGCGTATCAGCAATGGGAGTAAGGACACCAGACGTACCGAGACTAATACCTATAATGTTCTTCGGAAACTTAGGAGACTTCGAGAAACTATACGGTATGACACAATACAACACCAGAGCATTTTTCAACACTATCTATACAGCCCGTCTAGGACACGATGTAAGAGCGTTATGCGATAGGCTCTGTTGCATAGACGCATGTTACAAGCAAATACGAATCATGGATTACCTAACGGGAAAAGTATTGCCTGATGGTGTAATACGTGGAATAATCAGCATAATACAGAAACAAGTCGTACCGTGCGATATATCTAGGCTAAGTGGAAGAATCAAACGACACTCAGACAACATCTATGCGATACTCAGTAAAATGATGGAGATAACACCAGAATTTTGTGACAGTCTAGCAAGCGGATACGCAGACCTAGACAAAACACTAAAACCACCAGAGGAAGAAAAGAAAATAGAGTTCATACCAGAAAGAAGGTGAGCAAATGAGGACTAAAGCGGATATTGCGAAACGAATAAGTGTCTACAAACGTTTATGGAAAGAGTGTAGGAAAATGGACTACAAACCCGCTCAATATTGGTATCAAGCGAAACTCGAAGCGTTACTATGGGTTCTAGGTGAAGATTACTCTAGGCTAAAGTTTGCGGAGTGGGATAAGAAATGAACGTAACGAAAAAGATGAAAGCATACATACGTAAACTATACCCTAACGCAAAACACATCGTTATCTTCGATAATCATCACAAACTTAACGATGTCATTACCGCATTAGAACCTTTACCTTACGTTGACATAACTCTTAAAGTCTTACCAGACGGTACGGTATTCGTAATAATAAACTCTTAGGGGGAAGGGCTAGTGGTCAAAATAGTGATACTAGGCTCATGCAGATTTGAACCTTACGAAGTAATCTTTGTACCGAAGAAAGTAGAGGGTAAATGGAATACAGAGGAAGGATACATAGAAGCGTGCAAGAGGACGTATCCAGCAATACAACAAGCGGACATAGTGATAGCGTATTGTCCAGACGGTATAGGAGAACATACGCAACGAGACTTGAATTTTGCTAAAATATTAGGTAAGAAGGTGCGAGTGATAATATGAGCGTACCGTCATGTTTCGGTAGATATATGAATTGCTCAGAGTGTATTCATTATTCACGATGTCTTGCGTTAATGCCACGCAACGGTATGGAATTACGTAGAATCTGCATGCGATGTGAAAAGTGTGTGTTCTCTAATAATTGTTCATTATTAACGCTGGTGGAGTTGGTAATATGTCCGTAACGGATAAAGACATATATCAGATGTTCGCCGAAATTTACTACAAACGTACTTTTAGAGTATATCAGCAAGACGAAGTACACGTTACGGAAGCAACACAATGCCTACTTAAATCCTTCTTTCAACGTAAACTAATGCGAGCGTTACTTGAACCTAAAGTGGTAATATTGAGTTTCGGCGACCTAATACATGAAGCACTAAAAGAACCGTTAGAACGAAGGGGATACAAGACAGAGCAAGAAGGCAAATATGAATTACAAAACGTAACGTTATTTGCACATACAGACGCATTAGCGACAGACCACACATTAGAGTTTAAAACTATCTCTCGTATGCCACATAACGCTCTATCACATCATATTTTACAAGATAATGCGTATAACTTCGTATTTGACAGACCAATAGGATACATACCGTACATACATAAGCCTAGTGGTCTTGTCGTAGTCTTTCCAATAGAGAAACGGGAAGACCAATTCAAATACGTATGTTTAAGAGCGATACGTTTATCTGTATTGTTACGTTCTAACACTATGCCACAACCAGAACCGTCATGGCTCTGCCAATACTGCGAATACTACGATATTTGTCCAAGTCCCGCACCAATAAGCAAGAGGAAATGGTTATGAGCGATACGTGTAAATTCGAGTGTGACCGATGCGGTCTATGTTGCGAAAGGACAGTAGTGAAGACGGAACTAGGAAAATTTGGTGCATTTCTAATACCGCATGAGAGATTCCTTTTTCCAGAAAAATGTGTAAGACCGTTATTCGGAGTAGGTATAAAAGGCAAGAGTAGACCTAGACCTAAAGTAATTTATGCGTATCAAAACATAAGTCAACCGTGCGTATGGTACGTACCAGAACTTAGAGCATGTATGATATATCCTAGAAGACCTTTAAGTTGCATGGAATTTCCACTCTCAGCATGGCATGGTGGAGTAATGGTACACCGAGAGTGTCCGCAAATAGCGAAACTCGTACCAGAAGGTTCATCGTTACGTAGTAATCAACTGCTAGGTTTAGACATAGAAAAACAAGCGTTTCGTAAAATGCAACTATACTTCACAAGCGTATTCATCCTTAACATCCATAACGCAGACTTAGAATATTGCTGGGCATACGAACTAAGCGTAAACAAGTGGGTACAATGGACACTAGACCAATTAGTACGGTTCACGGAAAAAGTAAACGATAAGGTGAAAGCAATATGAGCATATATCGTAAGGGTTACAGAATAGAAGACGTAGCGTCTGACTACATGCTCAAAGAATATAATGCGGTATGTGTAAGAAGCGGTGGCTCTCATGGAATTGCAGACTTAATATGTGGTAACGGGGAATGTGTCTTCGTAGTGCAAGTGAAAGGCGGAATACACCTTCCATATATATCATGGGTAGAACTAGAACAGTTCGCCAAAAACTTTAACGGCGTACCGTTATTATTATACAAGCCCGATTACCGAAAGGTCTTAGAGTGTCGTTCCGAAGACGATTTAAAGCGGTTGAGAAACTATCTCCGCAACTTGAGGGAAGACAGAAATGATATGCGAAAAATGTAAAAATGTAGAAAAAACGCATGAGATAGACCGATTTGGGAATATCTTTATCCGTTGGACATGCACTATACATTATCATAATATATATTCGCAAATCAATTACGACAGTTTCTTTCTGAGCAGACTAAAATCGGGAAAATTCCATAAAGACGAAGTAGATTTTTCAAGCATGATTCCGAGCGATAAGAAATTATCAGACCTAGAGCGTGTCGAAGTTATATTTAAACGGAAAGTGGAAGACTGTAAAGACTATAAAGGAATTGGTGAAGGTCTTGAACAGTTTTTGTAGAAATGTAGAAAAAACGTTACACAAGTCACGGTTACGGAAATCACGTACCGTAACATATATAAGGAAGATGAAAGAAAGAAAGTAGTGGCTAAAAGCCGAAGGGATAAGAAATGGAAGAAACAGAAGCACCTAAAAGGGACATAACGACAGTCGAGCAACCAGCAGACGTTACCGAACCAGAGGCAGAAAAGAAATCTGCACGTAAGGATTGGAAGGAGTTCAAGGGAGTCGTAGAAGCGGAGAAACTAGACACCATTGACAGACTAGACATAGTGGCGGGAGTCAACCAATACAAAGGAAACCACTTCGTCTTCGTGGCGAAAGTGACAGAGGAAGGATTCCAGAGAGCCTTCTTCAGTATGCCCGCCTATGCGTGGAATAAAGCGTTACCCGTCTTAACGGGATACGCTTCACGTATCGGAGAAATAGAGAAACAAGCGATGGCTAAAGCGGTCATAGACGAACTCAAGAGACTGAAGGAACTAGGCATAGACATAAAGGGTCTGGTCGAACAACTCTAAGGGAGACATAAAGATGTCTCACTATAAAATCCCCCTCTTTTTTTGCGTAACGATATTTCTAATGCAGATGTTCGATATTTGGAGTACCATGATGTGTTTATCTCTTGGTTACGAAGAAATGAATCCACTTTTCAGTCATCCCGTAACACTCATTAAGTTGTCGTTAGCAGTTATTTATTACGCAATTTATATATTTGCAGAGAATATATGCAACCAGACAGAGTTTAAGACCTTTATGAAGGTGTATCGTAACGGATTTTACGTATATGTGGTTATCTACTCCATAATTCTTATAAACAACTTTAGCGTACTGATAGGAAGGTGAAACCGAAATGCTCATAGTGTTCAAGCGTGAAGACAAAAGCCTATACGGAAAATGTAAAGGCTGTACCTACTTCGTAGAGTTACGAGACGATGAAAAACAGTATCCTAAGACGGTAGGCGTAATATGTGGCGCAGACCAAACCTTTATGGCTGAGTGTTTCAATTTCGATTGGTACAGAGCGGTATCTCATTATCACAAAAGAATTAAACCAGAGATTCCAGAAATGCCTAGAGCCGATGAAATGCGTATCGTTATAGAACGTTTAAGGAGAATAGGAAAATGAGCAAGCGGAAACCTAAAGGATACCCATACGTACCAGACGAAACCGTAAGAAAGAAGGGATGGACACTAAAGTTTTACAAGACCGAAGGAATAGCAACATGCCATAGAGACGGCACTAACGTTACATACGTGATAACTGAGCAAACAGACGAAATAAACAGTCTACCGCAGTACGTAATAGACCAATTGACCAAACGAATCTTTCTAAGAGAATGGCAACGCAAAAAAGTAGACCAGAGCCTAGCGAGACTAAGCGAAATCTCTAAAAAACTAGAAAAAATGCGAGAGAAGGGCGAAATATGATAACAGAAATACTTATCCTCATTGGCGTAAGCGGTCTAGCGGTTCTCGGTTACGCAATATGGGCTTACTGTGCGTGGAAATGGGTAGAATATATGCACAAACAGTTACACAAATCCAGACGGAAAATCCGTACCAGAAATCCATAACCCTTTTAAACCTAGTCAACCCTTAAGGTACTTAGGCGAAAGACATGAGCGAAGAAGTAAGGCAAAGAATGAGTTACTTAGACCTACTGATAACCGTGCTTATGGAACATGAAAAAGCCCTAGACGAAATGATAGGCAACCTAACCCTAGCGGTACAAGAACTAACGAAACTTGTAGATTCAGAGAAAAAACGTAACGAATTAATGCTAAGGTACTACGGTCAGACCGAAAAGGTGATAGAGTAAAATGTCAAGACTGTGCGCATGGCTAGAAAGCGACAGAGTAGAGACAGAGCGAACCATAAGAGGACACCAGATTATAGCGTTACGGGTAAACTATGGTACTAAGGAAGTCAGTAAGATAGCGGTTCGGGTAAGAGTGGAAATGAAGGAAGGGGAAGATAAACCGAAGGTCTACGTTTACCCAATGGAAGGGATAAGCGTAAAAATCTGCGATGTCTACTAAACCGCAAGTATCCCATTTTTTTTATATTTCACGAAAAACCGTAAGTCTTCTTTCCATTGAATCAGAAGACTAACAAAATTGTGAAAAATATAGAAAAAACGCATAAGGTTTATATAGGACGGTCTCCTTTAATATACCCATAAAAAACGGTACGAAAAAACGAAGGTGGTGAAGGATGGAGAAAAAAGTTAAATGGCAACTGTCTGACCGTCTGATAAGTTACTTTGCGTCTTCGATATATGGTGAGAATTTCGATGTAATAGCGGTACGGGAAGCATTACAAAACGCAGTAGACGCTAAAGCGAAAACCTTTAGAGTACACTTGATAGATGACCGTAACGTAATAATAGAGAATAACGGTGAACCTATGTCTCTTTCGGTAATAGAAAACCAATTGTTTACGTTAGGTGAATCAACTAAAACAGACGGTACAAGCGTAGGTTACTTCGGTATTGGTGAATGTGCAATAATCAGCCCGTGCGAAAAATGGAAGATAGAAACGGGTAATCTGGTTGTGGAAGACTTTACGGTAAAAGACGGTAACGGGTACTTTAAGGGTACAAGACATACCCTAACGTTTCGGAAAGACATAAGACGGTACAGAATAAAGGATTTTCTGGAAGAACATAACGTAAAAACGAAGATAACAGTACAGACACCATACACAACAGAGCAATATAAACCGCAAAATTTCGCTAAATGCAGAAAATTCGACATACCTAACGGTTCATTTATCTGGAAGAAAAGCGGAGACACCCATACAACCTTAAGAGTTAATGGAGTACCGCAGAAAGTAGAAACAAGATATGATAATTGCGGTACGTGGATAATAGACCTAACCACAAGCGAAATACTAACCGTGAACAGAGAAGACATAAGAGACGAAAAGACGAAAGAAGCGGTACAGACAATAAGCGAACACATACGAAGAATAAGCGAACATGTTAGCGGAGACCGTTACGAGCAATGGGAACAGTTAACCGCACCTTTCCCGTTTTATCGTAAAAGCGGTACGATACTAAGGAGAGACGTATCAAGTGAACCGATAAGAAAAATGTACGAATGTCTTGAGACCGTAGACAATTGGTACTTAGAACAATTGCGCAAGCAAATAACGGGATACGTACACAAGCACAAGATAGGATTATGCGCAACAAGAAGCGAAACGCAAGCGTTAGTAAGAGAAGACACAATACTGATTAACGTACAAGACAGAAACATAAACCCCCCTAGTACGTTTGTGTTACACTTGATAGATGATTACTGCCATGAGTTAGCGCATGTAATAAGCACACCGTCCGAACATGAGAAATACGCAACAACACTACGGTACATGGCATACGATAATCCAGAGATATACGAAGCGTTACGTAAAAGGTTACGATATGGAAAAACCTAAAAAACGTACCGAAAATTAAACAGACTTTTTTTTTAAAACCTTTTCAACCGTAACAAAAAAATTAGCCTTTATTCTTCTAAGAAACCAAAAAATAGCCTTTCCCA
>Ga0315314_1002281_pt1 | contig 16018 bp, 12 predicted proteins | sample TDP9_MG_FD_203631 | JGI IMG/M metagenome (GOLD analysis project Ga0315314, IMG submission 203631) | Freshwater sediment microbial communities from Lake Towuti, South Sulawesi, Indonesia - TDP9 | ecosystem: Environmental > Aquatic > Freshwater > Lake > Sediment | place: Indonesia: South Sulawesi...
GGATACCCTAAGCTCACGGCCACTGGACTTCACGGTTTTGTCAGGGTCTAAGCCCGTTACCGAGTATCCCCATTTCGGCATGGCTATCGACAAGTCAGTGACAGAAAGGATATTTAAAGCTTTATGGAGCATGAAAACAGAGGCTCATGAAGAAACCACGATTTTGGCTACGGCTCAAAGGCTTCATTTATTGGCAAAGTATGTAGACTTAGATAATCCAGAACAAGTGAAAGCCCATATTGTTAATCAAAATTGGAGTCCACATTTTAAACAAGCGGTAGCCTATGCTTATCAAAAATACGTTAATGTTCATGGGTTAGCATGGAAATTACCACGTTTCAAGATTCCGAGTAAGTTGCCTAAGATTCCCTCAGAGCAACAAATCAACATGATAATTGCGGAGAGCAACTGCAAATATGCCTTGATTTTCAGTATTCTCAAAGAAACTGGGATAAGACCTATAGAATTACATAAATTAACGTTGAAAAAGATTGACTTAGAAACTGGAGTCTTATATCCGGAGACTTCTAAAAGAGGAATGGGAAGAGCATTAAGAATTACCACGAAAACCTTAGCCATGCTAAAGTATTACATAAACAAAAATGATTTTTCAACTACAGAAAAAATATTCCCTGATACTACGAGTATGAAAATGGCTTTTACCAGAGCTAGAAACAAGTTATCTAAAAAGTTACAAGACCCTCAGATAAAGACAATACGACTCTACGATTTGAGACATTATTTCGGAACTATGTTGTACCATAAAACGAAGGATATTCTTTACGTTAAACAACAAATGGGACATAGAAACATTAAAACAACTCTGATTTATACGCAACTCATAGAGTTTAAAGAAGACGAATGGACTCATGGAGTAGCAAAAACATTAGAGGAAGCATGTAAACTAGTAGATGCTGGCTTTGAATTTATGTGTGACTTTGAGGGTAAGAAAATATTCAGGAAACGCAAATAGGGCTGGCTTGAAGGTGCTCAGTTAAAAGGCGAGCACCACCCTATATTTTTATGCATAACAGTCATGTATATTTCTGTGGTTAAGGTGGATCATACTAAGTTTTTAATGGTTCAGCCTTCCCCCACATTTCTTCAAAGAATTTCTTCAACTCTAATATTGTTAGGCCATCTGTGGTGCTGATTCCAGCCTCATATTTGCCTTCGTGAGAATCTTTGGTTAGATCAGCAGATGAAACCAAAGCTTCTTTATCGGATATCAGTAATCTTCCATGAAGGGTTGTCAAAATCCTAACACTTTCAAGATATTTTTGTGTCAATACCTTGGTGAAGACCATGTATTCATCTGAGGGATTTTTCCCTCTTTCGGGTGGTGTAGGTTTGTGTGTTATTATTCTGAATTTGACGTTTTTATCTTTTAATGAATTTAAGAATGGCACAGCGAATGATCCTATCCATCCTGTTATCAAAATTTCTTCTCCATCTTCAGTAATATCAAAAATCTCCTCAACTTTACTCCTTAACGATCTTTTATCTATAGTGTTATATACGAAAGTGTACTTTGGCATGATGGTTGGAGGTTTTTCTTCACCCTTTAGAACGACTGTTGGGTTTCTCTCGCTTTCAACGTAGTCATAGTGAAACTGTACTGAGTGTAAGGCCTTTGGAGCACCTTCTTTCCAATATGCGTCATGAGTCGTTCTTGAAATACTAAATGAGTCATAAAGTGAACTTGAAATATCGGGGATGTAAGTTTGAATGTTCAACAAGGCAAAAATGTCTTCCCACTTGGGACTTTTTGCATCCTTTACCCTCATTAAATCAGGTATGTCACCCTCGTCAAAAACGTCTATTTCTGTTCTTTTGGGTTCACCATCCTTAGTAAAAATGACGTAAACCCTATTATGAGTTATTACACCGATGGCTCTGAGTGCTCCATGAAAAGGGAATTGGTTAAAATATGCGGGATATTCCTTCTTTATATGATTACGATAGGCGTCTATGAAAGTTTCTAGGTAATTCTTCAATTGATCTTTGGATACGGACACCGGCATTTTCTTTTAGCTCCATGAATTAAATTAATTTATAAAATAATAACGCTTTTCATACAATAATTCTGATCGAAGGATATCTTGCAAAAACTTCAAAAACAGAGTTAAATCAAGAAAACAGAGAAAAAAAAGCTCATTTTCTAGGCTGAAAAACTGTTGAAATTCACAACTCCCACATTTCCATTGGAAAATCATTTAAAACCATGATTTTAAGCATGACGTTAAGAAGGAAAAGACAAGCCTACACCGTGAGAGATAAAGGACCCTATGTGCGGGCAAACGCCACTGATAGAGTCGCTACAAGATATGAGCTGGACGAGTTTTACCGGGCGAAACAATCTGGATATCGACCTTATTATTAACTTCTGTTTAGGTAAAAACTACAATCATTTGCTAATGGACATTCAGAGCAGAGTGGTTTAGCCTTACAGTATGTTTTTCTCAGCTTGTCAATTAACGCATGAAATTCTATCGATCGGGAAGACAACTTTATCGGCTGTGTCTAGTAGGATCGAGTCAGCAGTTTCTAATCCATTAGCACGTAACAAATAAAGATAGATCAATGACAATAATACTATTAATAATTAGATACTATTAATAATTATAAAGTTCGGCAGTCACGATCCCGGGCGACTGGGGTAAAAGCAATTTGAGTGAGGGAAAAACGGCAGATCTTCAAAAAGCTGTTCGCTTGTTCATTGAGTCAGACTTCAACATCAGTCCTGGAATGATTAGAATCTTATCTAAGTCTGAAGATCCCGTGAAATTCTCAACAGAGTTATTAGGTAAGGTAAAGAAAAGTGGTAAGAGTATTTCAGTTATTACTGAAGAGGTTTATGAGGAGTTAAATAGATCTGTTATACCAACTGTTGTGTCTCTTTCCTCACCATCAGAGGAACAGAAGACTTTCGGCGGCCTGGTAATTAAAGAGGATTGGAGTTTTGCGAAGGCTAAAACTGATCTCATGACCCACGGTTTGCATCCTTATCCTGCTCGGATGATACCTCAGATAGCTGAAAGATTGATTAATCGTTACTCTAGTCCTGGCTCAGTTGTCTTAGATCCTTTTTGCGGTAGTGGGACGGTCCTTGTTGAGTCCTGCCGGAATCGAAGGAATGCTATTGGAAATGATATAAACCCTTTAGCGGTTCTGCTTGCAAAGGTTAAGTCAAAGAGGATCGAGCCTAGGAGACTTAACAAAGCGGTTTCATCCTTCATGAAGCAGGTTAAAGAGGATTACAAGAAACAAGTTAGACCTGAACTTCCAAGCTTCTCCAACATTCGACATTGGTTCAAGGACTTTGTTATCAAGGACTTATCCATAATTCGGCACAAAATAGAAGAAGTTGAGGATAGAGACATACGCAACTTTCTAGAGGTCTGCTTTTCCCTCACCGCCCTAGAAACTTCCAATATTGACCATCGTTCGAGTAGGTTCATAAGGGTATTGCCTAAAGAAAAGCTCGAAAAATACAGACCTAAAGTCCTTCCTCACTTTAGAAAGAGGATATGGAGCTCGATGAGGAAAGTCGCTCTGTACTATCAAAATAGTTATGATATATTAGTTGATGTTATACACGGTGACGCTCAAAGGCTTCCGTTAAGTGACAAAATAATAGATTTGATAGTTACATCTCCTCCCTACGGTGAAGAAAGAAACACGGTAGCCTATTCAAGATGGTCAAAGCTAATGCTGTATTGGCTTGGATATGAACAAACTAGAATTAAAACGCTTGAGAAGGGATCGCTTGGAGGCGTTAACCGAAAAACCTTAGAAACGCGTTCAGAGACAGCTAACAAAGTTCTTGAAGAGGTAGCAAAGACCGATGAGAAACGGGCAATTGAGGCAGCTCCGTTCTTTTTTGATTATCGCAGAAGCTTGGAAGAGTTATACAGAGTGTTGAAGCCAGGCTGCAAGTGTTGTATTGTCATCGGTAACAGGTCAATAAAGCGTTTTCCCGTAGCAATGGATGCTGTTACAATAGAGCTTGGGAAGGCTGTTGGTTTTAGCCATGAAACAACATACTACCGAGATATTCCAAAAAAGTTGATACCATGGACTACACCCACAGGTGCGACTATATTTCGTGAAAATATAGTTATTTTATTGAAGGATTCGTCGAAATGACTACACAAAAGCAATTAAAGTTTACACAACCAATAACGCGGGTTCACAATATATTCAGAATTCGAACTATAGTTAATGCTGTAACTGACTTTAACCTCAAGAAGAAGTTTCCGGGCGATGATGAAGTTGCTATGGTCTTAGCAAGAAGAGGACTGAGCAAATTAAGAAGGGAGAAGATAAAAGACAGAATAATGAGAAGAGCGAGAGATCACCTCCTCACGGCCTCTTATATGGGTCTTTTGAGCAGAACTGGAAGACCTTTTGGCTATTCGTCAACAACAGCGGGGCAACAGTTAAAGGGCTATGGGACTGATGAAGAATGCCCAAAGGATGTTAAAGAAGAGGCAGTGTTCATTGACAAACTGATGAGACTTAAACTGACTAACGTATTTGACCTCCAGCAACGCAAGCAATATGTCAAGCTTAGATCTAGGCCTGTTCTCTACGTTCTCAATATCCTTCAAATCAAGAAACGGTTACACGAGCATCAGATTGCTGTGGCTACAGGCACCGAAAGATGCGATCCCTTGTTAGCCGATAGTGAAACGCAACAGATTTTGTCTGAGGTTTCTGAATACGCTGGTCTAAACGAGAAAATGCTACTGAATTTCTACAAAGACTACGATATAGATAGAAAATTGATGAGGAATATGACCCGGAACATAAGACCCCTACTAGACTGGTGCGAAGCGACAGGGCTAGTGGAATCAAGAGATTTAAAAGGTGTCAGTGGCAGATGGTATAATTTAACGAAGCGTGGTCTTCAAGTCCTTTCACTCTACAAGGAAAAAATACCCATATGGTATATAGACTTGGGCGATGAAGCACCAGTTAAAGCAGCCCTAATTTTGTTTTACAGGTTTCTTAAAGAGAGAAACTTAACCGCTGGAAGCAAATTCATAAATCGAAGCCTACAAGCCGGTCTAACAGAAGTAAAAGTCAAAGATATTATTAGACGTTTAGAAGAAGAACAAAAGCTAGAGTTTTCAAAAGAATATTCGGCCATGGACTCAGAAGTAGATTTCACTCTAGAGTATGATGTGCCACCTGAACATGCAGATATGGTCAAATCTTTGCTTAAGGAGATTGGACAAACATACAAATTGAAGTTAAAAGATATGCTTGCCGCCGAGTTAGATGACATAGATGAATTAAGATTTTCTCTTCAAATACAACATGAAGATATTAGGAAAAAAGAGACGGAAACATTTTCATCCAGAACCGCTACCATCTCAAAACCTGTACTCTCTAAAGTCTCTTCAGTCATGCCATCTATGGGTGTCCTAAGCCAATACAAAAGCGATTTTGAAAAAGAGATCGCCCTACTTTTAAGAATACTCGACCTGAAAGCGAATAAGTATCAAGGCCAACTGGCATATAGATGCACGAAAACTTACACTATAAGGTTTTTTGAAAACAACCCTGATATTCTGATAACCGATGGTATTGAAAGTTTGGTAGAGTGCAAAAGTATTGGGGAATGGAAGGCACCGTTAAGTTATAAAAGTGTGCCGAAAGAAATAATGATCTATCAGCAACTTATTGCTGAAGTCAAACCCAGTTCCGTTTTAATTGCGTATGAAGGGACTCTTGACGCCAAATCAATTAACGTCATCATTAGCATATTAGACGATGCTCCTGATGCAGTATTCGTTACAAAGAACTATCTCATTAACTGCATTCATCGGCCTGCACTAAAAGAGAGACTCATTAGAACCATAAAAGCTCCAAAGAAGTTCGAGACACCCGCTAGAATCTTGAGATAGCATTTATTTCCGGTCTCTTCGACTTTGTGCGTAGTCGTAAGCTTGTTTTATGAGTTCCAATGCATAGTTTAACTGGTCAGGCTTACTAATTGAAAATCCTCTTTCTTCTCCTCTTGTCTTAAAGAACCATCCTTTATACTGCGTCGTTAAGTTTAATCTATCCTCAAACTTACTTGGGTCAACCCTAATTCTAATGTGAATCTTCCGTTTAGCGAGTAGAAGCACGGCAAACAAGGACTCATACTTGCGTGGTTCACGCTTATAGAAATAGTACCATCTATGTTTTGGTAGATGGGTTATTCCGGGGAGTTCCCTTTCAAGCCGTTGGGTAAGTTCATGAACAAGGGCTCTAGTGTCTGCGTCAACCCATTCCAATCCGGCTTTCCAGCTCTTCCTATACTCAGGGTATTCCTTCTTTTCTCTCTCCGGTGCCCTAGCCTCTTCTTCAACCGTAAATGGGCTAAAATGATAGATTTCTTTACCTTCCCTTTGATAGGTCTTAAACTCAATCACTTTAACATCGGCATACCGTGCAAAGTCTTCACAGATCTCCGTCAACTGTGGGGTAATTTCATCGATAACAATAACGATTCCACACTTTCTGTGCAGGACCCGGTCCAGAAAGAAGAACATGTCTGTTGTGGGACCCAGAAACTCTCGAAAAACCTTCTCCTTGGTCTCATCTGCCTTAATCTCTTCATAAAGTGCAAGTTGAACATCTCTCAAAGTTTGCGGATTTCTTAGAGACCGAATAAACCCAAGAACTTGGGGCTGAACATGGCCGTACAGGTCATGTGAGCTTAACTCATGCTCAACAACCCATAATTTAGATTCCTCTTTCCTCAACTGTAACAAAACGCCATCAGTAACGTTAATTTTCTTGGCTCTTGACGCCATCCTCTGCCGGATATCAAAGTAAATAGTTTCAGGCCCGAAAACAGATTTAACCAGTTTAGAAACTCTATTCTCAAGCTCCTCCTCCCTTTGATATTCATATGGTTTAAAGATTTCGTTATCAACAAAAAGCACCCGACTGTGTGGCTCTTCAAAGTCCTCTTCCATAATAGACGCCCACCGCGAATTTGCCAGCTCTAGGCAGAAAAGGCAAGCCACTCTGCTTTTTCACGTAAACCTACTCCGTCAATGAAGATTCGCATTTAGAATATAAAAGTGTACTGGACGGGTGCTCGAAAATTAACTTATTGTAGCACACCCAACCCTTTCCGAGGAAACATTTCAATGGTGCGTAAAGGCTATAGAAACCTATCCATTCCAGAACAATTATTCATCGAATTGGAGGATTTTGTTAAGAAGTCTAAAGGAAAATACGTTTCAGTTGCTGAAGCCGTACGAGAGGCCATAAGAGAATTCTTAGAAAAACAAAAGGAATTATAGGTAGTTAACTCCACCCAAATGAATAAAGCCTCAGCAGTATTTCTTAAGAAGGGGGCAAATCCTATCTTAACCTAAAAGGGTGAACTTGTTGGAGTAACATTTAAAAAATGCCTCGTATTGAGGAGACATAAAATAGAGTGTCTTTTTCCCTCTCCCCGAACCCAAGCTTTTGTGGATAAGTCCCTTCTCAAGCAGCCTCGCGGCGTACTTTTCAACATTCCTTTCTGAGACCTTAAACTCCCTTGCCAATGATTCTTTGGTAATACCCTCGTTATGGGAGCAGATTTCGCAAAACAGCTTCGTACTTCCAGCCTGGATCTCGATGGAAGATTCCAAATCCTTTGAAAACTGTAGCTCATTAAAGGGACGCAGGTAGGCCCAGAACATGTCATAGAAAAGATCCACGTGCTCCGGTTTTACATGTTGCTCGCCTAAAAAGGAGGCTAGTGCCCTAACGTAGTCTCGGGCAAATAAGTATGATCTCCCCTTACTCACCTGCTCACGAAATAGGGATTCCACCCTACTCAAATCTATGGTTGGATGAGCGACCTGTGTTAAGGGAATAAGGTTATGGGACAGGGAAATTTTTAACTCAATATCTTTGGTGTCCTTCCGTAATGGGTTTAGCAGCAGAAATTTAGCGAATCGATCAACTGCCATGCTTTCCCAACGAGTCTCAGTCCGGCACAACTCGGAATACAGCAAAGGTTGAATAGCGATCAAGAGAGTTAGTTGGCAATTCTGAACGTTGATGTATAGCCGCTTTGTGCAGTGATAATACTGTCCGTCACTGATGATTTTTGGCACAATGTCCACAAAGATTCGCCGATGATATTTTGAAAGGGTTGAAAACTCTTCCACTTTCCAGACTAGGTCCTGACCTATGGCTTCCCCAACGTCATGATCTAAACCTTCAAGAGTAAAGCTATCCCAATTTGAGACCAGCGTATTTGGTACATCGGGGACGAGTTTAATAACCCTCGTTTTTCCGACCCCTCTACCACCAATAAAGAAAACGCTTTTATGTGCCAAGATGCTGAGGGTGCCAAATAAAACAGGCTGCCCTAAGCCTCTATATGTTTGATCTATTTGGTGAATGAAGTCCTTGATTCCTTTCATTTGATACCCCCTCATCACGTGACCCGCCATTAAATTTAAATAGTTAATGATGTTATTAATTAATTTATCGGATGTGCAATTAACTATGAGCGTCATAGAACGGATGAAGGTGTTCGCTAGGGCTTCCCTAATCCTCGAGGGCCTCTACACTGGTAAGGGCGAACATAAATCCATCATGCACACCGACTTCTTAAGGGCGTTAGGTTGTTCGATGGAGATTTTTAAGCGTGTTATCGAAGCTTTGAAGGCCTTAGATTGGGTGGAGATCGTGGAAGGCAAGAATCCAGAGACTGGTTATCCCGCGACCTTCATCCGACCAAAGGAGAATTTCCCCTTGTCAGGCATGGAGCTGACAGATAAGGAGTTGATTTTGATATCTGAGAAAATGCTCGACATTAACCTTCGAGAGCTTATAGGGCGAGAGCCAGCAGAAATGCGGGAAAAAACGAGCGTTGAGAAGGAATTAAAGGAAGGAAAAGTAGAGATGATCACCATAGACCCTAAAACTGGTAAAAAAAGATATTGGAAACTAATCGCGGAGGAATGAGACCAAGAAATTAGAGTAGTCCCTTCATGGCCGTGGCAGCGGCTCTGGGGCTAGCAGGTGGTCCTGCAATGAAAACGTATGCGTTTGAACATAAGAGATTTTCGGTCCAAGATGTAACTGGACAAAAAGTAGTAATTGATAAAGCTGCAATGCAACTCTTTCTCTGGATCAGAGAAGGCCCATACCGCACCGCAGGGAAGCGGTTCGGCTGGAAAGGTCCGGGAATCGGCGTTAACGTGGAAATTCTGCGGTACTGCGATAAAGAGAGTTTGACCCTCTGTATTATCTCAGGTAAAAAACATGACAGGTATTACCGGGCACGACTTCCGGTATCCGATCTGCTTGCTCTCACCGAAAAATATGGAAGTCAGGAAAAATATGGCGGGGTCAAAGTATGTGTTTTACCCTTTACCCGAGATTTGTTTGAGACGGTGATTGACCCAGAGCAAGTCCGCATAGTTCTCTCGTATTTGGAGGACGATGAGGAGGAGAGCTAATGAGACCTTTGCGAGCAGTTAAAGGACAGGAAACCACGACATCGATAGGTGTTTTCCAATGTCCACACTGCGGAGTGGAAGAAGAAACCATAGTGGGCGAGCGGGAAGGACCCTTCAAATGTAGGAAATGCCACAAAATCATGGCTGAAGACAGTGAAGAGCTTAACAAAATAATAGTTGAGAAGCAAGTGAACGCCTATGTTTGCCCAGAATGCGGTGAAAAAGTTTCGGATACTTCCATGAATTGGTGTGGGGAGACAACAACTGGTGAAAACGCTGTCATGTGCCCAGAGTGCTACATTATTCTTAATGGGTTGCTATTAATCCATCATGGAAGGCTGACCCATCAATTTGAACCCTTCTATAGTGGCACTGACTATTTTGAGTTTCGTCACAGCCCCTGCAGAGACAAAGAGCATGGAGGTTTCTGCATAATCTACGCCGTCCTAATAGATAATCAAGGGCGGGTCATCTTTAACCTTGAATGCACGGATTGTGGAGAAATCGATGCTTTGAAGAGCCATACGTACTTTTTGGCGAAGGATAAGGCTCCTGGAGGCAAGGAACACACGATTGAGGTGATTTACCTCTCACCTAAACTGCGGAAAAGGATTGGCAAGCATTCCTGGGATGACTTGTAAGGAGAAACGTTTGGAGGCACCATGAATATGAGCTTCAAGGTTAAGCCTATTGATGTTGATGTTATTTTAATTGAGGCTCCAGATAAGCTCCCAAAGAAACTGGTGAAAGGCCAACCTGTCGCAAGCATTGAAGGCCTCAACACTCTTGACCGCGAAATTTTCGACCGCGAAAGCGTTGAAGTCCAGGAAAAGCCCGGGGGCGGGCTTATCGTTAAGGCTTGGAAAACGGCTGAAAACTTAAAGGCTCTTGAATTTTGGCAGCAAATTTTTGATTTTCCGGAAATTTCGTTAAAAAGTAAAGAGCTGGAGGAGCTTCAGAGGCTTTGCTTAGAGCTTCGCCACACCTGTTTGGGAAGAATGCTTAATGATGCCATCCGCGTAGAATGGGTGTTTACACCTGAAGACGTGGCTGAAAGCATAATTGCCGAACAAGAACTTGAAGCAGACTGGCGTATTATTGAAAAATTTCTCCATTACGATGAAACAAAGCACCGGTTTGTATGGAACCCGCCGATTCATCTTTTAAAGCCGGGAGAAACATTCACAGAAACAAAGCCTGAAACCCAATATTACTGTCCACAATGTAGCCTAATTTTCAGCAGTAGGGACCTTGAATACACTATTTGTCCAAAATGCTATGAGCCTTTACAAGAAATAGCGACAATCCATTTATGGAAAATAAGCTCGGAGCACGTGGGGAAAAGGGGGCGGTGCAGAGCCGTTATAGTTGGCGAGGGCCCAGCTAAAGCGGTTTATCCAGAGTGGACGGCTGAGTGTGGAAAGTGCGAGGTGAAAGTTGAGTTAAACCTGCCGTCTCCAGAGTTGAAACAATCGTTTTTCGAGTTGCTTGTTACGAAAGGCTCTTTCAGCACCTCAGATGTCCAGAACATTCTCTTACACGCGTCTGATTTGCCTAAATGCGTGCATGGCAATCATTTTTGGAGCTTGAAGCCTAAAGAGCCAGCCTTAAACTACAGAGAGGTATACTTGAGGGACGATGTGGCCTTTGAGGAAATGATGGACAAAAGTCTCATTTCTAGAAATTACCCCGCGATACTATTGGGTGAAACCCCAGAAACCCAGAAAATAGATGTTACGGGCACCGTTATAATCAACCCTAAAAGTAACGTTCTCAGCTTGGTAGTGGACTCTTTTGAGGAAGCCTCGCCAGTGAGGCCCATAGCCTTAACCCAGGAGGACCAGGAGCTTCTGAGAAAACACTTCAAAGACAGAACGTTGGAGGAGCTTCTCATCCTAAGCGAAGAAAACATTTGCCCATCCATTGTTGGGAGACCCGAGCCTAAACTTGCCAGCCTAATTACGGTTAACACACCTTTATGGGTCTCAATTGACGGTAAAACTCCGGTTCCATGCACCCCTCGCACGTTGTTTGTCGGAGATAAACGGTGTGGGAAAGGATCTATCATACGCTGGTACTCTGAAGTGGGGGGTGTGGGGGAACATGGCGTGGGGGAAACGTCCTCGAGGGCAGGCCTAAGCTATTTTGTGGAGCCAGAAACGAACACCATTATTTGGGGATTGTTACCCCAAGCAGACAGGGCATTAGCCTTAGTCGAGGCGTTACATGGGCTTCCTTCAGAACAAATGATTGAGTTTCGCGAGGTACTTGCCAGCCAGAAGGTGGAGGTAAGAAAGAAAGTTTCAGGGTGTAGGTGGGCAAGAGCGAGAATTTTGGCGGACGCTAATCCACCCCAATCCATGGATAAATACGTTTACCCAGCCATGGCCATCCCAAGCTTAAGGTGCTTTTACGATTCAGTTGACATAACAAGATGGGACTTATTTGTTCCCTTTTTCAGCCTCGATGTGCCTGAGGAGGAAGTGGTGCGGGCCCGAACGGCACAAGGCGACCCAATGTTCATTGAGGCACTGCAGAAACTTGTCATGTGGTGCTGGAACTTAAAGATGAGCCAAATCAAAATAACGGATGAGGCCCAGAAAAGGCTGGAGGATGCAACGATAAACATGCTACAATCCTACAGGACGGAGGAGATTCCCCTTATTCACAATGCGTCTAAATGGCAGATGCTCCGATTAGCCTGCGGGTTCGCAGTGGTCACCCTGAGTACGGCGGATTTCGAATCTTTAACTGTTGAAACCAAACATGTGGACCTTGCAGAAAACTTCATGAAACACCTGCTGGACATGTGGAAGCTACGGGAATGCAGAGGTTACCTTAAGGCGGAGCCCTTAACTGAGGAAAAATGGCGTGAGGTCCAAGCCTACCTTGCCGAAAAGGATGTTGCCCCTAAAATTCTGGAGGCCCTAGCGTTTAAGCCCTTGGATGGACTTGCGGTTGCAGGCAAAGTTGGATACGCCTACAGTTATGCAAGAAAGGTGCTGGCTGAAATGCGGCAGATGAACCTCATTGACAGAATACCCCAAGGATACATTTTAACAACTCTTGGAGCGGAAGTATGTCGTAGAATTAAGGCTCCACCATCCGGCGAGATTGCACGGCCTTCAATCTTAACCAAAGAGAACGTGGACCTCTGCCTAAGCTTCATAACAAACCCAGTCAACGACTTAGACGGAGACGGATGGATTCAAATAGAGGATTGGGTGAAGTTCGCCAAAGCAAGAGGCATAACAGAACCAGAGAAAATAGTTGAATCCTTAGAAAAGGAAGGAAAGGTGTTCTTCAACTTTGAAAGAACGGGAGTGAAAGCAATATAGGACCATTAAAAAATAATTTTTAGAACAAAAGGAACAAAGGAACACGAAAATGGAAATCAGTCTCCCCTTCTTCACCTCACCCTCCCCTCCCAAAAGTTTGTTCCTTCGTTAACACTGTTTCGCTTTCGCCTAAAAAAGAGTTGATTTCGGAAAATGAAGCTTAAATTAAGCCCAGTTCTAAGGAACATCGAGTTAAGTCGTGTTCCTTTGTACTGAGTTAAGTGAAAGTTTCGAGGCAAATGAGATGAAAAACTCCGCCTACAACCCATACTATGAAGACGGCGAGATCCTTGAAGCCTTGGCTCTTCAATGCCGTAGCCGGGAGTTATGGCTTAGACGTGAAGATGTTCCAAGTCATAGGCCTCTTAAAGCAGATTCCGTTGAGGAGTTGAAGAGGCATATTAATGATATCCGTGGAGAAGGTATCGTAAGCGTTTATGCAAGCGTGGAAGTTTTCAGTGATCCCCTACTTTTAACCTTAAAGTCTCCGGAGGACCTTAGAACCGGGTGGGAACTTTTCATAGACTTAGACTCCCCAAATTACGAGGATGCGAAAACATGTGCCGTATCCATAGCCGGCCTTCTTAAAACCTTCAGCATCAAAAACTTTAAGGTGAAGTTCAGTGGAAAACGTGGATTCCACATTATAGTTCCCGGTTCAGCCTTTGACTGCTTTGGTGGAGGATCTAGGGAGTTTATTCAAGCCTTTCCACTGGTGCCCAAGCATGTTTGTCGCTTCCTTATGGTATGTTTAAAGCCTAATCAAAGGAGGGGCGTGAAAATGGACCTCGACGTATATAAGCCTCGACAGATGATGCGTTTAGCCTACAGCCTACACCATGATATAGGGCTCGTCAGCCTGCCTCTACGTGCTGAGGAAATTGAAGGCTTCCAGCTCGAAGATGCTAAACCCGATCGATTAAATCAGATCGATTGGGAATGGCTCCACCTAAAACCTGAAATTGGAGAGGCATATAAGTTGTTAAAGGCAACAGCAGAGTGGATTCAACAAAATAAAACTGAACCTGCAATTAAGATTATAGAACCTGGAAAGGCAGTCGGGAAAGCTAAGTCAAGATATGGATGGATCGAACATCTCTTAGTTAATCCTGTAGACGATGGACGGCATAGGCTCCTATGGCTGGTTATCGCCCCCTACTTAGTGAATGTAAAAAATATGAGCAACGAAGCTGCAAAACAAAGAGCATTACAGTATCTAACAGCATGCAGCAAAATGAGAACCCTGAATGGTGATCCTTCACGTCTTGTTGATTACTACATCGAATATGCTAAAAGAAAAAGACTGAAACCGCTTAGTTTCCACTCTTTGAAAACGAAATACCCCGACCTCTATGAGATAGTTAAACGGTGAAAAGAAGCCCATTTTAAACAGTTCACATACACCCCTATCCCCGGTATTTTTGTGAAAGAACAATACTACGACTATAGGATAGTCTCTCTAAAAACGAAGATTGTTCCCCGTGGTGATTCGGCTAGTTCTGCTGTAACATATTTGAATCATAGTGAACCCGGGGCAGTCCTATGCGACGTACACACCCCTGTAAGTACTTAGCTCTCTTAAGCTTCTACCATTAACGGTAGACTATCAGAGATAGTAGGGTGGCTGTACCTAGTAGAAGTCCCCATACAGTACTGTATACATATACAACCGCGTATATTCGGAGCCTGGTATTCCAGGCGTATAGACCTCTTAAAATGAGAGAGGCTTATTCCTTGATCTTCTTAATGAAGGCTTTGAGTAAGCTGATTTGTTGATCTATGTCTTTGAGATCAAGTTTTCTCGCTCGGCTAACCAACATTCTGAAGCCTTCCAGCCTTTCGCCTCTTTCCAAATAAACTCTAATGATCTCCCTTTCTCGTTGAGTAATGATGTAAGTCCGCATAGCATCACCGAAAATACTCTGTTGCTTGCAACTATTTAAGTATAACTATTCTGTGTAACATCGAGAAAAGATTTAAATAGAGGCGTAACTATATAGTTATTCGTGCTCGGTTAGGTCCACGGGCACAGAGGCGGAGCGGGGCGGGCTTTCCCTACCCGTTTCCAACACCTATCGAGAGGTGTGTTAGGTTCTCAAGGTGATGGGAACCACAAAACCCGAAGGAGGTGAAAACCAAAATGGGAAATGAGCAACAACCTCAAAAGTCACAGCAACTCGCGGGGTCTAAGCCCGTTACCGAGTATCCCCATTTCGGCACTGTTCAGCACTCCAACTGTGCAAATCAACAGAAGAAAGGTAGTTTATATGCTTTTTTATCAAAGAGTGCAAAGTATCCTTAAGATAGAATAGGTCGGTTCGTTACTGATGTCGCACAGAGTCGCCGAGCTTTAAAAGGCTTCTTCAATTATAATTTTAACGATTCCTTTTCCAGCCGAACCGTCCCCATAGGGTGAAAGCGAAGGAAGCTCCCCCTTTTCCTTTAAGGTTTGATCCATCGCCTCTAGGATTTTCTCTTTTTCGACCCCCACCACTCTTGCAAAGCCCGCTTCCACGGCTTCAGGCCTCTCGGTGGAAAGTCGAATCACCAAGACGGGTTTCCTAATAGGGGGTGCCGTAGCCTCCTCCTGCAGTCCCCCAGAGTCCGTGAGCATCATCTCACATTTTTTCATGAGGACTAAAAAGTCGAAGTAGCCTAAAGGAGGAATGATTTGAACGTTTTCTGAGGAAGAAAGTTTCTTCCACAATCCTTGTTGGCGTAAGCGTTTTCGTGTTCTGGGATGAAGAGGATACACCACGGGTAGGGGAGCCTCAATGAAAGCCTCAACAAGGCTTTTGAGCACGGCCTGGTCGTCGACGTTCTCAGCGCGATGAGCGGTCACTAGCGCGAACCTCTCGAATTGCACCCTTTGTAGGATGCTAGACCTTCTTTCGGCCATTGGAAGGTGCTGAATCACAGCGTCGATGACGGTGTTTCCCGTCACGTAGATTTTGCCCCAGACGCCCTCTCTTTCCAAGTTTTTTCTCGCGTTTTGGGTGGGGGCAAACAGGTAGGTGGAGACGTGGTCCACTAAGCGTCGGTTGTGCTCCTCTGGCATGCGTAAGTCGAAGCTTCTGAGGCCGGCTTCCACGTGGCCCACTGGAACGCTGAGCTTTACCGCGGCGAGGGCAGAGGCTAGGACCCCGTTGGTGTCCCCCTCCACCAGCACCAGCCTTGGCTCGGCTCTCTTAACGACCCTCTCTATGA
>Ga0315314_1002282_pt1 | contig 16013 bp, 15 predicted proteins | sample TDP9_MG_FD_203631 | JGI IMG/M metagenome (GOLD analysis project Ga0315314, IMG submission 203631) | Freshwater sediment microbial communities from Lake Towuti, South Sulawesi, Indonesia - TDP9 | ecosystem: Environmental > Aquatic > Freshwater > Lake > Sediment | place: Indonesia: South Sulawesi...
GTTGAGGTCGTTGACAGGAATCCTAGTCGACGCGGACACTCTTGTGGTTGGGGTAGCTTCGAGGACCGGCTCAGGGATAGGCTTAGCAAAGTCTGCTTGAACTTGGAGGACTATGTCCTCAGCAAGGTGGAACGGTACGTCTTGAACGGCGTCTCAATAAAGATAAGGAACCAAGTTGTTGTGGACAAACCGAGGATACTGGAAGACCTGTTGCCTGCTAAGGAGGTTGTCAGGGGAGAAGTCGGTGAGTTTAGACCTTTGACAGGGGAGGTTTTGATTAACGCCACTTCGTATCCCTTCGTAGAACACGATAGGATAACCTTGATACAGCACAGAGCAGCGGTCAAGGGGTTGGAGCCCAACACGATCTACATCTACATTCATCCAAAGTTCATTGGGTATGGATGGGCTTTTCCGATCTCGGATGATGGCAGAGACTGGCATCTCGGCGGCGGCTGTTCTCACGGTGACCCGTCTGTTCTTGTTGAACAACTCAAGAGAAGGTACAGGGTCGAGGAGGCTAGTCGCCTCTGTACTTGTGGGAGGGAGATCAGAATCACTGACCCTGAGAAGGCGGTCTTGGTGAGGGAGGGAGCGGTCTCTGTTGGCGAGGCCGCGGGGGTCGTTGAGCCGATTACCTGTGAGGGGATTTTGCCGTCGATCGATAGTGCCGAGCTCCTCTGCAGCAGCCTTTGCCGAGACGATTATGCGGCGAGCTACGAGCAGGGTATGAGAGGGATGCTTTCTAAGTGTAAGCCTGCATATGAGATGTGGAGGCTTATGCACAGGCACCACAGGTGGGCGTGGCTCAAGGGGTTCGGATATACCTTGAAAAGAGCGGAGAGCAACATAGAACCAGAGCTCACAGCTATTACGAAGCTGAAGCTGGTGAAGGAGATACTCTTCGGACAACGAGGGCTTTGAGAATGTGTTATAGCAAGCCTAATGTTCAATTTCTGACGGTGAGTATCTGGCTTCAGGCTTATTGTCAAGGTAAAGGATGAGCGGTTTTGAAGGTCTCTAGAGTCTGAATCTTCTATCTTTCCCAAGATTCTCCGATGAAAAGCTGCCAGTTCGATGCCCTAAGCTCTCAAGTTGTTCCTTTGCGGACTGCTTCAGCAATCATTAGCACGTCTGAGAAGATGGCGTAGGCTGTTTGAGCTAGCGTTGGGTTGGTTTCGATTATTGTGAGTTCGCCAATGAGGTCTGTTCTTAGGGTTAAGGCGCTTGAGGTGCCGTCAACGCTCCAGAAGGGGCTGTCAGGACCAATCAACTCAGGCTGTACAGAGGTCTTGACTATGCCTTCTGCCCATTCAGCTCTTGCCACGAGCTTGATCGTCTTCCCCTCGGCTAGGGCTTCCTTGATTGCTTCGCTGGTGATGTCTCTGATGCCCTTGCGTTCAACCCGCTGAGGAGTAGACCGAGCGCCCAACAGCACGTTCGCCAGAGCAGTGATCTTCGACGCCGCATCCCAGCCATCGATGTCGAGCGAAGGATCAGACTCTGCGACACCTCGCCGCTGCGCCTCAGCCAAAGCCTCAGCCATGCTTCTGCCCCGCCCCATCTCGGTGAGAATGAAGTTGCAGGTACTGTTCAAAACACCAGCGACAGCCTCGACCTCGCAGCCAGGCAGCGTCTTCTCGACCAAGCTGAAGACAGGAGCCCCGTCCATCACCGTGCCCTCAAACCTGAAGTGGACGCCTCTGGAGTCGGCTAAGGCTTTGAGACTGTCATAAGCATGGGCGACTGGACCCTTGTTGGCTGTCACGACATTCATCCCGATCTCTAGGGCAGCTTGAACGTGACTGAGGGCGGGCTGACCCGACTCGATGTTCAAGGGCGTCAACTCAATCATCACATCTGCGTTACACTGTTCTATGATCTCAAGCGGTGGCAAGGCTGCTACCTCAGGACCATAGCAAACCAGAGTGCCACGGCTCCTGATCTCCCGCAGAGCCCGCTCAAGATCCAAGCCCTTCTCCGACAGAAGTGAACCCCTAGTCCTCGTAGCTAGGGCAGCGACCTCGACGACGAGGTTTCTGCTCCTCCAAAGCCACTGCTGTTTAGAAAGCAACAGTCTGGCAAACTCTTGACCCACATTTCCAAAGCCTATGACGGCTAAGCGCAGCACCATCTGCTGATCACAACCATATCATTGATGCTGAGTAATATATTCCAACCGAGAACCTAAGGAAAAATCTATAAAGCCACAGGAACACTGCAAACGTGCTGCATAGATTGAGTTTCCCACGGCCAAAGGAGTTCTACGAACAATTCAAAAACAACCCCAAAGCAGCAAGAAGAGCTGCATTTCAGGTCGGACAAAAAATGGGTCAAGTACTGAAGCAGAGATACAGCATTCAAGGCGAAAGCCTCGAAGCCGTCGCTGAAATCCTCAACGCAGCTATGAGGATCCTGCAGATAGAGTCAACCGCCAAGGCTGAAGGTGGAAACGTAGTCCTGCGTGCCTCAGGCTTCTGCCCCATCATAAGCGCCTCCGTAGCTTTCAACATACCTTGGACATGGCTCGACATAAACCTCGCCTGGCCTTGGCTCGAAGGCATAGCCTCAAACATCAGACTAGACATCAAATTAACCATCCAAGCAGCCAGAAATAGAGGAGACTCAGCCTGCTTACACCTCTTCGAGATAAAGTGAGGTTCGTAGCGGAGCAGAGAGATCTCTCTCACGGCTTGACGACAACCTCACCTAGCCTGCGAACGAAAGTATGGTCTCAGTCATAAAAGCCGACATCAAAATGAGAGTCTCCTCAGCGAGATGTGGAGGAGACGCAACTTACACGCACATATCCGAAATAGAGTGAGGCTAAGTGAGTGCCAGGGCAAGAAATCGCCCCCTCTTTTGTCAAGACACAGGTCTTTCAGTCTACTGAAAAGGATAAGGGCGCGTTCTAGACCGAGAGCTTCCAGTGGAGATTCTTGGACTCCAACCAGTGGGGCTGGAGACCTCTGAGCCTTGATTGAGCCATATCATGGAGAGAAACAGAAGGCCCCGACGCATCAGCTAATCCGCCTAGCCAACCTTCAAGAAACTCTTCACAAGCTGAAGACTTTGGTCGTCGTGGTCTACCTCACAGAGATGGTCAAGATCCTCTTGGAACCCTTCAATCGGCTGCTAAATAGGTTGCTACACGATGTCCCGAAATTCCTTCCCGCTGTTTCCGCCTGTCGCTTTGCTCATTTCGGTCCACATCAGCAGAATGCTTAACAACGAACATTGAACCTCAAATCAAATCCCTAGGTAGTCAGCAATCGATCTAAAGTTTGGTGTTTAAATATCGGTTTGTTCATTTTTTCTGAGGTTGCGATTGGTGACGAGGAGTTACATCAAGCTTTACGGTCCACCTGTTTTGGAGGCTATGAAGGCTCTGGAGAAGATTTCAGTGGAGATACCAGAAGTCTCTATTATGAACACAGTACTTTGGAGAGAAGTCGCTGGGCAAATAACCAGAGATCTGCGTGAAAGCCCTATCGGACTTATGGTGGTCATGGCTGAACTAGCAGTAAACCATTTTGCCAAATCCGACATTGCCATACCAGCAGAACGGTCTAGAAATATCTTGAGCAAGTCTGGCGAAAGCTTAGGAGAATATGACTTCTTCTTCGAGTGGTCTAAGAAGCCCGATAGAGAACAGCTGCACAAACTCATAGAGAAGATAGACGAAGAACTAGCTCGTCTAGGATGTGTTTACACGATAGCAACAAAATAGATAGGTCTTCTCTAGAGCCTTGTTCACCAGTCTTTTTGGAGTTGTTCGCCCTCATTTGAAGACGGGCATGACTTCTTCTGCGAAGACCGTCATCTCGTCGGAGTAGTTACTCCCCATGAACCTGAGGATGAAGAAGCTGACCCCGATGTCGACATATCTTTGGATCTGTTTGATGCATTCCTCGGGCGTGCCAGCTACGGGTGGTATAAGCCTCTCTGGTGGTGGTCCCCGAGGCGTAGCTCTGCTCGATACGTATTCCCTTATCTTTTCCTCAGATTCCTTCGCATCCTTGCTGATGAGGACGAAGGCAGCCCAAGACCTACGAATCTCGCTTGGATCACGCTTCACCCGCCGACAATAACGCTCCAGCACATCTAGCTTGTGCCTGTAGTCCTCTGGTCTGCCCTGCCAGGCTGGGAAGTTGCAGACATCAGCATACCGGGCCACAACCTTGAGCATGTTCTTCTCGCCGCTGCCTCCGATCAATATTGGTGGATGAGGCTTCTGCACGGGCTTGGGGTTACAGTAAGCCCCCTCAATCCTGTAGTAACGCCCCTTGAAGCTCGGACTCGGCTCAGTCCACATCATCTTCATGATCTGAACCGCCTCACTTAGCCTCCCAACCCTCGTCCAAGGCTTCTCGAAGCGGTAGCCGTAGGCTACGAACTCGGGTTCATGCCAACCAGCCCCCAAGCCGAGCTCCAGTCGCCCTCCGCTGATGGCGTCGAGCGTAGCCGTCATCTTCGCCAACAGCGGCGGATGCCTGAAGGGATTGCAGAGCACCAGCTGCCCCAGCCTAATGCGATTGGTGGTGCCTGCCAGAGCGGAGAGCAGTGTCCAGTTCTCAAAGCGATTGGACGATGGGCCTCCATACATGCCTAGGACATGGTCGCTGAACCAAGCTGAATGGTATCCCAGGTCTTCACAGTGCTTTACGTCGGATAGTATGTGGCTGAAGCTGGGCTGCTCGGTTGACAGAAATACGCCGAAGTCGATCTTGTCCGACAACTCGTCATACTCCTCTTTTAGGTCTTGGACTCTTCGGCGAACCGTTTGTAGGGCTCTAGGTCGCCGACCCAGTCCTTCTGGTTGACAGGCCAGCTGTGTGCAGGGGTTCGAGGTTTGCAGATGATCTCCTTGATCTGCAGGGCTCCTCTCTTCAAGAAGTTCACGGAGTTCGCTGCCCTCACAACGAGAGCCGTGTCCAAGCCGACCCATGACCCCGCCACTGTCACGACCTCTTCTCCTTCGGTTAAGAGACCGTTATCACAAACCATCAGCGTGACCGCGATGCAGACAGCAGTTCCAGAACTGATCATCCCGAGGCACCGTCGGATAATCGTAGCCAAGGTTGGGACTCCACTGTGTTGTAAGACAGCTCCAATGTTGTACAATGGGTCGGTCGCCCTGACGATTCTGGCACCGCCTCTCTCAAGCTTCTCCCAGATCCCCTTGTCTGGAATACCTATCTTCAGGTCACCGATGGCGGTCTTCTCAACCTTTGTACCCGCAGCAGAGGTCACTACTATGAGACTTATCCCTGTGTCCCGCAGCATCTCAGAGGCTTTGAGGGCGCTCAAACCTGTCTCCGAGGCAACAACCAGCTTCCCTAAGCCCAGCTCGCCCACCCTTTGTGTGGCAAGCCTCAAGGCTTCTTCGGTATTAACCTGACCACAGACATTGAAGTAGAAGATGCTCTTCGACTCCCCTAGACTCTTGCTCATACTCCTCCCTTCTGTCCTAAAACACGCCTAAGTAGGTTGAAGAATTTTTAAGGTTAGCTAGCTTATACCCTTCCTATAGAACTATATAAGAGGGCTTGACATGAAAGACCAGAAGATTCTGAAGCTGCCCAAACCTCAGTTGAAGGGCAAGATGACTATCGAAGAAGGTCTCAAATTTAGAAGAACGATCCGAAAGTTCTCAGACAAGGAGATCGACTTGCCCGTTATTTCGCAGCTCCTCTGGGCTCTACAGGGAATAACCAATATCGAAAAGACGCCTAGAGGAAAGAACCTTCTTCACAGGGCAGCTCCATCAGCAGGAAGGACGTATTCCCTAGAGGTCTACTTAGCTTGTTCGAAGGGTCTATACCGCTACGAGCCGAGAAGACATATTCTTTCCCTGCTGAACGAAGAGGATCTCCGTGCAAATCTGTCAGAAGCCGCAATGACGCCCTCGAACAAGGAAGCAATTAAAACTGCGCCACTGACGATAATCCTAGCGGTAGACAACGAAAAAGCCTTGAAAGCGACGCCACTCATGGAGAACGTCGTGAGATTCGTCCACCTTGAGGCTGGACACGCAGCCCAAAACCTGATCCTGCAAGCAATATCCCTTGGTTTAGGAGTCTGCACAATGACAAGCTACAATGTCGCAAAAGTATATGAAACCCTGAAACTTCCCTTAAACCACAGACCGATATACTTGCTTCCAGTCGGCTTCCCAAAAGAGACTAATTCACTAAATAGAGATTAGATCCAACTCTGTAATAATTATATACTTGTTATAGATACTATATAATTGCGAGTAAGTCCCGTCCGAGGCTGTGATGCCTACGATTGTAGGATGGGAGTAATAGGACGGGATTCGCATAAGAGTCTAGTTGAATCATCTAGGATAGAATCATCCTTAAGAATTGTCATGTTCTCGATCTAGTAGAACCCTCTTGGGGTTAGTGAATATGTTCATTCTTTTTCCTCTCATGAAGCAGATGAGCGTTACGCCTGTCTCTTCAGCCGCCTTTATGCCTGATTCTAGGGGCGCCGCCTGCGAGACCACCATAGGAATGCTGACTCTCGCCGCCTTCAAGACCATGTCGTTCGGCTGTCTGCCCGAGGAGATGAGAATGCAGTCGGAGAAGGTTCTGTGCTCAAGGGCGTGCTGCCCGATTACTTTGTCGATGGCGTTGTGCCTCCCCACATCCTCCGCATAGGCGAGCACCTCTCCTTCGCTGGTGCAGAGCATTGCTGAGTGGGTGCCGCCCGTCGCCTTGAATACCCTAGAACGGTTGTTCAGTTCGCTCACAATCTTGAGGACAGCCTCTGGCTTCACACGGAGCTGTGAGGCGACTCTGGGCTTTCTCAGTCTGTCCAAGAGGCTGAGCGACCCTGGGGTTTCGCTTCCGCAAGCCGTTTTGATGATTCGATATACTTTGGATGTTTCCAGTCGAAGCTGTCGGTCAGTCTTCAGCTTAATGAGAACCTTGGAGTCCTGAACCATTGCTTCGACTTCGTTGCTGGAGTCGATGATGCCTTCAGCGAGGAGATGCCCGACAGCGAGCTCTCGTTCCATGCCTGGTGAAGCCCAGAGGGTTATGAAATGGTTGTTCTCCACATAGACTTCTACAGGCGTATCAACGGCTACTTCGTCCTCAATTTGCTTAGCTTCGCTGTTGCTGAGCTTGAGCAGCTTTCTGCGTGCTGTCGCCATTTAAGTTACCTGACCACCTTGATGATGTCCTCGACTGCACCGAGGAACCGTTCTATCTCTTCCTCTGTGTTGTAGAGATACGTTGAAGCACGGGCGGTGCCGACGCCAGCCTTCAGGAGCTCCTCTATGAGAGGCAAAGCACAGTGGTTGCCCGATCGGATAGCGATGTTCGCCGAGGCGTCCAGCGTCAGAGCTACGTCATGAGGGTTCATACCTTCGATGTTGAAGGAGACGATGCCGAGCCGTTCCCTGGGCTCTTTTGGACCGTAGACCATCACCTCAGGTAGTTCCATCAACCCCTCGACAAGCTTCTCTGTCAGTCTCCGTTCGTGTCGCTCGATTGAGTCCATGCCGATGCGTTGGAGGTACTTGACCGCCTCGCCTAGTCCAATGACCTGAGCGATAGGCGGCGTCCCTGCCTCGAACCTCATGGGGCTCCTAGCTAGCTCGTAGTCGGAGATGGTGACATCGGCGATGGTTCCGCCGCCTATGCAGAGGGGCTCTACTTCGTAGAGGAGGTCGCCTTTGATGTAGAGTCCGCCTGAGCCTGTGGGTCCGAGCATCTTGTGTCCTGAGAATGCGAGGAACTCGATGTCCATGTCTTTGACATCGGTCTTCATGTGGGGAACAGATTGGGCGCCGTCGACCAGCACATAGGCGTCATGCTCATGCGCTATCTCAGCGATCTCCTTCACAGGCACGATGCAACCCAGCACATTTGAGACTGCTGTCACTGCGACTAGCTTTGTCTTGTCGTCGATAATCCGTTCGAAATCAGCTAGGTCGAAGCGTCCTTCGGCGTCTGACTTGACGACCTTCACCTCTACGCCGTGGCGTCGTCCCACCCTGAGCCAAGTGATGAAGTTGGAATGGTGCTCTATAACCGTCGTCACAATCTTGTCGCCTTTCCTCCAGTCGAGGGCGTTGGCGACGAAGTTTATGCCCTCGGTCGTGTTCTTCATCATAGCGACGTTCTCGCCTGAACTAGCGTTGAGGAAACCCGCCACTAGGTCGTGGGCATGCTCGTATTCTTGGCTGGCTCGTTGGGACATTCTATGGACACCCCGCTCCACATTGGCCCTATACTCGTGGTAGAACTCAACCTCCTTTTGGACGACCTGCTCTGGTGTCAGGCTGCTCGCAGCGTTGTCTAGGTAGATGACGCCACTCTTCAAGACGGGGAAGTCCTCCCTGACCTTCTGGACATCAAGCAAGGCTGAACACCTAGAGAAGAAAGTAGGGTGAGGAGTTTTAAGGATTTCCTAAATGGTGATTGGGTTATGCGGTAACTGCAGTTGCGTGTGGCTCAAGTCTTGGGTTGCAGAGCCTTTGGCGATGAAGCATGAACTGAAACATCTTCATTTGATTATCTCGGCTGGAGTAACGACTCTCCTAGAGCAGGGATGGCTTCGTCACCCTTTTTATCTTCTCCAGTCTGTCGAAGTCCTTGTCGAAGGAGTATATCTCGCCTATCCCTTCCCTCGTCATGAAGGTGTATGCTAGGGCGTCGTTGAGGCCGACCGCTGACTCCTCCGCTGTGGAGAGGGCTGATAAGTAGTCTTGGTGAGATATCTCTGCTACATGGATATTTGCCTTGAGGAGGAGACCCCTCATCACCTCGAAAGCTGTCTCAAGGGGCATGAAGTCCTCTAGAAGGTTCGCTATCTCTCCCAGATGGACCACCGTCGTGACAACCTCTTCACCCCTGTTCACACTCCTGATTATGTTCTTAGCGTTTTCCTTGATCTCCTCCTCATGTTTCTGAAGATTCCTTCTCGGCTTGATGTAGGCGTGAATGAAGACATTCGAGTCTATGAAGCGCATCCTAGTGGCTCCTCCGCGCCCTGAGTTCCCTCCTCACGGAGTGCCAGTCAGAGAGGTCGCTCTCGACCTCGACCTCCACCGAGTCGAAGTAGCGTGTGAGATCGGCCTCGTATGCCTTTATCTCGATGGAGTCGTTCCTCCGCACCACGATGACCTTGTCGCTCCCCAGCACCTCCTCCCTCCACTTCTTTGGGATTACCAGCCTGCCCTGCCTGTCTATGATTCTTATTACCATTTCCATTCCTAGATACCATCAAAGCTATTTCTTCCACTAGATATAAAGATATCCTAGAATGTGTAGCTTGGACAATCACCCTCCACAGGATAGCTCAAGGAAGCCATACTTATCTACATAGTTCTAAGGCAATAGTTACTTCAGTTGTAATATCCTTTTCATGGAGTGGCAAGTAGCTTAACTTTTGGAGTTTTGGGTTCTTTCAGTTCTTGATGTACAGCGACTGGATTCTAGCCGAGTGAATCCTCTAGGATCTGAAGATGAGTGACGAGTTCTCACCATGTTTCAACTACAAGGCGCGGAACCTTTTCAAAATGCTTCTTATCCGAGGTTAGTATGGGCTCATTGTGGGTTAAGGCGATGCTGGCTATCATTGCGTCTGGTTCGCAAAGTCTCTAAGAAGAGATATCTCGGCAAGAACGTATACGAGTCTGAGCGGTTCCTAGTGTTGATTCCATCGAAGAGCAAAGAGTTGGTAAAGCCCTCACTCAGCCTCGATTTAGTTATCCTCATGAAGCCCGTTAACACAAAGGTGCAATAGCCTGTTTTCTGGCTTCTCTTCCCCATGATCTCATTTCAGGGGTGCGGAAAAGACTGGGCGCAGTACACAATATGTCAATCTTACCATTTCAATGCCCTCACTCATGATAACTGCGGTTTTTAAATTTAAATAGTTGAACTATGAGTATTATACTCGTGATTCAACTATTCGTGGACAGGGAGGAGGAGCTCCAGTTCCTAGAAGACAAGTTCAACAGCGGGAGCTCTGAACTTGTAGTGATATATGGGCGTAGAAGGATCGGCAAGACCGAGCTTGTCGCAAGGTTCATGAGGGGGAAGCGAGCCGTCTACTTCCTGTCGGACAGAAGACCTGAAAAGGATCTTCTTGTTGAGCTCAGGGCAAAGATGGCTCAGGCGCTTCAGGATGAGTCCTTCGCAAAGCTCGAGGTCAAGGACTGGCTGGAGCTCTTCGAAGAGTTCCTGAAATGGTGGAAGAGAGGCAGAGTCATCATAGCCCTAGACGAGTTCCCCGCCCTCATAGAGGGCAACAAAGCCGTACCCTCCATCTTCCAGAAGATCTGGGACCTGAAGCTCCAAAACAGCCAGGTCATGCTCATCCTCCTCGGCTCCTCCGTAGGCATGATGGAGACAGAGGTGCTCAGCTACAGAAGCCCCCTCTACGGCAGGAGAACAGGACAATGGAAGCTCCAACCCATGCGCTTCAAGTATCTCAGAGAGTTCTTTCCCAAATACGGCGAAGAAGACCTCGTAAGGGTCTACGGATGCCTCGGCGGTGTCCCAGCCTACCTCCTAAAGTTCGACCCAGACAGATCCTTGTGGGAAAACATAGCTGAAAGGCTCCTGAGAAGAGGCGAGTTCCTCTACGGCGAAGCTGAATTCCTGCTCAGAGAGGAGCTACGTGAGCCGAGGTTCTATTCTGCCATCCTCAGAGCCGTAGCCTCAGGAGCATCCTCCTTTGGCGAGATAGCCAACTCCACAGGCCTCGAAAAAAGCCTCCTATCCAAATATCTGGATGTTCTGGAAGACCTCGGCTGGGTAGAGCGCCTCTACCCCGTCGGAGAAAGCCCCAGGCCACGCAAGGCCCTCCACCAAATAGCCGACCCCTACATGGCCTTCTGGTTCCGCTACATCTATCCAAACAAATCCGACTTGGAGCTAGGGAGTCTAGAACCGATCATTGAGAAGATAAAGAGGGACTACGAGGAGTACCTTGGAAAAGTCTTCGAACAACTCTCGATAGACAGTCTCTGGCACCTCGCTGCAAAGGGTCTCCTGCCCTTCCACCCTGAGAGCATAGGACGATGGTGGTTCAAAGACCAAGAAATCGACGCCATAGCCCTAAATGAATCCCAATCTTCAGCAGCCTTCTTCGAAGCAAAATGGAGCAGCCTCAAAGAAGCCGAAGCAAAAAGGATACTTCAAACACTAGAAGGGAAGACCCAGAACTTCAGATGGAAGAAAGAAGATCGGAGAGAATACCTAGGCCTAATTGCCAAAAAGGTCGAGGGGAAAGAGGAACTCTCCAGGCAGGGCTACATCATCCTAGAACTCAACGACCTCCTCAGGTGATTTCATGCACCTTGTTCACAAGGTTACTAGGAAGTTTCATAGGACGAATGTACATGAGCCTGAGAAGCCCTTGTTGTCGATTCCACGGAACGAATATGCCCAGAGACAAGATACAGCGTACTAGTTGACTTGTTAAGAAAAAAATAGGAGTGAAAGGCCCTTAGCTGCCTCTTCTGAGAACTCTTCCCGGTGTGGCTCCTGTGTGCTGGCTTTTCTTGACGACGGCGACGCCGTTGACAAAGACGTAGTCGATTCCCTTAGGCTGGATCCTTGGCTCTAGCGGTGTCCCCATCACCTTGATGTTCTCAAGATCCATGAGAACGATGTCTGCGTAGCTCCCGGGCTCTATTGTGCCTCTGCCCTTGAGGTTGTGGCGTTTGGCGACAAGGGTCGAAGTCTTGTAGACTGCCTCCTCAAGAGTCAGCGCCTTCTGCCTCTTCACGAACTTGTCGAAGAAGCCGACATAAGCCGAGTAGGTGCTGATCCCAGGGACTGACCACGGCGGAACCTTCTGCTCTCGCTCGTAGTCGACGACGCTTGTGTCGAGCCCCACCGTGCCGACGGGGTGCTGATAGAAGATGGCGTGATGGGGCGCCTCAGGGTCGGGCGTCCCAGTAGGGTACACTGAGGCGGTGCTGCCTTTGGCGTCGGGGTCTTCAACAATGAGGTCGAACCATACGTCGAAGGGGTCTTTGCCCCGCTCCACGGCTATCTGCTGTAGGGTTTTGTTCTCATATCCAATGTTCTTGTGCCTTAGGACAACGATGTTCTCAGCCCATCTTGGGTTTGTGTTCGGGTTGGTCTCGGGTGTCATGAACCACTTGCCCCTTCGGATGGCGTCTTTTATCTCCTCTCTGTATTCCTGTACCTTCAACCACTGGGAGAACTTCTCCCTCGTCCCGAACTCCTTGAGCCAGGGCACGAAGGTGGCGCAGAGGTAGGAGGAACCCCCAAACTTGGTTGGCAGGGCTGAGGGGATGGCGTCGAAGCTTAAGTCAAGCCCCTCCTTCAAAGCCTCGTCGATAACCATAAGCGTCGCCCTCCGGTTAGCCTCCTCCAAAATGTGTGGATACCCCTGAGGGTTGACATACCAGCCTGTGAAGAGGTGGGCGATGTTCGTTCGGACGCCCGCAGCTCTACAGATGTCGATGACCTCTCTGATCCCGTCGATCTTGTCGTGGAGGCGATGACCTGCGGCCCAATCTCTTCTCCGTCCTGTTCGCCGTGAATGAGGGCAGAAGACGGCGTTATACTCTTTTAGGATTGAGGCGTGTTCTACTATCTCGTCTCTGCTGGCGAAGACATCGGGGTCGTAGTCAAGGCCGACGGACATGCCTATGCAACCCTCTTCCAGGGCTTGCCTGATGAGACCAGTCATCTGCGCACGCTCGATCTTCGTAGCATGACGGTGACTATCCTCGCCCATGACGCATAGCCTAACAGCCCTGTGACCGATTAATGGAGCATAATTCATTGAGATTCCCTTCTTCTCCACGACCTCGAAGTACTCGCCCATCGTCCTCCAATCGATAGTCCAGCCGAACTTCTCTTTCATGAGATCATTGACCTGTTCCCTCGGAAAAAGAGTCTTCGGAGAATAGTACTTGAAGGAGACGAGTTCGTCGACGTAGTCGCTGGCTATTCCTAAGAGAGGTATCAGGTCGCCAAGGGGCGCCGGCGAACTTCCACATTGCCCTCCGACAAAGGTGGTGCATCCCTGTAGGACATAGCTCTCGCATCTAGGATAGAACAGGATGCTAGTGTCTGCGTGACTGTGTGAATCGATGAAGCCAGGTATAGCCAGCAGTCCTGAGGCGTCTATCACTTCTTTAGCGTCTCCGGCGACATCTCCGACTGCAACCACCTTATCGCTCTGCACCGCTACGGAGCCCCTATAAGCTTGCCTCCCGCTTCCATCAACGATAGTCGCGTTACTTATCAGAAGACTATACTCGTCCATAGGTTTTCAACCAAGATCGAAATTGGTTCAGCCTTTTAAGAATCTTTCTACACGCCACCCTGTCCCTGGATCCGTCTTGTCATTGATGACGCAGTAGTTTTTGATGATTGAAACAGGATGTTTTCATGCTTCTTTTCCCCGTGATCTCGTATCGTGGTGCAACTTCACTCGGTGAAAGCTCGGAGAAGAGGAGTTCGGCTGAGGTAAAGACTTGATAACATCTTCAAATTCTAACATCGTTGGCAATCACTACAACAAGCAGATCTATTGGAGGAGATGACCCCATAGGTATATTGAACGCGGTCTCAACTGAGGCGCCAGCAATCAGGCCCGTGGCCCAGAGAAAGATTTGTCCCGTCCAACCCGCCCGCTCCACAGACCTTTTCAAGCTGACCTTCAAGTCATGCAGACGATCCCACCCAAGCTCCTCCTGAGACAACTCTAACAGAAGAGAGCTTACTGGCTCCGCCCTCAGGCAGACCAACGATACAAGCTCTTTGAACTCTTTCGACTCATGCCATGAGGCCATCTTAGTCCTGAGAAGATTGACTGTCTCCCACTTCCTTAGCATAGTCGTAATTTCCTCCCAACGCTCACTTCTGATCAACTCGTAGACAGAGGCAGTTCCGATAATTGAGGCTAACAGAAGCAAAAGGTTTGGAGGGATTCAATAAGCAGTAATTCGGAGATGAAGGGTGGAGAAAGAACGGTGGGTTATTGAGAGCTTTCTGCTTGCGCCTCGTGTTATTTTGCCAGACTCATGGCTTCTTTGACAATTGTCTGAATTTTTGCCAATATGGTGTTTACAGTATATGTGTTTCCTTTCTTCAATTCTGCGACGGCATCCGTAAGTCTGTTACGGGCTGCTTGGATCTTACTTAACAGGGTGGACACGTCCACGCCTTTCTCTGATAGTACCTCCGCCTTTTCCTCTAGAACATCAAGAGCGACTTCATATCTGTCGATGTTTTCTAACGCTTCGCCTGCCCCCGGTTTGTGTTGAGCTAAACCGCTTTTAGCTTCTGCCAAGAGACCCGCTATATCTGCTCTCAACTCACCTAGCTTTGGCATTGCGTCAGCGACTCTTCCGTTTTGGAGAAGGCTCCGAACCTCCACTATCTTTGTCTGAGCGGTTTTTATGCCTCTTCCAATGTTTTGTGTGATTCTGTTTCTCGCTATCTCTGGGATGGGCAATCCGCTTATCACGTCATTTATCATGGTTGAAACGCTTGTGAAACGTTCTTCGGTCATGGACAAGAATCTTTGGGCTTGGCTGAGTTTGTTAGCGTCTATTACTGGCCTAAGCTCTGCCATTGCTTCTCCAAACCATTGCTGAGACATCTCCAGCTTCTCCGCCGCTTCTTCTATGTCTCCAGCTTCGATGCGTTCCCTGATTTGTGTGAGTAGCTTCGTCACGTTCCCCAGCCTTTCTCTTATTTGTGAAGCGTCTATGCCACGTGCTTCTGCGTTCTCAGCTATTTCTTCTAATCTGGCGATTGTTGCGTTTATTCGTTCAACAGCGTCTTCTATGCCAGCAGCTTTAAGCGCTTTTATTTCGTCCTCCGTCTGGATGCTTTCATAATCGTCTGCCACGTCCAGCATCACTTCTTTTATTTTTTGCATGGCCTCTAGTGCCTTTGCTTTGGCGCCTGTATTATCCCCTGCATCTCTTCGTTGTACGGCCTCCTTTGCTTTGGCTAGTCCTGTATCGTATTTTTCCCAGACCACGTTGGGTAGGGGTACCGTTTGATTTACCCTTAACAAAACGTTGTAGAGAGTAGCATTGGCTTTCTCAAAGAGGCCCAGTAACCTATTAACAACGTTTTGGTCATCTCCTTTTTGCTCTGCTTGTCCGTAACCTAGCTGCATAGGTAGCACACCTATGACTAACGCCGCGAGCAAAGGAACCACCACGAACTTCAGCATTCTATTCATGAAAGGTTCACCTCCGCCCCAATTTTCCAATAAATGTGATAGCAGTAGATTCTTATTAAGAACCCGCCGGAACACCTGTTCCACTAAACGTTCCACCAACCTAACCGACTTCCTGTTTGTTCATAACCTTTCAGAAGTACGCTCTTCTGTCTTAACCTACTGATTCATATGTTGGTGATATGTAGGTCTATTCATGTTGTCTATAGGTGATTTCTTGCCTTCAGAGAAGAGATGTCCAGAGGTTCTCAGAGCATTGAGAGGGGGTGAAGGTGTTTGGTGTGTCTGGTGTGGGTCTCGGGACATTGTTAAGAATGGTAGCTACATGCACTAGTATCAGAAATATACGTGTGGAAGCTGCGGAAGGTCCTTCAACGACAAGACAGGAACCATCTTTGAATATTCCAAGATGGGTGTTAGGGAGTGGCTTTACATAGCTAGAGAACTGCAGAAGAACAGAGTCTATTAACAGGATATTGAAAGATCTGGGGAGAAGGTACAAGCATGTCATGAGGATAGCTCACATGATAATGGAACGTGTCGAGACCGGGAAGTTCTTGGAGAGGCTTTCTGGAGTTGTGGAGAGGGATGAGATGTACGTGTCAGCGGGCCAGAAAGGCACCCGCCGTGTCTCAAGAGGGCCTAGAAAACGCGGCTTGAAGCTGAGAGGCAGAGGCACATGGGAAAAGGACAAGCCGCCTATTTATAGGTCTTCTGGAGCGAGGCGGTAAGGCTGTGCTGAAAGTAGCCAAACAGGTTTCAAAGAAGACTGTTGACGGGTTGCCCATGTTCCTGTTCAACTACAATCA
>Ga0315314_1002283_pt1 | contig 16009 bp, 14 predicted proteins | sample TDP9_MG_FD_203631 | JGI IMG/M metagenome (GOLD analysis project Ga0315314, IMG submission 203631) | Freshwater sediment microbial communities from Lake Towuti, South Sulawesi, Indonesia - TDP9 | ecosystem: Environmental > Aquatic > Freshwater > Lake > Sediment | place: Indonesia: South Sulawesi...
TCATCGGTCGATTTTCTCGTTCCCAATGAATGGGAAGCCCAGCTTCTAACCGGCTTAAAAGGCGAGAGGAAAAAAGATATTCAGAAGATGGCCAATAGACTGCTTGAGATAGGAACAAAAAATGTTGTGATCACCTTAGGTCCGAAGGGCCTCTTTTTCAAGAATGATGTTGAAGAAATCTGGATGAAGGCTTTCAAAGTGAATGTTGTGGATACGACCGCAGCAGGAGATGCCTTTATGGCCGGCCTTGCTTGTGGTCTCTCAGAGAGTAAACCAATTCGGGAAGTTTTGAGATTTGCGAATGGAGCTGGAGCGTTGGCAACCACAAGATTGGGTGCCCAACCTTCTCTCCCTTTCAAAAAAGAGCTTGAGAAGTTTCTTCTTAAGATGATATAAGAATAGTTGTTGCTCTATTTGCCGAACCGCTGCTACTATTGGACGGGAAGAGCCACTGTGAGAAAGGAGCCAACGATGAACGAAGTGTTAAATGCTATTAAAAACCGAAGGACAATTCGAAGATTCAAGCCCGACCCCATCGATGATCCGAAAGTCCGGATGGTTCTTGAGGCGGGAAGATGGGCTCCCTCCTTCAGTAATCTGCAACCCTGGAGATTCATCGTCATCAAAGAGCAGAATCTAAAAAATGAATTGGACAAGGCGGCCAAGGAATGCGTGCTCCATTTGGGGATCAACGAGGCACCTGTCGTTATCCTGGTCTGCGTAGACCGCAGGATCGATCCCCTCCATGCAATCGAAGCCGGAGCGGCTGCAACACAGAATATGGCGTTGGCCGCCCATAGTTTAGGTTTGGGCGCTGGTTGGATCGGAGTCTGGGGAACAGAGGCTGAAACCGCTGTCCGAAAACTCTTTCAGTTTTCTGAGACCACTCGAGTGGTCTCCCTTCTTCCCATTGGGCATGCAGATGAATCTCCTCAAGGTAACCGTAAGCCACTGGAGGAGTTCATCCAGTTTCGATAAGAATCAGCAATATTAGAACGATAAGAAAATGAAGACCTATCCGATTCCCTGTGGAAAAAAGACGATCAACTTAAGGATTCCTGACGATGTTTCTGTCGAGTGGGTGGAGTCTTGGAGAATGACCCCGATTCCAGATGTCAGAAGGGCGGTTGAAGAGGCCCTGAGCCGCCCCATTGGAAGCGTTCGACTTCGGGACTTAGTAAAGCCCGGACAGACCGTGGCCATTATCGTTACGGACATTACGCGAAAGCCTCCGGAGGAGATCATCCTGCCCCTTCTCGTCGAGGAATTGGTGGCAGGTGGAATTAAAAAGAAGGATATGACTGCTGTGGTCGCCACAGGAACGCACCGACCCAATACCCCAGAAGAGTTGAAGGAAAAGTTTGGTAAGGTCGTTGACGAAATCTCTTTCATTAACCACGATGCGTGGAATCGTGAAGGTCTGATCGACTTAGGAATGACGGAAGGAGGAATCCCGCTCGTCTTCAATCGAACCGTGGTTCAGGCCGATATTCGAATCTCAACAGGCGTGATCGAAACACACCTCTTCGCCGGTTACAGCGGCGGAGTCAAAAGCATTGCTGTGGGCGTGGCTGGTGAGGAGACGATTGCGGCAACCCATAATTACCAGGTGCTTCAGGAAACCCGGCTCGGAATTATCGAGGGAAATCGATTCCGAAGATTTCTAACAGAAGCAACTCAGGCGTTAGGGCTCCATTTTATCGTCAATGTGGTTCAAACCGGCAAGAAAGAAGTGGTGAAGGTCGTCGCTGGACACCCTGTGGAAGCATTTAACGAAGGAGTGAAGGTTGCGAGGAATCTCTACGAGGTGGAGATCGATTACCCCGGGGATATTGTCGTCAGCGGTGTGAGCTATCCAAAGAGCAGAGACCTTTATCAGGCCACTCGCGCTGGAAATGTGGTTGTCTTCGGTCCCAAGCCAGTGGTGGTTAAAGGAGGAGTGATTCTCATTCCTGCTCTGTGTGAGGACGGATGCGGACATCCAGGATATTGTAACATTATGAGGAGGGCGGTGGATGTCGATGAGGTGATCGCCATCTCTCGAGAGGAAGGATTTGCGGCTGGGGAACAGAAGGCATTGATCCTCGCCTGGATTCTGAAACAGGCGAGGATTGTGATGACGGATTGTTCTCTCCCAGAGGAGACATTGAAGGAACTCTATCTTGAATCAGCTCCTACCTTGCAGGAGGGATTCGATCGAGAGCTAAAGAAAAATCCAAACGCAAGCGTCATTCTAATTCCGGATGGGCTTTTAACCCTGCCCATTCTTAAGGGGAGGCAAAAACCTCTGGTTTAAAACTGAAGACTATCTCTTTTAATCTCCTCTTGTTTCTTTGACGACCAATCTCTTCCCTCCACTCACTCTCCACAAATTGGAGGTGATGCTCCATCTTCTTTCGAGCCAATTCCGGATCTCTCTTTTTGATCGTCTCATAGATCTCCCGATGCTGCTTGATCAAAATCCTGTTCTTTCCCGGCCGTCTTACGAAATTACTGATCTTAAACATCGAGAGAAAGATCTGCTTCACGGTGGTCATCATATGGACCATCAATGTATTCTGTGAGGCCTCTGCAATGGCAATATGAAAATCGATATCCGGCTGTCCTAAAATTTCACTGGAGTCAATCAATTTATCCATTTCGGAAAGAGCTTTCTCCATCTTCTTTAGATCTCTTGCGGTGGCATATTGGGCGGCCTTTTGGGCACACCAGACTTCGATCAGTTTTCGGATTTCGATAAATTCATAAATCTTCCCAACCTCTTCAGTCATCATCGTGAGAAACGCTGATTCCATCAAATCAGAAGCGGCAGAGAGGATGAACGTCCCTTCCCCTTGGCGAACCTTGATCAGGCCTTTGCTCTCCGCCTTCTTCAATGCCTCTCGAATCGATTGTCGACTCACCTTTAAATCTTTTGCTAAGACTCTCTCAGAAGGGAGCTGCTCCCCTGGCTTCAGTTTTCCATTGCTGATGAGCGAGATGAGTTGATCATATACCTCGTCGAAGACCTTCTTCTTCAAAATAGGGCCAAAAACATTTTTAGTAGAAGAAGATCTTTTCACAGAGATGTCCCCCCTTTTTTCATCTCGATCCAATTCCTGGCCTTTTGTGTGCATTCAATCGCATCTTTTGCAAAGAAATCAGCACCGATCTCATCTGCAAAAGACTGGGTCACGACAGCGCCTCCCACAAAGATTTTTAACTGATTGCGGATTCCATTCTCTTGGAGCAATTTGATCACACTCTTCATATTTAGCATGGTGGTCGTCAAAAGCGATGACATGCCGATAAAATCTGGCTGAATCTCCAATGCCTTCTTGAGAAATTTCTCATCAGGCACATCTATCCCGAGGTCATAAACCTCAAAACCTCCACCGGTAAGCATGGTTGAAACAATATTCTTTCCGATATCGTGGAGATCCCCTTTAACAGTACCGATGAGAAATTTCCCCAAGCGGGCTTCCTGAGAAGCCTCAAAATAGGGGTTAAGAAGATCCATCGCCCTCTTCATGATATGGCTGGCAAGTGCAAGTTCGCTCAAAAAATACTCGTTCCTCTCGTAGCGTTGGCCGATCCGATCCATTCCAGGGGAAAGGCCTTGTCTCAATATCTCATAGGGAGGGATCTTCTTGTTCAGAGCCCTTTCCACCTCCTCGAGCGTGCTCTCGATGTCCAGGGCCTCCAGTTTAAGGGACAAATTTTTTAAAGTCTCGCCATTCACTTTTGATCACCTTTACCCTATGGACGAGCGGCTTCCAATGGGATATCTCCCGTATTTCTTTGCCGCCTTCACCATAGCCTCTATATTTTCCTCAGGCGTTTCCATGGATGGACCACCGCCCAATGATAGGATATATCCTCCTCCAGGGGCTCCGAGATGAATACATCTTTTGCACTCTTCTTCAATCCTTTCAGGTGTTCCCCGGAGCATCACGTTGACTGGGTCCACGTTGCCCATGAGACAGACCTTCTGCCCCATCCTCTTTTTGACGGTTCCAATATCTGTGGCTGGGCTGAAATTGAACACGTGAAAGCCGCACTGAACCAACAGATCGAGGATATGGGTTGAGTCCGCATCGTTGTGATAGACTTTGAGGAGTCCGTTGAATTCAGAGAAGATCCGTTTATAAGCCGGGAGACCAAATTTCTCAAAGAGCCCTGGAGAGAGAAAGGAAGCCACATCATCGGGAACGAAGATCCCGATGGGATCATCGATCACTTCCAACTGAGCCTTGAGCCATTCCACCGTCGTCTCCGTGCAGACGTCGATCAGCTTCTGAGCGACGTCGGGTCTCACTCTCAGGTCAACCAGGAACTCTGTAGGGCCTCGCATGTACGAGGCCACCTGGAAAGGACCTCTGGCAACGGCATAAAGGTACTTGAACCCCTTCGGTGCATGTTTTTGGATGTAATGAATCGATTCGAGCACAAATGGCATGAGCCCATCGGTCTTCGGATCAGGAGCCTCAAGATCTCTGATCTCCTCAGGGTTTTTGAACAGATCCCCTTTCACGTATGGAACGAAGTCCACTGGCCAGTACATTCTGGAACCAAAGGCTGAGGGCTCCACAACAATCCCGTAATCAGCCCAAAGTCCTGGGAAGAAGACGATGTCAGGGAACCGCTCCATCGTATGGAGGGTCGCATCCAACATCATCTTGGGATCGTGGAAGAACTTGAAGACCTTGATTCCATAGAGGCGCGAGAAGAACCGAGCCGAGGTGAGTAGCGAAACGGGTACCTCATCCGGTTCCTCCATACGGACGGCTGTTAAGAATCTCTCCAAAGGCTCCATAGGAATGTCTCACCGCTTGTCCAGGCGAAAGACCATCTGCGTGGCTGGAACAAAACGGAGAATGATCAGGAGTAGAGACATAACCAGAACCATATAAATGACAGCCATGGCATCCACGGCATAAACAGGTCTCATCCCAGCGGCAAAGATGGCATAATAAAGATTGATCACCAGGGTCTGCGATTCCGCTCCGCAGACCAAAAAAGAGAGCTCAAAATTGGCGATGGTCTCGACCAGTATGAGAAGGCCAGCGACCAGAATTCCAGGGATACATAGGGGAAGCAATATCTTCTGGAAAATTCTGAGGCGACTCGCTCCAAGCATCCTCGCCGAGGACTCCATGGAGCGATCAATCTGCTCAAAGAAAGGGGTGAGGATGAAGATGCCAAAAGGGATCATTGGTACCAAATTGGCCAAGATGATAGAGAGGATCGACCCTCCAATTTTGTATTTAAAAAAAGTGGTGGCCAACGGAATTCCATAGGTCATCTGAGGGACGAGGATGGGAAGGAGATAGAGGATCATCAAATAATTTTTGCCGGGGAAGTCCTTTCGGGCAAAGACATAGGCTGCTGGAAGGGAGATCAATAGGCCAAAGAAGACCACGCCAGCAGCCACGATCAGCGTCACATACATGATATGGGGCAATTGGAAAGTCTTATAGGAGTAGATATACCAACTTGTCGTGAATTTGTGAGGGAGAGGGGTGGCGAACCAGCTCTTTGCAAAGGAGCTCACTACGACATGGCTGATGATCCCGAGTAGGATGATGACAAATCCGAAGACGAACATGTAAAAAGCAAGGAGCCAGAGATTTCTTCCGGTGGCGACTTTCATCCTCTTAACCCTTCGTGATCCCCAGTGAAGTTCCCCGGTAGAGTCTCCGCCGTAAGGCGAGAATGGTGACCAGACCGATCATCTGGGTCATTGCCATGATCATCGCAATCGATGATGCCTTAGGCATATCATAATGTTCAAAGGCCATTTGATAGGCTGCGATGGCAATCGTCCGGGTTTCCCCTGCTGGTTGTCCAAGAAGGATGGCTGTGGGAAAAACGGCAAAGTCCATCACGAAGACAAGACAGAATGCGATCGTAATGCCAGGCGCCATCAGGGGCAGCATGATTCGCCAGAAGATCTGCATGGGCCTTGCCCCAAGGATCCTTGCAGATTTCTCAATTTCTGGGTTGATCCCAGAGACGTAGCCGAGGAGCATCAGGAAACAGTAAGGAAAATTTTTCAAAAATAGACCAATCACCACCCCTGTATAGTTATACGTGAACCGGAAAGACTCCTTGATCAGGCCAATCTTGATCAAGAATTGATTGAACCAACCATTGCCACCCAGGAAACCGAGAACCCCTTCTGCAATCAAGACAGTACCCAATGAGACAGGTAGGATGAGAAAGGTGGTGATGAGCCGCTCGAATTTGATCCCTCTTCTCATGGTATAGGCAAGAGGAACACTTATAAAGACGACTAAAAGTGTAATGGGAATGGCCAGACGGATCGTCTTCCAGATGGTCGATCTCTGCCAATCATCAGCTAAAAAAAGATAAAAATTATGATAGATCGGTTTCCCAGATTCAGGGGTTAAACTGAGAACCAGACCGTAAAAAAAAGGATAAAGGAAAAAAAGAACGAGATAGAGGAGAGATGGGAGCAAAAAGAAGAGCGCTGCTCTGTCTAAGTTATGGAAGCCCAACCTGAAATAGAGGGACCTCGACATGGGTTCTATCCCTTAGGAATGAAGATGATCTTTTCCGGATTGAAATAGAGAGTGACCTTATCTCCCCGTTCGACTTTCTCAGGGGATCTCACCCGGATTTTTTTATTATTTTCTAAAAAGATCTCAATATCGTTTTCCTTCCCAAGATATTGGACCACATGGACGACCCCAGAGGTGGTGTTCTGTTCTTCTTTGACTTGAACTTGACTCCCCAAGGATGGGGCATGGGTCACCTGGATATCATCAGGTCGGATGGTGAGAGTGACCTCATGGCCTATGGTGATGGGCTGGGGGATATTCGAAAGCCTGAGCCTAAATCCATCCTGTTCCAAGAGGGCAGTCTTTCCATCTGATTCAATGGCCCTTACCTTCAGGGTGAAAAAATTCTCACATCCCATGAAATCAGCAACGAAAAGGTTTGCAGGCTTTTCGTATATCTCCTTTGGGGTTCCGACCTGTTGAATCATTCCTTCGTGGATGACAGCGATTCTGTCAGATAAAGAGAGGGCCTCGCACTGATCATGGGTGACATAAATTGATGTGAGACCCAATTCTCGATGGAGGTTTTTGAGTTCACCCCTCATGTCCAATCTCAACTTTGCATCCAGGTTACTCAGGGGTTCATCCAGCAAGAGCAACTTAGGCCTTGGAGCAAGGGCCCTGGCAATCGCCACCCTTTGTTGCTGACCGCCGCTCAACTGGCCTGGAAAGCGGTCTCCAAAACCCTGTAGTCTAATTAAGGACAACACCTCATTCACCCTGGATTTGACTTCATCGAGGGGCTTTTTTTGAAGCTCCAAGCCAAAGCTAATATTTTTAAATACAGTCATATGGGGGAAGAGGGCATAGTTCTGAAAGACCATTCCGATGCCTCTCTTTTCCGGAGGGATAGTATCCAATCGCTCCCCATCCACAAAGATTTTTCCCTCGCTCAGTGGAACCAGACCAGCAATACAATTGAGTGCTGTTGTTTTGCCGCACCCGCTTGGTCCGAGCAGGGTGATAAACTCCCTGCCTTTCACATTCAATGTGAAATTATCGAGGACCGTTTTTTTGCCAAACCTTTTTGTGATCTGGACCTCTATATGGCCAATGGCAGCTCGTTCCATCTCTCTAAATCCCTTTTTCTCATGCCCTCACCTTTCCCCTCTCCCCTTTGGGGGAGAGGGATGGGGTGAGGGGTAAGGCTACTTCACCTTCTTAGCTCCGACTTCTTGATCCCATTTATCCATCGCAGCGACTAAAAGCTTTGCGCTGAGAGCAGGGGCATGAGGATATTTCTTCAGGATCTCTGCATATTCGGGTCTCCAGACACTCTTGTAGAGATCTTGGATGTCTTTCGGCGCCAAATCAACGCTCGTATTTTTCACCACTGGACCGATAAACCCTTCGTGGGTAAGGGCCTGCTGCTTTGGTGTGAGCAAGAAAGCCATCATGTCCAGAATAACCTCTTTCTCCCTTTCGCTCACCCCTTTGGGAATGCACCAGTAATGGCCATCAATGACAAAGGTCGTATTAGGGAGAATGAAGATCTTGCTCTCCATCGGAATCGTTCCTATGGCTCGAGGCCGCAATTCCCATTCCATAATCCCGGCAATGATCCATCGTGTTCCTGCAGCAAACTCCTTCATCGTGATGGTGGTGCCTGTTGGGTAGTATTCAATGTATTGACCAATCTCCTTCATAAAAGCCCATGCCTTATCCCATCCTTTGATAGGTTCCTTCGGGTTCTTATCCCCAAGGAAATAAGGTGATCCCATCATGATAGACCGACCCGGACCGCTGTTGGCAGGTCTTGCATACTGAAACTTTCCAGGGTTGGCCTTGACCCAGGCCTTAAATTCATCTGTGGTCTTAGGCGGTTGGGGGACCTTCTGAGGATTGTAGATAAAGAGCGGTCCTCCATGGGAGACTACTGACGGCATGCAATATCCTTCGCCCTCATCCCTAAGGATCTTCGCAATGTCTGTAAATTGATCCACAGGGAATTTCTTCTGATAATCTGGAAAGAGTTTAATCAATTGTCCTCTCTCCACCAAAACAGAGGCGGCATCCTGACCGGTGAGGATCAGGTTGATGTCCACGGTCTTGGCATCTTGTTGAACTTTGATCTTGGTTGGAACTTCTGGAGCAGGCGCCTTAAGAAAACTCAAACTCTTCACTTTATCCGGATTGGCGGCCTTATAATTTTCGATGATCTTTTGAGTGGAACTGAGATCTCCACCGCAATCGATGATCTTAATTGCCACTGGGTCAGCTGCCTTTACTGATGGGATCCCCCAGATGAAAGGCAATATGCTTAAGGTTATACCCAACAACAATCTCATCATTATCGTTAAAATCTTTTTCATTTTCCCCTCCTATAAAATTTCTGAAAAATATTTAAATGGCTTATTCCTATTTTACCAGCCTTCACCTCTTTCCCTTTTTATCAAATCACCTCCTTTCTGTAAATTTCTTCTGCATCCCCTCCTTTCTCTTTAAGTTTACCTATCCATTGGTCCGATTTGAGAATTTTATTTTGATTGACAATTAATGGCGAAGTTGCTCTAATAATAGTCGGTCAGACCACCTGTCCATAATTCTAAAAACTTTTAGATTTTTGTCAACAAAAAAATTCTTCCTAATGAGATTTCAAAAATGTTCGGATATCAAGGCAAGATATTGGTCATCGATCTCATGAATGAGGAGATGAAGATCGAAGACTTAGATGAATCCCTTTCCAGAAAATATATCGGTGGTGTTGGATTCGGGTTTCGGATGCTCTATGACCGTTTAACGGTCAAACTCGATCCCTTCGACCCCGAAAACCTTCTCATTTTCTGCTCCGGCCCCCTCTCGGCTTTCCCATTTTTCGGCAGCACGGGGATTTCTATTGTGACTAAGTCTCCTTTGACAGGGTTGATAGGCGACTCTGATATGCGAGGAACATTCGGACGCGATTTGAAGTCTTGTGGATGTGATGCACTCGTCATCAAAGGGAAATCCGACGCCCCAGTTTATATCGAAATAGCTGATGGTTTCGCAGAGATTAAAGATGCAACGGATCTTTGGGGTAAAACGACAGCGGAGGTTCAAAACACTCTTTCTCAGAGGATCGGAAAAGGGTCGAGCATTCTCTCGATCGGACCTGCAGGAGAACACTTAGTTAAGTATGCCTGCATCTCTGGAGATGTTCAATTTTTTGCTGGTCGATTTGGCATGGGTGCTGTCCTGGGATCGAAGAATTTAAAAGCCATTGTGATGAATGGAAATAAGGAAGCACCCATTGCCGATCCAGAAGCTCTGAGAAAATTATTAAAAGAGATATCTCATGACATTTTGCGCAATGGAACATGCGATACTCTTTCAAAGTATGGAACCTGGAATACGACCGGTCCGAGCAATCTTAAAGGGATTCTTCCCACAAGGAACTTTCAAAGGACAACCTTTGAAAAGATCGGTCTGATCGATGGCGATGCCATGCTCAATACGATCTATTCTGGAAAGAGGACGTGTCCTGGATGTCCGATTGGATGTCGAAGGGTGGTAAAGGCCGAACCTCCGTATCAGGCCTCTCCAGACTATGGGGGGCCCCAGTTTGAATCCGTGGCTGCATTGGGTTCGACTTTACTCCTCGGGGATCCCTTCGTCATTGCCAAAGCGAATGAATTGTGTAACCTTTTCGGATTAGATACCATTTCCACGGGTGTGACAATCGCTTTTGCGATGGAATGTAAAGAGAAGGGCGTTCTCAGCGATCGAGAGATCGGATTTGATTTGAAGTGGGGAGATCCAGAGGGCATATTGAAAATGATTCGAATGATCGCCATGAGAGATGGAATAGGAGATGTATTGGCTGAAGGAGTAAGAAAGGCCTCTGAGAAAATTGGGAAGGGATCTGAAAGATGGGCGATGCATGTGAAAGGGCTTGAAATTCCAATGCATGATCCCAGGGGGAAGAAGGGAATGGGTCTTGCCTATGCGACCGCGGTGAAAGGTGCGGATCATGAATCAGCCATGCACGATGAATGTTTCGAAAGGGAAAATGCACTCACCGATTTGGGATTTGCGAAACCCATAGGTAGAAAGGAATTTCAAGGGAAGCCGCTCGTAGTCAAAAAGACTCAGGAACTCTGGGGGATCTTGTCAGATGTACTGCCTGTTTGTAAATTCCCCATGGTTCCTCCAAGGCCGCTGAAGCCTGGGCGTCTCGTTTCAGCTCTCCGCTTCGTCACCGGGTGGGATATCTCATTGGAAGAGTTTTTAACGGCTGGTGAAAGGATCTTCAATTTGGGTCGCCTTTTTAATGTGAGGGAAGGAGTGAACCGAATTCAGGATATTCTCCCTAATCGATTTTCGGAGCGGCTGCAAGAGGGAGGGAGTGCAGATGAAGCAATCACAAAAGATGATCTCGACAGAATGTTAGATGAGTACTATGGCCTTCGAGGATGGTCTACGGAAGGGATTCCAAAAGAGGAAACCCTTTTAAGGCTTGGGCTGAAGGAAGATTCGTTGACGAGGAAAGGAGATCCGAAGCCATGAGTTCGCTCGATCTTTTCGATCTTTCTGGACGGATTGCTATCGTCACTGGCGGAGGAAGGGGAATTGGATTTGCCATCGCTGAAGGTTTGGCCACTGCAGGGGCAGCCGTTGTGATTGCAGATATCCTTAAGGAGAATGGAGAGAAAGCAGGAGATGCTATTCGATCAAAAGGATTTCGGTCCAAATTCATTCCGGTCGATGTAACCAAAAGGGATTCGGTCCAGAATTTAATTTCAAAGACCTTAGAAGAGTTCGGCCAGATCGATATCCTCGTCAATTGTGCGGGAATCATCTTGAGAAAGCCCATCGAGGAGGTCAAGGATGAGGAATGGGATGCGATTATGGATGTCAATCTCCGAGGTGTCTTCCTCTGTTCGCAAATCGTGGGCATCGAGATGATCAAACGGAAACAGGGGAAGATCATCAATATCTCCTCAAATATTTCTCAGGTGCTTCAGCCTGGGAGAGGAATCTATGCGATCAGCAAGGCCGGCGTCTCCCATCTCACAAAAGTGATGGCACTGGAATGGGCTCCCTATCACATCAATGTCAATGCGATCGCACCGGCACCCACGATGACCGATCTCAATAAGAAATATTTTGAAGAACATCCTGAGGATTTAAAAGAGAGAATCCGGTCCGTTCCCCTCGGAAGATTGGGGGACCCACAGGATTATGTAGGGATGGCCATCTTATTGGCTTCGAAAGCCTCTGATTTCGTTACAGGCCAAACGATCTTTGTGGATGGAGGGTCAATACTGATATGAAGGAGGTGATGGTAAAGGATTCATTGTTAAAAGAGGTGGAGGCTTATAGGAGTAAAGAGAGTAATCTTTTTCATTGAAAGGAGGGAGAAACATGAAAAGACAGACACGAAGGGAATTCCTCAAGACAGCAACAGTAGGAGCTGCAGCCCTGTCAACCATTGGGTTTCCAAGGGTTTCTCGAGGGGCTGGTAAATTGACGTTGGCACTCTGGGATCACTGGGTCAAGCCAGCGAACAACGTAGTCGTAGAGATCATCAATGAGTGGGGAAAGGCAAATAAAGTTGAGGTCCAGGTCGATTTCTTCCCAACCATCGGGGATAAGCTGTCGCTTACCGGTGCGGCCGAAGCACGGGCCGGAGCAGGGCATGATGTCATTACGCTATGGCAGTGGGATGCCGTCGCCCATAAGGAGAAGCTCGAGCCTCTGGATAAGATAGCCGAGGAGGTCCAGAAGCGGCACGGACCATACACCGATAATGCGAAGTACATGACTTTTCAAGACTGGAAGTGGATTGCCATCCCATCGGCCATCGGCTCCCACACCTACCCTCTCGAGACCCGCATGGATCTCTGGAAGAAGCATGCAGGGATTGATGTGGTGGATATCTTCCCGCCGGATGTCAAAAAACGGAGCAAGGCAAAGGTGGATGCCTGGGACTGGAAGATGTTCCTCGAAGGGGCCAAGAAGGTCCATGCCGCGGGTATTCCGGTCGGGATGCAAATTTCCAACTGCAACGATTCAAATCAATGGCTCTTTCCGCTCTTCCTCTCCTATGGTTCAGTGCTCATGAATGAGAAGGACGAAATCACTGTCGAATCTGATGCAACACTTCAGGCTCTTGAATTTTGTAAAGAGATTGTGAAATACATGCCTTCCGATATCTATGGCTGGGACGATGCCGGCAACAACCGGTTTATAATCTCCGGAAAGGGTTCCGCGATCCACAATCCACCCAGTGCATGGGCCGTGGCCAAGCGCGATAACCCGGATGTCGCCGCCCAGATCTGGCACCATGACATGCCACGGGGACCCAAAGGGCGGTTCCGGGGCTCATTGCTTTTCAGTTGGGGCATATGGAAGTTTACAAAGAACAAGTCAGCGGCCATGGATTTATTGCTTTACCTCTCTGTAAAGGAGCAGCAGTGGAAACTGATCACAGCATCAGAGGGCTACGATGTTCCGCAGCTTCCTTCACTCTATGATCACCCCGTTTGGAATGAGATCGGGCCACCAAAGGGAGGCCAGTACAATTACATGATTCGCGGCGACGAACGCCTGATCGTGCCCGGGTGGCCAGCCAAGCCTGATATGGCCCAGCAGATCTTCAGTCGATGGATTCTCCCGACTATGGTGGGCAAGGTGACCTCCGCTGGCACGGCCCCCAAAGAGGCCATGAAGTGGGCAGCCAAGGAACTCGAAGCGTACAAGCGCCGTTAGCCTGAAATACTTCGGCTCAGGGCCCCAGGAAAGAGTTCTGGCAGCCCTGGGCCTCGGTTGTTCATTAGGCGTTCATGGGAACTTCTCAAGATTTCGTGGAGACGGAAAGATCGCCACAGATGAGGGATTGGTTCATAGAGACGGCAAGGGCGATCATCCGACCTAAGCCGCTCACTGGAATCCTCATGTGCCTTCCTCTCTTCTTCCTAATCATCGGCCTCATCGTCTATCCTTTTTTCTACTCCATCTATCTGAGCATGCTCAACAAGCGGGAAACGGCCTTCGTCGGCCTCGAGAATCTCGGTTTCCTTCTCGGTTATGATACTTTCAGGTTAGTCATTCGTAATTCGGTTGTTTTTACATTTACGGCGGTCTTCTTCAAGGCATCGTTTGGTTTTATCCTCGCTTTGGCCATCAATGCACTGCCAATACGAGGTCAGCGCATTTGGCGAGGAATTGCCCTCATCGCATGGGTCATGCCACTTTCGCTCAGCACCCTCGGCTGGTGGTGGATCTTCGAGCCGACCCATAGTGCTCTGAACTGGCTCCTTGTCCAACTGGGGATCAGTCCCAAGCCTTGGCTGAGTGACCCATTCTGGGCTCGGTTCGCCACCATTTTGGTCAATGTCTGGTTCGGGACTCCGTTCTTTATGATCATGTTCCTGGCGGCGCTGAAGTCAATTCCACAGATGTTCTACGAAGCCGCTGCCATCGATGGGGCCACAGGATTCCAGAGACTACACTACATCACTCTTCCCATGCTTAAAAATATCATTGCCATCACTATGCTTTTCTCCACCATCACTACTTTTGCTAACTTCGATATCGTACGGGTGCTCACGCGTGGAGGCCCCCGTGATGCCACCCATCTATTTGGGACTTATTCTTTCCAACTCGGGATTCAGGGTGGGGATATTCCCTTAGGAGCGGCTGTGTCATTATTTATGTTTCCTATCCTGGCTGTTTCTGCATTCTTCATCCTCAGGGGGGTTCGAAGGAGCATTCAATGAACTGGATGCAATCGAGGAGGATGCGGCGTCGGCTCAACCTGGTAAGTATATACGTCATCATTTGTCTTTTTGCCATCTTTTTCCTGTTTCCTATTTCTTACATGGCGATCACTTCGTTCAAGACGAATCAGGAGATCGAGAGTCTTAAGGGCATACCCTTTCTCATCCAGCGAGGAGCAACTCTGGAGCATTACCGTGACCTCTTCCAGAAGACAGACTTCCTTGTCTACTTCAAGAACACAGCTCAGGTGGCTATATTGGCGACGATCATCTCCATGTGCATTAGCATCCTGGCCGCCTATGGACTATCGCGGCTTGCCTTCTTTGGGTCTGGAGCTATTGCCACAGGTATCTTCCTCACCTATCTCGTTCCAGAGAGTCTCCTCTTCATCCCCTTGTTTAAAATAGTAGGAAGTTTCAGCTTGCTTAATAAGAAATGGGCGCTTCTCCTCGTCTTTCCTACAGCCATCGTTCCTTTCTGCACATGGATCCTCATCGGCTATTTCAGCGCCATTCCCCGGCAGCTTGAAGAGGCAGCGCTTGTTGACGGTGCGAACTACCTCCAGATGCTTTTCCGGGTCTTTCTTCCAGTCGCTCTGCCAGGCCTGGTTGCCGCTACCCTCTTTGCTTTTACATTGTCCTGGGCGAGCTTTCTCTATCCCATGGCCCTCATCTACACTTCTAATGAGCAGGTATTAACGGCTGGCGTCGTCTCCACCCTCATCAGGGGAGATGTCTACCATTGGGGTGGGTTGATGGCTGGCGCTCTCATGGCGTGCCTTCCTCCAGTCATCTTTTATGTCTTTCTCATGGATTACTATATCTCTGGCCTCACTGCCGGGGCGACAAAGGGTTAGCTAAGTCTTCCTATAGAGAGATGAATGGAAGTTTTTGCATCCCATACGCGAATGTGAAATAATTATAGAAATGAGCCTACAGGAGGTGAAGCATGGATTTTCAACCTAAGGGAATCATTCCAGCAATGGTGACACCAGTAACTTCAGATGGAAAGATCAATGTCGAGGCCTTACGAAAGCTCACAAATTACCTGATTGAAGGAGGCATTCACGGACTTTTCCCAGTAGGTACTCAGGGAGAGTTTTATGCCCTAGCCTTTGAAGAGAAAAAGAAGGTCGTCGAGGTCGTCGTTGAAGAGACAAGAGGACGGGTTCCAGTATATGCGGGTACGGGTGCTGTGACAACCCGGGAGGCTGTCTCTCTGACGAAGATGGCTGAGGCCATCGGAGTCAATGCAGTCTCGGTCATCACCCCTTATTTCATCAAGCCGAGCGAAGGGGAACTCTTCGAACATTATACCTCGATTGCAAAGTCTACACGGCTACCGGTCCTGCTTTACAACAACCCTGCGCGGACAGGGGTCAATCTCACTGCTGAATTCGTTGTCCGCGCCTCAAAAGTGGACAATATTGTGGGCATTAAAGACTCTTCTGGAGACTTGACACTCACAGCAGAATATGTTCGTAGAACGGATGAAAAGTTCTCTGTTTTGGCAGGCCGCGATACTCTCATCTATGGAACTCTCTGTTACGGAGGAAAAGGGGCGATCGCTGCAACGGCCAATGTCGCCCCTAAGGTTGTTGTTGAAATTTATGAGGCCTTTCAAGCCGCAGACTTGGAGCGATCCCTTGAGGCCCAATTTCGTTTGGCTCCACTTCGTTTAGCCTTTGATCTCGGAACCTTTCCTGTGGTGATTAAAGAGGCCCTCAATCTGATCGGGATCGAGGC
>Ga0315314_1002284_pt1 | contig 16004 bp, 12 predicted proteins | sample TDP9_MG_FD_203631 | JGI IMG/M metagenome (GOLD analysis project Ga0315314, IMG submission 203631) | Freshwater sediment microbial communities from Lake Towuti, South Sulawesi, Indonesia - TDP9 | ecosystem: Environmental > Aquatic > Freshwater > Lake > Sediment | place: Indonesia: South Sulawesi...
ACTAAAAATGCAGGCCATTTGACCTGGAGCATCAAAATGGAACTGGTATATGCACCAACGGCAATAAAAGCCGCATGGCCCAAGGTCACTTGTCCACAATAACCTATGAGCAGTTGGACACCCATTGCCGCAAGGATCGTATATCCGACCACATTAAAAACAGAGACTATATAGAGTCCAGCAAATTTGGGGAGGAGGTAAAAAACCACTAAAAATAAAAGGGCCATTTTCCCCCAGATGAACTTGGTCTGCCACCAGGCATGGTCCTGGCGGTAGTATTGATGATAAATGCCGCAAGGTCGATAACCCATAAAAACCTCCAGAAGAAAATATAAGGTTGAGGTTTAGGTTAAGGTTGAGGCTGGATATTGAATTAAGTCATAAACCTTGATCTTAGCCTTAACCTTAAACCTATTCTTTTAGACTCGCTCAATTCGTATCCAACCCCATAGCCCATAAGGCTTGAATAGTAAAATAATAACCATGACAGCAAATGGGAAGACGTCTTTAACCCCTCCAGGGGTGAAGGGGCTGATATATCCATCTGCCAAATTTTGAATGACACCAATTACTAAACCACCCACAATTGCTCCGGGGACAGAATTTAAGCCTCCCAATACCACAGCCGGTAGGACGAGGAGCCCTAAATAACCGACAGAGATGTTTAGACCATTAATATTTCCTAATAAAGTTCCACCCACTCCAGAGGCCATGAAAGCAATTGCCCAAGCGAGGGCATAGACGATCTTTGCGTTAACACCAAGAGATAGAGCAGCCATTTCGTCATCAGCAGTTGCCTGCATGGATAAGCCCCATTTTGTATATTTGAAAAAAGAGACGAAGGCGAGGAGGAGGATGATCGATGCAACGAAGGCCCAGAGGTAAACCTGTCCAACCACTACTTTTCCAATATAAACCGGCTCGATTGGAAAAACAGTCGGAGTAAAAACGACCGTATCCGTGCCAAAGAATAGCTCCACAATCCCCTTGAAAAAGAAGGAGAGTCCAACAGTCACCATGATGACGCTCAATACAGGTTCTCCAACCATTGGTCTTAAGAAGAGGATTTCAGTCAAAATGCCCAAGGCGAATCCAACAACTAATGTGAAGATCAGGGCTAAGATGAAAGGAATTCCCCAATGGTAGAAGGTGAGACAGACGTACGCCCCGATGAGGGTGAGTTCACCCATGGCAAGGTTGAGAACGCCAGAGCATTTATAGATCAACGTCCAACCTAAGGCGACTAAGGCATAAATGCTTCCCACAAGTAGACCGGTAATAAAAAGTTGTAAGAAAAATTCCATAAAACCTCCTGTTTTAAAGAATCATTGCAAATTGCAAAATTAGCAATGATCTTTTCTATTGCGGTACTTCCATCACCCGAAGGTCTGTCTTAATGTGGACGACTCTTCCATCCTCGTAGGTGATGGTTGTATCCATATGAACATTATCAGTATCAGAGTAAAGGCCATTGACAATATCTTTATATCGATCTTCCACAAAGGCCCTTCGCAATTTTCGAGTTCGGGTCAGTTCATCATCGTCTGCATCGAATTCCTTGTAAAGGTTAACAAACTTCTTAATTTTTGCCACAGGTGGCAAATCTTTATTCATTTTTATAATGTCTTTCTTAACCAATTCATAAACCTCTGGCATCTGGGAAAGTTCTGGATAACTGGTGTAGGCAATATTTCGATCCTCTGCCCATTTGCCTACCACTCCGTAATCGATACAGATGACGCTGGTGACATAAGGTCTATTATCTCCAATCGCCCATACATCTTTAATATAAGGGCTAAATTTAAGCCGGGTTTCCAAATACTGGGGAGCGAATTTCGTTCCATCGCTCAATGTCATTACGTCTTTAGTTCGATCGAATACGACCAGATGGCCTTCGGTATCGATGAAGCCAGTATCTCCGGAATGGAGCCACCCATCTCGTAAGGTTTTTGCTGTCTCCTCCGGCATCTTATGATATCCCTGAAAAACAGAGGGGCTTTTTGAGATGATCTCTCCTTCAGAAGTGATTTTTACCTCGGTTTCGGGAATGGGTTTACCTACTGTATCAAATTTAATATCATCATCCCGATGAAGTACTGAAATTCCAGCAATCTCTGTCTGGCCATAGATCTGTTTCAGATTTACTCCAATGGCATGGAAAAAGCGGAAATGGTCTGGCCCCATTGCCGCTCCTCCGGTATAGGTATCCCGTATTCTCGAAAGACCTAAGTGGTCTTTCAACTTTTTATGGACAACCAGGTAGGCAAGATAATCAAGAGCTTTCCAGTACCGGGGGATGGGCTTTTTTGAAAATTTTAAATCTGCCACATGATAGCCTATCCTCATTGCCAATTCATAAGCTTTTCTTTTTGACCATGTGGCATCCAGGTATTTGACCTGGACATTTCGAACCATCTGTTCATAAACTCGAGGAGGAGCAAACATCACATGAGGGCCGATTTCGCGAATATTTTCCTGAGCCGTCTCAGGTTCCTCTGGAAAATTGAGGGTAAATCCGGCCTGAATTCCACAGGAGATCGACATCATCTGTTCCCCAATCCAGGCAAAAGGGAGGTAGGAGACAAAGTCATCCGTTTCAACATAGGGGTCGACCCGCATCAGATTCCGGCCCATGGTTAACATATTATAATGGGTGAGGAGGGCCCCTTTAGGAAGGGCGCTGGTTCCAGAGGTGTAAAAGAGGAGACAGATATCGTCTCCTTTCCCTTTCAAGATCATATCTTCAAAGAGCCCAGGCTCCTTCTTATCAACTTCTTCCCCTATCTTCATCACTTCTTTGATGCTAATGAGAACCGGGTCATCATATTCTCTCATTCCTTTTGGGTCATCCCAGATCATTTTCTTGAGCTTTGGACATTTGTCTTTAATCATGAGGCATTTATCAACCTCTTCCTGACCTTCACCCACCATCAATTTGGCATCGGAGTGGTCGATGATATATTGAACCTCGTCGATTAGAGAATCCTGAAATAGCCATACTCCCACGCCACCAACACACATAGCAGCCATCTCTGCCCAAAGGGCTTCTGGACGGTTATCACCGATCATGGCTACCTTGTCGTCCCTTTCCAATCCCAGAGAAACCATTCCTAAAGCAATCCGTTTTACATTTTCATAATATTCTTTCCAGGTGATGGGGATCCAGATTCCGAATTCCTTCTCCCGCATCGCCACCTTTTTATCCCAATACTTTTTAGCAGACTGCAAAAAGAGTTTAGGAATGGTTAAATCTTTCGTAATCTCAATTTCCTTCAAGCTACCGACGTGTGACATAGAGTTCCTCCACTTCGCCCAAATACGCCTTAATCACATTGGGGTTGTTCTGAACCTCGGGAGGGGTTCCTTCTGCGATCTTCTCGCCAAAGTTAAGAGCCATGACCCGATGAGAAATATCCATCACTACACCCATATCATGTTCAACCAGAACACAAGTCGTCTGCCATCGTTCTTCTTCGTTGACATCTAAAATGAATCGCGCCATATCCTCTACTTCTTCTAAGTTCAAACCCGCCAAAGGTTCATCTAACAAGAGGATCTTTGGATTGAGGGCTAATGCCCTTGCCAGTTCGACCCGCTTCTGAAGCCCGAAGGGAAGCATACCTACGATCTTATCCCTTATATGCTCAATCTCAAGGAGGTCAATGATCTCCCTTTCAATAAAATCTCTGTGTTCGATCTCCTCACGGGCTGTCTTTCCAAAGTAAAGGGAACCAGTGATCAATCCTGTTTTAAGATGAATATGGCGACCGAGCCGGATATTATCGAGGACCGTTGTACCTTTAAAAAGCTCGATCTTCTGAAAGGTCCGGGAGATTCCCATCTTCGCTCTTTGATAGGGTTTCAACTTGGTGATCTCTTTTCCCCCAAAGGAGATTTGGCCTTTTTGAGGATGGTAAAGTCCATTGATACAGTTCAGAAGAACTGTTTTGCCGGCACCATTGGGACCGATAATAGAAAAGATTTCTCCCTTTTTGACTTCAAAACTAACACCCATCAAGGCCTGAACACCTCCAAAAGCCATATGGAGGTTGTTGACTTTAAGTTGAACCTCATTGGTAACAGCCATCAATAACTCCTTTCCATGTTTGGGAATCCGTGATTCCTCTTTCTCCCCCAGGCAGGCCCACTTTATGGACACATACAGATTTGAGGAACAGGGATCCTTCTCTCGCCCATAATTTGAGTTTGACCCAACGAATTGCTGAAAGCTCTTAACGCTGACTCAGCCATTTAGTATTTTCGTCTTATTATGGATGGAGAAAAATTGGGATGAGGAATACAACCCTTATTACCAAAAGTTAGTTTTTTTGTCAAGAAGAAAATTCCCAGTTTACGTAAAATGTCGATGAAGTCATTCGGAATGGCAAATTCTTTTTAAAAATAGAAAACTTACAAAAAACCCCAGGGAATATATTTGCTGGATTTGACCAAGGGAAACGGGAACAAAAATAAAAAAGAAGCTCGGAATGGGTTGGGTTGAGACCTCTGAAAAAGTCGGCTCCGAGGGCGAGAAGTCTGAACCCTGGCCTGTCGCCAGGACAATCTTGTTTCAGCATCTGATTTATGCTATGAGTAAGCACATTTAATGAAAGACCGGGTTATAGGTGCGGAGAAGGATGGCAAAAAAGCAGATTCAGATTCGATGCAAGGCCTGTAGTTCTCGGTTCAGCGTGTTCCCATTTGAGCGTTTTGCCCGGTGTCCCCAGTGCCATCAGGAGTGGAAGATCAAGTGGCTTGACTCTGAATCTGGGATGATTATCGCCCCTGTTTCCTGGAGGGAATACCAGTTGAAATCGAGGAGGATCGGATCCAATGAATAGAATCGCTTATATCAATCTGACCTCAAAGACTGTGAGAGCCGAAGAGACTCCGGGAGAGCTGAGGAAACTTTTTTTGGGAGGGAGGGGGATCAATACGCACCTCCTTTATAAAATGGTGGACAAGGAGGCGAATCCATTGGGCCCGGAGAATGTTCTCATCGTAGGAGCGGGACTGCTCACCGGAGTTGCCGGGATTGCCAACTCCAGGATCAGTTTTTCAGCTAAGTCTCCGGAGACAGGTCTTCTGGGCGATTCTGCCATGGGAGGTTTCTTTGGTGCAGAGCTTCGCTATGCAGGATTTGACCATCTCGTCATTCAGGGGAAGTCTGAAAAACCTGTTTATCTTTGGATTCACGATGGGGTGATCGAATTTCAAGATGCCTCTCCGTTTTCCCAACTCGATACCCTACAGATTCAGACGAAGATTCGAGAAGACCACAAGGACTCCAAAATCCAGGTCGCTTGTATCGGTCCTGCGGGCAGAAATCTGATCCGTTTTGCTTGCGCCATTCATGGCCTCTCTCATGCGGCAGGACGGACAGGCATGGGAGCAGTGATGGGCTCAAAAAACCTTTGGGCCATTGCTGCCAGGGGAAGATCGGCCATACCCATTCATGATCCGGCGAAGTTCCTTCGCATCGTTGAAAAACATTACCAGCAAGTTACACGGACAAAAGGACTTCTCGCCTCCTCCATCTACGGTACGATGATCCGGCTCAATAACACGAGGACCCAGGGCTACGAAGGCGGTCTCAACCATCAATTCAATATGATGGAGTATGGGGGTGAGGAGTTAGATGCCGAGGTCTTCATCGAGAAGTTTGAGACGAAAAAGGCCACCTGCTTTGGCTGTCCCACGGCATGCAAGCATATGTTCAGGGTGCCAAGAGGGATTTACCAAGGGATGGAGTGTGAAGGGCCTGAGTATTACGGTTGTGGAGGATGGGGTTCGCAATGTGGATGTTCGAGTTGGGAGACCATCCTTGAGGCATGGAATCTCTGTGCTAAGTATGGACTTGACGTAGGCTCCATGACGGCCTATACGGCATGGGTGATGGAACTTTATGAAAAGGGAATCATTACGGAGAATGATACGGATGGACTATCGCTCGAATGGGGAAGTTCTGAGGCGATTATCGGATTAATTCAGCAGGTGATCGAAAAGAGAGGGATCGGCAAGCTACTCTCCCAGGGCTGGATTGAGGCGGCGAAGGCGATCGGTCGTAACAGTGAACGCTATATGGACCATGTCAAAGGCCTCTCCATAGAATGCGATGATGTGAGGGGACACCGAGCTCAGGCTTTGGGCCTTGCCACGGCTACGCGAGGGGCATGCCATCTAAGAAGTCGATATACCCTGGAGGAGTTCTTCTTGCCGGAAGAGGCAACAAAGAAATTGACTGGGAAGCCGATCCCACAGGATGCAGCAGTATATGATGGAAAGGAGTGGGCCTGTTACTGGACGGAATGTATCTGTTCGATTGCAGATGCTCTGGGCGTCTGCAAATTTATGACGAAATGGCTGAGCGTAGGGCTTTTGGGGTTTGAAGAGTTCATGGAATCGATTGAGGCGGCGATAGGGGTGAAGCTGTCCCTTGAAGAGATGATGGAGATAGGCGAAAGAATCTATACGACAGAGAGACTTTTCCTCACGCGGGAGGGGATTACACGGAAGGATGACATCGTTCCTGAAAAATTCTACAAGCCTTGGACCCATGGACCGAAGGCAGGAACGAGAATCGAAGCAGAACCCTTTGAGAAGCTTCTCGATCGATATTATGATCTTCACGGATGGGATCAGAATGGAATTCCGAAACCCGAGTCCTTAAAAAAATTGAAGATAGGAGGTTAAGTTGAAAAAGATAAAAATCCAGCCTGACCGATGTACAGGCTGCCGGCTCTGCGAATCCGTTTGCTCCCTTTCTCATGAAGAAAAGATGGATCTCACCCTTTCCAGAATACAGGTCGATCCCTTTCCTGAAAATAGTTTCCGGCCACGAGTCTGCCTTCAATGCCAAACCTGTCCGCCTTCGGAAGTCTGTCCAAGCGAAGCCTTTCAATGGAATGGGGAGACGGGTGTCGTGGAAATTCTGAAGGAACTATGCGACGGATGCGGCCTCTGCATTTCAGAGTGTTCCTTCTCTTCTGTCTTCGAAAAGGATGGAGGGGTGATGGTTTGTGACCTTTGCGAAGGAAGTCCAAGGTGTGTGGAGGTCTGCCATAAGCAGGCCATCCTCTTCGTTTAAGTCTCTCATCTTTCAAAGAGGATCGTGTGAGCATTCTTATAAAGAATGGCTTCAATGGTGTGATCACTTAAGGGTAAAGATTTTATGGCTTCAACGTTTTTTCCAATACCCGCCGGCATGGTTGGCCAATCAGAACCGAAGATGACCTTCTCGCTATTCTTTTCAAGTTCCGGGAAATAGATTAGAAGATTCTGCGGTGGTAACCCCGTGATGTCCATGTAAACATTTTTGTGTAAACGCGATAAAGAGAAGCATTCCTCATACCACAAGCCCCTTCCGCTGTGGGCCATAATGATCTTCAATTCAGGAAAATCAACAGCCACATCGTCCAAATAAATGGGATCGCAATACTTCAACCTCGTTCCTTTGAATATTGAAGTGCCGATATGAAAGACGACTGGAGTTCCCAATTCCTGAGCTTTAGCATAGAGTGGATACAGCCTAGCTTCGTTTGGAAAAAAGAATTGATAGGATGGATGGAGTTTAAGCCCTTTTACACCACCCTCTTTCACATAGCAATCAAGTTTGGACGCAAAATCAGGATGAACATTTGGGTTCAAGGAAGTAAAAGGGATGAGCATCTCTTGTCCGTGGCAGTATTCAATGACCTCCTCTGTAGGCACTGAACCACTTGTTGCTGGGGCACACTCTGGTAACACCACAGCATACCTTACCCCTTGGGTCTTTAAATATGCGATAAATAATTCCGGACTATTACTATAATCATCTATCTTGGCATAAAATTCTGGATTGATTGATTCCAGAAAATGAAGCCAGGTGGGATTCAACAATTCCTTTCTGATATAATGCGTATGAAAATCAATGATCTCCATTTTTACCCCGTTAGAAATAATGCCCCGCTGGAATTTCTAAACGGGGTTTAGATGGCCTGATAAGAAAAACTCGCTTCATATACTGAAATGGTAGGGGATAGTCGGTTTGAAGTCAAGCAAAATAGATTGACAAATCTAATTCAGGAATAATAAAATTCCCTACAAAATTTGGGCAAAGGCCAGGCTCATCGAGGAGGTGACATCCGTGGAGGTGATTGTCTATGGAATCGTCAATGGCATGATCTTTGTTTTAATGGCCGTCGGATTCTCCTTTGTTTACGGTATTAGTCGATTGCCGAACTTTGCTCATGGTGCGCTGTATGTTGTTACTGGATTTATTACCTGGAGTTTTCTCAAAAGTGTAGGACTTCCCCACTGGTTGAGTGTCATCCTTTCGCTCATGATTGTATCATTGGCTGGAGTGGCCATCTATCAGTTTGTGATGATACGGGTCAGGGGTATGCCGATATCCGAGATTATCGTTTCTTTTGCTATCGCTCTTGCTATCCTTGAGGGATTGCGCCTCCGTGGGATCGGTGGTTTCAAGGGTTTCATCGGTCCAGGCTATGTTTTGCCGCCGTTCGTCGACGGTGTAGTAGAAACGCCTTGGATAGTCATAGATATCCAGCGCCTTCTCATTATCGGAGTGGGATTGATCCTCCTGGGTTTCATGTGGCTTTTCACACACTATCATAAGGTGGGACTAGCCCTCAGAGCCATGGCTCAGCATGAGCGGGCTGCTCTGATGCTTGGCATCAACTCTGACCGAATGGCCAATATTGCATTAGCCATTGGTTCAGCCCTAGCTGGCTTGGCAGCCATAGTTATAACGCCTTTAGGCAATGTCAACTGTGAGTCAGGATATAGCGTTCTGACGAATGCGATTGCTGTATGCGTCATCGGAGGGTTGGGCAGTTGGGTAGGGACCGTTCTGGCTGCCCTCATCCTTGGCCTTGCCACAACGATTTTGTCGGCTATCGGTGGGACGATGTGGAATAATGTGCTTGTCTTCGGACTCATCATATTCATACTGATCGTGAGACCTTCGGGGCTTTTCGGTCAACAAAAGGAGCTGGAGGAAAGGGTCTAATGAAGAAATTCCAAATCCCAATTTCCAACTCCCAAATACCTGCCTGCCGGCAGGCAGGTATTCCAAACTCCAATGAACAAAATTCAAATCAGTTTAGAGCATTTGGATTTGGGATTTTGGTATTGTTTGATATTTGGGGTTTGGAATTTGGGATTTCAGTGGGGCCAAAGTTATTCTTCGGATATTGAGAGATAGGGCTGAAAATGGAAGAGAGGCGTAAAGAGAGATTGGACCGGGGAATAAAGGCAAGGACAGAAGGTCTTTATGCCATTTCCTCATGGCGGGAGGTGAGTTATCTATTAGCACCGAGAGTAGGATTGATTGGCCTTTTACTTATTGCCCCTTTAGTTGTACCGAGCCTTTACTGGCAGAGGGTTTTCGCCTTGGCAGGAGTTTATGCCCTTCTTGCTATCTCTTTTGACTTTTTAGCAGAGCGTGTAGGCCTGGTTTGTATTGGTGGAGCCTTTATGGTCGGAGTGGGTGGTTATATTGCTGGGGCACTTAACTATTACCTTGCCTTTCCGGTCCCTCTGACCATCCTCATCGGCACATTTGGTGGAGCCATTATTTGCACTATTTCCTGGCTTCCCTGTCTACCCCTTCGAGGCATCTACTTTGCTGTGGTGACATTTATGTTTCCCTTCTTAGTTTCAAGTATCATTCTTGCTGGAGGGTTTTTAGAGGGGACTGAAGGATTAAGTCCAGTTGCAGGCTTCCCCAATATTTGGATTGGGACATATCTTATCATTTCCATCATTCTTCTTTCCATTTTCGGCCTCAGGAGGCTGTGTGGTGAAGATATTGGAATTGTATTCGCCGGTGTCAAAGATAACGATCAAGCGGTCTTGGCCTCTGCGGTGAACATCACAAGGGTAAAAATCTATGCTCTCTTTATCGGTACTTTAATTGGGTGCTTTGCTGGTGCCTTTCTCTCCCACTTCTCTGGATTTGCAGGGCTATCCCTATTCGCGGTTGACTTTTCCATCATGCCTATCGCTGCATGTATCATGGGAGGGCCAGGTACGATGGCAGGTCCAGCACTTGGCGCCTTCATCTTAGCGCCTTTGTCCGAATTGCTCCGTGGATTTGGACAGCTCAGGGTGGTGCTCTACTGCCTGGTGCTTGTGGGGTTTATCTTGTTCAAGCCAGAGGGGTTATTGAATTGGGCAGCGAGGAAATACCATCAGTTTGAACACTGGGTCAAGGTGTAGTCGAGATGGAAACGGAAAAAGAAGTACTGATCAAGGTGAGCAATATTAGCAAGTCTTTTGGCGGGGTGAGAGCCTTAACCAATGTGAGCTTTGATCTATTCAAAAGAGAAGTCTTAGGGATTATCGGACCCAATGGGTCTGGGAAGACTACGCTCGTCAATACGATCACGGGCTTTTACAAACCAGACTCGGGAGAAGTCTTATTTAAAGATAAGAAGATCACCGGATGGCCTCCCTGGAAGGTTGCTAACCTTGGAATTGCCCGGACTTTCCAGATCGTGAGACCCTATCTCAGCCTGAGGGCATACAAGAACTTGATCGTCCCTCTTTGGTCTTCAAGGGCCCGACAATTTGCCAGCAGCCGTGGAGGAGACAGGGATGCCGTGGCGATCGATTTGCTGGAGGAAGTTGGTTTTGAAAGAGATGCTTATGTCCCATACAAATTTGCCTCTGCCCTTCCTCTGGGTTACCTCAAACGGCTTGAACTGGCAAGGTGCCTGGCACTAAGACCTGAGGTCATTATCTGTGATGAGGTATTTTCGGGATTGAGCATGAGCGAAATAGCGAGCATGATTCCCCTCATTGAGAGACTACGTCTCAAGGGAGCGACTCTAATCATGGTTGAACATCGGTTAAGGGAACTCTTCAGCGTGGCCGATAGAGTGATCATGCTCGATTTTGGCGAAAAGATAGCCGAAGGCAAACCGGAGCAGGTGATGGGGCAAGACAGGGTCAAGCGTGCCTACCTCGGAGAGGAAATTGAGTTGTGAGTGCCATTCTTAAGATTAAAAATCTTATGTTATTTTATGAAAATGCCTTAGCGATCAATAACATTAGCATGATGGTTCAAGAAGGCCAGATTGCAGGAGTTTTCGGGTCTAATAGTGCTGGCAAATCATCTCTTATGTTGTGTATATCAGGAATCATATTAGATGTCAGAAAAAAAGAGGAGATGAAGGGCGGAGAGAGGATCACCTGGACAGGGGAAATCAAGTTTAAGGGTGAAGATATTATAAGAATGGAGCCCAGCGAAAGGGCAAAAAAAGGGATTATCCTCTGTCCTGAAAGGCGTCTTATCTTCCCTGAAAGCAGTGCCCTTGAGAATCTGAAGATGGGTGGGTACTTAGCAAGTCGAACGAAGGCAAAGAAGACTTTGGATTACGTATTAAACCTCTTTCCCGAACTGGAGAAACTAAGAAAGAGAGCAGGAGGTTTTCTAAGCGGAGGTGAGCAACAGATGCTGGCCATCGGGAGGGCATTAATGGCTCAGCCCAAGCTGCTCCTCTTAGATGAACCCCTTCTTGGTCTTGCCCCCAGTATAGAGATAAGACTTGCTCGGGCTATCAAGACCATCAATAAAGAGACCGGGATCACCATCGCGGTCGCTGAACAATATGCCAGACCAGTCCTGCCTATTGTAGATTATGCCTACGTTCTTGAAAATGGAGGGTTGGTGGCTGAGGGGACGGGCAAAGAACTTTTGGAAAATCCAGATGTAAAAGAAGCCTACTTCGGAATGTGAATTAGTTGTAACAGATCCCTTTTCTCACTAACTTCAAGCAGGTACCTTCGCCGTTTTCTTATGTGCCTTCCTTCTTTCTTCATCCCGGATTTCACGCCTTAGTAGCTTACCTACTTTCGATTTGGGAAGCATGTCCCTAAACTCGATATATTTTGGGACCTTATAAGGAGCAAGCCTCCCGTAGCACCAATTGACCAGTTCTGACGAGCTGACACCCCTGGCATCTTCTTTGAGGACAACAATCGCCTTGATGCGTTCTCCTGTTCTTGCATCAGGTACACCTACAGCACAGGCAGCGATAACTGCGGGATGATCCTGCAGGACAGCCTCAATCTCAGAAGCGGAAACCCTGTAACCTTTATATTTTATAATGTCTGCACCTCTATCGACAAAGTAGAGTTGCCCATCCTCACCTTCCCTTGCAAAGTCATTCATTCGGTAAAAGATCCTTCCGTCTATTTGGATAAAGGAACGAGTAGTCTCTTCGGGTTTATTCCAATAATGTTTAAAGGTGTATTCGCAACGAACAAGAACCTCCCCCACCTCCCCTTTTGGTACCGGCTCTAAGGTTTCCGGGTCGACCAACATCACTTCTCTTGAAGGTAACGGAATACCTATGGATTCTGGATGAGGGTCTCGATTAAAAGGAGAGGTGGTGGTAAAGCCCACTTCCGTTGCCCCATAACATTGAAAGATAGGTCTCCCAAACTTCTCCCTCCATCGCGCATTCACCTCAGGAGGAAGTTTGTCCGCTCCACATAAACAATATCTCAAAGATGAACAATCATACATATCGACTCGATCATGTTCCAGAATCATACGATAAAGGGTTGGGACGCCGAGAAATAGTGTCACTTTATACCTTTGAATGGTATCCAAAATGGCATCGACATCAGCAATCGGCATCAATAGCAAAGGATTGCCTTTGGTCAGAGCCCAGGCCATGGTCATCCCTTGTGCCATTTCGTGAAAGAGGGGATTGATCATGATCAATCGATCCCTCCCTCCTTCTCCCACGGAGCCCTCGCTGATCTGACGGATCTCACTAACAAAACTAACGACGGCCGTATGGTTCGTTGGGACACCCTTTGGAAAACCAGTGGTCCCACCGGTGTACAGTAATCGGCTGAGATCAGCCCTTGGATTGATCTCCACTTTTGGAGGATTAGGAGTAGATTCCCTAATGAGGTCTTTGAAAAGATAGACCTCTTTGTCTTTCTCAACTGCACCATGGGGAATCTTGTCAAACATTGCCCCTACCATCCGCTTCCACCAAGGGAGTAGATCCGCATAATTGGTAACGATGATTCCCCTCAAACATGTATTTGGGAAAACTTCCTTCACATATCCAAAATTGGTGTCCTGGCAAAGGATGTATACGGCTTCAGAATCATTGATCAGGTATTCGATTTCATACGGAGTATAAATGGGAGAGATAGGGACCGGAGTTGCTCCAATCTTCATCGATCCAAAGAAACCAGCTATGAATTGAGGAGAGTTGGGAATATAAAGCATGACCCTATCCCCATGCTTCACACCTAAGGTATATAGGGCTTTTGCAAATCGATCAATGAGGTCCTTCATTTCGGCATAGGTCCATGCCTTTCCTAAATAGATGATGGCTGGTCTATCCGAATACTTTTCACACATGCGTTCGATCGCAGCAAATACCGGTTCGTCGTAAATCGTCCTCTCGTATTCACCCACCTGACCAAAGATTAATTCCTTAGAATTCACATGCTCTCTCCCAAAAAGGATTCAAGGGGTGAAGGATTCGAGGGTTCAAGAAAGATAAAAAATTTATTTACCTTGAACCCTGGGATCCCTGGAATCCCTGCCTGCCGGCAGGCAGGCTCGAACCCTTGCATTACTTCACTTTGCTGGTTTCACCCAGGGCGGGAGCTTGAACTCCCCCACAGTTATCGCCGGGGGCCAAATGCTCATCCTCTTTCCGTCCTGCCACTGCATTGTCTGACTTACCAGGGTCTCCTTAGGGCTAACGCCATAAATTGCTTGGTGATTCGTCTTATCAAACCTCAGCCTGCCCCCAATCGTTATCAAGTCCGTTTTCTCAATAGCAGTGATCAATGATTCGACATCTAATGTCCCGGCACGCTCAATGGCATCTTTTAACATATAGAGAACCGTATAGCTGGGGACATTTCCGGTTCCACGAGGCTCCACACCCCACTTTTTCTTAAAGGCCTCAAAAAAGGGCTTGGTAAGGGGCGTTATTTCCTGTCCGGGAAAGGTTCCCCCTTCTCCACCAAATCCAACTAAATAAGCAACCTTACCACCAGTTTCTTTCCACATAGCTGGATCCTCTGTCATACCGACGAATCCAACTGGTACTGCCGGTACTTTCAAGTCATGCCACTGCTTTATCATGGCTAAAGACTCTGGGGTATGATCCCAGATGAATAGAACCTGGGCTCCAGATGCCTTCACATCCCTCAGCATCATGGAGTAATCCGTAGTGGCAAGGGGGTGAACTTCCCTACCAATGATAGTCCAGCCATCCGGCACTGCTAACTTCTCCACAGCAGCCGCTGCTGCTTTGCAATGAGCCGCTTCAGCGACGGTAACATACACCTTATTGAACCCATATTTCTCTTTTATACTGCGTAGCAATCCAGCTATGTCTGATACCCAATACCCAACGTGTCCGCTTAATCTAAATGAATGCTTGTAATGGGCAATATCCTTGCCTGTCTTCGCATGCCAACCAGGCGTCCAGCAACCAATACTTATTATGTGCGACACCTTATATTTAGGGGGTAAATCCAAGGCAGCAAGACAAGTCTCTGACATACAGGGCCCGCCAACAAGAATATTGACCTTTTTGTCTAAAATCAGCTTCTCTAAAGATAAAAGAACTTCGCTGGTTGGGACGCCAGGTTCTTGATCCCTGGTATCTACAATTTCGAGTTTGATAGGCCGCATTTCTTTACCAACCCTTATCCCCGCGGCGGCATTAATCTCTTCGGCAGCCAATATTAGAGACCTCTCTCCATTCTCACCGTATGTATAGGCACGAGGGATAGGTGCTCCAATCACGATGGGTTCTCCTTTTTGCGATTGCGCACTATCTGGATAAATGGTGAATACCAATAATGCCATGATAATTAAGAATAAAGCTCCCTTTTTCATATCGGATGACCTCCTTCCTTTGAATTTTGTTGAACAATATAGACCGGCTCCAAGTCAATGTCAAGATTTACAGTGGAAAAGCAACACCCACATTCTCCTCAAATTTTGACCCATTCGGCGGCGCCAAGCCCCGCCTTTGAAGGCGGGGTAAGGAAGCGCCGCTCAGAGCTTGCCCTGAGCCCCTTGGCCTGAGACTTCGGCGAGCTCAGTCGAGTCGCTCGGGTCGAAGGCAAGCCCCAGCCTTCAGGCTGGGGAGTCGAAGGGTTGACTTCAGGTTTTTACTTGTGATATTCCCTTATCTGCATAGAAGAGATTGGTTTAAAAAGCCTTTCAGAAAACGTATTGAATTTCCAAAAAGCTTGTTCAAAAATGGAGAGAGTGAGATGTTAGAAGTCAAGAACCTCATGGTATTTTATGAAAATGCCATCGCGATCAATAATATCAATATGAGGTGTCAGCAGGCGGAGATCACAGGAGTATTCGGAGCCAACAGTGCAGGCAAGTCGACATTGATGTACACGATTTCGGGAATCATCCTGGACGTGAAGAAGAAGGAGGAGATGAAAGGAGGGGAAAGGATCACCGTCCTTGGAACGATTCTCTTTGATGGCTCGGATATTACTCACATGAAGCCAAGCGAGAGGGCAAAACGGGGAATTGTCCTCTGTCCGGAGAGACGAAGAATCTTTCCTGAGAGCAGCGCATTGGAAAACTTAAAAATAGGAGGTTACTTGGCTACGAAATCTCAGGCCAAAAAGACCCTGGATTATGTATTTACCATCTTCCCGCCCTTAAAGGCCCTGAAGAGGAGAGAGGGGGGTTTTCTCAGCGGTGGAGAACAGCAGATGCTTGCCATTGGAAGGGCGTTGATGGCACAGCCGAGACTTCTTCTCCTGGATGAGCCTCTGCTCGGATTGAGCCCTTTGATGGAGGCCATGCTTGGCCGGACGATCCGCGACATCAATCAACAGACAGGGATTACGATCTTGATTTCAGAGCAATATGCCCGTCCTATTTTGCCGATCATCCATTATGGCTATGTTCTTGAAAATGGCGGAGCAGTTTTGGAAGGGACCTCCCAGGAACTGATGGAAAACCCCGATGTGAAATC
>Ga0315314_1002285_pt1 | contig 15994 bp, 19 predicted proteins | sample TDP9_MG_FD_203631 | JGI IMG/M metagenome (GOLD analysis project Ga0315314, IMG submission 203631) | Freshwater sediment microbial communities from Lake Towuti, South Sulawesi, Indonesia - TDP9 | ecosystem: Environmental > Aquatic > Freshwater > Lake > Sediment | place: Indonesia: South Sulawesi...
TGCCGTAGTTGATGCCGAATAGTCTGGCTACTGCGCCTACGTCTGCCATGTCAACCTTTCCGTCAGGAACGCCTGGTTTTGTGGGGCTTGATATATCCCCTATCATAGCAACTATTATCCAACCATTAGTATGGGTGTTGTCTAGTGTGTCTGTTTCGCCTGGGAGTATAGTGGCTTCGGCTTTTATGGTGTAGTTGCCCTTAGCCACACCCGTGGTGTTCCAAGTGAAGGTGAGGGTTGCAGAGTCTCCACTCGTCAGAGTGACGGTCTTTGTGCCAATAGGGATTTTGTTAGCATAGATGGTTATATCAAAGGTCTCAGCGTAGTTGCCTTGGTTTGTGATGATTGCATTGATCTCTACGGTCAATCCTTGTCCAACAACGGTTTTCAAAGGCACGATGCCCGAGATGGCTCCGTCGGGTGGTAGGTATCGGAAATATTGGGAGTTGGCTGAGAGCAGGGTGTAGTTATTAGGCACGTATTCTATAAATTTGAAGGGGCCAATTCCGATTAGGTCGGGGTCAGGTTGGAAGCCCGTTGGATCTGTGATCGTCTGCCATACGTGTTTTGGTAGAATAGGAAGTCTTCCGATCCAGTGAAGCGTCCAAATGCTTAGAATGTTCTCATAGACTATGACAGTGTTGAGGTCTGGCGTCTCCACATGATGTACATCTTTCACTGAACTGTACCAATACCCTCCTGTGTAGTTTTTTAGGTATCCGATTGTGAACTTAACGTCCTTAGATGTTAATTGCACGCCGTCGTGAAAGACTATGTTTGATTCGAGGTGAAAAGTAAGTTTGGTGCAAGTTTTGCCGACCGTAGGATTGTACCATGTTCCAATTTCCCAGTCATATACCATCCAGGTTTCATCTTCAAGTGTGTTTGGATTGTATTTCAGAAGGGTGTCGTAGATTTTGTCTAGGATTTTCCAGTCCCAACCTCTAAGATAGACTGGGTTTAGCTTGTAGATTGTTGGATATCTGAATCCGTACCTAAGCGTGCCGCCCGTTTTATTATATGCGTGCGCGTTTAGGAAGGCCCACCAGCTGTCCACACCAAGTCCAAGCTCATTAACAAAGCCAACCCAAGGCTTGTCCCAGTAAGATTCCTCTCCAGGCCAGAGCCCATAATATTTTCTGTAGGCTTTTGGGGCATCAGAAGTCCAGAGTGGTATCACGCCTACTCGCCCTTCTGATGCCATGATTCTTTGGCATTCCATGGCTGCAGTGATGGCTGTTTCAATGTTAGACGCATACATTAGCATCTCGCTATAATAGTCGTATTCTGTGTCATTGAAGTGGCCGTAGTTGGCGCAAAGCCCAGGGTGAGTGTACATGCTTGAGTGGTATAAATACAAGAAATCTGGGTCGCTACCTAATGTCCATCCTCCAGTGTAAAGGTGGTAGTCCTTGTTGGTCATTACATAAAGAGCCGTGTCGACGGGTTTGGGCGTTGCGTAGATGCCAATAGATGTTAGCTGCCCTTGGAACCAGTTAAAGAAGGCGGTTCTTCCAGCGTGGTCTGTCCTGTAGTAGAAGGTTAGGTTCACGTTTTGCCCCGTAAATGGGTCATTCCTCCATCCGTCTGGGTCTGTATCTACGTAACCGGCTGTATCCAATATTGCTGCCGCTTCGGTCACGTTATATGGATGCTTGTCCACAGCGGTATTGAGGTATTTTGTCAGTGCGGGTGGGACTGGCGTGTATATGGGCAAGGCGAGCCCTTCAAGGAGAGTGTTCACGATGTAGTCTCTGTCGATGAGGTGGGCTAAGGCATGCCTAAACCTCGAATCACTTGTGGGAGAGTGCTCTCCTGGGCGGCTGGGAATGGTCTGGTTGTTATTAATGTCAAGCACAAACATGCCTAACGCTCCACCGTAATCTTTCATTACAATGCTACAAGTGTAAGGTGGCTGGCTCCATCTATCCATGTGATACTTGGTCAAAGGCGAATCTAAGATATCAATTTCGCCAGCCTCAAGCGCCTCAAACTCAGCTGTGTCATTAGCATACATCTTAATTAAAAGGTTATTAATTCTGGGTCCAAACCTTACACGCCCTATGTAAATATCGGTACTCTCGGTTACAGTTGTTGGTGATATTTCAGTAGCAGCAATAGTAGCATAATTGTAAATGGTAGTCCCCGGAGAAGTGCTCGATTTCACGCCTACTACTAAGGATACACATTTTGTCGATGCCCCGGCCACTAAGGTGCCAATGTTCCAAGTTACAGTATGAGTAGTTGGGTTGTAGGTTCCGTTATCAGAGGCTGAAACAAAGATTGTTTTTTCCGGCAGTGTATCAATAAGCACCACATTGTGAACGTCAAAACCAATACGAGTATTGTTGAAGCTGATTATGTATGTAACTGTGTCTCCAGGTGCCACAGGATCTGGTATATCGCACTTTCTAAGGTTGAGCGGATTGTAAGCGACTTCTGGGTGGGGTATGTATATTCCTGCTGGGCTTCCGAATGTTTTGGTTGTTTGGATATTGGTCCAAGGAGTTGTAGACGTGTCCCAAATGTCTAAGTCACCTTGCGATAGTCCTCGACCATAGGGTGAGAGTGTTATGTAGGCGAAACCAGTCACTTCGTCAACAGCAACACCGACCCCCTGATCCGGAAGAATGCCGGTTGTCTCAGTTAGGGTTGCCAAATCGTATTTACTGAGGAGGTTAGATCCACATCCTGGTGGCACATAAGCACCATAACTCATGGAAACCGTATAAACAAAGCCTCTTCGCCTATCAACGGCGACGTCAACTGGTTTATGGCTCGGCGTAAAGCTCTTACTCGTATCCTCAGTCCAATTGCCAGCGCCGAGACAAGTAGTAACATCGTATGCTCTGACTACTCCGGCAGCAGGATCCGCAACCCAGAGCATATCCCTAGATTCATCAAGAGCAATGCCAAAACTACTCTGGCAGTTCTGCAGGATCTTAGGATACCCAGCCCTTAGAGTCAGGTTTTTAGCAGCAACATTCCAATCAAAGATATAGAGCAAACCGGGTTGAGTTGCCGTATACCCTGGGTATCTCTGAACACAGTAAACAATATCATTTGCATCGTCCACATCAATCCCAGCAAGGTCCGATGGACCTGGGGAAACACCAACGGATGTCATTGTTGTTGCATCCACCATCTCCACTCCGCCGCTAAACTCGCTTGTGATAAACAAAGTCACTGAACTTTCATCCATTGATATCCCAGCGGGATCAGTAGCGTATGAGAGCCAATAAGTTGCTTGATACGTGACTGTTCCATTAGGGTTAATGTTCCAAGCATCAAATTGAGCGGTGTGATGATCCGCAACGAGGTACAAAGACTTAGGAGATGCTTTAACTAGTTGAATGTCAAATGCCAACGCTAACATGCTTATCAGTAGTAGTATAAGCATTATTCCCGATTTTGCTTTCCTTCCCAATTTTCTCCATTTCCTCCTTTTCTCAACTATTGTTATTGCTTCATCGTCTAAACAAGAAGAAACTCGACAAAACTGAATAATGTAATTGACTCACTGAATATTTAACACTTATGAAACATTTTTACAGTCGCCACAAAATCCTACACAAGAATCATGAATAAGACCCCATCAAACCAAAAACAAACCTAATCAATCAAAACACCACCCCTAAGTTGCCGAGACCATGCAGCCATAAACACCCTAAACATTCACTCACCCAAATAACAAGAAAGAAAACATCCCCTCAAACACAACAGCCTTATCTCACGTACAGCAATTATTTTTATCCAAAAATAGACAACTCCAACCAGAACAACAACAGAGCCCCTCCTAGACCTAGCTATACCCGTCTCTGCCTCTCCCCCCTCTATAGAGAGAGTCTCACACACACGCACACAAAAAGCATATAAACGACGCTACTTCTGTTCAATAAGCAAAATCAAACATAAGGAAACCACAAGAAAATGCCGAAATGGGGATACTCAACAACAGAACTCGACCCAACAAAAACCGCAAAAGCAAGCGGACGAGAACTCAGAGTATCCCCCAAACACGCAACAGAAATATGCAAAACAATAAAAGGAATGAAACTCACCCAAGCAAAAACATACCTCCAAAAAGTCATCCAAAAGAAAACACCCGTCCCATTTCGTAAACACAAAACGAAACTCCCACACAGACGAGGCTTAGAGCAGAAAGCATACGCAGGCAGATATCCCGTCAAAGCAGCCAAGGAAATCCTCCAACTACTCGAAAGCGCAGAAGCAAACGCAGAATACAAAGGCTTAGACACAGAAAACCTCAAGATAACCCACACATCCGCCTACCCAGGCATGAAAATAAAACGCTACAAACCAAGAGCCTTCGGAAGAATGAGCCCAGACTTCGAAACCCTCTGCCACATAGAACTAATCCTAGAACAAACAGAGGCAACATAAAATGTCAGCCGTCCGCCACTTCATAGACGAATCAGTCAAAAAAGCCGAGATAAACGACTACCTCAAAAACGAATTCGAAAACGCAGGATATGGCGGCGTAGACATAACCAAAACACCATTAGGCACCCACATAGTAGTTTATGCCATGCGCCCAGGACTAGTCATCGGAAGAGGCGGAGAAACAATCAAAAACCTCGCAAAAACCCTGGAAGAAAAATTCCAACTACCCAACCCACAAATCTCCGTAGCCGAAATCGAAATTCCAGAACTCAACGCCGAAGTCATAGCGTCCCGTGTCGCTTCAGCCCTAAAACGAGGCGTACACTTCAGGAGAGCAGGCTTCTGGGCACTAAACCAAGTCATGGAAGCAGGCGCACTAGGCGCAGAAATTATAATAAGCGGAAAACTAAGGACAGACAGAGCAAGATACGAAAAGTTTAGAGAAGGATACCTACCCAAAAGCGGAGAACCGCCCCTAAAATACATGCGACAAGCAGTATTACACATCCAGTTGAAACCCGGCATTTTGGGAGTAAAAGTACGGATAATGCCTCCAGAAGCAAAGTTTCCCGATAAAATGGAAATAATAAAAGAAACCAGAGAAGAACTCGCTGAAACTACTGAAACAACTGAGCCCACCGAAACAACTGAAACAACTGAGGCGGAGACTGAAAAATAAATGCCAATTTTAAGACTCAAAGACGCACGAGCAATGTCCCCCGATGAACGCAGAAAAAAGCTTGACGAGTTGAGAACCGAACTCACAAGACTAGAAACCATGGTTAAGGCAGGAGGTTCGATTGACAACCCCGCTAGAGTGAGAGAACTGCGCAAGGCAATCGCCCGCATCCTCACAATCGAAAACGAAAAGACACCTCCCAAGGAGAAGGAGAAACGATGAAGATAGCACCAGACCTGCTTCAACAAGAGTTCGTCGGAATCGACGCCAGAGTTGTGAAAAGTTCGAATCCAAGTCTAAAGGGCATCTCTGGTAAGATAGTTAAGGAAACAAGAAACACGCTCGTGATACTCCACAAAGACTCCAAAAAAACGGTGATCAAAGATAATGCTGTTTTTCATTTCATAATGCCTGACGGAACAGTGGTGGAGATAGACGGCAAGGTCATCGTTGGACGTCCAGAAAACCGACTTAAGAAACGAATCAGAAGGCGATGGTGATGGCAACCTCTTCTGTGAAGAAGCCTAAAAAGACTTGTGACGATCAACACTGTCCTTTTCACGGAAGGCTCTCAACAAGAGGGCGCGTCTTAGACGGAGTTGTCATCAGCACAAAAATGGATAAAACAGCCGTGGTGCGACGAGACTATCTCCATTATGTACCAAAATTGAAACGTTACGAACGAAGGCGTAGTCACATACCAGCCCACAACCCTCCTTGCATAAACGTCAAAGAGGGCGATCTAGTGAGAATCGCTGAATGTCGCCCCGTAAGCAAAACTGTGTCCTTTGTTGTGGTAGAGGTTCTGGAGGGGAAATAAATGGCGGCAAAAGCCAAGGGTCGTGCTTTAATAGCCAAGGGGATGATCGGTCAAAAACCAAAAATCTCGAGGGGTTTACCCACGGGGTCTGTCATCAGATGCTCAGACAACTCAGGGGCTAGGGCACTGAGGGTTATTCAAGTGATAGGATACAAAGGAAGATTGAGACGTCTTCCCGCCGCCGCCATCGGAGACATGATCGTCGTCTCAGTGAGAATGGGGGCACCTGACATGAGAAACAAAATCTTTCGGGCGGTTGTGGTTCGACAGAAAAAACCCTACCGCCGTAAGGACGGTGTTTGGGTTCAATTTGAGGACAACGCCGCCGTCATAATGACCCCAGAAGGAGAGATGAAAGGTTCAGAAATTAGGGGACCAGTTGCAAAGGAAGCAGCTGAGCGTTGGCCAAGAATAGCCAGTGCGGCTAGCATCATCGTGTAGGTAGTGAAAATGATGAAAATAACTAGCCCCCGAAAACAGCGAAAATCTCTTTATCAAGATCCTCTGCATAAACGCTACAAGAGAATTTCTGCACCTCTCGCACCTGAGTTAAAAACTTCTCACAACACAAACTCACTTCCTGCAAGAACGGGCGACACAGTTCGAATTATGAGAGGAGACCGTAAGGGATTGGAAGGGAAAATCACTAGAGTTGACAGAAAAAACTATAAGATTTTCGTTGAAGGCGTAACTCGAGAGAAGGTTGACGGAACCACGATACCTGTTCCGATTCATCCATCAAAAGTTATGATCGTTAACCTTAACCTCGACGATAAATGGCGCAGAGAAGTGTTGAAAAGGAAGGGGGTTGGCGAGAGAGAGAAGGTTGCAGAAGAAACGAAAGTCACGGAAGAGAAAATCGTGAAAGAAACCAAGCCTTCACCAACGCAAAGAAAAAGGAAAAGGCGAAAGAAAGTGGAAAAAAGTGGTGAAACTGGAGGAGCTTGAGTTGGGAAAGAAAGGTGGAAAAAAGCATCTAAAACGAAAACCAGCGCCAAAATCTTGGCCAATCCATAAAAAGGAATTTGTCTGGGCTCCTAGACCTGTGCCTGGTCCTCATCCAATTTCAAATTGCATACCCCTTACACTCATTGTTCGTGACGTACTGGGCTTTGCGAAAACGCGGAAAGAAGCGAAAATCGTGATTTCTCAAGGGAAACTAAAAGTGGATGGAAAGATTCAACGAGAAGAGCGTTTTCCTGCGGGTTTAATGGACGTTGTATCCATACCCGAAATCAAGGCAACGTATCGAGTCCTGCCTTCTAGAACGGGTTTGAAACTTCATCCAATAAAAGCGAATGAGGCAGATTTCAAACTGTGCAGAATCGAAAACAAAACCATTGTTAAAGGCGGTCACGTGCAACTTAATCTCCATGATGGAACAAACCTGCTCCTTCGAGTCAAAGAATCTAAAAGTGTTGAGAAAAACGCCTATGAAACGTTAAGCACACTAAAAATCAGCATCCCTGATCGAGAGGTTCTTGAATATGTAAAATTGGTTAAAGGAGTATACGCCTTAATCACTGGTGGAAAGAACGCAGGTCGGCACGGTAAAATAGTTGGTATCGAAGAAAGGCCAGAGCAGAAGCGCAGAGACCTAATAGCTACCATCGAAGACAAAGGCGGAGCTCAGTTTCAAACAACCATTGATTACACGTTTGTTGTAGGCAGTACTAAACCAGAAATATCCTTGCCAGAGGTTGAGTGAGCTTGTCAACACAAAAGAATCCTATGCTTCAAACCAAAATTGATAAGGTCGTGGTCAACATCTCAGTTGGGAAATCAGGAGAACCCTTAGAAAAAGCGTCGAAAGTTCTGAAGCAACTTACTGGTCAGAACCCCTGTAAAAGAAAAGCCAAGAAAACCATACGAGATTTTGGCATTAGGAAAGGAGAACCCATGGCTTGTCTTGTAACCCTCAGAAAAGAAAGGGCGAGAGCGTTCCTCGAGAAAGTTCTTCAAGCAGTTGATAACAAAATCTCAAAAAACTGCTTTGACCGCCTTGGCAACTTTTCTTTCGGCATTAAGGAACACATCGAAATCCCTGGAACTAAATATGTGCCTGAACTCGGAATACACGGCATGGATATTTCAGTCTCTTTGAGCAGACCTGGATACTGCATTAAGCATCGACACCGCGCCAAATCAAAGATTGGGGCGTCTCACTTAGTGAGACCCGAAGAGGCCATGTCCTTTATCAAAGAAGAGTTTGGAGTTGAAATTGCAGAGTAAAGGTGACTTTCATGGGAAAGCAGAAGCCTAAAAAAGAAAGAAAATACGGGAAGGGCAGTCGACCCTGCAAAAAATGCGGGTCCTACGGGCCAATCATTCGTCGGTATGACTTGTATCTGTGTCGCCAGTGTTTCAGAGAACTCGCCAAAAGTTTGGGCTTTAAAAAATATGAGTGAGGAGTGCAAACCGTTGACCACGATGGATACCCTCGCAAACGGGTTGACAACAATCATGAACAACGAATTACGGAATAAACGTGAATGCGTTATTAGCCCAGCGTCCAAGCTTTTGGGTAAGGTCTTACGAGTGATGCAGCTTAGTGGGTACATCGGCGAATTGGAATTTGTTGATGATGGGCGCTCTGGAAAATTTAAAATACAGCTTCTTGGGCGTGTGAATAAGTGTGGAGCCATAAAGCCTCGTTTTCCAGTAAGTTCAGAGAAATTTGAGGTTTGGGAAAAACGTTTTCTCCCTTCCAAAGATATCGGCATCCTTGTGATTTCAACATCTCAAGGAGTAATATCACATAGGGAGGCCGGAAAGAAAAATATCGGCGGACGGCTTCTTGCTTTTGTTTATTAGAAGGAAAAAAGGAAATGCGTGCCCTCGAATCCGTTGAATCCATCGAAATTCCAGAAAGTGTAGAGGTTAAAGTAGAGGGCAGACTGGTCACGGTAAATGGTGAAAAAGGAACATTGATGCGAGATTTTTCCCACGCACCAATATCTATTCGATCAGAAGGGAGAAAAGTTATCATCCAAGCAAGTTGGCCTCGTAAAAGGGAGGCTGCTTTAGTGGGAACAATTTCTTCTCACATTCAAAACATGATCACAGGAGTGACAAAGGGATTTACGTACAAACTCAAGATTGTTTTTTCCCACTTTCCAATATCCGTTAAGGTTCATGAGAAAAAAGTGACAATAGAAAACTTCACTGGGGAAAGAAGCCCTCGGGCAGCCGATGTAATGGGCGACACCGAAGTTAGAGTAGATGGAGAAGACATAATCGTCAAAGGACTAGACATAGAAGACGTCAGTCAAACAGCTGCAAACATCGAAAGAGCGACTAAGGTTAAAAGAAAAGATCCTAGAGTGTTTCTTGATGGCATCTACGTCTACGAAAAGCGTGAGGGAGCAGAGAAATGAAGAAACAAAGAGAGCAAATAATCAAGGAACGGCAACGAATCAAAAATAAAAAACCTAAATTCAGGCGGCAGGAAAGTTGGAGGTACAAACGTGTTAAAGAAAACTGGAGAAAAGCGCGAGGCATAGATAGTAAAATGCGAATGAAAGTGAAGGGTTGGCCTCGAACTCCAACGGTTGGCTATCGTGGTCCTAAAAACGCAAGACATCTTCACCCATCAGGATTCGTAGAGGTCCTAGTTCATAACACAGATGACCTTGAGAAAGTCGATCCCAAGACTCAAGCCATCAAAATTGCCCATACTGTTGGGGCAAAGAAACGGGTCGAGATCTCCGCTAGAGCAGAAGAGAAGGGTCTTCGTATTCTCAATCCAATGAGAAAAGAGGAAGTGGCGGAGGAAGAAGTAGAAGAGAAGGAGGAAACCGCCAAAAAAGAAGAGGGAGAAGAGGGAAGTTGAGCCTATCAAGTCAACGTCGCCTAGCCGCCGAGATTCTGAAAGTTGGTGAAGGCCGAGTCTGGATGGACCCAAATCGAATAGAAGAAGTTGAAATTGCCATCACTCGAGAGGAAATAAGAAAGTTAATTCACGAAGGCGCTATACAATCTCTTCCTAAAAAAGGGGTAAGTCGCGCCCGAACTCGTGTGCTTCACGAAAAGAGAAAAAAGGGGTTAAGAAGAGGACCGGGTCGAAAGAGTGGTTCCTCTGGAGCAATCATCTCTAAAAAGCATGCGTGGATGAACAAAATTCGAACTTTGAGAAGAAAATTGCGTGAGTTGAAGGAGAAGAGGGTAATCACGGTAAGCGCCTATCGTCAACTCTATAGTGTGGCTGGTAGTGGAGCGTTTAAGTCCGCTGCTGAATTAGAGCGTTACATCAAAACTCGTGGTTTATGGAGGAAAAGATAATGGCAAAAGGGCCAAGATACAGTGTTCCATTCCGAAGGCGAAGAGAAGGGAAAACAGACTACCAGCTAAGAAGAGCTTTAGTTTCATCCGGACTATCCCGCCTAGTAACTCGAGGCACCTTAAAACACATAATCGTCCAAATCGTTAAAGCCAAGGCGACAGGCGATGAAGTCGTAGCCTCAGCTCACTCGCAGGAACTAGCAAAAACTTTTGGTTGGAAAGGCTATAGCGGAAACGTTCCCGCAGCTTATTTGACTGGACTTTTATGTGGACTCAGAGCGGTTGCGAATGGTGTAAAAAAGGCGATTTTGGATATGGGTTTGCAATCGCCCACTCGAAGTTCACGAAGTTTTGCGGCGTTAAAGGGGGCTCTTGACGCAGGAGTTTCCGTTGCCCTTAACAAAGAGATACTTCCGGATGAGAAGAGAATACAAGGGCAACACATCGTTAATTACGCCAAGACATTGGGCTCTAATCCAGAAGCATATCAATACAGATTTTCTAAATATCTGTCAAAAGGACTAAGCCCCGAACAACTCGCAGAACACTTTGCTTCCACTAAGGAAAAAATTGTCTCTTCATTCAAGGCAGAGGTGAAAAAACCATGAGTCACCGCCGTGCACGCCCGCGCATGAGTATGAGAGAGGAAAAGGTTGAGGGATGGATCCCACGCACCAAACTTGGGAAGATGATCTCCGAAGGCAACATCTCCTCCATGGAGGAGATTTTTGCTGAGGGATTCAAGATTCGTGAGCCGGAAATTGTGGATGCTCTGCTTCCTGAGTTGCAAGAAGAGGTGATCAACGTAAATTTGGTGCAGAAACAGACAGATGCGGGCGAGAAATCTCGGTTTAAGGCTATCGTGGTTGTTGGAAACAGAGACGGATATGTGGGGCTAGGAACTGGAAAAGCAAGTCAAGTTCGCAGTGCCATTCAAAAGGCTGCTGCCGATGCACGTCTGAATGTTACTATGGTTCGTCGGGGTTGCGGAAGTTGGGAATGCGGTTGTGATAGGCCTCATTCTTTGTCGTTTCAGGTTCGAGGTAAGTGCGGTGGCGTAAAGGTTGTGCTTATTCCTGGTCCTCGTGGCTTGGGTGTTGTTGCGAGTGAAGAGGCGAAGATTATTCTTGATTTGGCTGGAGTGAAGGATTGCTGGATGAGGAGTTATGGTTCTACGAGGACCATTCCTTCCTTCGCCTGCGCTGTCTTTGATGCGCTTCGGAAAACTTACATGTTTGTTACGCCTAAAGACTGGGTGGGCTGAATGAGTGAAAAGCGCAAGTGTTTGGCTGTGATTCGGGTTCGCGGAGTGAGCGAAGTTTTTCGTGAAATCAAGGAGACACTTAAGATGCTTCATTTGTCCAGAAACTGCCACGCCACGTTGGTGGATGATCGTCCATCTTATGTTGGTATGTTGCGTAAGGCGCAGAATTGCGTGACTTGGGGGGAGGTTTCCTTAGAGAACATAGTTCTTCTTCTTGAGAAGAGGGGGAGAGTGGTCGGTAACAGGAAGTTGACTGACGAGTACGTTAGGAAGATTGGTTATGAGTCGCTGGAGGACTTGGCTAAGGCCATACACACTGGGAAGGTTGAGTTTGGTGGGCTTCCGAGTGTTAAGCCTGTGATTCGGTTGCGTCCACCCAGGAAGGGATTTAGGGGTAAGGTGAAACGGAGTTTTGTTGCGGGTGGAGTTACGGGTTATAGGGGAGAGGCGATCAACGATCTGATAGAGAGAATGGCCTGATGAACTCTAGTCTGTTAGGTGTTTGTCCCTTTTGTGCGATACGTTTTATAGTCGCTTTTCATGCACTCTCCTAGTTACCGGAGGAACCCAAGTGAGCGAGCCCTGGTGGAGAAGAAAACGGAGAAAAGATTCACATCCGTGGTTCAACATCTTTGACGAGTTTGATAGGCTAGATGAAGTGTTTGATGAAATGGTGCGTCAGGCTTTTGAACCTTTTTCTAGGGGGTCGAAGGAGTACAAGCCTTACGTTTATGGTTTTTCCGTGTCTGTTGGGCCTGATGGGAAGCCCGTGATTCGGGAGTTTGGTAATGTTCAGAGAGATCGTTTTGGACCTAAGGTTAGGGAGGATAGAGAGCCCTTGGTGGATGTTTTGGAGGAAGGTGAGGATGTGGTTGTGGTTGCTGAGCTTCCAGGCGTTGAAAAGGAGGACATTAAGTTGCATGCCACTGAGGATCATCTCACGATCTCGGTCGACACTTCTGATCGGAAGTATTACAAGGAGTTGGTTTTGCCGATGAGTGTTGATCCTGGGTCTGCTCGGGCTGTGTACAAGAACGGGGTCCTTGAGGCTCGATTGAAGAAGTCTGTGGAGAAAGCGTTTAAGGGTGAAAGAATTTCTGTTGAGTAGTTTCGCTCTGATGTGAGGTTGATTGTGGTGCCCCATAAGATTCGTAAGGTTCGGAAGATGCGTGGTTCCAGAACTCATGGCTACGGTGTGGTTGGTCAGCATCGCAAGACAAGTAGCAAGGGTCATAGGAAGGTGGGTCGCCACAAGGGTGGATGGACCTACACCGTGAAGTACGAGCCCGACTATTTTGGGAAAAAGGGGTTCATTCCCAGGGGTGTGAAGCAGAGAGTCAGCGTCATCAATGTGGGCGAACTGGACGAGTTGATCGGTAAATTGTCTAGGGAGCAGAAGTTGGAGAAGAAGGGCGGGAAGGTAATTCTTGACTTAGAGGGGTTGGGTTATGATAAGCTCTTGGGGATGGGTAGGATAACTCAGCCTGCTTTGGTGAAGGTGGGTTCCTATTCTGAGACTGCGGTCAAGAAGATTGAGGAGACGGGCGGGCAGATTCTCAAAGAAACGAAGTAACTATCTTATGAAGAGAGGTTTTAACGTATGCGCTGGTGAAAGGAAGCGATTAGGGTTTGGTCTTTAGGTTTTATGGGTCTGTTTTTCCGAATTGTTTGGCTACTACGCCTATGTCTTTCATGTCGATTTTGAGGTCGTAGACCACATCGCAGTTTGGGTCGTATCTTGAGTCTGGATGGTTAACGCCGAAGAGTCTGGCTACTCTTCCTATGTCTCTCATGTCACATTTTCCGTCTGGATAGCCGTCTGGTCCTGTTATGTCACCAACCATAGCAACAATTACCCAACCATTAGTATGGGCGTTGTCTGTTGTGTCTGTTTCGCCCAGAACTGTATCTGCTACAGCACTTATGGTGTAGTTGCCTTTAGGAAAGTTGGAAGTGTTCCAGGTGAAGATTAGAGTTGTAGAATTGCCGCTTGGTAGGGTTGTCTCTTTTGTTTGTATGGTTGTTGTGTTGGCGTGGGCTGTTACGTTGAGGGTTGCGGTGAAGGCTCCTTGGTTTTCAACGGTGACGTTTATGGAGATGGAGTATCCTTGTCCAACTACGGTTTTGGAGGGAATAACGCTTGTTACGGCGACGTCGTTTGCTATTGTGAAGTGGATTCTGTTAGAGGAGCCCGTGTTGCCGAAGGTGTCGTTAGCGTAAACTATTACGCTGTGTGAGCCTAACGCTAGATCAGTTAGGGTTGTGTTTCCAGAAATTGTGACATTGGCTTCGTTGTCTAAACTGTAGCCTATCCAGGAAATCGAAGAAAAATCATAGATGGTGAAGTTCAATGGAACAGAACTATCAAGATAAGACATGTTTCTAGGAGAAAGAACCTCGATAACAGGAGAAGTAATTTCATAGGCTCCAAACAGAGTACGATTTCCTCTTCCATTCTCATCAACTACTAAATCACCGTCTGCAAATTTACTACCATCAACAATAACTTCTATCCAATAATTTCCTTGAGGTAATAAACCACATTGTGTTGTTTTACCGGATGAATTAGTAGTACCAAAGAATGTCACGTCAACCACCCAAACATCAGCCCCCACTGTTGGACAGCCATCTAAATATCGAACAGTTATAGTTACAAGAGGTGCTGGATAGTCAGCAGTAATAGTAGCACTTCCATGACCAGTCGCATTCACGTATAAATAGACCTCTTCAGGTCCGAATCGGGAACCACCATAGAAAGCTCTAAGATAATACTCTCCAGGGTCTAAATAATCATATCTTGTCACTTTACCATCGTCGTCAGTTAGCCCAAGCCAATCCTCGGTTGGCCAAATTACATAAACATCAGCTCCAGACCTAGGATATCCATCCGCATACTGAACGTTTACAGTCACACAAGGTGCTCCAAAATCCGCTGTTATAGTGGCACTTCCAGCACCATTTTCGTCTACGTATAGAGGAGTGTTGTGTCCGAATTGAGAGCCATCATACCAAGCATCAATCAGATAATTTCCAGGATCTAGTGCACAATTTATTTGCCCAGTCTTATTAGTATTTCCAAGACCGTAACTAGGCGGGGGATCAATCTTTCTAACCATGGCATTAGATCTGGGATAACTGTCTGCATATTGAACAGCTATAGTTACATTTCCTACTTCGTAGGGGGCGGTTATCGTCACATTTCCATTCCCATTCTCGTCCACATGCAAATTCCTATCTTCTCCAAATTGAGTAGCCAAGTCAGGATACCATGCTGAAGCTTGATAGAAGCCGGGGGCTAAGAAACTGCATCTTACTGTTATACCACTTCCATTAGTAGTTCCGAATGGTCGCCATTCTGTAGTATTTCTCCAAAGAACCATAGCATAAGATCTAGGATATCCGTCTGCGTATTGGACTTTTATGGTTACGCATCCGTATGTTCTTGTGAAGTAGACTTTGTTGGAAGAGCCCATGTTGCCGTAAGTGTCGTTTGCATACACTGTTATGTCGTGTGTTCCGAGAGCTAAATCAGATAAGGTAGTGTTTCCAGTGATTGTTGCGTTTGGTTGGTTGTCTAGGCTGTAGCCCATCCAAGATATAGGCGAATAATCGTTGACAGTGAAAGTCAAAGGAACAGAGCTAGTTGCATATGTCTTGTTTTCAGGAGAGAGGATATCTATAACTGGCGGCGTCAATTCGTATGTCCCAATTACGGTAGCGTTTCCATCTCCGTTTGAGTCCACATAGAAATTTGAAGTCGAAAAGAGAGTAGCTGTGTCTGGATAATAGGCGTACGCTCTGTAAGATCCTTCTGTAAACCAACCTGAACAATCCTCAACTTGTCCACTTTCATTAGTATAACCTAAGGTTCTCCAAGCTCCACTACTAAGATTTTTGACTCTAACCCAAGCATGTTCAACTGGATTACTACCCGAAAATAGGACAGTTATTGTTACACAACCTGGGTTTGCTTTAATCGGTTGAATGTTTAACGTCAACGTTGACATCACTAGAAGCAGCGACACTACCAGAACTGCCAAACCTGCCATTTTCTTCTTCATTTTCCCTTTCTCTATCCTAAAAATATACAATTCAGACACTTAACTCTTCAGAAACCTTCTTCTAAAACACTCCATCAACACCAAACAAACCATACATAACATACTAATAATAGACAAAATATTCGCCTACTTAAACTAGAATATCTTCAGGAAGCCTTGCAGAACGGTTTAAATATGTAGACACCACCCTATATTGTAGACAAGTGGTCAAATTGAAGAAACCGTCACAAGTCATATCCGCCCGACTACCAAAAGACCGCATCAAACTAATCGAAGAAATCGCCCACGAAGAGAAAGTAGACAAATCAACCATCCTCGACAGAGCCCTAGAACACTACACAAAAGAATGGACACTCAAAAAAGCCCTCGAACTCTACAGAAACGGAACAATCACCCTCTCAAGAGCCGCAGAAATAGCCGGACTCACAATCTGGGAAATCATCGACGCACTAGAAAAAAGAAAGATAGTCCTCCAATACGACGCC
>Ga0315314_1002286_pt1 | contig 15993 bp, 20 predicted proteins | sample TDP9_MG_FD_203631 | JGI IMG/M metagenome (GOLD analysis project Ga0315314, IMG submission 203631) | Freshwater sediment microbial communities from Lake Towuti, South Sulawesi, Indonesia - TDP9 | ecosystem: Environmental > Aquatic > Freshwater > Lake > Sediment | place: Indonesia: South Sulawesi...
CGAACTTCTTCTTTCGAAAGTTGCTTTATCTCTTTTGGCATAAGGCTGGCAATCATAGGCTTCATACGCTCTTGAAGCTCTTCGTCAGTGACATTCTTCTCAAGTGGAAAATCTTCAGAGCGAATCATGAAGGGCTTTGTGTACCTTCCCGCAAGTTTTACCAGCCATTCCCCTCTCTCAAGGTTTGTTATCACATCTCTCTCTTCATCGTTTAGGTTCATGGCTTCGCTGATCTCGTAGATGTCCCTGCCGTGGCCCAAGAATCCTGTTATCTTTGTGTATGTATTGGCTTTTATCGAGTGGGTTAGCTTCGAAGGCTCTTGATCAGCTACGATTAAAGCTTCGCCAAAGTCTCTTATTTCATCGGTTATGATGTCTATCGGGGTGACACCGAGCTCAGTGGTGGTCTCTCTGAACTCCTTGTTCACATCAAAGACTCTCTTGCCTTCATCGAATACTAAAACATGCCTTAACACTTTTCTGTGCCCTTGGGCCAGTCTATATGCGTAGATCCAAGACAGAAAGTAGATTACGAGCAAGTTCTGCTCATCCCTTGCAAGCTGGTCCAACTCTATTACAGTCGGATGCTCGAGAATCCTTTCTATTGAGTATCCCCTTTCGCAGGCCATCACAGATGGAAGGTTCGTAATTGTAGAGAATAACCGGTTCGTTACAACATCGTGGTACTCTTCTGTCCTGCGGGTATGTACTTTAGCTTCCTTGACTATCTGATACAGCTGAAGCAAAGTTGCTCTGTCTCCTTTTTCTTGGTAGAGGTCGTGTAAGTATTCCTGCATCAGGTTGCGGGAGCCGTGGAACCAACCATAGTTGAACGCATAGAGGTCACAGAAAAGTTGCTCCCACTTCTGCAGACTCACTCCTGGAGGAGGCTGGAGCAAGTTCAGTCTTAGATCCTCGTACCGAAATACCCATAACTCAGGATAAAATCTGATGAGGCTTCTTAAGTCACGCTTAAAATCGCAGGCCAAGAAAGGTATGCCGAGTCTAATTAGCTCAGTAAGAATGTTAACTATGATTGTGGTTTTCCCTGCGCCTGACCTAGATGTTATTAACATGTGCTGGTTCATTTCTTCCTTCGTTAAACCAACCTCCCACACAACCTTATCTCCTTGCATTACCCTTCCGATGTTTATTTCGCCTTGAGATTCAACTCTACTCGGACATTCCATTACTGGCTTTTTGGAGAATAGAAGTTCGTTAGAGAAAGTGTTGATTAGAGAATCTATCTCTTGCTTTATTTCTTTGCCGTCATTTTCCAATGTATAGACGAAGAGAAGCCTGTCAATGAAATTTTTGTCTATGAATGAGGCCAGCTTGCCAGCATTTTCCCTGATTTCTTCAATCCATTCCTTTTCAAATTCATCCATCAAAAACCACTCTCGAAGCTATTTTTGAGAATATCAAGGCCAGCAAGATTATGAAGAACCCAAAAACAGCTAGCTGAAGCTCCCAGTCCACTGTATACTCAAGCATAATTTTTCTTAAGTAGAGAACTGAGCCTATGCTGAAAACAAGAAGACCTAAAATGAGGAAAACTAAAACAGTCAACTCAACTTTTCTCATTCAAAAATTCCCTCAATTCTTCTTCAAATATTATGACGTCTTCTTCGTTTCCGTAGACTTGGCGGTAAGCGCTTATGGCCTCCAAGCCTCTATCAAGAATAGCAGTTTCGTAGAAGAGGAGGAAGCCTTTCTTTTCTATTAGCTGCTTTTCAACCAAGCTCTTTTCAAATGCCTTTATCTCATCCTTTTTCATCTTCGCTAGATCCACGAACTCATCTAGCCTGACGCCGTTTGCTATGGCAGTTAACAGCTTGTATTCTTGCTTTGTTAAAGGCAGTCTTTCGTTCAGGCAGTCCAGGCAGTGGACTCTGTTCTGGAATAAAATGCTACAAGCTTCACACAGCTTTCTTCCACAGCTAATACAAACATTATACTTTTCACTTCCCCTTCCACAAACATCACAGACAGGAATCCTGATTTCTTTGACAACTCCGCCGTCTCCTGTTTGGAAGTAGGTTTTCCCTTCCAGCTCTTTCTCTCTGGCTATAATCTTCTTCTCGTCTAGAATTACTTTAGACGATTCAATCTGGCTCAATCTTGTCTCGATGCCATCTAGTCTTTCATTCAGCCTCTCAAGCAGTCTGACTATTTCCTGACTCATCTCTGCCACCTAGTTTCCTGATGAGAGACAGAATTTTTTCTCTCAAAGAATGAATCCTTGATGTTTGCATGGATAAAGGCCTCTGCACCTTTTCTATCCACTTTTCTTCATTGCATACAGCACAGTCCTCTCTCCTTGCTACTTGTAGTTTCTTAATTTCTAAGCTGCTATAGTAAAGAGCTAGGTTGTAATCTGACTGTTCACCTTGTAAAATTGCCAAAGCCATCTTGCTGAGTATCAAAGCTGGAAAGGATATGTCAATCCAAAGTCCCTGTTGTTGATGCAATTCTTCTTCGGACAAGCCATAACTTTGAATTGCTTCTTTATCTACGGAGTAAGATTGTGATGTTATTCCGAAAAGGCAATTATAGCATGCAGTCTCAAAAGGTCTCACAACAAGCACATAACCTCCCAAAGCTTTCTCAAAAACCCCGCCATATATTGCTGGTATTCTTCGCTCAACAGAAATCTTGTTCAGTATGCGATCTACTTTGGTGCTACCGCTAGAACCTATGATCAAATCTGACTGAGAAGCAAGTCCTTCCAGCTTTTCAGCATTCTTTGCAGCATCAAAATTGTAAGCTTCAACTACTGTGAAGGGATTATGCGACTCAATGATTCTTTTGCATATGTCAACTTTTGGCCTCCCTAGATCATCTATGCCGCCCTCATGTCGAATTATGTTGGCAACTTCCAGTTCCTCGCTGTCAATAAGAATTATTCTGCCTATGCCAGTGCAACCAAGATATTTGGCTAAAGTGGAACCACCTGAGCCCGATCCTACAATAAGAACAGTCTTCTCTATCAGAATATCATTACTTGTTATCTTCAAAATTCTGTCCAGCAGCCTTTCTTTGCTTGCAACTTCTGTCTTTACGATTTGATATGGAACTTCTTTAACATGGGTTTTAATCTCTGGGGTTGTATATCCATATCCTTGACGCAGCACTCCATTCTCTCTTACCCACTCTCCAAATAACCAAATACTGCCTGTTCTTTCAATCTCGAGATCAAACACCTTGAAGTTATCCTTAGTGCTAAGAAGAGCAACAAACCAAGGCCTGGCTTCCTTTGCTTCACATAGCTGGTTTATGTCGCCCCCGCTTAGACTTGGCAAACCTGGCCAAGGATGACCATGGTATTCGGCAAGGAGTCTTGTCTCTGGATCATTTCTCTGCAGCTCCTCTTTGACTCTGCTTGCATATTCGTTGTCTCCAGAAAAGCTTACTGGACTCCTCTCAGCTTTTGGTCCTCCATCTGTTATATGGGTAACATGGGCAAGCCCGTTGGGATATAACTTTCCAAAAATGTACCCGCCTGTCTCAAGGCCTTTGGATAACCATTTATCTTTGTTTTCTTCGAAATTCTTTAGCTCATCGTCAGTTATGAGAATTTTTCTTACAATAACCATCAGAAGATCATCTCTTTAAGTCTCTCAATGAAACCCTTTCTTGGCTGATCAAACATTGTTACTGCAGATAGAGACAACGAACTGTCCATTCTTCCAGAGTAAAAGTCGTTAAGAAAACGTATAGTTGTGAGGTAAACTGCGTAAGCAGTCCAGTTAGCATTCCATTCCTTTGGTTCTATATAGCATATGCTTCCGTCTTCATGTATGTGAACATTAACCTTAGGCAACTGTGGCTCAAAGACATAAACCTTCATAGGCTCGAACGGAAAGTTTTCTGTGTACACCAGCCTTACATCATTATGATAACGACCTAAGACTGACAAAGGCCCATGCCAAATCAGATTATCATAATCATCTTGGTAAAGCTGAAAGTTAACGCCATTATTTTCCATAAGTTCGATTTCAACAGCCAGTCTTCTTTTATCCTTAAGATACCACTGCAAGTTTTTTCACCTCTCAGCAACCTTTCTCAAGAGAAAAAGTCGCATTGCCACGATTATCGCTCCAGCAGGAGTTATCTCGTCATAACTCCATACGATCTGCTTTAACTCGTTATTGAAGGATTCCTCGAGGTCCAGAACTTCTATTAGAAACTTTTGAGCAGGATAAGTAATTAGATAAGTAATTTTGATATCACCGATGCCATCGATTTTGCCGAGGTAAAAGACTGTACCATCGTCCTTTTCGTATAAGTTAAAATCTGGAAAGTATATCGCCATCTCAGAAGCTTCAAGTCTGATTCTTTCTTTTACTTGAGGAATAGAAAAAATAGGGGAGGAAGCTACCTCCCCTTCACGGTGAGTGAACCATTTTGAATAAGGTATAGCTGCTGAGTCTGCTGTAGGCTTGTCTGAAACTTTGCTTGTTGTAGGGCTTACGTAGACTTTTGGGCCTTCTATGTTGCCTAGGAGAGCTTGTTTGTTTACGGGTTTTATATTTTCGGGCATATTTCTTCGATTATTGGGATACGTTGAATAACAAAGTAAATTTTTTGTATACTTCACTGAAGAAACGTCACAAGCAATTGATTTGTTCACTCTAGTGAACAAAAATTGTGCCCTTGAAGTTAATTATTTAAGCCTCGTAAAGTATTTCTATTCATGTTGAGAAAAAGATCCAAAGGCCTAATCATCTTCGATCCTGAGGATGAGTTAGCTACGCAAGTAGGAGAGGCGCTAGGGGCTTCACCTCCGGTTAACCTGATGCCCGGTTAATGTGACAGTCCTTAGATACGCTGGCCATACGCTCACTGAATCTGAGTTCGAAAGATTTTGTTCACGTCTGTTTCCAAAAAGATTGCCAAAACCTTTCAGATTAATAAAATCATGGCGCAAGGAACAAGCTATAAATTATAATGCAGATTTTGCTATAGACTTACATGATACCTCAACACGTGAAGAATACGGAGTTCTGTTTGTCATTCATAGAGTAAACAAGAAACTAACAAAATTACTAAAAAACTACGCAAGATCATTTACCGACAGGTTAGATCGACGATTACATTATGTTCCTGATGCAGATGTTGATACTATTGATCAAGTCGTAAATTACAGCGAGATAATAATGGAGATGTCTCACGACCCAGTGATTTACGAAAGAGAAAAAACATTTGAGGATATGCACCATATAATAAAGGATTTATGTAAGTATTTGACTGAAAACTATCATAGAAGAAAGAAGGCATAGGGTTTCAGAAAGCGATGCTAAAAACAAAAGAGAAAATCGTTCGTAGCTTAGTAGACTTTTGGGTTAAGAATGAAAAAGAAATAATAAAATCACATTTCTTCAGAGAAATAGTAGCGAAACAAGGTATACTGAAAAGTCGAAGTCTCTTCTCCAAATATTCTATTGAACTTGCTGAAGAAGGTTATATTCAGGAGAGGAAAGAAGGCAATCACATACGGATACGACCCTCTTCGACAGCAATAGAAATGTTTGGACCAAAATTTGAATTCGCTCCTGATATGGAAGACTTTAAGAAAGTAAAAGAGGTCTATGTGGAACCCAAGGGATATAAAAAGATTCAGGATATTTTAAGCAAAGAAAAGTTTGTCATAATATGTGGAGCCCCGAGCATAGGTAAGACTGCCACAGCACTACATCTCGGAATCGAGTTATCAAAGGAAATTTCCAGAATTAAATTCATCGAACCTCTTCAACAGGAGAGCTTCATTTCAAAATGTATGGATGTTAAAGGACGAACAATAATATTTGATGATGCTTTTGGAAAGCCTAAGGCGCAGGAGGAACTTGCTAACAGGTTTGAGCATTTCTTAAGATTTACTAATGGAAATTATGTAATTATAACAAGTAGAGAAGATGTTCTTAAAGAAGTTAGGGAAAGACATACCGTCTTAGCTGAACATAAGATAGATGATTTCTTAGTCTACTTAAAGGAAGACTCTTATGATGATATACAACTAGGAGAGATTCTTCAAAGGCATCTAAACTACTACAAAAAGATTATAAAAATAACAGATGCCGAGGTTATTTTGGCACAACGATATCATAAAGAGATCATAAGACAGCTGAGATTCCCCCATAGTTATGAGATATTAGTAGAGAGTCAGTTAAAGAAAGTCGTTGGGAGAAAGTTCAGCATATACGATGCTATAAAAGATGCAAGTCAGCCGAAACGTGTAGTCAAGCATTGGTTCTTAGATTTGGATGATGTGAAGAAGTATTTCATTTTTACATTAGCGTTGTTTCCTTGGATTGAAGAGAGAAAGTTTGGGATTATTTATGATGAAGTTTTGAGGACGTTAGGAAAGGAAAGAGCTCCACAAATTAGTATATCTAAGTTAAGAGAGACCACATCTAGCTATGTTAGGACAGAGGGATTTGTTGACTTCCGCCATCAAGAATACTTTGAAGGCGCATGGGACGGAATCTTGGAGAAGCATGGTAAGGATGTCTTGGACATAATCCCGTTTTTGGGAAGATTCATGCAAGATCCTGACATCAGGCTTCAGTCTGCAGTCTGCCTTGGACAGCTCGGAAAAGTAAATCCTGAACTTGTGTTGCCGATTTTAAAAGAGCTGTTCAAAAGTGAAAACCTATACGTAAAGCACTTTGCATTTTATGCGCTTGGAGAAATCGGCAAAGGTTTGGATGTATTCCCAATTCTACATGATTTCATAATGACGGGAGACGAGCTAAATCAACGTGAAGTGATGTATGTTGTCAGCCAAATAGGCATAGCAAGATCCGATGTAGCGCTGTCTATTCTAGAGAAGATAACCAAACAAAGAATGGATGACAATTCTCTTTCAAAAATCATCAGAATGATTGGAGAAACGATCAGAGGACCGTTAGGAGGAAAAGTTCTGCCTATGTTGGAAGAAATAAAGCATAAGTACCCACTCTTAAAGGAAGTTTTTGACAACTCGATAAGAGAAATTAGAAAATCTGAAGTAACAAAACCACTGAAACCAACTAGTAAAGAGAATCTTTTGTTGAATTCAAGTTTTGAATATGGATTATCTGGATGGTATAGCACAGGTGGAAGCGTAACTTATATGGCAGTTAAGATTGCAGGAAATAGACAGCATTGTATTAAAGGAATTGAAGAGAGGGAAGATAATCTGGGTAGACTCTACCAAGACTTGACTGGAGTGCTAATACCAGGTCGAAAATACAAGATCAGTGGATGGATTAAAACAGAAGAAGTTGAAGCTAAAGGCGAAAGAGGAGGAGCAGCACTAGCATTGAATTACGTAGACCAATTCGGTTGGACCCCACGAAACGGTTTTGTAATGGAGTTAGGTTGGATGGAAAAGGAAAAAAAGATGGTGGGAACAAGAGATTGGACTTACTTTGAGAGTGGAGCGTTCACTCTTCCTCCTATGCCGAGCGATTGTAGTGCTTTATGGTTTTTGCTGGATTTTAATGATGGGAAAGGGACGGCTTATTGGGATGATTTATCATTGACCGAAGTCAAATAGGAGTACAAATTAGTGTAGTTAAGTTATGGAAATTCTAGATAGAACCTTCTATGAAAGAGAAACTATAACAGTTGCCAAAGAACTGCTAGGCAAGCTTCTAGTAAGGAGAAACAACAAAGACAATATGATAGGAAAGATAGTTGAAGTTGAAGCATATAGCGGCTCTGACGATCCTGCAAGTCATGCTTATCATGGTAGAACTGATAGAAATTATCTAATGTTTGGTCATGGTGGATATGCTTACGTATACTTCATATACGGAAATCATTACTGCTTTAATGTAACTGCTAAAGTAGGTAATAATCCAGGTGCAGTTCTAATAAGAGCATTAGAGCCTATTGATGGAATAGAGCTTATGCAAGCAAATAGGCATGTCAAAGATTTGAAGAATTTAACGAATGGTCCTGGTAAGCTAACAAAGGTTATGAATATTACGATTAAGCATAGTGGTCTAGATTTAACAAAGGGAGAAGATTTGTTCTTGTGTGAGCCTAAAGATAAACAAAGATTTGAAATTGTTTCAACTAAAAGAATTGGAGTAAAATCAGGCATAGATAAGCTGTGGAGGTTTTATATCAAAGGCAATACATTTATTTCGAGGAGATAAATTATTTCATTTGTTAATACTAATAGTTTTCAATTCACAAATAGGACAAAATCCCAACGAATTTTGGGTAAATCTCCCAGAGTTAAACGAGAGGATAAATGCATAGGGCTAATGAAAACGAACTCGTATATGGAACTCACAACCTCCACTTCTATCACTTGTTCTAGTTATACCTACCACATTTTAGGTGGGGGGTAAAGTAAAACTTAAATTCATATATTTAAATAAAATCGTAGATGGCCAAATGGATACAATTGCAGAACGCAGAATACTCTTGAGGAGACTCTTTCACAAAGACAGGGATCTTTACAGAACAGGAAGGATGGGAGGCATATCTTGGTTTGATAAGTTTGAAACTAAGTTTGAAAGGGACATGTATGCTTATTTTGCTGATGAGGAGAGGAAGGAGGCCTTAGAGAAAATAGCTTCCGAACTACCCGATGATAAGTTCGTTGAGATAGTAAACAGAGTCTTTAACGAAGAAAGGAGATACGTTGAAATTGATAGATTTGTTGGTAAGTATTACTATTTTGATTTAAGCGACGGTCTCAAGCTAGATAACAGACAAGATAAACTAGAAAAAGAAATTTGGAATGCATTAGAGGAAACTAAAGGAAGAAGTTATCACTTTCTTAAGGCGATTATTAAGTTGCATAAGGAAGGAAAATGGGACAAGGCATATGGCGGAGCTACTTGGGTAGATATACTCGCTAAGATAAGAGGACTTGGAGGGGTTTATCCTCCGCCCCGCGATCTTGCTCTGCTGAAATCATATAAGATATACTACAAAACTGGGAGCAGGAGATATCCTACACATACCGTTCCTGAGGAAATAATCCCTGTTGTGGAACAAGTAATTGACCAATATTTAGAAGAAAGGCCTAAAGGTGGTAACAACGCATGATAATCATTAAAAAAATAGGAATAGAAAACTACAGAAACATAAAACGTGCAAGATTAAACGATTTAAAAGATCTAAATATTTTAATTGGTCCTAATAATTGTGGAAAGACGAACATCCTAGAACTTATTTTATCATTACGTAATTTAAGTATAACAAAAGCAACTACCGCCGATTTCCTTTGTGAAGAATGCAAAAAACTCAAAGAGAGCGATAAGGAGATTGAGAACATATACTTTACTTTTAGGAATGAAGATTTTTACTTAAGGGAATCTCCTAACAAAGTGAAAAGCACATTAACAATTTTATTTAATAGAGAATCAATAGACAAGCTTGTGCCTAAAGTTTTAAAGAAGCAGGAAGAACGTTTGAGTAAAATAACTACAACATGCCAACATATAGAAGATGCTATCATAATGAAAAGTCTTAATAGTACAACATTGTCCGAAATACACTTTTCACCTTTTATTCATAACGATATCATTGGAGAAATAAAAGGAACTATCCTTTATTGTCCTGAGGGACGTCTTCAAAGCTATGGAGGAAAAAACTTTGTTGAATACATACGAGAGAGGCAATTACGGGGTTCCCAAAAAAGAAGATGGATAGACTTTCTTAATAGAATTGTTGATGCGAAAATTAATGACGAAAGATATGAAAATCTAATCAGGAGAGTTAATGGCAGAGACCTTGAAGCTTCAATTTTGGAACAGGGTTCCGGTGTGAGATCATTAGCCTGTTTAGCGGTCGATATCTTATTTAATGATGCTAAGATTGTATTAATCGATGAGCCTGAACTTGGACTAAATCCGTTTGTGAAACAAGAATTCTTGAAATTTTTGCTTAACGAGTCTAAAGAAAGGCAAATATTTATTGCAACTCATGATCCAACATTTGTAAATCCAGTTGTATGGAAGAATAAAAACGTACGTGTATTCTTTTACTCGTTAATGGGAGATGAATTTCTCAAGGTCGACTTAGCCGAGAGCAAAGAAGATCCTGATACCTTTGCAGGTTACATGCCACACACAACGAGTCTTAAAGATACTCATATGTATCTAGAGGGGGCAAGCGATGTCTACATCTTCCAGATTTTTCTGCTGAAGCATTTGAAGTATAAGTATGAAGATTGGATAGAGATCTTGAACAAAGTAGGAATATATCATCTGGGTGGTGACTTTTGGTCGCATTTGCTTTATACTGTACCGAACCATCCGTACAGATGCTTGGTAGTTCTCGATGGGGACAAGAAGCAACTGGCAGAAGGTATCTGCAAAGAATACGAGCAAGCAAACCTTAATGTTTCAAAGTTCAAATTCTGCAAAACCATCGAAGAGCTCAAAAATGCATTCTCTAGTGATGTGCACCCAGTTTACTGTTTGGAAAGAAACTGCATTGAAGAGTATCTTGAACCCAAGCCTGATTACAAAGATTCAGGCTATGATAAAAAGAGAGATGGTCCTAAGATTGCGGAAGCCATGGGAAATATCCCGAAGGAAATAGAAGATATTTTCGAAATAATTCTACAAAATCAGATCTTGTAAATTAGATAATTCCTAATAAACTGCGCCTATTATTCCTGAAATAATTATCAGCAAAGCTAAAGTGTAATTGGTTTGTGGATATATTCTTAGTTAGGAGAGGACAGTATAAAGAATTAAGCTGTCCTTATGTGATAAATATTAAAACTTAAATTAGTTTCTAAGTATTAGATTCTTATGGATTTAGATGTTATTGGAGCAGAGGAAATAGAACTTAAGGAAAAAGAACAACTTCAACCAATTCTAAGAAAAAATCCTTCTCTTATTGAGGGTGGTTTGGAATTAATAGAATTTGAATTTGCAACAGATGTTGGACCTAACAACTAGTGTTTTCGATTGTAATTTAATGTGTTTCTCAATTTGGGGGTATAGCCTCTCCAGATAGTCCATATCTATCTGCTTGAATATATCTCGCACAAACTCTAGAAAGAGGAAAGCTTTGCCTGCTTCAGAGCCTTGCTTGTCTACATCCTCAAAGTAACGCTTCAAGCGTTGAGCAAAATTCGGTGGTGCAAGTTCAGACAAAACAGCTACCTCCTTTCCGTCTTCTAGAAGACATTAAGTGTCGCTCCTTATCAATTACATTCATTAAAGCACTATGTAGAGCAAAATACATCTGAGCTTCTTTTACAACATTAGACATCAATAGCACCGAATCTTCTATACTATTAATGATCTACACTTAAAAACTATTTCTAAAATAATATTTGTGAATATGAAGTTTAAATCCATCGCAGGATTTTCGATGAAAAATTTTATTTGAGACTCATAAATTTTTCTTGGCTTAACAGTACTCTCATCTATCCTCTCAGCTAAGTTGCCTTCCTTTATCCTTTTTCCCAAACCTTTATCGCTCCCTTGCTTTAAGGTATTTGTTCTCAAGAGAGGAGGATATAATAAGATGTAAAAATAATTTATCTATCTACTTTTGTAGGACTGATGCATAGAAGTGGAAACCTATTTCTTCGAGGATGATTTGCTGGCAAAAGCTTTAGCCAACTATATCGGAAGAAGGAATGTAATTCAAATAAAACCCTTCAACAAAATAGATTTTTCAAAGAAATTCATAGTGTTAAATGGCTCAAACTACGAGCACCACAGAACTCTAGAAATACTAAAGAATATTAGCGGTATAGATGGATATTTTCACATAGACAACCACGACGATATTCAGTTAGGTTCTTCCAGTTCCACGAAGGTAGGTTCTGCAAATTGGGTTGGGCATCTCCTCTCTCAACTGGAATTGAAAGTGGTATTCGTAGGTCAGCGATACTGGACTCACCACCTTAACTTTAGAGGGCGAGAGTACGTTGGCCTCTTCAGGAACAATCTTAACAAATATAGACCTATTTCTTCCATCTACTTCATTTGTAGCAATGAAGATTTTCTTGTTTGGTGTGACAAAAGAACCCTAGCAAAGCTTACTTCAAGCTTGAATGAAATCGTTTTTGCAAACAATATAGAAAGAGTATACGTACTTGATGAACTTTTAGAACTTATGAAACGCGAAACGTATTCGAATAAGGTGAATGTATACACAAAACATGAGCTAATCTGGCATGAGGAATCTGAAGCATTCCAATCTATGTATCCTGTTTTTCTTATTGAGTGGAAGAAAATAGGAATAGACAAACTCCCATTGAAGAATGTCTATGTTAGTATTGATTTAGATGTTTTGAAGCGAGATTTGATAGAAACTGATACAAGTAGTGAAACTAGCATATTCGACCTGCAAGATTTGACTAAAGTCATCACAGAGATTAGAAAGAAATACAACATCGTGGGTGCAGATATCTGTGGACTAAGTTATAAGGAGAAGCGTTCTATGCTCATAATAAATAAAATCTATCGAAGCTTAATGGAAAGTATGCTGTAATAGATCTACGGCGGCTTAAAAGAAACTTATTCCATAACAACTTTACTTAACTGTTCAACGATCTTTTCCTTATCACTTTTACTGTATTGAGTTGTGGCGAATATTCCTTTCCAGCTATCTAAGAATGTAGCTTTCCTTAATTCAGGAATTATCCTCTGTTCTAGTTTCACCTTTAAAATATGTGGGTGAGGAAGTATCTGACCGATTCTTTCTGTTAGTTTAGATGGAATGCCATTCTCATAAATCATTGAAGCTATGTCTCTAATATCAGATGCTCTCGAAGAAACAACCTTCATGATGAAGTAGTCCAGATAGCTTGGCACAGCGACGCTAATGCTTTCATCAGCTATGTATATTGATACAAACCTACTGTTATCAATCATCTTTTCATCTATCAGAATCACTTCTTCATCTTTCCTTCCCCTTATCTCTCCTTCCATAAAGTCCAAGGATACTTTTATCCTAATTTTGTTGTAATGTATGAATTTTATCCATCTCATGAACCCATATTTTTCATGCCTTTCTTCCTTTTCTACACTATACTCTTCAGGTAGAATTGCTTTTATATTATCAAGATTCCAACCGTTCTTCTTTCTAATAATAAAGTCACAGTCTCTAGTGAACCTTGAGAGAGGGATAAAGGTTCTTAAGGCATATCCACCTATCAGTACTAGCTTTGGTTTCATGAAACTATCCGTTCTTTCAGATAGATGTCTCACTGCTTTCAAAAGTTCTTCTTCTCTTTTCTTCATCATCTCTATAGCTCTAGGCAAACTCCATCACCTTCTCAACAGCCTCTTCTATCAACTCTTTGACATCCTCTTTCTCCAATCTTGTTGCTTTCACATTAAACAATCTCTTCTCTAATCGCTCATTGAATAAGTTGCAACCGTACTTTATGGCATTCCAAACCCTTGTATCAGTTCTGGATATCCTCTTCCATCTTCCCAATTCCCTTACCTTATCAAATGAGATGTCATCTCTTCTAAAGTATAAGACTGCAAAAGCGTCTAAGAATGACCAATCAGCTATACAGTTCACTAAGCAAGATTCTTGTGTTTCAATGAATAATTTATCGACTTTCTTGTATTCATACGGTACCTTCCCATAATACTCAACTTCAAATATCCATCCTCTTTCCTTACCAAATCTTTCTAAGGCTTTCTTGTATGATATATATTCAACAGCTAATCGGTAAACGTTTCTGTGAACGAAATCGTAGTTCCAAATGCTCGCTGCAGTCTGCTTTATCAAAACCTTAAACCTTTCATCACTAGCTAAGAAATCCCATGCATCCCTTTGCTCCTCAGGGATGTAATACCAGCCCCATTGGATGCGCTCCACCTCACCTAATTTTCCCAACCTGTACAAGTATTCTTTGGCTCTATCATCTATCTTCTTGGCTTCGCTAACCGTGAACAAGCTTCCTTTCCACTTCTCCCTTAAGGCTGAGCTGAAACGCTCTAAGTACATCTAAGTCACCTTTGATATAATAATGGCACATTAAATATTTAAAGTTATGTCACCTTCTGAGGCAAAATGGCACACGCAGGAAGAGGGAAGAGAAAAGGCCTACTTCATATGGATAAATAGCGTTAACGCATCTCTAACTTATAGACTCTTTCCTCAATTTTTTGAACCCTTATGTCAAGTTTCTTTACTTCATTAATGAATTCCCGAATTCCTACTAATATGTTAAGAGTACGTAGATGTAGATCTGAAAGTGATTCTACAATAGCAAGGTAAGCATCTGGGTTAAATTCCCATTTCTTAATTGAGCTTGTCTTTTTCACTTCCTCAATTTCTTTTCTGACCTTTTCTAGACCAGCCTTTATCATCCTCTCATGCTCTTCTATAGTTTCATCAAAATCCTTGTCCATTATTTCTCATCATAACGATATTAGATTAGCAGATAAACTTAATTGCTCTTAATATGGTCATATAAGTCGTCCATTGATTGAGCTTCCATTATCACTGTTAGCTGGTGCCTTTTTAGGTATAACTTTGGGTTCATGTATGGGTTTTTCTAGGGAGGAAAAAATCAAGGTAGTTTGTGTCTCAGCATTTGCAACGATTGTTGCTGCTTCAATAGGTGGCGGGCTGTATTTCTTCGGTATAGCGCAACTAAATGTATTATTTGAATTTTCCATTACAATATCGGTTGGTTTTCTTATCACATCTGGTATTGGGAGCATATACATGGGTAGAAAATACCGAGGTGTGGTTATTGGTATCAAGGATCGTGTAGATAGTAGGCTAATTGCTTTAACAGAAAAATTTGGTAAAGGTTTTACGGATTTAGATATTGAGATAATTGAAGCCATGAATAAAGGAAAAACTACTATCAAAGATATAGCTGTATTCCTTAATGAGAAAGAAAAAACTGTCAGAGAGCGAATTGATTTTATGAAAAAGAAAGGAGTGTTACAGGATGAATGACAGGTAACTAGAGCAGGCGGTTCTAACTTCTTTTATATACAACGAATTCATCCATCTTGCTCTGGTATCTTGGATCTGTCTCAACGTACTCCTTAACCAATTTCATAAAACGTTTTGTAACATTATTTCTGTTTGTTGTATTTTCGGCATAACCGATGGCTAATAACTGCTTATAGAACCCTGCCAGTATCTCTGTGAAATCATATACTCCTTCGTCTCTCTTAACTTTAGCATAATTCAATAAAGACTTGAACAATTTATCAGCTTCACTTGCTATAATAATCGCCTTGTTTTTCTTTCTTCCTTAATCCTCTCTTTCGCTTCCCTGTACGTGCATGGCCTCCAACCTCTATCTAATTCAGCTCCATTTTCTAACAGCTCATCTATGCTGATGTATCCCCATTCAGCAAACATATCATTGTTCAAGTTAGCATAACCAAAGGCAAGATTCTTCTTTCTATCAAGTTCAGCGATTAGCCAGTAGAAACCAATCTCCTTAATCTGATACCTTTGATAGATGATCTTCTTCTCAAAAGGTATATACTCCGTGGCATAAAGTTCAGGTATATCTTCATTCACATGATCACCTCCAAGATTCTTTCTTTAGCAATCTTCTATGCTTCCTTACCCTCTTTTTTTCCTACGAATTTGCATTTTATCACTTATTTTCTCATTTATCAACAATCCGATAACCCAGCATCAATTTCCTTTAATTCTAATCTGGTCAATAATGCCTCCTTTTAATTGAATCAACCTAATCTCACCTCAAACAGCCTTGGAACGTCCCAAACGAAAGCCTTCTCTAATCTTTTACCTTCTTTTGATCCAAACTCTACAATTTTATCCAGCACAGAATTATCATTTGAACATATGATAACTCTATCAAACTCCTTCAAAGCTGAGCTTATGTTGCCTTGTATGTCTGAAGTTCCTAGCTCAACGTTTATCGCAGTCTTGATAGAAGGGATCTGGATGTCAGAACCTAGCTTCTTTCCTAAGCGTAAAATATAGCCTTTGTTTGCCAGCTGTCTGATAAGCCAGTCGACATAGTACTCGTGCTTTATACTTGGATTCGCTCCCTTCAATTGG
>Ga0315314_1002287_pt1 | contig 15992 bp, 19 predicted proteins | sample TDP9_MG_FD_203631 | JGI IMG/M metagenome (GOLD analysis project Ga0315314, IMG submission 203631) | Freshwater sediment microbial communities from Lake Towuti, South Sulawesi, Indonesia - TDP9 | ecosystem: Environmental > Aquatic > Freshwater > Lake > Sediment | place: Indonesia: South Sulawesi...
GAATCGTATGAAATCTTCAATTAGAAAACCTAGACAGAGGGCTACGATAGCTCCAGCTATGGCTGTGAGGCCGGTTGAGAAATTGAACAAAAGAGCCCTAGACTTGCTGAATCCTCCGTGCATCAGGACTCCGAAATCCCCGATCTCTTGAGGAATCTCGTGGAAAACGACGGCTAACGTCGTAGTTAGCCCCAATGACACGTTTGCCAAGTACCCCCCGCCTATGATCAAGCCGTCTATGAAATTGTGAACGGCATCCCCGAAGAGATTCATGTAGGCGAAAGAATGGGGATGTTCTTTTGAAGTCGGAATATGACAATGCCTCCACTGAAGAAACCTCTCAACAATAAAGGAAGAAACTATGCCGAAAAGGATTATCAGGGATACATGTATTCGGAAACCGCTTTCTTCTGTTGCTTCTGGGATCAGGTGAATAAACGCGTCTCCGAAAAGTCCTCCGGCGGAAAAACTCACAAAATACAGGAGTATCTTCCTCAAATCTTCCTCTTTCAACGAGAAAGCCAGGATGCCGAGTATAGAGATTAAACTAACAACAACGACACTGAGCAGACTATACAGCCAGGCGTCCATCGCAGAATTCCCTCCTAGATGAGACAAAACTAAAGAAGGTGCGCCAATGATTAGGTACGCCTGCCTCTCCGAAGGCCAACAAATACTGTTTTATGGTTTCCATGTTGACGGGAATCTGAATTTCCCTCTTAAGCTCTAGCTTAAAGAACTCGCTCACGATCGCCAATGTGAGAACTTCATTCCGCATCCAATATCACCACCGCAGATGAGCCAGCAAAGCCATGTAACCTATCTTAGTCATCCTCCACAGCATTTTTCATCACAATAAATCGGTTTCCCGCAAGGACAATTTGCAGGATGGTTAAATGCAACACAGATGCTATTCACGGTACGATCAGACAGCAGGAGCTCTACTTTCGAGGCTTCAGCACAACTTAAGGCCGCGTCCAAGCCTACGAAATCAGCAAAGAGCTTTTCAAGAAGCCTATGTCTCCTAAGAATGTTCAAGGCCATGCCTTTTCCCTCATCTGTCAACTTCATCCCGTGATAGGGCTCGTAAGCTATAAGACCTACGGAGGCCAGTCTTCGAATCATCTCAGTCACTGACGCTGGCCTAACCTGAAGCTTCTTGGCTAGCTCAGTTGTTCTGGCCTGATCTCCGCTCTCGGCCATTAGGAAAATTGCCTTTATGTAATCCTTCATCGCGTTTGTTATCTCATCCATTCTCCATCATTCTATCTAGCTCAATCCGCCTATATAAGAAATTTAGGTTGGCCTAAATTGCCACGGTCCCTCCTCCTGCAGACGCGCTTTAGTCAGGCTCTAGTCTCAAGATACTTTAGAATATCATAAAATCTCAAGGAGCTTGTATAGCAAGTCGGACATGCAAAAGACGAGATCCGACGAATGAGTAGGGTTTTAGTGCTTTGTCGCATCCAACACGGTTGAAGATCTTGAAGATCTTGAGCGCCCGTGAAATGTGCGTCTGCGAGATTATTGCTATATCAGACGCGACACAGCCGACCATATCTCACCATTTGAACATACTTGAAAATATGGGACTGATAGAAGAGAGACGCGAAGGAAAATGGGTCTTCTACAGCATCACAAAACTATCCCAAAACATGATTAGACTGATCTCCGATAACACGTAAAGAATCAAGAAGGTGTTGATGGCTTGGGAAAGATCCTTCGCATAAAAACTTGGGATGAATTCAAGAGTTTGGCTGTTTCGTTGCGTCCAAAGAGCGTAGTTTACAACTTGCATAGAGCTCCGCTCTCCAAGCCTCCCATATGTTTGAGGCTCATGTTTGCATCTGAAGAAGCTCAATACGTTTTCTTGGACTTCGCTGCAGGCGGAACCCTGAGACAGACAAAGATTCCTATCGTAAACCCTGAAGACGGAGAAGAATATGTTCGAGATGAGGACGTAAAGCGATTCATCACCAACGAATTAGAGAGAAACGACGTGCTTATTGTGTCTCCTGTGTGGCGGCTGGAATACTTCTGAATTGAAACCTGTGCGATCTGCCAAATGAGGCGTTACGAGCAAGATGAAATCCTCTCTTTTCTTCAAGAACAGATTTGTGCAGGTTAGTGGCAAGATCCCATGCTGGGGAAGAGGAACAAGAGAGAAGGCGATAGGCTGCTGAGTTTCTGGGGATCGAGGAGAGACCATCCAAACTTTCTGGAATTAAGGAAATGGCGGCACCACTTTCTTCTCTTCACGCTTGGCATAAACAAGCGCGCGTTTCTCGCTCTGATGAAACTTGATGTCAGTTCTGTGGGCATTGAGGGTGAAGGTTGTATATTTTTGGGCTCTGTATGGATTGGCTAAAATTGTTGGAGATATGTTAGAGGTCAGGAATGCCGCCGTCCTCGAATTCGGTTGACGAACATGATACCTATTCTGTGGAAAAAGTAGTGCGGCATACGAGATTCTGATTCTGGAAAGCATTAAAATAGCAATATCGAACCGTATTGGTGAAGAAGTGGGAATGCGATCAGTGGGTGTAAAGCATTGATAAAGGATAGATTCGAATTTGCGATCACCGTGCTGGCTTGTGCGGTGGTCGTTTATATGTTGATTTCAATCTTCTACTTGTACGTCGCTGTAGGTGAATCTTGGAGCCTCGTTGGAAGGGCTTTCTTAGAGAGCCGAGTGCTCGGCGCAATCGCCATCAGCGTCTCTTCAGCCTTCATCGTTGGAGGCTTATCCATCGCCGCCGCAATTCCTAGTGCTTATCTTCTTGCCTACAGAGACTTTCGTGGTAAGGAAACGTTGGAAACCTTTCTTATTGATCTGCCCCAGACTTTCCCACCTGTTACAGAAGGCCTGGTCTACCTCCTCATGTTCGGACGAATAGGGCTGGCCTACACGTACATCGCAGTCATCATAGCAAAGTTCTATGTCTCAGCACCCTTTACCATAAGTTTCACTGCGAGACGCTTCAGAGAAATAAGAGAAAGCGGACTTGATGTAATAGCGAGATCGTTGGGCGCCCGAACCAAACATATTCTGAGCCGAGTACTGCTGCCTCTCTCAAGCCGGGATCTAGTTGCGGGTTTTTCACTAACATGGGCTAGAGCCATGGGAGAGTTGGCCGCAACCCTAGTGTTTGCTGGACATATACCTTGGAGGACCGAAATCATCCCTACGCTCGTCTATCTTACAGCAGCAGAAACGCCCCAGGTAGCCATTGCCGCCTCGGTTGTGGCCGAAACATTATCTATTCTTGCATTGCTTTCGTTCAAATGGATTGCGAGGAGGAGATAATGAAAGAACTTCATGTTGAAAATGTTACCAAAAGTTATGGCAACGTCAAAGCCCTGGACAAAGTCGAGCTAACGGTTAATCCAGCAGAGTTCGTGGTGGTTATGGGTCCGAGCGGATGCGGTAAGACAACTCTGCTACTAGTTATCTTGGGCGCCTTGATGCCGGATGAAGGGCACATTCGGATAGATGGAAAGGATATAAGCCGACTGCCACTCGACGAGAGGAATATCGGTTACGTCCCCCAAGAGTTTGGGTTGTTTCCTCATCTTAACGTATTTGAGAACACAGCCTTTGGACTAAGAGTTAGAAAATATCCTGAAGCGACAATTCGTGAGAGAGCAATCAATCTGTTGCGCACTGTAGATTTGGAAGGATTAGAAAGTAGAAAACCAAAAGAGTTGAGCGCAGGTCAGAAGCAGCGTGTGTCCTTGGCTAGAGCATTGGCAACTGATCCTTCTGTACTCTTGCTGGATGAACCTCTTAGCAGCATTGATGAGGCAACCAAGGCTGATGTCAGAGTTAACCTCAAAGAAATACAGAAAAAGTCAAAGGTCACAACGCTTTGTGTGGCACATAATCCTGAAGATGCTTTCCAACTTGGAGAACGTATCGCCATTATGCACTCGGGAAAGATAATCCAGTGTGATAACCCACAAAGCATTCTGGACAACCCAAAAAACGAAATAGTGAGAAGACTTGTTGCACCCATGTATATTTTCTGGAATAGGAAGCATGAAGTAGCGCGAGAGTTAATCTAGCCTTTCCAGTCTAGTAGCCTTCTTTCTCCTTCAATCCGTTTAATGTCAGTGATGTCTTGTGTAACCTCCATCGTCCCCAAGTATTTTCCGTCTTCATCTCTAACTGCAAAGTATCTGATGTGGATTAGACGGTCGCCCTTCTGGATCCAGAACTCCGCTGCGTCTTTCTGACCTTTTTTGAAGGCTTCTAAGATCCTGTTTACTACGTGAACGCTTTTCTGAGGGTGGCATAGTTGGACTTTTCTGCCGATGACCGCCTTAGTGCGCACGAAGATTCTCTCCTCGGCTTTGCTGAAGTATCTGACTCTGTCATCCTTGTCGACGAAGGTGATATCCACTGGGAGAGTATTAAGGACAGCCTCAACTTCCTGCTTTGACAATGTCCCCGTTTCAAATTGCAGGATTCCTGTTGGACTGATTTCGGCTTCAAGTTTGCGTTCTTCAGCTTCCAGCTTGACGATCAGATGCTGAGGCGTAAAACAACAGTATCCAATTTCATCAAACTCTCTTCTGGCTTCTTTCCATTCATCATCAGTCACTACTCGAAGCGCCGATGGAAAGAGTATACTATTCTCCTTGAAGATGTGGCTTGAGAGAACGCCCACCAAAGACTTTGCAGCTTCAGAAAGTCTCATCACGAAATCTTTCAAACTCATCGTGTCATATTCCTTTACTAGGCCATTCAGATGCTTCTTCTTTTCTCTCAGTTCGTTGTGCTCCATCCACATTATTGCAGGGGGCTCCCTAATCCCATGCTTCTCCAATATGGGAAAGAGGACGTTTTCCTCTCGCAGGTAGTGCTTCTCCGCATCCAAGAGGTCTTTGACCAATCTTTCTAGATGGGTTATCTCCTCTTCGGCGCTACTCTTGTCCTTGGCTTGCTGAATCTTGTTCACATGAGCACCCAACCTCTCCATGAGCTGCAACAGTATTTTGTGCTCCTCTTTGAGGATGTAAACCGGGTTTTCGGATGAGATTTCTTCTCTCTGCTTTTCCAGTTGCTCCCTGAAAACGGCGAGATGGACTTCGCAGAGCCTCTGAATCTCCTCTCTGGGCATTCCCTCTTCTATGAGCTCCTCCTCAATCTTAGCGATCTCTAGGGGGCTCACGTCCTCTAGAACCCGCTTGAACTTTTCCTTGACCTGCTCTGGCGATGCACCCGCATGCAGCCGGTCAATCAACTCCCTGAGCATTTTTTTCCTAGTTAACTCGTTCCCAGCCATGTCGCACAACCCCGTACTTTTCTCATTGAAGTTTACTTTGGGATCATTCCGCTGCTTTTCACATAGCTTTGGCTAAGCCAGTAGCTACGTGCCTTTGCTTAATAACTTTATAGCTTCTTTGATGGCAAGATGAGCCTGCCCCTAGAGTTAACTCTCCAACCTCAGAATCCATCACTGATTATAACCGTACGCTTCAGTATCCCATATCATAGGAGGCTTTGCTGAACTAACATTCTTGATGTGAACTATCTTCTCAAGATTCCGGAGGATTATTTAGAGGCTTTGAGCCCCATGAGATTTGGTTCTTCGAGGAGAATCGTTTCGGCTATTATCTTTCCCTTCTCTCTTAAAGCTTCGTCGAGACTAGGATCCCCGATAATTAAGTATGCGAGATGCTATGCCAGAGTTTCTCTAGTCTTAAGCATGAACTCGACAGATCTTCTAGCCATAGTCGCAATCTTCGGTGGTATGTTCACCTGATATCTCCCCTGCCTCAAGGAGAGGTAGAGCTTCTCAAGCGTGTGGAGCCTCATATGTGCGCATACCGCTTCTTCATACGCGGGGATGAAAATAGCGTCTTCCCTCTCCTTCTTCATTCGATGCAGAAGCCCGATTTCTGTGGCCACAACAAACTTTCTAGCATCTGATACTAAGGCTTCCCTATACATCTTAGAGGTGCTGCCGACGAAGTTGGCAACTCTACAAACCTCTGGGTTGCATTCAGGGTGAGCCAGCACCTCTGCGTCAGGATGAGCCCTCTTGAGTTTCACAATTGATCTCCTATTGAACAGTATGTGAACCGGACAGAAACCATAGGTCGGTATGGGTACCACCCGTTTCTCAGTGAAACTTGCAGCGTATTTGGCTAAGTTTGAGTCTGGTCCGAACAAGACTGTCTCAGAATCCACCCTATTGATGATCTCAGCTGAGTTGGCTGATGTGCAGACTGCGTCACAGTAGGCCTTCGCCTCAGCCAAGCTATTAATGTATAGAACGATCTTAGCGTCAGGATGTTTCCTACGGTAGAAACGGACAAGTTCAGCTGGGAGCATGGCTGCCATAGGACACAAGGCGTTCTTATCTGGTATCAACACCTTCTTATCTGGGTTAAGGATGGCTGCTGTCTCAGCCATGAAGTTGACTCCGCAGAAGACTATCACCTTTGCCTGAGTCTGAGTGGCGCAGAGAGACAACTCCAGACTGTCACCGACAAAGTCAGCTATGTCTTGGACTTCTGGGCGTTGGTAATTGTGGGCGAGGATTATTGCTTGTTTCTCTTTCTTAAGCCTATGGATCTTCTCCACGAGATCAGTCTGCTCCATTCTATCAGCCTCCTTCCAGATCCTTTCTGGCAGTTTCGTCGTTAATGAGCCTGAGGAGTCTATCCTTTGCGGGTATGCCAACAATCTTATGCCTACTATTAATAATTATTGCTGGAACAGCCATAACGCCGTATTTTTCAGCCTTCTCAAGACCCTCCGGAGAGAATATATTGACTTCATCAAATTGAACCTTTCGATTAACCTTTCCCAAGACTTCTATTACGGTCTCTCTTGCTTTTGGACAACGCGGGCATGTTGGCGAATAGAAGAGTTCTACGACCAACGTCATTTTCCTTCACCTTTGTCACGCTGATCTGAGGTTTCAGTGAGGGCATGATCAAGTTTGAACTCCTTGGCATAATCTTCTGCAATACCGTGCAATGCGTCACTAACCTCTTTGATCTCATCCCATTTTAGACCGTACAGCGAGAGCTTTACATGTTTGCTTAAGCCTCTATGCAGGCCGACTATGCCTCTCTTCGTCATCTCCTCAGCAAGGAAGAAGCCTCTCCTCTTGTGATACTTCGATATCTCCCAGAAGATCGGAGTCTCAAAATGCAGTAGATGATGCCTATGAGGGCGCTCACCGATTAGCATAATATCATCTATCTTCTCCATTTCACGGATAAACCAACTCGTCTTCTCGAGCTCGTCGTCCCATCTCTGAACTCGATCAATGACGAATGGAAAGGAATACATGGCAGAGATTAATGGAAGCCCCCCAACGCTGCAGCCGAATATGTTTGGAATCTTCTTTCCGAAGGCTCTACCACTCCACTCCGCAACAATTTTTGAGGTTTCGAAGGCTCTCTTGCTCCATTCATAGTTTGTTATGAGGAAGCCTAAAGGACCGAGAGAAGCCATAGACTTGTGTGCGGATACCGTGAGAAAGTCGGCGTGGAGAGCTCTCATATTCACCGGCATGATTCCTGCGGTATATGCTGCATTAACCATGAAAGGAACATCGTATTCCTCAGCAACTCTGCTAACCTCTTCAACTGGACTCAAATTCCCATAATAGGGATCCGCATGGGTGAGAACTATGAGCGCAGGCAGTCTCCCACTCTCCTTCTTTACCTCCTCAATTTTCCGTCGAAAGCTTTCCGCCTCAACCTTGTATTCCGGATATCCGCCGTGAGTCGACTCAACCAATCGGAGGCCAGTCGATTCAGCTGCTATGGCAGTTGTGTAGTGGCATAGAGGATCCACCAAAACGACCTTAGCATAGTCTTTGGAGCCCTCACTCTCCACAAAGTCCGCCATCGTCTTCATAACTGCGAATTGAGCCGCCCGGCACCCAAATGTGTGTTCAGCCTTATCACCGCCAAAAAAATCAGTGACATCACCTAGAAAATTCGCTATCGGAGGCTTTGAAATGAGGCCTGACCTTCCCTGGATACAATCGAAGCATACTGAATAACCGGTCTTAGTCCACCCTTCTTCAAAGAGATTCCTCTGAACTTCCTCGGGCACCAAGCCTCCTCTCATGATGGGATGGACTATTACGGCCTCCTTGTACTGATTCCTGATTTGAGCATATTTCCTCAAGCCGTCAGCCTTCACCATGTGAATTAGTCGCCTTCACCCTACCCAAGTACTGAGTTATCCTCTCAACGAATCTCTCAATGGCTGCCTTAATTGACATGCTGTCAAACAAGTCTATGCCCAAGGCACCCTCACTTCCCCTAACCATTAAGTCCAACCAGTAGCCCCTTCTATTCACAAAGTATGGTCCAGTCAGAAATGGTCTCAGTTTTTGAGCGGCGCTTTCAGCTGCATCTTCCGACGATATTCTTAATGGCGTATGAATGGTTATAAACCCTAGCCTCCCATCAAGGTCCCTATTGAGGTATACCCTGATATTGCGGCCGTTGACTTTACCGAAGAAGTAGTCTATTCCCCTTGAAAAGCCAATCTTTTCGAACTCATCTGCGATCTCTGTCGGTAAATCACTCATCCGACAGCCACAAAGGGCTCCGCCCATTTTGGTAATCCTCTCTATAGTCTCAGCGGCTTCGACATAGACTTGAACAGGGGCTCCAAATATCACCTCATTATCCCGAAAGTCAGAGTATACTTCCCGTGCGCCACTACAGAGCAATGACACGTTTGGTTTGCCTTCCAAGTATGGCTTTGCAAAGAATTCGGCACAGGCGTGCTCCCCGGCAAACTCTGCTAATAGGGGTGCACTCTTTCGGGCATACAGTATTATTGTTAAGTCCATCATCTGTTTAGGTGTTAGAATGGCCAATACGACTTCAGGTAAGTCGCTAATCGCATTCAAAGGTGAGACTAGGACCTTTCTCGTCTCAGGAGGTGTAACTCTGCAGTTGACCTTAGTGTATCTGAGATCTCGGAGGCCCAGGACGACTTGGGCCGTAGAGCACTTTTCATGATCCAGACCATACACGTATGAGTCTCCGCTAATGGAGGCACCCCTCACCCTTTGACAGAATGCCACTGGAGTCTCAGGTTGAACAAAGCCTTCGACACTATTTTCGTCCTTCATCAGCCTTACAGCTACGAGATGATACTTGAGGCCAAGATAAGACCTCAGGATTTCTTCAGTCTTTTTCAGAACCGCCTGCATCTTCAACTAGGTCTCAACCTCCAATCGAATGGCATAACCGCATTTTGGGAAACACTGTTGGAGCCGGGAGAGGGAGTTGAACCCTCGTGCGGCGGTCTGCAGCCGCCCGCCTAAGCCACTCGGCCATCCCGGCAAAAACTTTTGGAAACCCGTCTTGAGTTATGGAAATTTCCGCCTCAAAAAGCAGTGAGGAAGAAAGATTTCTTCGATAAGTGCTCACGAAATTTGACAGCTTTGACTCTCTCAGCAACTGTCTAGATCGCAGGGCAAACGTTATCCCTCATTTCTGTCACCTTGTTGCAAATTACAGTGTTATAGTTCAATGAATCTGGTGCGTGCCTTTTAAACTTTGTGTTGGAATATGGCAGTGGTTGATCCAATAGAACTTGGAATTTCTTCTCCATCACGTTTGATGTCTCTCAGAAGCACAGGACGGCGTCTGCATCTAGCAGGAGATCGTTAAGGGTTGCTGCTCCTACGACTCTGGCTTCTTCGATGAAGTCTCCCGGTTTGATGCCCAATAGTTGGCAACTCTGCTCGCACAATAGTAGTGTCACGCCTGCCTTCATTGCTTGATCCATCACTTCCCTGAGAGACGGAAAGTTTCCAAGCTTCACCTTCTCCGCTTCGCCTTTTCTCACTACAGTAACTCCCCTAGTCAGAAAGTATATGGTTGCGTCAATGCCCATCGCCGTAGCCGTTGCCCCAAGAATGAAGGGGGCGTAGAGCCGTTCAGGCGTGTCCGTCCCGCTCGTCTGAACATACAGGATTCTCTTCTTTTCTTCCATCTTTTCACCTCCGCCTCATTTGATTCTCCTAATGAAGAAGCATAAGCGCGTTCCATCTTTTCTGACGTCAAGGAGTTCCTGCCCAAGCCTTTTGACCAGACTCTTGATATCTTCCTCTGCGGCGGGATCATCAGCAACAACCTCCAATATCTGGCCCGCAGAAATCCTGTCAAGTTCCACTCGTGTCCTAAGAACAGGCTCAGGACAGCGAGCACCAATGCAATTCAAGGTTCGATTTACTTTTGTATTATCGACCGAATTTTGAAGGATATCTTTTTCTAATTCGAACATAGGAATTTCCCACCGATATCAGAATGGAATCACTGCAATGTATATCCGCCGTCGACCACTATACACTGTCCCGTTATGAATCTTGACTCATCGCTTGCTAGAAACACAACCAGATTTGCTATATCTTCAGGAAGGCCCCATCTTCCCATCGGTATTGCCCTTCTGGTTTGTTCATAGAGTTCTTCTCCTAGCCCTCTTGTCGCAGGCGTCTCTACTGGTCCTGGGGCAATAGCGTTTTCGTTTATGCCATATTGTGCTACTTCAAGTGCGAGTGACTTCGTGAAGCCCATTATTCCTGCCTTGCTTGCTGAGTAATGTACGAGGTTAGGAAAACCCACCACAGAACCAGCAATCGAGGAAACGCTGATTATCTTTCCATACCTCTGTTCCATCATCTTCGGCAGTATTGCCTTGGTGCAGTAGAAAACGCCTTTCAAGTTCACGTCTAAGACTTTGTCCCAGTCTTGCTCCATCATGTCCGCGAGCGGTTGGAATGGATATATCCCAGCATTGTTAACGAGAATATCTACTTTTCCATATTTCTCGATGACTTCCTTCGCCATGTTATCCACTTCTTCTTTGCTCAAGACGTCGCATCTGATAGCTAATCCTCCAGAGCCCATCTGCTCGATTTCCCGTACAACTTCAAATCTCTTATCGGTAATGTCGGCGACAGCAACTTTTGCAACTTTTTTGGCGAGGGACAACACAATCCCTCGACCTATCCCTTGCGCAGCGCCCGTTACGATGGCAATCTTACCCTTCAGCTGGACCACCGTATCACCATAGAAAGATAGTGACGGGGCAAGATATAAATATAACGCCGTTATACACTACACACAGGCATATGCAAGAATTCTCATCAGTCATATGAGTTAAGAGGAATCGGAGGTGAGCTCTTTTGATCGGACAGTTTTTGCTAGCTTTTAGAGAGATCCTAGAAGCCGGTCTCGTAACGGCAATAATCGTAGCGTATTTAAAACGGACCGAGAAGACCATTCTGTCACGTTACGTGTGGCAAGGAGTCTACCTTGCCGTGGCGGGAAGCTTCGTTTTCGGAGCATTTATCTGGTTCATATACGGCGGCGTCACGGGACCTTTCAAGCCATTGTTTGAAGGAATCGCTGCTCTTTTTGCGGTCCTAGTACTATCTTCCATGATTTTCTGGATGGCCACAAAGGGCAAAGAGCTCAGAATTGAGGTGGAGAGACGAGTAGAAGATATTGTAACACGAGGCGCAACCCTCGCTTTGATTTCTTTCTCGTTCACTGTTGTATTCCGAGAAGGCCTCGAAACTGTTCTCTTCCTTACTCCCTTTTTACTAGAAGATGCCACGGGAACATTAGTTGGAGCCTTTCTCGGCTTAACGGCGTCGCTGGCTCTTACCTACGTGATATATGTCGTCGGCATGAAGATCGATATCCGGAAGTCCTTCTATTTCACGAGCGTATTGCTTCTGCTCTTGGCCGCAGGCATGGCCGGCTATGGGGTTCATGAACTAGTGGAATATTCCAAGGAGATCGGTCTTGAACTCGGCTGGTTAGGCCAATATGCCTATGCCCTAGACATACCGAGGGACAGCCCTTTACATCACAAGGGTGCAATAGGCTTAATACTCGCTGTTATGTTTGGTTACACTGTAAGCGCCGAATGGGCTAGGGGGATAGTCCATTTCGCCTATCTGGCAGTAGCTCTCCCACTCTTAGTCTGGATTCATAAAAGGTCTCGATAATGTGGGGACGCTATTCTCTGATGCTGGATCTCTTTCTGCGTAGTCTGACTTAATCTGTATCAACCTCTAAAGCCTACCGCTTGTGACCCATGTCAGAGTGCAAAGTCTGGCACCACCCAGCACTCATCGCAAGGTTAATATGGCTGGCCGCTCGCAATAACGATGTTATGAGGAGACTTTCCATGCCCAAAGACAAAGTCAAGGACCTTTCAGATGAAGAGTTGGAGTTCTATTCACGTCAGATAGTACTTGCAGAAATAGGCTACAACGGACAGTTGAAACTCAGAAATTCGAGGGTTTGCATAGTCGGTTTGGGCGGGTTGGGTTCCCCAGCTGCACTACAGTTAGCCGCTATGGGCGCAGGCTATCTCCGTCTTGTCGACCGCGACGTTGTTGAGCTCTCAAATCTGCAGAGGCAACATCTCTACGGTGCAAAGTTCCTAGGGTACCCGAAGGTTGAAGTCGCGGCCAAAAGATTGCGCCAATTGAACCCTAATGTAGAGATAGAGCCCTTACCCTTATCTCTGAACCTTGACAATGCTGAGGAGATCATAAAGGACATGGATGTAGTGGTCGACGGACTTGATCGTATGACACCGCGTTACGCCTTGAACAGGGCTTGCCAAAAACTCGGCGTCCCATATGTCTTTGGCGCTGCTATCATGACCTTCGGAAACGTATCCACAATAATTCCTCATGAAACTCCATGCTTGGAGTGTTTCCAGGGGAACCTTGACGATGACATGTTGCCGACGTGCGCCGTAGTGGGAATTCACCCCTCAATTCTAAATATCATATCCAGCATCGAAGTGTCTGAGGCAGTAAGGATAATCCTCGGAGAGAAGCCTTATCTGGCGAACAGAATACTTCACTGCGACCTTGGGAATATGAAGTTTGAGGAAGTGGAAATCTCAAAAGCTGAAAATTGTCCGATATGCGGCTCGAAACCCTCTAGCCGCCCAATGCCGCTGATGCAGAAAATAGTGACCGAAGTCTGCGGGAGGGAGCGAAGGAGGGTCTTCGTCATCACGCCCAGAAGAAACCTCAAACTCGACATGGATCAGTTATTTATGCTCCTTGAAAAGAATGGGTTCAGGATTAAGGTAAGGGCTGACCTCGGCGTGACATTTGATGGTGGCTTACGTGGAACATCAAGCATTCTGGAGAGCGGCATAATGATAATCGAGGGCGCAAACAGCGAAAAAGAGGCTTATGACTTCTACAGCAAGATAATAACCGACGAATTGAAAGTTGCCGCCCTCTGAATACTTGTCTACACGCGTCAGCATTCGTAGGAACGATTGATGAACCTAGCCAAATGAGCCTTCTATGTACGCTTTTGTCCTTGGATCGTTAGGCTGAGTGAAGAATTCCTCGGACGGTCGATGTTCGACTAGCTCACCTAAGTAGAGAAAAATTACGTAGTCGGCGAGTCTTCTTGCCTGACGCAAGACATGGGTAACAAACACTATTGTATAGTCTTTTTTGAGGTTGAGGAGTTGCATCTCTATGTTTCTTGCTGATACGGGATCAAGGGCGGATGTGGGTTCGTCGCATAGAAGAACTTCGGGCTCCACAGCAAGAGCTCTGGCTAAGCAGAGCCTCTGTTGCTGTCCCACAGAGAGCTTCGAGGCCGGTTCCTTAAGTCTTCCCTTCACTTCACTCCATAGGCCTGCTGCTTGCAGACAATATTCAACCGTTTGATCTAGTCCAGTTCCATTCTTCACGCCGTGAATTCTCGGTCCGTAGGCTATATTGTCATATATCGACATGGGTAGTGGATTGGGTATCTGTGCGATCAGCCCCATCCTCTTCCTTATGTCGGTGACATCTATCCCGTTATCGAAAACGTTGACGCCGTCAACTTGAACCTTGCCCGAAACTCTGACTCCGTCGACCAATTCTGCCAGTCTGTTCAGACTTTTTAGGAGAGTTGACTTTCCACAGCCAGAAGGTCCGATGATAGCGGTGATCCCTTTCTCCGGAATATCGACAGTAATGTCCTTCAACACGTGATGCTCCCCGTAAAACACATTGAGGTTTTGAATTTTTATTTGGGGCTCAAGCATGCTCATCACCTCTCACTTTATAACGTATCTCAGGAATTTCCTTGCTAGAAGCCTAGACGTTATGCTTAGCAGTAACACCAAGACCAAGAGTATAATTCCAGATGCGTATGCTCTCTGCTGAACTTCGGGGATGGGGGTTCCAAGTTGGAAGAAGATAGCTAGCGGCAACGTTGCAACAGGATCAAACAGCGAACTGGGGACAGAATCCGTGTAACCTGCAGTGAGTAACACCGAAGCCGCATCCCCAATGGACCTACCGAAGGCTAGTAAGACCGCCGTCAACATCCCTGGCAACGCTTGTCTAGTCGCAACATTTAGCCCGGTTTCCAGTCTTGTCGATCCCAAAGCGTAGGATGCCTCTCTTAGCTTAAAGGGGACCATTCTCATCACCTCATCCATAGCTCGGGTCATGATAGGAAGCACGAACAGCGTCACTGTGATGATGCCCCAAAAAAGTGATGCCCTTGCCCCTAAGTAAAGCATAATTATGAAGGCGAATGCTCCATACACTATCGAGGGAATACCCCACAAGACATCAAGCGACAGCCTAGTGAAACTTGCAAATCTGGATCTTCCGGCGTACTCATTGAGATACAGTGCAATTGGTAAGCTCAAGAGAAAGGCTAGGGCTGTTGCTCCACTAGCTAAGTATAACGATCCGATAATAGCGTTCAATATTCCGCCCTCTTTTCCCAGGTAGTATCCCCCCTTCGGGGTTTGAGTGATCATTGAAAGGCTGAGAGCAGACACACCCTTCAAAATGACTACTGTAAATACGGCCAAGAGACTTCCCGCGACTATAGAGGTGGACAACAACATCAGCCCTTTAAAGAATGCTTCCTCTAGTTTTCGTTTGTTCAATCACACCGCCCTCTTTTCTATTCCTAGTAGAATGATCCTTGCTACGATGCTGGAGAAGACCACTACAACCAGCAAAATCAGAGCTGCAAGCATCAGGGCTGAGTCGTATAACGGTATAGACATCATCTCGCCATAGTTATTGGCAATCAACGCTGGCAACGGATAAGCAGGATCAAAAAGTGATGACGGAACCTTGGCCACGTTTCCCACCACCATGAGTACGGCCATTGTCTCTCCAAAGGCACGGCTGAAACCCAAGATTATGGCTGCAATAACGCCTGGAAGTCCCCTTCGCATAACCACCCCCTTCACTGTTTGCCATTTCGTGGCGCCGAGGGCGAAGGACGCCTCTCGGGCTCCAAAGGGAACAGTTCTAAACACTTCCTCCGAAACTGAGATTATTACGGGAGAGACCATTATTGCTAACACGATGCCTCCAGCAAACACGCTGTAGCCAGTTGTGGTGGTTCCCACAAAGGGGGCAAGATATCTTATCAGCGGGACTACGAGTAACACGCCCCATAGACCATAGACCACTGAGGGGATGCCTGCGAGGAGATCTATAAGAGGCTTTATCGCCCCTCGAACCTTGTTTGGCGCATATTCTGCGAGATAGATTGCACTCAAGAGACAGATAGGGATCGCTAAAATCATAGCCAGACCTGTCACCAAGAGGGTACCTATGATGAATGGATAGAAGCCGAACTCCTCCCTTAGGGGGCGCCAAGAGGATGTAAGAAACAACTCACTCAAGGGCTGAGTTTGTAAGATTGGTCTTGCCTTCTGGAACAAGGCGAATGCTATGATGAAAACGATTAGGCTTGCGAACATGGTGGCTAATAGCATGAGCCTGCTGGCAAGGACGTCCTTTATGCTTCTATTCATATTTCTCCTCTCAGAGGATTGGAAACTGGGTCGCCGTTTTTTGGACTATTGCTACCCATTCAGCTTCTCTAGCTCCTCTGCGGATCTTTCCCTGGATAGTGGGACGTATCCTGTTTCCAGAGCGTATTTCTGCCCTTCAGTTAGTATCCATTCTACGTACTCTTTT